>OGLG01000380.1_pt1 | contig 40305 bp, 40 predicted proteins | sample 1572621 | NCBI WGS metagenome assembly OGLG01 (sample SAMEA2581912, study PRJEB24529) | metagenome | biome: Human gut stool | place: China | collected 2011 | reverse complement strand
GTTATAAAGCACAGTATTCTCTGGATTGCGAGAATGGCATTGAAAATGCGGTGCTGTTGAAGCCGCAGACACCGGAGATGGTTCTGGAGGAAAAACAGTTTCAGGAGCAGGTCTATGCCGCTGTGATGAAGCTGCCGGAGAAACAGGCAAAGCGAATTTATGCCCGATACTATCTGGGAATGACGGTAAATGAAATTGCCGAAGTAGAAGGTGTAGACCCAAGCCGTGTCCGAGACAGTATCCGCCGTGGATTAAAACAGCTTGTAAAATATTTTTGATAAAATTTCATTTGATGCGCCTGTTTTTTGCCTTTTTTGTCAGTGTTAATAAGAAGGACAAGTTTTCCTCCTTCATCAGTACATTGACAATCGAATAGACAGCACAACAGGTACATAACCCATGTACGAGCGAATATGAAACGCCGCGAAGATGGAGCAGTCAGGGAGGTGATGAAAGAACTGCTTCGGAGCGATCTACGATTTCATAAAACGGATTGTGGCAGATTCGGCGCGATGACTGCATGGGGGCTTAAAGATACTTCCTCACGGCCCGCCAAAGACTTGGGGGGAACCCTGCGGCACACGATACGAACGATGCTGCGGAGTTATGACAGCCGCGCCAGCGGAGACCTGTTGTGTTCCCATCGTCAGGGGGCGTGGCAAAGGTGACGAAAGCTGAGCTTTATAAATAGGAAGCGTTTGCAGCTTCCTGTTCAAAATCAGATACCATGCGCTGGCAGTTTCGGCTGCCAGCGTATTCATGTGGCTTTGAACAAACACGATGACAAACTTGACAGATTGGAGGAAATATGCTTTATGGAAAAACTTATTACACGAAAAGAAGCAGCAGAAATTTTAGGTATCAGCATTGCAACGCTGGACGCGGCCCGTAACAATGGTCTTATTTCTTATGTGCAATATGTGCAGAATGGCTGTGTGTACTTTACCTCAGCGGGCCTTCAGGAGTATATCGCAAAATGCACCCACAGAGCAAAGCCAGCAGAAAAGAACGCAACTTATCGTAAACCTCGCAGAGCTGGAGTGTGAGCCGGTCCGTATCCTTGTCGAAATCATAATGGTCTGATAAAACATAGATACAGCGCTGGAGTCTATTCTTAGGAGGTGACGGAATTGGCCAAACGGCAAACAATAATTCCTCAATATGGCACAGTTATGAAAAGAGGTGTCCTATATTATAGGACCAGAATCAAAGACGCGAATGGTAAGCTCGTAGCTATCTACGCAAAAACACCTGAAGAACTATACAACAAAGAAACGCTTGCGTTGGAACAGATTGAGAATGCCACTTTTCATCGGAAAACGCCCACAGTTGCAGAGTATTGTGAAAAGTGGCTGCTGATGCAGTCGGTTCATGTACGAGCTACTACTTTGACGGATTACACCTCAAAGGTTAGGCGGCATATTATAGCGGAATTGGGAGATAAACGGATGGGTGAGGTTAGCCTGGATGATATTCAGCTTGCCCTTGTTCCGGTTTCCAAAAAATCTGCATCGGTTTATAAATCTGTGGTAATCCTTTACAAATCTATCTTTCGCGCAGCGATGGAAAGCAGGATTATTGACCACAACCCAACGATTTATCTGACAACAAAAGGTGGCGGTGTTCCACAAGAGGATCGTCAGGCTTTGACAGATGAACAGGTGGAGCGCCTTTTGGATGCTATCCGAGATTTGCCGCCTTATGTCTTTGTCATGATTGGTTTATATGCAGGGCTACGCCGGGAAGAAATTCTTGCTCTGCAATGGGATTCAGTATATCTGGATACAGATACTCCATATCTGACGGTAAGACGGGCATGGCACACCGAACATAACAGACCGGTGATTTCGGATGAATTGAAAACCAAGGCTGCGGAGAGAAATATCCCCCTTCCTGTTTGCTTGGCTGAGTGTTTGAAAGCAGCAAAGGAAACTTCGACTTCGGAGTATGTGGTTTCAAACCGGGATGGCGAACCGCTGTCCTACACGCAGTTTAAGCGACTTTGGCAGTATATTGTTACGAGGACGGTCAAGGAGCGGAGCTATTATCGGTATGAAGATGGAAAAAGAGTAAAGCATACTGTCACACCTGTCTTGGGAGAAAAGGCTGCTCATAACGGAAAAGTGGTTTACAGTCTGGACTTTGAAGTAACACCCCATCAGCTGCGGCATACTTACATTACCAATCTCATTCATGCATCGGTAGATCCCAAAACGGTTCAATACCTGGCAGGCCATGAAAGCAGCAAGATTACCATGGACATTTATGCAAAGGTTAAGTACAACAGACCAGATGAGCTGGTCAGATCAATGAACTGTGCGTTTGCAAGCTGGGATGCAGCACAGTAATAACAAATAGGAAATGAAGCAGGAGCGAGGCAAGGATGTCTCGCTCTTTGTTTTACATAATCCGTACCTTTGATTAAGTGGGTGCTTTCTGATAAAAAGAAGGTGTGAATTTAAGAACACTCATTATCAGGAAAGGAAGATTTGTATGGCTAAGAAAAAACAAAGCGTTCCAGAGTACGGAACGGTTACAAGAAAAGGAACACTGTATTACAGAACCAGAATTACAGATGCCGATGGAAAGCAGGTCAGCTTATATGCGACCACCTGTGAAGAATTATATGAAAAGCAGTTGGAGGCCCGGAGACAGGTGGATGAGATCATCTTTCACCGAAAGCATCCGACAGTTGCCGAGTATTGTGAGAAATGGCTGCTGATGCAGTCAGCAAAGGTGTCTACGGCTACTATAAAAGGATACAGACAGAATATGAAGAATTATGTCATTAGCTCTCTGGGAGATATGTATATGGAGGAAGTGACTGCGGATGATATTCGTCTGGCGCTTGTTCCGCTGTCTCAAAAATCGAAAGGACTGTATGATACGGTAAATATGCTGATTAAGTGTGTGTTTTATTCGGCAGAGCGCAGTCAGCTGATAACCGATAATCCGTGTGTAGGAATTTCAGCAAAGGGCGGAAAAGCATCGAAAAAGAAAGACGCCTTAACAGATCAACAGGTTGCAATTCTGCTGGATACGGTGAAAGAGCTTCCGCCATATCTTTTTATTATGATTGGTTTGTATTCCGGCTTGCGTCGGGAAGAAATTCTTGCATTGCAATGGGATTGTGTATTCCTGGATGAATCCACACCATACATTTCCGTGAGACGTGCATGGCGCGCGGAGCATAACAGGCCGGTGATCTCCACCGTCCTAAAGACAAAGGCAGCTAAAAGGGATATTCCCATTCCGAAGTGTCTGGTGGACTGTCTGCGGGAAGCAAAAGCAAATTCCATATCGGAGTATGTGATTGCCGACAGTGAAGGACAGCCGCTTTCCTATTCTCAGTTTACGAGAGTTTGGCAGTATGTAGTTGTTCGTTCTGCAAAAGAGAGAACCTACTATAAATATGTGAATGGACAGAGCATCAAATATACCGTCAAGCCGACATTAGGAACAACGCAGAGGAACAATCCCAAGATTCGCTATACCCTGAATTTCGATGTAACACCGCACTTGTTGCGGCATACCTACATCACGAATCTGCTCTATGCGGGCGTTGACCCTAAGACAGTTCAGTATCTGGCAGGGCATGAGAATAGTAAGACAACTATGGACATTTACGCGAGGGTCAAGTATAATAAACCAGAGGAACTTTTCGAGGTAGTGAATGATGCTTTGAACCAGGAGAATTTCGATGAAAAATCACCGATTTCTATGGTTAAGGAATAGGACAACCGACAACAGAAAATGCGAAAAAACCCGTAATATCAAGGAAAAACGCACCATAGAGATGTTTAGTACGGCTTGAAGGCAGCTCGCCGCGCGCCGCAGTTCTCCAAGCGTTGAGTTTTCTTTCGATTTTTGTATCCAAAACCCGGACGACCGTGTGCCGTCCGGGTTTTTCTGTTTTCCGACACGCATCGGGCACATGCGGCATAGAATGACGCGGGAACAGACGTTCCCGGATCTTTTATGGAGGGATATAAAATGGCTTATTCCTGCAACGGCTGCTTCGGTGGCCTCGTATTCCCAGACTTTGTCCAGCAGCGGTGCTGCAATCCCTGCTGCAGACAGACGACCGGCTCTGTCGGCGGTACTTCGACCACGAATCCCACCTGCACCTGTACCTGCACCTGCACGCAGCAGAGCGGTACGGTCGCCGGTACGTCGACGGGCTGCGGGTGCTGCCGCCGGTGCGGCTGCGGCTCGTGCGGCAGTGTAGGCGGTACTTCCACTTCGACATCCAATTCTGGCTGCGGATGCAGCCGCTGCTCCGGCTGAGCAGATATGCGGCGGGCCGCTCCACCATCCGGTGGGGCGGCCCACTGTTTTCCGCTCTTTACAAATAGAACAAATCTGTTATAATAGTTCCTGGATAATATCGTCACATTGCACAACACGTGCAGAACAGGAGGCATTTTCATGCGGCTTGCAGTTCCGTTTGACCATGGCGAAATTTACGGGCATTTTGGCCGTACCGCGCAGTTCAAGCTTTACGATCTGACCGACGGGCGGATCGTCTCGACGGCTATTGTGGACACGATGGGAAACAGCCACGGCGCGCTGACGGGATTTCTGAAGGCGTATGCCGTCGACGCGCTCATCTGCGGCGGGATCGGCGCGGGAGCGCGCCTCGCGCTGGAGGAGGCCGGGATCCGGCTCTATCCAGGTGCGGCGGGCAGTGCGGACGAGGCAGTCCATGCCTTTTTGGCAGGGACACTTCAATATCAGCCCGATCTTGTTTGCAGTCACCACAAGGACGCGCCCCCGCGCGTCTGCGGCAGCCACACCTGCTCGGCTGCCTGCTATCACGAACAACAGGAGGAACCCTGCCATGAACCGAACTGACGCGCTGTATCAGAGCTGTCTTGAAATTTTGCGCGAGGAGCTTGTGCCCGCGATGGGCTGCACGGAGCCGATCGCCATCGCCTATGCCGCGGCGCAGGCCCGCGCCGTGCTCGGCAAGCGGCCGGAGCGTGTGCGCATTGAGGTCAGCGGCAACATTATCAAGAATGTCAAGAGCGTGATCGTGCCGCATACCGGCTCGATGCACGGCATCGCGGCTGCTGCCGCCGCTGGTATCATTGCGGGCCGGGAAGACAGGGAGCTTGAGGTTCTGAGCGAGGTCACGCAGGCACAGATCGAGGAAATGCGCGCCTATCTTAAAGAAGCTGCCTTTGAGATTCGCCCCATTGACTCACCGTTCATTTTCGACATCCGCATTACGGTCTGTGCGGACGGCGATCAGGCCACGGCCCGCATTGTCGGCAGCCACACCAATCTTGTCCAGCTGCTGCACGGCACAACGCGCATCATCGACCGCCCGTGCAGCGAAACAGTGTCCGAGCGGCGCACGGACCGGAGCATCCTGACTGTGGAGCGTATCGTCGATTTCGCTGATTCCCTCTGTCCGGAGGATGTGCAGGAGCTGTTTGAACGTCAGATCTCATATAACATGGCCATCGCGGAGGCAGGACTCAGCGGCTCCTATGGCGCGAACGTCGGCAGAACGCTGCGTGAGGCCTATGGCGAGACGGTAAACAACCGTGCCCGCTATATGGCCGCTGCGGCCAGCGACGCACGGATGTCCGGCTGCGAGCTGCCGGTCATCATCAATTCCGGTTCCGGCAATCAGGGCATCACTGCCTCCGTGCCGGTCGTCGTCTACGCACAGGAGCTTGGCGTGAGCCGCGAAACGCTCTACCGGGCGCTGGCTGTGTCCAATCTGAGCACGATCCATATCAAGGCGCATATCGGGACGCTGTCCGCCTACTGCGGAGCCGTCTCGGCAGGCTGCGGCGCGGGAGCGGGCATTACATATCTTTATGGCGGCGGATATGAGCATATCAAGCACACGCTCGTCAACGCCATGGCGATCACGTCCGGCATCATCTGCGACGGGGCCAAGCCCTCCTGTGCGGCCAAGATCGCGACCAGCGTGGACGCGGGACTGCTCGGCTATCATATGTACCGCTGCGGCAACCAGTTCTACGCCGGGGACGGCATCGTCAAATCCGGCATCGAGCACACGATTGAAACCGTCGGCACGCTGGCCCACACCGGCATGGCCGACACCGACCGCCAGATCGTCCGCCTGATGATGGAGGACTGAGACGGTTGGAATGCGTACGCGCCAGCACATTACCGGGAAATTGAGCTTTAAAACCCACAAGCCAGTAGGGGCGGACGACTCTGTCCGCCCGGCAGTGAGGCGCCAAATCATTGAAAATTTTCGGCGACTGCGTGTGCACTCGCCTGTACATTTGTAGGGGCCGATGCCCTCATCGGCCCGGCAGAATGCACCGATTTACGGGAATCTTCGGCGAATTCGCAGCTTCCCAACGGGCCGATGTAGGCATCGGCCCCTACAATCAAGCAAGTATGTGCATACGGATTCGCCGTGGATTTCTGAGAAAAAGAGCCGCGTTCAGCGGGCGGACAGAGTCGTCCGCCCCTACAGGAACTGCACGCGTATCTCCGCCGGGGAGGCGGTGCAGAGGCAGGCGGAATAGCCTGCAAACAGCGGCAGAAGCTGCAGGTTTACGCCCGGAACAGACGGGAAGCCGCCCTCAGGCGAGACGGTGCAGACTGCCTCCAGGCCGGAAAGGCCCTCGCCGGTGAATTTGAGATAGCTCTCCTTTGCGCACCAGAGGTCAAAAAAGGGCGCATGGGAAGTCCGTTCCAGAAAAGCCTGCTCTGCCGGAGAAAAAAAGCGGCGCGTAAGCGCCTGCTTTTGGCAATCGCGGTGCTGCTGCACGTCGAGGCCGACCGGCGCGGCGGAAAACGCGCACAGCCAGTATGCCCCGCTGTGGGAAATGCTGAACTGCAGCTGCGGCGCGTCCGGAAAATACGGCTTCCCGTGTGCGCCGGACGCAAGCGCCGGCTCTGCCAGTCCGGGCGCATACAGCTGCGCCGCCTGCCGCAGCAGCCGGTGCGACGCGCCGGGGCTGCGGTCATAGGCGGCGGAATAGATCGTGACGCGCTGCGGCTCAGTCATTCGGCGTATCGGTCAGGACCTTGCCGATGTTCCACAGGTGCGCCGCCCGCTGGGCCGCATCCAGCCGCTCCGCGTCGCGCTCGTAGCGGATCTCTGCCGTGTGCGCGCCGCAGTCGAGACAGGCCGCGTAGAAGCACCAGCCGTTTTCCTCCTCCATCAGTCCCGCACCGCCGCAGATGGGGCACTCCTGCAGTTCGATCTGTTCGTAAAGCTCCATATCGTTCGCTCTCCTGTTCTGGTTTGATTCTCTGACCAGTATAGTGCAGCTTTCCCGCCGCGTCAACTAAAACTGCGCTTGACGGATGGCGCACTCTGCCGGTATACTGGAAGAAAACAGAAAGGCAGGCGCAGCATGGACAGGCTTACGATCTTTTTTGACCTTGACGACACGCTCTACGACCGCAGCATTCCCTATGAAAGAGCGTTTTCGCAGTTTTTCGGCGGAAGATACGCGGAAAAGCTGCCGCAGGCGTTTGACGCGGTCATTCACCGCGGCTACGAGGTGTTTACAGACGCGCACACCGGAAAAATCAGCATGGAGGCCATGCATATCTACCGCCATCAGACCGGTCTGGCAGACGCCGGTATCTCTATTACGCCGGACGAGGCGCTGCGCTTTCAGGCACTCTACGCCGAGCAGCAGCGGCACATCACGCTGAGCGATACCATGCGCTGCGTGCTGGACCTGTGCAGGGAGCGCTTCGCCGCCGTCGGCGTGATCACGAACGGAAGCGTTGGCTCGCAGACCGGGAAGCTGAAAAGCCTCGGCATGGAGCGCTGGGTGCCGGCGCAGCTGGTCTTCATTTCCGACGCGGTCGGCGTGATGAAGCCCGCGCCGGAAATTTTTCGCATGGCGCAGAAGGCTGCCGGAGGCGGCCCGTGCCTGTTCGTGGGCGATTCGTGCACGCAGGATATCGCCGGAGCCGCCGCCTGCGGCTGGCAGACGATCTGGATGAACCGCCGCGGAGAAGCGCCGGGGGACATTTGCCCCAGCTGCACAGTCACAAGCGAGCAGGCGCTGCTCGACTGCCTGCAAACGATCGCGGATAATCCGATGATTGAGCTGCGAGCCATCAGTGAAGATAACTTCAGAGAATGCCTGCTTTTGAGAGCAAGTGTAGAGAATGAGGATTTTGTCGATCCTGTGACCTATTCACTGGCGGAAGCATGGGTTTACTATCAAGACACAAGGCCGTTTGCCATATACAGCGATGACACGATAGTTGGGTTTGTTTCCATGTATGTGGGAGAAGACAATTATCAAATCATCAACTTCTTAATTGACGATGCATTTCAGAGGAAGGGATATGGATCAAAGGCGGTAAAGCTCTGTATTGAGTATTTGCAAAGGGAATTCTCTGCCTGCAGAATCTCTGCTCCGGTAAAGATGGAACATATTGCTGCGCAGGAGTTTTGGATAAAGCAGGGCTTTTGTCTTTCCGATACGATTGAGGATGGATATGTATTTATGAGACTCTTTTTGACTTGACAAAAAACGAACCCATGCATAGCGGAATGAAATGATTTGATTGAGGTACTGAAGATGGCAGAAACTTATTATAAACCATGTTCGGAGTTTGACCGTTGCAATGAACTGATCGAGAAATACTGGAACACAAAGCAGTTTGAGAAGTGCTTTGAAGGACACATGGAACTTGCTGAGAAGGGCTATCCCCTTGCCGAATGTCAAGTGGGCTACTTTTTCTATGACGGGATCGGTGTGGAGAAGGACGCGGATAAGGCGTTTTATTGGACGCAGCGTGCCGCAGAGCATGGTGATCGTGACGGCCAATTCAATCTCGCATATTTCTATGAAGAAGGGATTGGGACGCCTGTTAATATGGAAAAGGCAAAGCACTGGTATAAGAAAGCTGCGGAGCAGAACCATGATCTTGCCATCCAAAAATGCCAGGACTTAAATCTCGGGGATGAATACCGCGCAAGGTTGACACTGCCCCGGACAAGCACGCTTGTCCGGGGCTTCATGCTGCCTTATAAAAACCCGGCGGCGGAAAACTCCGCTGCCGGGCGCTTGAAGGCAAATTTAGATGTTTCTGACGTTCTCGTCCGACAGGAAGAACAGCGCCAGTGCGCCGGGGCCGACATGGGAGCCGGTCACAGGCTCGTAATCGACCGTCAGGATTTTTTTGGGCGGCTTGCTGCTGCGGCGCAGGAGGGACGCGAGGATCTGCGCGTCGGGCGCGCAGTCGGCGTGGGCGATGCCGACGGCCTGGTCCTGCGCATCCACAACAAGTTCCTCATACCGCTTGGCAATGGCCTCGACGGCACGCTGCCGGCCGCGAAGCTTGGCGAAACAGACGATTTTTCCCTGCGGGTCGCCCTTCAGAAGCGGCTTGATCTGCAGAACCGTCCCGACGGCGGCTTCCAGATTGGACAGGCGGCCCGTCCGGCGCAGATAGCGCAGATCGTCGACGGTAAAGATCTGCGCCATGCGGTGGCGCAGCGCGCGGAGCGTCTTATAGGTTTCGTCAATGCTCAGCCCTTCGCGGCGGCAGTCCGCCGCGCGCATGACAAGCAGGCCCTCGCCCAGCGATGCGCTGTAGGTGTCGACCAGAAGGAGCTTCCTGTCCGGGAACTCCTCGCGCAGCTGCCGCGCGGCGATCTGGCCGGAGGCATACGAGCCGCTGATGCCGGAGGACATACTGACAAACAGAACGTCCTCGCCCGCTTCCAGCAGCGGCGTCAGTACGTCGATGTAGCGCTGCGGCGGGATCTGGGAGGTCGTGACTTTCACGCCGCTGCGCATCTGCGCGTAAAAATCCTTCGCGTCAAAGGTCGTCAGATCCATGCAGGACTGCTCGCCCTTTCCGCTCTGGAAGGTGTAGGGGATGACCGTGATCTGCTCAGCGTGCAGATAGTCGGTCGGGAGATTTGCGGATGTATCGGTAACGATTCTGAACATGACGTCGCTTCTTTCTTGATATAATCTTCGATATTAGATTATCACATTTTACACGCAATGTCAATTCATCTTTCAAACGCGATTATCTCTTGTATTTTTTACCGGATGTGATATACTTGACCCGGAAAGGTGTGTGCAGCAATGAATTTTGACAATGATCTGGTCGTCGGAAAGCTCCGGCGCTGGGAAAAGTTTCTCGCGGCCTACCGGCTGCCGGAATGGGACGCCATTCCGGACTTTGGCCTCTACATGGAGCAGGTCGTGCAGCTTTTAAAGCAGTATCTCGACTATCTGCCGCCCGAGCTCAGGCAGACGGAGCCCATCACAGCGGCGGCCATCAACAACTACGTGCGCACGAAGCTCCTGCCGGAGCCGCGCAAAAAGCGCTATTACCGCATCCATATCGCGTATCTCATCATGATCTGTACGCTCAAGCAGAGCCTGCGGCTGTCGATGCTGCAGACGCTCCTGCCGGGCGATCTTGCGGAGGAGGACGTCAAAAAGGCCTACGCCGCGTTTGCCCTGCGCCACCAGCGGTGCGCGAAATACTTCATCGAGCAGGTCCGTCTGACGGCCGCCGCCATGTTCGACCGCGAGGTCACGACGGAGCTGAACGTCCGCGACACGCCGGAGATGATCGTCTCCGCCGCGATCTTAAGCGGCTTCACGAACCTGTTTGCGGAAAAGCTCATGCTGCTGGAGGGCAAGACGCTTGCCGACGGCGGAAGCATTGAGGTGCGAAAATAAACACAGAGCCGGTGTTCCAATCTGTCTGGAACACCGGCTCCGGCTATTACGGGATCTCAAGTTCGCGTTTGAATTCGTCCAGCGTGGTGTCGCGGCTGACGGTGATGCGTTCGATCAGCAGCGGGTCGCTGCCGGTTTCATAGACGCCTGCGCAGGTGCGGACGCCGTAGGTGTAAAACCAGCTGGCAATTTTTCTGGTGCGGGCGCTGCTGTTCCCGTTCGGATAGGAAAGCGCGACGGGGAAGCGCCCGGTGAGCGTGAAGATCGCGCTCTGGCTGCGCACCAGCTCCCACAGCAGCGCCAGCGGGGACAGCGCGGCCATGTTCCGGTGGCTCCAGCCGTGGCTCTGGATGCTGACCAGCCCAGACTGCACCAGCTCCGCGAGCTGCGCCCGCGTCAGCTTGTGCGGCTTGCCGACGTCGCCCGCGATCAGAAAGATCGTCGCCTTCATGCCGTACTTCCGCAGAAGCGGCAGGAGCGCCGTGTTATTATCGTCGTATCCGTCGTCAAAGGTCAGGAGCACCGGCTTTTCATATTGCTCGATGTGGGAAAGATCCTCGAAAAAGATCGTCTCATGGCCGTTTTCGGACAGGTATTGCAGCTGCTTTTCCAGCTCCTCCGGCTTTACGAACAGACTTTCCTCGCCCCAGCAGTCGTCGCCGACGGCGTGGTACATGAGAACGGGGACCCGGACCCCGGCTCTTGACGGCAGGCGCTGCGCACGCCGGACGGCGGCAATGCCGAGCGCCAGCGCACAGACGGCCAGCAGCAGGAAAAGCGCCGTCAGCAGATTCCGACGTTTCATGCCTGAACCAGCTCCGTTTGCTCACGTGGGAAGGTCACGACAGCCTTGAACAGATCGCCGTCGATCTCAAGGCGGAACGTGCCGCCCTGCAGCTCGGTCAGGCTCTGCGCGATGGACAATCCCAGACCGCTGCCCTCTGTATGGCGCGAGCGGTCGCCGCGCACGAAGCGGGCCATGAGCTCCTCTGCCGGGATGTTCAGCTCGTATTTCGAGATATTCTTGAACGTGAGCGAGACGGTGTTCTCATCCGCAGCGCTTTCAAAATACACGCGTGTGCCGGGCATGGCATATTTGCAGATATTCGAGAACAGATTGCCCAGCACGCGGGACAGCAGCTGTCCGTCGGCCAGAATGACCGGCTGGGACGGCGCGGGGCGGAAGATCGGCTCCAGCTGTGCGTCTTCCAGCTTCTCCATGTAATCGCCCGCCAGCTGGCTCAGCAGCACGTTCACGTCCGTCGGCGCCAGATGCACCGGAAGACTGCCTGACGAGGCCTTCGACGCTTCGACTAAGTCCTCCGTCAGCTTCTTGAGCCGCGCGGACTGCCGGTTTAAAACGTCTACATATTCCTTCGCTTTTTCCGGCTGAATATCCTCTTTTTCAAGCAGATCGACGTAGTTGACGATGGATGTCAGCGGCGTTTTGATATCGTGGGAGACGTTTGTGATGAGCTCCGTTTTCATGCGCTCGGCCCGCGTCTGCTCATCGACGGCCTTCTGGATGCCGGACTGGATGCTTTGCAGATTCTCTTCGTGCTTTTTAAGTGCGGGCAGCCAGCGGGGGATGGGCTTGCCCTTGTAATCGGTCTGGCCGTCGGCAATGGCCTGTCCTTCCTTCTGCAAAAGCCTCAGACTGGAGGCCAGATATAAGATCACAATGGTCAGCACTCCGCGCGAGAGCAGCCACAAAACTGCATACTGCTCCTCATTCCACCCAAGCATGAACGTGAAGAACAGCTCCGCAAGGCACAGTGCGCCCCAGACGAGCGCCGTCCGCCAGACCATCGGAATGCGGCCCAGCGCCCGGAAGATCCACGCAAAAACCCTGTAGATCAGCGTGTTTTTGAAGAAGCCCGGTGCCTTTGCACGGCCCGCAACGCTCAGGATGAGCGTCAGCGCCAGAGCCGCAGTACCGAATGCGAGAAGAATATAGTACCAGAAATCGATATACCAGATATTACCAAGGAAGGATGCCCACGCGAGGAGCAGCAGAGCAAGCAGCGCAAGGAACAGATCGAGCGGGATTTTATTGAGCCAGCACTGGTAAATGCCGTCCACGCCCTCCTTGTGCCCCATGGCGCACAGCAGGAAGATAAACAGGAACAGGCAGACCGCAAGAAGCAGAATGGTCAGCACGATCAGAAGATAGCGTGCGCTGATCAGCCGCTCGACCCATGTCATAACGTACAGCGCGGAATCGCGCGGGGCAAGCGGGCTTTTGAGATATGCCTGATAGACCGCTGTGACGTCGCTGCCGTCGTTCAGCGTGAAGGTCATGTCCTGCTGGTAATAGGCGGAGGCCTTGCCGGAATAATCGTCTTTATTCAGTGCGCCGGTGCTGAACAGGATCTCGCCGGTGGCTTTGTCCGTGAGTTTGAAGTAGATGTTGGAGGTGAGCGGGTCATAGCGATCACGGAGAAGATTGCGCGAGACCGTATCGTCCTCGGCCCAGGCGTGCAGCGCCGCCCAGCCGTCGCCGTTCGTCTGCTGTAATAGATTATTTTCCGCTATCTGGCGTACCTGCTCGCCGCCGTCCGCGAATGCGCCGTAGCGGATCAGATACGCGCTGCCCAGCGCCGCCGCGGCGAAGAGCACCGCAAACACGACCAGCAGCGCGATGGCCGTACACTTGACCCAAAGCTTTCCGTATAGCTGTTTCATGGTCTGTCTCCTTCCAGCTTGTAGCCCTTGCCCCAGACGACCTTTAAATACCGCGGCTCGGACGGGTTGATCTCCAGCTTTTCCCGCAGATGGCGGATGTGTACCGCCACCGTATTGTCGATCCCGACCGGCGCTTCGTTCCACACGGCGCTGTAAAGCTCCGCAGGCGTAAAGACCTTGCCGGGGTGCTGCATGAGATAATACAGGATGTCATATTCCTTCGGCGTGAGCGCGATCGGCTCTCCGTCGAGCGTGACGCGCTTCGCGTCATGGTCAAGGCAGATGCCGCCGACCGTCAGCTCCGACGGGGCTTTGACCGCCGCGCCCAGCTGCAGGAATCTTCGCAGCTGCGATTTGACCCGCGCCAGAACTTCCACGGGGTTAAAGGGCTTTGTGATATAATCGTCTGCGCCCACGCTGAGGCCCAGAATCTTGTCTGAATCCTCGGATTTTGCCGTGAGTAAAATCACGGGAATATTGGAGAACTCGCGCAGCTTCGCCATGGCCGTGATGCCGTCCATGCCGGGCATCATGATATCCATCAGCGCCAGCTGCACCGGCTCCGTCTTCGCGACCCGCAGCGCTTCCTCGCCGCTGTAAGCCGTGTGGACGCAGTAGCCGTCGGATTCCAGATAAATTTTCAAAGCCGCGACGATATCCTTCTCATCGTCGCAGACCAGAATATGCTGCATAACAGATTTCCCTCCGTTTTCTTCTCTGTGCTATCATCATATCCAAAATCCTATGAACAAACAAGCGGGAAACGCCTTAAGATTTTATGAAGCTATGCGGGGAAGGCGTTTGGGTGCGCCCGTGTTCCCCGTCCCCGAAAAATGAGATTGAATTTTGCAAAAAACTAGTATAAAATCAAACTATCAGAACCTTCATGACTGGGAAAGGAGCCGTGTGCAGTCTATGTTATTTATCGGCATTGATCTCGGCACGTCTGCCTGCAAGCTGCTGCTTGTCGGGGAGGACGGTACGATCCAAAACGAAGTCACAAAGGAATATCCCCTCAGCTTCCCGCACCCCGGCTGGGCAGAGCAGAGGCCGGAGGACTGGTGGGACGCGGTCGTGACCGGCGTTCCGGAGCTGCTGCGCGGCTTTGACGCGAATGACGTCGCGGGCATCGGCTCCGGCGGACAGATGCACGGGCTTGTCGCGCTGGATGCGCAGGACAACGTCATCCGCCCGGCCATTCTCTGGAACGACGGCAGAACGTTCAAAGAGGTGGATTATCTCAACAACGTCGTCGGCAAGGACAGGCTGTCAGAGCTGACGGCAAACATCGCTTTTGCGGGCTTTACGGCGCCGAAGCTCCTCTGGATGCGCGAAAACGAGCCGGAAAATTTCGAAAAAATCGCGAAGATCATGCTCCCGAAGGACTATCTGACGTACAAGCTCACCGGCGTTCATGCCTGCGATTATTCCGACGCTTCCGGTATGCTGCTGCTCGACGTGCAGCACAAGCGCTGGTCGCAGGAAATGCTGGAGATTTGCGGCGTTTCCGAACGCCAGATGCCGAAGCTGTTTGAAAGCTTTGCGGTCGTGGGCCGGCTCACGAAGGAAGCGGCGCAGACGCTGGGGCTGCCTGAGACGGTCAAGGTAGTGGCCGGTGCAGGCGACAATGCCGCGGCGGCGGTCGGCACCGGTACGGTCGGCGCAGGCGGGTGCAATCTCTCGCTCGGCACGTCCGGGACGATCTTCATTTCGTCCGACAAATTTGGCGTCGACCCGAACAATGCGCTTCATGCCTTTGCGCACGCAGACGGCGGCTATCATCTGATGGGCTGTATGCTCTCTGCTGCCAGCTGCAACAAGTGGCTGTGCGAGGAAATCCTGAAAACATCCGACTTCGCGGGCGAACAGAAGGATATTACGGATGAAAAGCTCGGCGAGAATCACGTGTACTTCCTGCCGTACCTCATGGGCGAGCGCAGCCCCATCAACGACACGAACGCAAGAGGCACGTTCACCGGCATGACGATGGACACCAGCCGGTCCGACATGGTGCAGGCGGTTTTAGAGGGTGTGGCGTTCGCCATCCGGGATTCGTTTGAGGTCGCGAAGTCGCTCGGAATCGAGATCCCGCGCTCGAACATCTGCGGCGGCGGCGCAAAAAGCCCGCTGTGGCGCAAAATTTTCGCCAATGTCCTCGGCATTCCGCTCGACATGGTCAAGACCGAGCAGGGGCCCGGCTACGGCGCGGCAATGCTCGCCATGGTCGGCTGCGGCAAGTTTGCCTCCGTGCAGGACGCGGCGGACAAGCTCGTCGAGGTCGCATCCACGACCGAGCCGGATGCAGCGCTGACGGCAAAATACGAAGCCCGCTACCAGAGCTTCAAAAAGCTCTATCCCGCGCTGAAGGAGTTCTTTGCTGTAACGGTGTAAGTCAATCTGCACGTTCCGTGCAGGGGCGGACGACTCTGTCCGCCCGCAGAATGCACTGCTTTTACAGAAAACTATGGAAAATTCGCAATATTTTCAGGGCCGACAGAGTCGTCGGCCCCTACAGTTGTGATTTTCTATAACAGGAGGAATTATGAAAATTTACTCTGTTTCCGACCCCGCATTCAAGCCCTACGGCAAGGTTCTGACCGGCTTTGACACGGCTGCGCTGATCGCGGCGATGAAGACTGTCCCCATGCCGGAGAGCGGCACGGCCTATGAGCCGCCGATTCCCGCATTGGAGGAAAGCGGCATCTTTGATGCCATGCAGAATCGAGCCTACGGCGGGATGCCCATCCAGATCGGGATGTGCTGGGGATATAACACAAAGCTGAACTGCCTCGAATATCATCGCGACAGCGAGGTCAACGTCGGCGAGACGGATTTCGTGCTGCTGCTGGCAAAGGAAGACGAGATCGAGGACGGCAGGCTGGACACCGCGAAGGTCAAAGCCTTCCGCGTCCCGGCGGGCGCGGCGGTCGAGGTCTACGGCACGACGCTCCACTACGCGCCGTGTCAGACGGAGAAGACCGGCTTCCGCGTCGCCGTCGTCCTGCCGAAGGGTACGAACACGGAGAAGCCTGTCTTCGAGCCGCAGAGCGAAGAAGATACATGGATGACCGCCCGCAACAAGTGGCTGCTGGCCCATCCGGACTCCAGCGAAGCAAAAACCGGCGCGCACATCGGCCTGACCGGCAAGAATATCGATATTACCGAAAACTAAGGAGGAACTGTATCATGTTTGAAAACATCCCCAATGTCAAGCTCGGCCTCATCGCCGTCTCCCGCGACTGCTTCCCCAGAACGCTCTCCGAAATGCGCCGCGCGAATATCGCCAAGGCCTGTGAGGGCGGCGTGTACGAATGTCCCGTCACTGTCGAAAATGAAGCCGATATGCGCAAGGCCGTCGCCGACGTCAACGCGGCAGGCTGCAACGCCCTTGTCGTCTTCCTTGGCAACTTCGGCCCGGAGACGCCGGAAACGCTCATTGCCAGATATTTTGACGGCCCGTGTATGTTCGTGGCTGCCGCCGAGGGCGACGGCGACCTGATCAACGGCCGCGGCGATGCGTACTGCGGTATGCTGAACTGTTCGTATAACCTCGGTATGCGGCACCTGAAGGGCTACATCCCCGAATACCCGGTCGGCACGGCGGAGGATATCGCGAAGATGATCTCCGATTTTATTCCCATTGCAAGAGCTATCATCGGTGTGAAGAACCTGAAGATCATCACCTTCGGCCCGCGTCCGCAGGACTTCTTCGCCTGCAACGCGCCCATCAAGGGCCTGTACGAGCTGGGCGTGGAGATCGAGGAGAACTCCGAGCTGGATCTGCTCGTTTCCTACAAGACCCACGCGGGCGATGCGCGTATTCCCTCCGTTTGTGAGGATATGAAGAAGGAGATGGGCGAGGGCAGATATTACGCCGATATGCTCGAGCGCATGGCGCAGTTTGAGCTGACGCTGCTCGACTGGGCAGAAAACCACAAGGGCGCGCGCAAATACGTCGCGTTCGCCGACAAGTGCTGGCCGGCGTTCCCGGAGCAGTTCGGCTTCGAGCCGTGCTATGTGAACTCCCGTCTGGCCTCGCGCGGCATCCCCGTGGCCTGCGAGGTCGATATCTACGGCGCACTGTCGGAGTACATCGGCGCGTGCATTTCGCACGACGCGGTCACGCTGCTCGACATCAACAATTCCGTCCCGGCGAGCCTGTTCGAAACTGAAATCAAGGGCAAGTTCGACTACACACTGACCGACACCTTCATGGGCTTCCACTGCGGCAACACGCCCGCCTGCAAGCTCTGCGCCGACCGCGCGGTCAAGTATCAGCTCATCCAGCACCGTCTGCTTGAGCCGGCAGGCTCCGAGCCTGATTTTACCCGCGGCACACTCGAGGCAGATATTGCGGCAAGCGATATTACGTTCTATCGCCTCCAGTGCGATTCCGACGGCAACCTGCGCAGCTATATCGCAGAAGGCGAAATTCTGCCGGTACATACGGGGAGCTTCGGCGGCATCGGCATCTTCGCGATTCACGAGATGGGCCGCTTCTACCGTCACGTCCTCGTCCAGAAGCGCTACCCGCACCACGGCGCGGTCGCCTTCGGTCACTATGGCAAGCTTCTGTTCGAGGTCTTCAAGTTCCTCGGCGTGGGCGACATCGCCTATAACCAGCCGAAGTCCCTGCCGTACCCCACGGAGAACCCGTTCGCGTAAGAACCCGGAAGTAGTCAAGCCTCCGGGGGCCCCATCTTTTCCGCCTTGCCGGAAAAGATGGGGGAGAAAAGGGGCGCTGGGTTACGGTTTGGTGTGTTCTGCGGGTACAGTTCAGGCAAGTACCTGATTTTTGGGTGTTACGAACACACCAAATCACCCTACGGGCAATAAGGTACGCGCCGCCTGTTACGGTACTCCGAATTTGTGAGTAGCTGCGTTAGAATATCTGCGGTAAACTAGGGTGTATCTGAAAACTCCCAACGCACCCGGACAGCGGGCCTTTTTGCGGTGCGCCGCGTCATTTTTCCTTGAAATACGTCAGTATTCCTGCGAAAAAATGTCTTGCGCAACGCAAAAATCCCTCGCTGCCGGTCACATCATGAGTTTTCAGATACACCCTAGCTTTGCGTTCAAAATTTGCAGAGCAGCACGAATTTGCCGCAGAAGTTACGAATTCGCTGAAGATTTCCGTAAAAACAGCATATCAGAAAAGGCATACGGACTGATGTTGAGGGAGGCAGAGTCCGTATGCCTTTTATTTATTTGACAGACGCCGGGAGAGATCTCCCGGCGCCTGTACAGGAAAGGGTAGGAACGTGCTTAGAACATGGCCTTCATTGCCTCGTACAGGCCGTCGGCGTCCATGCCGTTGCGGGCGTAGAGGAATTCGGGGTTCGCGATCGGGACGAAGTAGTCCGGGCAGCCGCGGCTGACCAGCTTGCAGGCGATGCCAGCCTCTGCGATGCACGAGCCGACCAGCTGGCCGAGACCGCCGAGCAGATTGTGGTCCTGCGCCGCGACGACGCGGCCGGTCTTTGCGGCATCAATGACGGCCTGCTTGTCGAGCGGCTTGATCGTGAACATATCGACGACGCGGATCTCCTTGCCCAGCTCATCGTGGATGCGCTTGGCGGCTTCCATGGCAAAGTGGACCATGATGCCGGTGCAGATGAACGCACCGTCGTCGCCCTCGCGCGGGATGAGCGCCTTGCCGATCTCATATTTCGTATCCTCGGGATACAGGGAGCTTGTGGCCTCGCGGCCAAGGCGGATGTAGACAGGGGCGTTCAGCTCCATCGCCGCCTCCAGCAGCTTTGCGATCTGGAACGGGTCGCCCGGCTCGAGAACCGTCATGTTGTTGCAGGCAACCATGAGCGCAGAGTCCTCCAGCGCGCAGTGTGTGCAGCCGGAAGCGCCGTTGGAATAGCCTGCGCCGTTGCCGATGATGACGACCGGCAGCTTGGAATAGCAGATATCGGTGCGCACCTGCTCGTAGCAGCGCATGGACGCGAACGGTGCGAACGCGAAGGCCAGCGGGCGGAAGCCCTCGTGGGCAAGACCGGCGGAGACGCTCATCAGGTTCTGCTCGGCAATGCCGACGTTGTAGCAGCGGTCAGGATATTTTTCCTTGAACGCCTGAATGCGGGAGGAGGTATCGACGTCAGCGGTCAGAACGAGCATGTTGTCATACTCGCCGCCGAGCGTGGCCAGGCACTTGCCGACAGCGTCGCGTGCGCTGGTCATTATGGTCATGTTCAGGGTCATGTTCATTTCGCCCTGCAGCAGCTTGTCCTGCGCTTCACTCATGCTTCCGCACCCCACTTTCTTTCATATGCTTCGGTGATCTCGGCCTTTGCCTTGATCCAGTCGGCCTCGTTGACGCAGCCTGCGTGCCAGGAGACGTTGTTCTCCATGAAGCTGACGCCGTGGCCCTTGACGGTCTTGCCGATGATAACGGTCGGAACGTCGGAATCAGGCGCGGGCAGCGCGTCGATGGCGTCGAGGATGGCGTTCATGTCATGGCCGTCGATGGTGACGGTGTTCCAGCCGAACGCGCGCCATTTGTCTGCGAACGGTTCCAGTGCCATGTATTCCTCGGTCGGGCCGTCGAAGGACATCCCGTTGCGGTCGACGAAGACGACCAGATTGCCGAGCTTATACTGGTGGGCGTACATTGCCGCCTCCCAGATCGAGCCTTCGCCGCACTCGCCGTCGCCGACGACGGTGTAGACGCGGCTGCTTGAGCCTTTGCGCTTCAGTGCGGTGGCCATGCCGCTGGCGACAGGGAAGCCGTGGCCGAGCGAACCGGTAGACACGTCGACATACGGGTTCGCGAGGTTGCACGAGTGCATGCCGAAGCGGCCAAAGTTGGTGGCGTATTCCTTGTAGATATCTCCGACGTCATAGCAGCCGATGGCGGCCTGACTGAACGAGGTGACGGCTGCCGCGTGGCCCTTGGACAGGACGAAGCGGTCGCGGCCCTCCCAGTGCGGATTCTTGACGTCATAGTGCATTGCATACTGCCAGATGGCGGTCATCATATCGCAGACAGACAGGTCGCCGCCGATATGGATGAGCGTTTGATGCGCCAGATCCAGAAGCCGGATCTTCGTCGTCAGGGCAGCCTGCTCCATGCGATGGACTAAGGCTTTCTCTGCCATGTGAATAACTTCCTCCTTTTTAGCTGTGGATTGCGTTTTCTCCGGCCCAGCGGCGGAGCAGAGCGGCCTGCTCCGCGTCGGGATGGAATTTTGCGCAGTAGACGGTGCCGTCCTGCTTGTAATACAGGCAGGCGGCGCTTTTTGCGCTGCGTGCGGTCATCAGGAAGGTGCGTGAAACCGGGCCGAATCGCTTCTCGTCGTAGGCCTCTCCGGGTTCCAGCAGGCACAGCATTTCCTGCCTGCGGACGCGCTCATAGATCCGTGATTTCCTGTTCTGCACCCGTTCGAACGTCAGTGAGTCGTCCGGGAAGCGCAGCGCTTCGCGCGGGCGGGATTCGCTGCCGTCGATCAGCGTGTAGCAGAACGAACGGAAGTAAAAGTGATTCACAGCAGCCAGCAGCGCGGCCAGAAGCACGATGGCTGTGATCTGTAAAACGCGGAAAAGCGTGGGGTTCAGATCGGCGTTGCGGAGATAGCTGTGGAGCGTCAGAACAACGATGACGGGCAGAAACGTCACGATCAGATCGTTGCTGTTTTTGCGCCGGAAGCGCTGGGATATGGACTGGTACATGGCGCACCTTCCTTTCCTTGCGGTGTGGACTTACTTTTCAGCGGTCGTCTGCTCCCACTGCGGGCGTTCGGCTGCGATCTTCGCGACAAGCTCGTCGAATTCCTTATAGCCGAGCTTGTACCAGAACAGGCAGATGAGGCAGATCAGGTTGAAAGCGGCGGGCATGATCCATTTCATGAGCTGCAGGCCCTCGATAACGGCGGGCGTCTGCGTCGGGGCGTTGGCGACATAGCCGGTCAGCGCAAGGATCAGCGGAGCGCCGGACGTGCCGATGGTGATGCCGACCTTGTTCCAGAACGAGGAGACGGTGTTGAGGAAGCCGTCCATGCGGATGCCCTTGGTCTGGTACTCGGTGACCTCGACGGTGTCGGGAACCATGCCGTAGATGATGGACATATTCGCGCCTGCGAAATACTGCAGAACGATGCCGAGTACGTACAGAAGCGTGACGTTGATGGTGTTGCGGAACAGGAAATACTGCGCGACGTACATCACGACCTGCATAGCGTAGGTGATGGCGATGGCCTTGCCCTTATGCTTGAGCTTGTTGCACCAGAACTGGGAGGTGAAGCAGCCGAGCATGGAGGGGATGAGCGTGATGAGCGAGAAGGTCGCCATCGGGTTGACGTCGCCGAGGACGTACTTGAACCAGTAGATGTTGATCGTGCCTGCGCCGTACAGAGCGAAGCCCTGCGCCAGGAACAGGATGCAGACGATCATGAACTCGCGGTTCTTGAAGGAGATGGCCAGAGACTTGAAGATGCCGATCTTTTTGGGCGACGGCTGCGGCGGAACGACTTCCTTCTGGGACTTCGCGCAGAGAATCTGCATCGGGATGCAGAACACGGCGAAGATCACAGCCAGAATAAAATAGCCCATGTTGGGGTACTTTGCGGACAGACCCGGCTCGCAGCGGGTGACGAGCTGCACCATGAGCGTGGAGCCGATGTAGGCGAACAGCAGACGCCAGGAGGCAAGAGAGCCGCGTTCGGCAGGATCCTGCGTGACGACGGAGTTCAAGGAGCCGTAGGTCAGGTTGACCATTGTGTAGAACAGAACGACGAGTGCGTACAAAATGACGACATATGCCGTCTTGACGCCGACGGCCCATTCCGGATGCGGCCAGAACAGCAGGGCTGTTGTGATGAACAGCGGAGCCGAGGCGAACATGATCCACGGACGGTAGCGGCCCCAGCGGGAGCGGGTGCGGTCAGCCAGATAGCCGACGATCGGGTCGTTGATCGCGTCCCAGAAGCGGCACAGCAGGAACATCAGAGAGACGGTCGCTGCGGGAATCAGGAAAGTGTCGGTGAGGTAGATCGCAAGGAAGGAGCTGATATAGGACCAGCTGAAGTTGTTTGCCGAGTCGATCATACCGAATGTGCATTTCTTCCATAACGGAAGCTTCACATAATATTGCTTGCTATCGTTTTCCATGCGTAATTTCCTTTCTCTTTCTGGAAAGCGGGTCTGCTTTCCGGGATGGGGGGAATGCGCGCTGTTTATTCGACGTCAGGCGTAAACTGAACGAGGGACTTGATCGTCCGGCCGTTCATCTGGGCCTCAAACGCGTCTTCAAACGCTTCCGGCGTAAAGACGCAGTCCATTTCGAGGATCGGGTCCAGATCGAGCGTGTTGACCAGCGCGATGCTGCGCGGGAACGCATACGGAGACTGGAAAACGCCGCCGACGATGCGGATCTCCTTGAAGAAGGCGTTGAGCAGGTTCAGCTTGTAATCATAATCGTGCCGGTAGAGCGCGGCGAAGAATTCCAGCGTGCCGCCTTTGCCGACTAGCTCCTCGATGCCGTCGCAGGCGCGCCAGCTGCCGGAGGCCTCGATCACAACGTCAAAGCCGCGGCCGTCCGTGATCTTCATCGCCTCTTCCTTGCGGTCCTGATTGACCGGGTCGATGGTGTGTACGGCGCCCAGCTTCTTTGCCATCTCGCGCTTCATGGCGATCGGCTCGATGACGGTGATGTTCGTGCCGCCGGAGTGCAGCGCCAGCTGCGTCATGATCATACCCATGGTGCCGCCGCCGGAGATGGCGACCGACTGGCCGGGCTTGATGCCGATGAGGTCGATGCCGTGCAGGCAGACGGAGATCGGCTCGATCAGCGCGCCCTTTTTCAGGCTGCACGTGTCGGCCAGCTTGTGTACGGACTGCTCGCGCACGACGATATAGTCCGAGAAGGCGGCGCTTGTGCCGGTCATGTTCTCGCAGAACTGCTCCTGGCCGTTGCGGCAGTAGTAGCAGCTTCCGCAGTGCTCATTGTAATAGTAGACGACGCGGTCGCCGACCTTCAGACCCTTACAGGTCGCTGCCGGGCCGAGCTCGGTGATCACGCCGGTCGCCTCGTGGCCGATGGGGGTACCCTCGTCTCCTTCAAACAGGAAGTCCAGCTCCGCACGCTTGAAATGCAGATCGGAGCCGCAGACGCCGCAGTAGGCCACCCGGATCTTGACCTCATCTGCGCGCTTGATCTCCGGTTCCGGCGCTTCGACCATTTTCAGCGTACCGTTTCCAAAATAACGAATGCTGCGCATAGTTGTGTTTCCTCCCTTTCGTCGATCAAGTGTGTATGGGATCTTGCTGTTTCCATGATACCGAATCAACCGGGGCTTTGCGCTTTATATTTCAACCTTTTCCCACCCAAAAATACAAAAGCGCGTCAAAATATGCCGGTGGTTTTTGTGCATATTCACAATTTTGCATACGACATTGTGAAAAATGCATGGTGGAAGTGCGAAAATTATACCTTGATAGTTTGAATTTTTGCATTAGATTGTCGGAAGTAAAAATAATATACATATTTGGGGTGAGATTCAGACAGAAACGGAGCAAATCCAACAAAAAGCTTGGCATTGCGTGCGTGCTGTGATAAAATATCTGACATCAGTAAAAAAGCAACGGGAGGCTGTCATGATTCAGGTCCTGATTATTTCATCCCTGTATTCGCAGACGCAGCATCTGCGCCGCATCCTTCTGGGGCAGGCCGGGCACATTCAACTGTGCGGAACGGCGGACAACAGTGTGCTCGGAATGTCGCTGATCGAGTCGCTGCACCCGGACGTTGTGATCATGCCGGTGCATATGACCTTCTGGAACCCGGAGGATCTTATCAATTATCTGCTCCCGCGCGGGATCTGCCCGCGCTTCGTCCTGCTGTCCGACGGGTCGGAGGCGGTCATTGAGGGCGCGGCTGCGGTCAAGGTGCAGCAGCTGCTGCCGGACGCCATGCCCTCGGATGCGATGCTCCTGCACGCGGTCGAGGAGGCCGGACGCCTGCAAAAGCACGAAACGGGCGCAGTCCGGCCCCCGGAAAACGAATATGTCCAGCACAGTCTGGAGGTCATGGAGCTGCTGATGGGCCTTGTGCCGGTCGGCACGGGGTCTGCGCAGCAGCAGTTCGGGCGGCTGCACGTGGGCAGCCAGGACTGCTGGATCCTGCTCGGCTCCCAGCCGGACGGGCAGCCGGGGCCAGGCCTTTCCTCCGACTATGCCGCGCTGGAATCGTTTTTTGCGGAGCTGACCGAGCTGCTCCGCCCGCTCGGAAACACGGATATCTGCATTTACCGCGACCAGAACCTGTGCATCCTGCTCGCCGGTGGGCAGGATGCGGAGCCGGACTGGGCGCTCTGGGCGGGGAAGATCAACGCACTGGCCGCGCATCACGCGCTCGGGCAGATGACCTTTGATATTTCCGACGTACCGCTGCCGCTGCCGCAGTGGCACAATCAGTGCCGCCAGCTGCTGGAGCTGCGCAAGCTGCGCTTTTTCTTCTCGCCGCTCTGCCTACAGCCGAAGATGGCGTTTTCCTACCGCGTGCCGGTCACGCAGCAGCTGCTGCACGAAAAGCTTTCGGCGCTTTCGCTGAGTATGCAGGATGCGCGGCAGCTGGAGGCGCTTGCGATCCTGCGGGAGCTGCAGGACATGGTCAGCCACAGTATGTCGGATGAGGTCTGCTCGTTTGTCATGACGCAGCTGACGGTTCAGATGTATTCCCTCAGCAGCAGCTTCGGCGTCGATCTCGCGCTGACCCCGCTGCTGGGCGCGCAGCGGCCTGCAACAGTCGAGGCCATGTTCACCATCTGCCGCGAACAGATGACCGCGCTGTTTTCCAGCATCCGCAATCTGCGCACGACGTCCAACAGCGCCATCGACGAGGTCTGCCGCTTCGTTGCGCAGAACCTTGCTGAGCCGCTGACGCTGACGGTCGCGGCGGAGTATGTCCATATGAACCCGGCCTATCTCAGCCGCGTGTTCAAAAAGGAGACAGGGCAGGCCTTCAACGCCTATGTGAGCGAGCAGCGCATCCGCCGCGCCAAGCAGCTGCTGCAGACGAAAGACCGCATCATCGATATTGCCGGAAACGTCGGCTTTGAAAACTCCAAATATTTCAGTCAGGTATTCAAAAAACGAACGGGCATGACGCCGCAGGAGTACCGCGCAGCCATGCAGAAGGAGGCAGAATTATGATCCGGTCGCTTCGGATGCAGCCGAACCGGAAGCTGTATTTCAAGGAGCTTCCCATGCCGCCCACGCCGGGGCCGGGCGAGGTGCAGGTCAGAATGGCGTTCGCGTCGATCTGCGGCTATGATATGATGATGCTGCGCGGAACCGCGGCGTATCCGCTGAACGGCTATCTCGGTCACGAGGGCTCCGGCGTCGTGACAGCGGTGGGCGAGAATGTCCGTGCGCTCCACCCGGGCGACCGCGTGACGATCAACCCGTATGAGCCCTGCGGCCTGTGCGACGCCTGCCGCAGCAACAGACCGGAATACTGCACGAACCCCAGCTCCGGCTATGCCGATCTGATGACGGAATATCTGAATATCCGCCAGCAGCAGGTCTTCCGCCTGCCGGAGCAGGTGAGCCTGCGGGCTGGAAGCCTGATCGAGCCGCTGATGATGGCCATGCACGCCGTAGGCAAGGCGCGGCTCGGCTACGGCAAGCGGGTCATTCTGCTCGGCTGCGGGGCCATGGGACAGATCATTCTCAAGCTTGTGCGGCAGCACCCGGTCGGGCAGATCGTCGTGGTCGAGCCGGTCGCGGAAAAGCGGGAGGCGGCGCTGCGCTTCGGCGCGGACGTTGTGATCGACCCGAATACACAGAGCGTCGTGACCGAGGCGCTGACGCTGAGCGGCGGAATCGGCTACGACGCGGTCATCGAGGCCAGCGGCGATCGGAAATCGGCGGCGATCACCATGAATCTTGTCGCGCGCGGCGGCTCCGTCGTGTTTTTCGGGCTTTACGGGATGGACTATAATCTGGAGCTGAATCTGTTCACGCTCTACTGGAAGGACGCGACGCTCTCCGCCGTCTGCGTGCCGAGCGGACAGTTCCCGGCGGCCATCGCCATGGCCGGCCAGCTGAAGCTGGAGGAGGTCATTTCCCGCGAGCTGTCGTTTTCCAAGGGGATCGAGGCATTCCGCGAAAAATCCAGCGGCCGCGAGGCCAAGGTCATGCTGCGCTTTGAACAGGAGGGATCCATATGCTGACACTTGCACCATTTACATTCTGCGCCAATAACGTTCCGGGCACGGACCCGCTCCGCGCCATGGACATGGCCCGCCGCTGCGGGTTCCATACGATCGAGCTGTCCGCCATCGACGGCATCAGCGAGCAGATCGTCGCAGAGCGCGTTTCACCGGAATACGTTATGCAGATCGAGCGGGAGCTGCAGAAGCGCGATCTGCAATGCACCGCGCTGTCGGCGCACTGCGACATGACGGACGAGGCGCAGTTCGCGCGTCTGCTGAAAAAGATCGAATTTGCCGGGCAGGTCGGCGCGCAGCTCGTCAATACGCGCTGCGGCCCGAAGGCACGGTACGCCGTGTTTGAGGAGCACGTCAAGCGGGCGGCCGAGGCCGCTGACCGCTATGGCCTGCGGCTGGGGCTGGAGTCCTACGGCGATATCGTCGGCCCGGCAAGCGAATGCGGCGGCGTGTTCGCGGAGCTGGATCTGCCGCACGTCCAATATACCTATGATCCGGGAAATACCTACCGCTTCTGCCGGGGCGAGATCCGGCTGGACGAGGATCTGCAGAACGCCTCCGTGCCGGTCGCGTATCTGCACATGAAGGACGGCAGCATCCACGACGGCTATATCTGGAACGAGCCGATCGGGCAGGGCGTGTTCCCATATCCGGCCATGCTTGCCGCGCTGGAACGGCAGGGCGGAACGCTTGGCTGCGCGCTGGAAATGCCTATGAGCTTCTGCGTCAGCGTGCGGGATCTGTCCTTCCGCTTCCTGGAGCCGTCGGACGAGCAGCTTTACGCACAGATCATGCAGTCGGTCGAATATGTAAAGACGCTTGCCCATGTAACAATGTAAAAAAACAGCTGCCTGCAGGCCCGAAGCGCCGCAGGCAGCTGTTTTTATGGCTTTTAGGAATACAGCAGCTCTTTGACAGACTGATGCGCAGCGCCTTGCCCATGCGGGGCAGGCGCTGCGCATATCATTTTGTTCGTTATCCGTTCAGAACTCGCAGATGCGCGTGAGCAGGACGAGGCACTGCTCGAGCGTCATGTCCTTTTTCGGCTCAAAGCCCTTCGTTGTGCCGTTCATCAGATCATACTGCGTCATCATCGCGACGGCCTCTCTGGCCCAGTCGGAAATGGAGGCGCTGTCGGGATAGCGGTCGAGCATCGACATATCAGCCTCAAAGACCACGCTCGACTGCCGCAGAAGACGCAGCAGCACCGTCGCGGCCATCTGGCGCGTGACCCTGGAGGTCGTGTCAAAGCTGCCGTCGGCGTTCGGCTGCATTACGCCGAGCTGCTGCACAACGGCGACCGGATCGGATACGTCCTCGACCAGTCCGAGCGTCCGCGCGGTGTTCGCCGCGAGGCGGGCAAGGGTCATGCGGGTGATGGCGGACTGATAGCTGCCGTCGGCCAGCATGGTGATGCCGTAGACGTCCGCGTGCGAGACAAGCTCCGCGGCCCAGCTGGACGGCGTTCCGGTGATGCTGGATATGCCGCTGCCCCATGCATAGATCGTGGATACGTCGTCGGATACGGGCTGCGGCTCCTCCGCCGCAGGCGCTGCGGCAACAGGCTCCGCTTCTCCGGCAGGCGCTGCGCGTCCGGCGCTGGAGCACATGGTATAGAAGGTATAGCACCCGCCGTCATAGGGGATCCTGCGGTTCACACCGGCCTTGCCGTCCCAGACCCAGTTCTGCTCGAACAGCGTGACGGTGCCGCCCGCATCGTCGACGGATTTGACGATGGCATAGTGGTTGCCGTAGCGCTCCCGCGCCTCGGCGGAGGCATAGGCGATATCGCCGGGCTGCGGCGTGTATGTAACCTCGAACCAGTAGCCCGACGGGCTGGCAGCGGTGATATCGCCGCTGTTCGTGAACACGGTCACGCCGTAAACGGCGCTGTAGAACCGTTCGATCAGCTCGTTGCAGAACGGCGTCGCACCTGTCTCATTATAAAGCGCGTCCACGCCGCAGAAGGTATCGGCGGCAAAGCCCTCGCCCACGATCGTGACGTAATCCAGATCAATGGTCGCCTCGGCGGCCAGCGCCGGTACGGCCAGCAGCGTCAGGCATAACATGACTGCCGCCAGACGGCGGAATTTCTTCTGCATACAAAATGCCCTCTTTCGTTCGATAAACTGGTTTGAATTGTAACAGATTGTAACCAATAAGTCAACCATTTTTTTGCGCCCACTGGAAAACCTGCCTGCAGATGTGGTATAGTATAAAAAGTTCCGAACAATGGAGGCATTTGCTTGGAAAACTACTTTCATCTGAACATGGACCGGCGCGCGGTCAATCAGATCAGCGCGCTCGGTCTTGCGCACTGCGGCGACGCGGTGTTTGAGCTGCTGGTGCGGAGCTTCCTCTGTGCGTCCGGCAAGGCGCTGAACGGCAATCTGCACCGTGCGACGGTCGACCTCGTCTGCGCTCCGGCGCAGGCTGCGCGAGCCGAGCGTATGCTCCCGCTTCTGACAGAGGAGGAGCTGGCCTTTTACAAGCGCGGGCGCAACGCGCACGTGCATCAGGTGCCGAAAAACGCCACCTATGCGCAGTATGCCAGAGCCACGGGGCTGGAATGCCTGTTCGGCGCGTTATATCTCACCGGCCAGCTCGACCGGCTGAACGAGCTTTTTATCCTGACCATGGAGGAATCCTATGCCATTTGACGCATTTTTCCTCACGGCGGTTCGTCGTGAGCTGGAGGGCAGTCTGACCGGCTGCCGCATCGATAAGGTCCAGCAGCCGCAGCGCGACACGCTGATTCTGTCCATGCGCGGCGCGGCTGGCGGCGGACGGCTGCTGCTGACGGCCTCGCCCAATCATCCGCGCATCCACCTGACGAACGAGCCAGCCGAAAACCCGGCGCAGCCGCCCATGTTCTGTATGCTCCTGCGCAAGCACCTGACAGGCGGCCGTCTCGTGTCCATGCAGCAGCCGGAGATGGAGCGCCTGCTCGACCTCACCTTCGACTGCACCGACGAGATGGGCAGCCCCACGCGCAAGCACCTGATCCTGGAGATCATGGGCCGCAACTCCAACCTGATCTTAACGGGCGAGGACGGGCGCATTCTCGACTGCCTGCGCCGCGTCGACTTTGAAATGAGCGAAAAGCGGCAGGTCCTGCCGGGCCTTTACTACCATCTGCCGCCCACGCAGGGCAAGCGCGACCCGTTTGCCGTCACGGGAGAGGAGTTGGCCGCGTTTTTGTCTGCACAGACCGCGCCGAAGCGTCTTGACGGCTGGCTGCTGGATACCTTCGGCGGCCTCTCGCCGCTTGTGTGCCGGGAGCTTGCGTTCCGCCTGACGGGCGATCTGGATACCGACCTGTCCGCGCTTTCGGCAGAAGAAAAAACAGCGCTGGCAGCGCGTCTGCTTGCCGCCTTCGCGCAGCTTCAGACCATGCCGCCGCAGCCCATGCTCCTGTATCGCGACGAGCGCCCGTGGGACTTTACCTGCCTGCCCGTGACGCAGTATGGCGATTTTATCCGGCAGGAGCCGTATGACTCGTTTTCGCAGCTGCTCGACCGGTTCTATGCCGCGCGCGACCGCGCCGACTCCATCCGGCAGTCATCGCAGGCCATCCGCAAAACCGTCTCCAATCTGCACGCACGCACGGCACGCAAGCTGGAGAACCAGCGTAAGGAGCTTGCCGCGACCCATGACCGCGAGCGCCTGCGGCAGCTCGGCGATATCCTCACGGCGAACCTCTACGCCATCAGGCGCGGCCAGACGAAGCTGCGCGCCGCTGACTTTTACGACCCGGACATGAAGGAGATCGAAATCACCCTCAACCCGGCCATTTCCCCACAGCAGAACGCGGCGAAATTCTATAAGGACTATCAGAAGGCCAAGAACGCCGAAAGAATTCTGACAGAACAGATCGCAAAGGGTGAGCAGGAGCTTGCGTATCTGGCAAGCGTCCTCGACGCGCTTACACGTGCGGAATCCGCGCGGGATTTACAGGAGATTCGGGCGGAGCTTGTCTCCGGCGGCTATCTGCGCGAGACGGACCGCAAAAAGCGCATGAAGCTGCCGCCGAGCCGCCCCATGCGGTTCATGTCGTCTGACGGTTTCCCGATTTTTGTCGGCCGCAGCAACCGGCAGAACGACGAGCTGACGACAAAGCTGGCCGCGAAAACGGATATCTGGCTGCACGTCCAGAAGATCCCCGGCAGCCACGTCATCATCGAAACGAACGGCCGGACGCCGCCCGATCGGACGGTGACGGAGGCGATGCAGCTTGCGGCGTATTATTCGCAGGCCCGCGACGGCCAGAACGTGCCGGTCGATTATACGCCGGTGAAATTTGTCAAAAAGCCTGCGGGCGCGAAGCCCGGCATGGTGATCTACACGACGTATCAGACTGCCGTCGTCACGCCGGACGCGGCGCTGTGCGAGCGGCTGAAGGAGAAGGAATGATGGAAGAGCGGCACTACGCATTTTTTCAGAACCGGGACTGCGAATATTTCCCCTGCCATGAGACAAAGCACCCGGAGGATTTCAACTGCCTGTTCTGCTACTGCCCGCTGTACGCGCTCGGACGCGGCTGCGGCGGCAATTTCCGCTATACGGAGAACGGGATAAAGGACTGCTCCGGCTGTCTGTTCCCGCACCGGAGGGAAAATTACGACCGTGTGATCGCCCGCTTTATGGAAATCGTCAAAAAAATGCAGGAAGGCGAGTGAAGTGCTGCCGGGTTCGGATTCTACTGCTTCTGGCTATGCACCGCGAACTTTTCCCGCAAAAAACCGGCACTCTACGGGCAGTAGAGTGCCGGACTTCGTTTTGTAGACCGGCGGGAACGAACCCGGAGAGCGTTTTGAGGCAGGAATCGGGAGACTTTTCCCCGCCATGCGGCTACACTGGAGATACAAACAGGCAGGAGGGATCCCCATGAAAAATCTGAAGATCTTCGGCGACTCCATCATCAAGGGCGTCACCTATAACGGCCAGAGCTATCACCTGTGTCAGGAGCATGATTTTGACACGCTGCGTGCGCAGGGCGTCACCGTGGAAAACAACGCAAAAATGGGCGCGACCATCGACGCGGGATTGAAGCAGCTTGGCCGGAAGCTCGGCTCCTGCGATGGCGATACGACGGTGCTGTTCTGCTTCGGCGGCAACGACTGCGATTACGACTGGAAGGCCATCTCGGAAGACCCGGACGGCGAGCATCTGCCGCACACGCCGTCGGAGAAGTTCATCGACCAATACTGCACTGCCATCCGCAAGGCGCAGAGCGCGGGGGCACGCGTGGCCATGACGAGCCTGCCGCCGCTGGAGCAGGAGCGGTATTTCTCCTTCATCACCAGAGGGCTGAGTGCGGAGAACATCCTGCACTGGCTGGGCGATACGGACCATCTGTACCGCTGGCAGGAGTATTATAACGCCATGGTCGCGCAGCTGAGCCGCGCGTTTGGCTGCCGTCTGGTCGATCTGCGCGCGGAGTTCCTGAAAAGCCGCGTCTTCCCGACGCTCATCGGCGCGGACGGCATCCACCCCACGCAGGCCGGTCACGACCTCATCCACCACACCGTCCAGTCTGCGCTGGCGTATTGACCGGCGCACCGGAGAGCAAAAGCCGCCTCTTTTTATCATGCAGCGCATGGTAAGAAGAGGCGGTATTTTTGAAGAACATGACGTGGGGCTTCGCTGCAAGATCCGGATGAAGCGGAGGACAGCGCCTGGCAGAGAAGCTTTGCGCCGCGCGCTTTGGACTTGGGGCGATGCGGGCAGGCGGCTGGGCTGCACTTCCCCGAAAATTACAAATTGTTTCCGCAAGTTCACATAATCACAAAAAGAGCGCATTTTGATGGAGGAAACGGGCAAAACATATTCAAAATAAGCAAAACTGTCCATTGACGAATGCGGCAGAATCCGCTATTATGGTGACGCTGGGACAGCGACTGCGATCTCCCAGAAGGAGGAACTATGAAAAAGCTGATTCTCGTGCTGGCCGCGGCGCTGGCGCTTTCGCTGCTGTGCAGCTGTGCAAAGCCGCTTCCGGAGGAGCCTGTACAGGCTGACCCGGAGCCGGAAGCGCCCGCTGAGGTACACGTCACGACATTTACTGCCGATATTCTTTCATCCGGCGGCGGTACGCTGACGGTCCGCCCTGCAGACAAAGACTCGTCGTTCGGTTCTGCGGACACGGTCACGGTCGCGCTGGCCGACGGGCTTGTCCCCACCGGCGCGGACGGCTGGCCCATTTCTGTGTCCGAGCTGACGCAGGCACTTCAGGTGGATATCACGTATCTCGGCGGCGTTGAAACGTCTGACCCGCCGCAGGTGCTGGCGGTCGCCATACGCGTCGTCCCGTCGGAGGAGCCGGTCGAGGACACGACGAATACGGTCACAGACCCGCAGCCGGTCGAGCCAGTCCCGTCTGAGCCTGAGGCGGAGCCGTTTGCCCCGGTCGAGCTTCCTGCGCAGGATCCGGTTCCGGCTGAGATCCCCTATGACGGCATCACGCTTTACGGCTTCCAGAGCATCCGCACCGAGATCGTCCGCAGCGGCGAGGCAGATCTGGACGGCTGCGGCACGCCCGAGACGGTACAGCTGCTGCGCATCTGGGATCAATATGACCAGCAGTCGTTTGTGCTGCGCATTCAGAAGGGGTCGGACGTGTTCGACACCGGCTTTGAGGAGCCGGATGTGTCCTATCCCGCCAGCTTCAACGCACACATCTGGCTGGCTGATCTGGACGCGGACGGCTATCCGGAGGTCTATTTCAACGGCAATATGAACGGGGATCAGTATGTGCTGAATGTCTGGTCGATGAAGACCGGGACGCCGGAGCTGATCCCGTTTGAGGACCAGATCTATTTGGAGGCCGCGATCATCGGCGTCTCCGATAACAGCCTCCAGCTTGAGAGCACGCAGAATGTGCTTGGCTCCTACAGCGCCATCCGTGCCTATGCCCTGCACGACGATGTGCTGACGCCGCTGGGCGATGCGTGGCAGATCGTTCCCGCGAATACGAGCTATTCCCGCCTGTCCGTTGTGCGGGATATTCCCGTCACGCTGGACGACGGCACGGAGTCCGTCTTCGGCCCCGGCACGGTTTTGCAGGTCACGGGAACGGACGGCAAGAGCTTCGTCGACGTGATCACAAGCGACGGCGTGACCGGACGCATCGCAATCGAGCAGCCCGCGGGGGACTGGCAGTGGTATATTGACGGCGAATCGGAGCTGGAATACTTCGAGCTGGTTCCGTACGTCGGATAAATCAGCGGTTCTGACCGCTTGCGGTTTTTGGAAGATTCCTGTATAATCAAAAAGGGCGCTGCGGGATCCCGCAGCGCCCTTTTGAAACTGGTTGGTTTGGTTGTTTGTGTAAAAGCGGCCGGTCATGCTGCCATCGCATCCGCTCCTTTCGGTGTGAGATGTTGATTAAATATCAATCTGTAATTTATTATACACTAAATTGTAACTATTTCAAGGCTTCAAATCTGAAGAATCTGTGAAGAATGGAGAATTGAGCTATGGGAGAAGAAAATAAGAACTGGTTCGCCCGCCACCGCACGGCGGTGTTCGGCATTGCGGTCGCAGTGCTGATTTTAAATCTTGTGGTGCTGGTCGCGGTACCGACGCAGACGCCGGTCGAGCTTTCCCAGACCGTCACGGAATACGCGCTGGCCGACGAGGCATTTGCACAGGCGCACACGCTCACGCTCACCGGCACGCTGACGAAAAGCGTGCTGCACAGCAATCTGTTTCACGGGACGCTGACGATCTCCGGCCTTGACGGTATGGAGGAGCCGTATACGCTGACGCTCACGCGTGAGGACGGCGCATGGCACGGTCTGTCCGGCGAGGCATCCATCCTCTTTTCTGCCGGAAAGGAGATGGACACACTTCTGATCGTGCTGCAGGGCAGTCAGGACGTGGGTGCGGATGTGCACTTTCTTGCACCCGGCGCTGCCAGCCGCAGTGCGGCTCTGACCCGGTTGTATACTTATTATCCGGCGTATCGCACAAAATAAAACACATATTTTTGTGCGTTTTGTTCAAACCACCCCTTGAATTTTTCTGCCCCAGCGCGTATACTGCTGCTGTAATCGAAAGTCAAAGTAAAAAATTGCATGGGAGGCAATGAACATGAAACTCAAGAACATCAAAGAAGTCGAAGAATTCCGCAAGGTCATCCACGCCTGCGCTGGCGACGTGTACCTCAAGAGTCAGGACGGCGACGTGTTCAATCTCAAGAGCGCGCTGAGCGAGTACATCGCCCTCGGCCAGCTTCTGAGCGAGCAGGGCGACAACCTCGAGCTGTTTGCCGACCGCCGCGAGGACGAGGCCCGGCTCATCAATTTCCTCGCCGAGCTGGATAAGGAAAACGAAAACGCGTGACCGCAGCTTTCAGACATAGCGCCGCCGCTGCTCCCAATGGAGCAGCGGCGGTTCTTTTTATGAAGAGAAGCGACGGAGCACAACCCCGCAATCCAGCGAAGCGGTCACGGGGTTGAACGAAGAAAGACCTTTGCTGTCGAGATGGACGCGCCCTAAGCGGCCATCTGACATACAAAGGTCATTTCGGAGTGGTGCCGGTGGCGGGGCTCGAACCCGCACGGTTGTTACGCCGAGGGATTTTAAGACTTCGACCGAATCCAGAAGAGAAAAGACCTACGAGGAAGTCAATGCCAAAAATCCTTGTGATTGCAAGGCTTTGAACGGAAATTGGAGGAAGTTGGAGACACCAAGAAAACGAGTGTTTTTCCTCGAAAAAGGTGATTCGGAAAGAAAATGGAGAGAACGAGCAAAGAGCAAACAAGCGTTTCTGCCAATGACAAATTCTGATGATAAGAGGAAACGCCATGAAGAAAAATCGTGCGTATTATCAAAAGCTGTTTCAGGACTATCCTGATCTGGTCACACAGGCACAGCTGCGGCAAATGTTAAACGGAATCAGCATTTCATTTTCAAGCAGACTGATCCACGAAAAAAGAGTGCAGTCATTTTTTATAAGACCGTCCTATTACATTGTGAAGGACAGTGTGATCGACTACGTTCTCAGCGCTGATTATGACCAAAGAAACCTGAAGGCGAGGGTATGACATGAAAAAGAATTCCGTGATTACAATCACCAATCAAAAAGGCGGCGTCGGCAAGACAACCACCGCTCTGAATCTTGCCTCTGCGCTGGCAGACGAAAACAAGCGCGTACTTCTCATCGACAATGACCCGCAGGGCAATCTCACCGCATCTATGGGTTACACCCCAGCTGAGCAGAAATATACGCTGGCGAATCTTCTGCTTGCTGCTATCGACTATCCGGAGGATCTGAGCCTCCATCTGCCGCGCTGCATCCTGCACACAGACGGTAAACCGGATCTGATCCCCGCGAACCGACGGTTATCGGATGCAGCTGCGCGGCTTCAGGTTATGCAGATCTCGCAGTACAGCGCCGCGAATGATGCTGGGCGCTGCGCGGAAAAGATGCTGGCGCAAGTACTCATGCCGCTGCGCGACACATACGACTACATCATCATCGACTGCGGACTCAAGCAGGAGCTTTTGACCGTCAATGCGCTGAGCGCGTCGGATTACTGCATTATTCCCGTGCAGTCCCACTTCCTCGCCTCCGAGGGTATCCCGGATGTGCTGGACATGGTACGTTCGGTGCAGAGGCATTTCAATCCGGATTTGAAGATCGCCGGTATCCTGCTGACAATGTATCAGTCCCGGCCGCAGCTCTGCAAAAGCGTACAGCAGAGCGTCTGGGAGGTCTACGGCGACGACTTGCACGTCTTTGACCGCCCCATTGAGTACACCATTCGCATTGCGGAGTGTCCCATGGCAGGCATGAGTATTCTGGACTACGAGCCGGGTAATCCTGCAGCGGAATCCTATCGGAATCTCGCCTCGGAGGTGCTGCAGCTTGGCTAGAGCGAATATGAACGAGATGCTGCGCAAACGCATGAGTGCGACCCAGCAGGCGTCCGAGCAGCAGACCGGCGATGCAGCGTATGCGCAGATCTTTCAGATGCCGGTGCCGCAGACGGAAACGCAATTCCGTGACGTACCGATCTGCAAGCTACACCCGTTCTATACCGCTGACATTGGCTTTCATCCCTACCCCCACGCCAAGCTGGAAGCCTTTGCGGAAGAATTGAAGGAGAACGGTTTGTATGAGCGGATTCTGGTTCGTCCCATTGCAGGAACGGATGAATTCGAGATTCTGGCCGGGCATAACCGCACAGAAGCAGCGAAGTTGGCAGGCTGGACGGATATCCCCGCAACGGTCATGGCCGTCAACGACCAGCGTGCCATCAGCATTGCGATTGCAACGAATCTTCTGCGGCGGCAGGATCTGACGATCATCGAACGCGGCAAGGCGTATAAAGCGTTGCTGGATGCCCGAAACCGCTGCGGACAGCGAAATGCGGCAGTTGAAACCTTTGGCGACAATCGCCAAAGGTACAACGCGAGAAAAATTGTAGCTGAGTTTTTCGGCGTGACAGAGTATGAAATCCGCAAGGCGGTCAAGCTGGCACAGCTGATCCCACCGCTTGCCGAGATCGTGGAGAATGAACCCAAGAAGCTGAATCTGGCCTGCGCTGACTTGATCGCAGATTATGATGAGTCTGCGCAGACGGCGTTCATTGAGATGTGCCAGATCGAAGGCTATGCGCTGAACAAGCAGACAATGACGTTTATTCAGACGCAATGCCCGCCGCCGGCAGCGGATCAGCAGGCAGTCTACGCCGCATGGCGGGAGGCACGGGAAAAGGCAACGTCGCGGGCTGCCGCGCCGCCGAAAAAGCTGAGCTTTGACCGAAAACGCTTTGCACCGTACCTGAGCAAGTTCAAAAGCGACAAGGAAATCGAAGATCTGTTTCTGGAATTTCTCAGGCAGCGCGGCGGATGAGGCACAGCTAACTTCATAAAAAACACGACTTTTTTCAAGATCGTGTTTTTTTTATACTCAAATTCAGACGGAGGAGGTATCGAATTGCCCGAAAATCAAATCCCATGCACGGCGGACGACCTGTATCGCCTGCTGTGTCGCTATCGTATTCCGCCCTAGCATACAAAACAAAATACAAAGGAGCTGTTTCCATGTACGAAGTATATCAGGATCATCCAAAACAGGCACGGCTCAATATCCGCGTTGTGCTTGCCGTCGCATTTCTCGTCTGTGCCATTGGCGCGGGCATTTTTCTTATCACCCGTCTGGTCAGCAAGCCGCTGACCAAAGAAGACGCTCGTGGTCAAACCGGTATCGTCTACGATTCCAGCGCCGTCGAGGGCGGCTGGGATAACCTTTCGCCCGAAGAAATTGCGGAAAAACTGAACGAAAAGGTCGCGGAAGGCATGATCAACATCAGCATGAACACCGCGCCGTACTTTGAAAACGGCAAGGCTGAGGGCAACGTCATGATCGTAAACGAATCGATCAACAACTACCCACAGAAAGTCCAGATCGTCCGCAATGACACCGGCGAACAGATTTACGAGAGCAACGCAATTCCAGTTGGCTCGAAGATTGAACGCGCGACGCTGGACGTTACCTTGCCCGCTGGTACATACGAATGTACCGCATATTTTCATAACCTTGACCCGGAAACCGGCGATATTATCGGTACGGCCGGGGCAATCATCACAATCACAATTCAACACTAATTTCAATCTATAAAGGAGTAATTACAATGAAGAACACTAAGAAAATCGTATCCCTCATCCTTGCGGTCTGCATGATCGCGTCCCTCGCCATTTCTGCTTCCGCTATGGAACTGCCCTCCGGCAACACGGTCGGTGAATCCGGCGGCACCGGCACGTCCTCTGTCACCCTGTCCTCGACCGCAGACGGCAGCATCGGCGGCGATCCTGCGGCCACCAAAATGAGCGTCACTGTTCCGACCGTTCTGCCCATCGCTGTTGGCACGGATGGAACAGTTTCTACTGCGACCGACGCGAAGATCGTCAACAACAGCTTCGGCGCTGTCAAGGTTGCAAACGTCTCCATCGAAGCCGCGCAGGGCTGGAATCTGACGGCATTCGGCGACAAGGCTACGCTTGCCAAGGAAAAGGTCGATTCCAACAAGTTCGGTTTCCAGATCGCGCTCGGCAACGGTGAAAAGAAGCTGACCGACAACAAGAATGCCAGCAAGCAGACGCTTCTGGATGCTGCTGTCGAGGGCTGCTTCATGTCTGGCGTAGGCGACACCTCCGCGAACAGCATTGGCATTGCCTATGACGCCATCGTTACGCCCGTCAGCGAAGCCGTGACGAACACCGCTATCGCCAGCATTTTGTTCATCATCGCTTGGGATGCAGTCTAATCGCAATTCATCCAAGGGGAACGCCAAAAGCGTTCCCCTTACCTGATTCAAGGAGGTATTCAACGTGAAGAAAAAACGAATCCTCGCAATGATCCTCGCCGTCGCGTCTTGTTTATCGCTGGCAGTCAGCGCGTCGGCGGCAAACACAGTCAACCGCAAGGCTGCGGACTTTAAGGATTACAATGCAAAATCGTGGTATGCCGAAGCGGTCAGCGCTGCCGTGGATAACGGTTTGCTTTACGGCAAGTCCAGCACCATTATTGACCCGAATGGCGATATGACCCGCGCGGAGATGGCCGCGATCATCAACAGATCTTTCGGCTGCTACGTGAAAGCCGACATTTCCAAGTACACGGACGTTGCAAAGTCCAAATGGTATTATGATGATGTGGCAATGGCCGTGCAGATGGGTACTTACAACGGTCGGTCTGCTTCGTCCATGGCTCCGGATGCGCCAATCTCGCGGCAGGAGGCAATGACCGTTGTGGCGAGAGCACTGGAGCTGGACTATGACGCATACGCAAAAACAGATCTGTCCGCGTTCTCTGACCGTGACAAAATCTCTACATGGGCGCTGCCCTATGTGCGCGCGATGGTTGGTGCCGATTATATTCACGGCAGAGGAAAAATTCTTGCGCCGCTGGACAACATCACAAGAGCGGAGTTTGCGCAGATTTTCCATAATATCATTGGAAGCTATATCACGGTAAAGGGCAGCTATGACAAGGATATTAAAGGCAGCGTCCTTATCCGCACCGACGATGTGGAGTTGAAAAACCTGACCGTTGACGGCGACCTCATCATCGGCTGCGGCGCGGCGGATGGAAAAATCACACTCGACAACGTGACCGTCAAAGGTCGGCTACTCGTCTGGGGCGGCGGTATAAAAGCGGTCTACTGCAATAACGGAACGCAGATGCCGGAAGTCGTTGTCGCCCGTGTGGATGATGCAGTCAAGGTCATTTATGACAGGGATTCCACCCTTGCGGTCATTGACACCATCAAAGTCAGAATTACAGAAAGAGCAAAGCAGCACAAGGAAACGGAAGTTATTTTTTACGACGTTTCCGGACTGCGCGAAGCCCAGAAGCAGCTCAACGCGATTGTCGCAGACAATCAGATTGATATTACTGCTCCTGCTCATCTTTACGCGCTTGTCGGGGAAAGCAGCGTGAAAGCCGAGTTCAGAAACAACAGCAAGGGCGATACCTACAAGGTAGAAATTCGCAGAAATAAAGACAATGCGCTGATTGCCGACGCATTTGAATTGGCTGCGGGCAAGAGCATCTCGACGCTCACGCTGTTGGAAGCGCCGGAGTTCGGCAATGTGGACTGCACAGTCATTGTAACTGCGTTCCGTGACGGCAAGCAGATCGGCACGCTGAACACAGAGCTGACGTTGCACACGGCGTATCTTTGGCCCAAGGAGGTGCAGTAATGTGATGAAAACCTATCAGAAAGCGGCGGCGCTGCTTCTGGCGCTGGCACTCATTT
>OGLG01000353.1_pt1 | contig 41562 bp, 34 predicted proteins | sample 1572621 | NCBI WGS metagenome assembly OGLG01 (sample SAMEA2581912, study PRJEB24529) | metagenome | biome: Human gut stool | place: China | collected 2011 | reverse complement strand
ATTTGTGTTGACGGCGGCCCGCAGGAAAACCCGCGGGCCGCCGTCATATGCTAAAAAGCCGCTGACCGGTTTCGTCTTGTCATGAAACAGAGATCCTGCAAACAACGTCGGAAGGCCCTGCGAAAGCAGGGCCTTCCGACGTTTGGGCGGTTGGTGTTGAAGCTGCAGTGGCGCGCAATGCCGTCCTCATAAGCTGTATTCGGCAAATGCGTGCCTGTTTTACTCCTGATCCATACGCAGAAGTGTTTCAGAACGCGGGGGGCTTTGAAAAGCTGACGGGGCTGCAGCGATTTTTCGCTGCAGCCCCGTTTAAATTTGTTCAGCGGCCCTGATAGTATCTGTACAGGAAGGTCACGATCTGGGCGCGGGTGCAGTAGGCGTCCGGGCTGAAGGTCGTGTCGCTGGTGCCGGTGGTGATGCGGTTGTCATAGGCCCAGAGGATGGCGTTGTAGTTGTACGCCGTGGTCTTGACATCCGTGAAGGGGTTGAACGTGCTGGGCTTGGCGGCGGAGGCGGCGCGGTAGAGGAACGTTGCGACCTGGCCGCGGGTGACCGTTACGTCAGGCCCGAAGGTGGTGGCATTGAGGCCGGTGGTGATGCCCTGCTCAACAGCCCAGAGGACTGCGTTGTAGTAATAATCGCTGGGCTGCACGTCCGTGAACGGGCAGACGCGATATCTGGGCAGCGGGGAACCGGCTGCGCGCCAGAGGAAGGTGACGGTCTGTGCGCGGGTGCAGACGGCGTTGGGCGAGAAGGTGTAGCGGCCCGTGCCGGAGGCGATGCCGTTTTCTGCGGCCCACTTGACAGCGTCGTAGAAGTAGTCAAGGCGGCTCACGTCATGGAAGTTGAAGCTGCCCGTATTGCCGCCGATCACGCCGGGGATGTAATCCATGCCGTCGTCGACATAGGGAACGAGCGTGCCGGTGAGGATGGTGTAGTTGTGCGTGTCAGCCGGGGTGAAGGTCCACGCGTATGCCTTGCCGTCCTCAAGAACGGTCGTGAGGGGCAGATCCCATGCGATGGTGCCGGCCGGGCGGATGGTGCCGACGGTGAGCTTGGCGTCGGCAAGGGTCTTGCCGCTCGTTTCGAGCTTTGTGTAGCCGGGCGTGCCGGTCGGGGTCGCCTTGGTGATGGTGAAGGTCGCGGTCTTGTAGCCGAAGCTGGCGTCGCTGTTGAAGGTCACGGCGACGGTGTAGGTGCCGACGGTCAGCGGGAGGCCGGAGGCGTCAAGCGAAGCGCCGGTCGAGGCGTTGGGCGTGTAGCCGTAGCGCAGCGTGCCGGAATGGCCGGAAATGGTCGCATTCTCGTACTTGATGCCAGTACCGGTGTAGACAGCGGAGCCATCCGGGAAGGAGATGCTGCCGGAGACGTCGGTTCTGTCGTGGGTCGAGATCGTCAGCGCATAGCTGCCGCCGTTGTAGTTGCCGGAGACCGGGGTGACAGTGACCGTGAAGGTCGCCGCGCCGACTTCGTTCTTCAGCTTGAAGGTGATCTTGTTTTCGCCTTCGACAACCGCAGGTGCCACAGCGAAGATGTCGTCTCCGCCCTCAACAGCGGTGAGCTTGATGGAGAAGCCGGTTTCGGTCTCGCCTGCGAGGAAGAAGTCGGACGGGAGCGTTCTGGTCTTCAGGTCGGTCTCGGTGCAGAGCTCGGAGATCGTGCAGGGGTTCAGGGTCAGACCGGCCTTGTTGATGGTGAAGGTCTTGCTGGCCGTACCGGTGAAGTTGCCCTTGCCGGTGACGGTAACTGTGGCGGTACCGGCGTTGATGTTGGAGGCGTAAGAAACGGTGTAATCCTTATCTGCCTCAAGCGTTCTGCCGCTGATCGCAACGGTCACTTCCGGAGTATGTGCCTTGGTGTTATAGGTCACGTCAGCGATAGGCGCGAACGTGCAGCCGGAAATTTCCGCAGAATTGATAGTGAAGGTCTTTTCCGTCGAGCCCGTGAAGTGATCGCCTATACCGGTGATGATGATCTTCGCAGTACCGGCGTTGATGTTGTTCTCATAGGAAACCGTGTAGTCGGTATCAGCTGTTAGCGCAGCATCATTGAAGGAAACGGCAACTTCAGGCTTCCATTCCTTGCCAGTGTAGCCATAGGGGCCGGCATCATAGGTGATCTCAGCGCTGGAGATGTCCGCCTTGGCAATCTCGAAGGACTTTGTGACTGTGCCGGTGTAGTTGCCCGTGCCGGCGACGGTGACGGGATAGCTGCCCGGCTCAGTGCCGGTCAGGTCGGAAACGGTATAGTCCGTGCCGACAGTCAGGGTCTTGCCGTCAACTGTGACAGTCACGGTCTGGGTCTGTTCGATGCCGGTGTAGGCAAGATCGCTGCCGAGGGTGACGTTCTCGTCCTTGAGTTCGTAAGGAACGACCTTGAAGGACTTTTCTGCGGTGTAGATGGTGCTGCTGTCCTCGCAGATCGCGGTGACCTTATATTCGCCGACGGGGAACGGCTGGTCAGTAACCTGCTTGCCGTCCTTGTCGAAGAACTTGAAGGTGACTTCGCCTGCGTCTGCCGGTTTGGTGTCGCCGACGGAGGGGTTGACAGTCGTGCCGTAGGTGACGGTAGCAGGAACGTCGATCTTGAGCGTATCCGCGTCGGTGTTCTTGTCGATGATCTTGATGGTGAGCGTACCGGACGCCTCGTTATAATTCGCCGAAGAGAATTTCAATGTAGCCGTGTCAGACGCGTTATTAGCAGCATCTGTCTTATCCGTATCTCTCAGCATAAACGTGACAGAACGCATGTCATCGCTTGGTAAGTAACCTGTAATCAGGCTATTTCCCGCGTGAGTAACCTCAATTTTAATGCCGTCCTGCGTCAGACCGAAATCAGCCGGAGCAACCGTGACTTCCTTTGTACCGAAGAGCACGGATTTTTCTGCGTCCGTAGGCGTGAGGTCACCCTTGACGATCGCCCAATCCAGTTTTCTGGTCGTAACGGACTCGTAGATCGCATAATGCACATCGTCCAACGCGCTGATCGTGGCTGTCGCGGTGCGTGTGCCAACATCCGTCGCTGTGTTGTTTTCGTATTCAACCTTAATCCTGCCCTGCAGGTCTGCCGGAATTACCAGTTCGACCTTGTGCTCATTGCCGTCATACTGGAAGGCTTCTGTGTAGTCCCAGTCCTTAATATCGGCGATAGAAATTGTGGCCTTATGGACGTGCACACGAACGTTGAGCGAAAGCTCGGCATAGTTCTCGCTGTCAGTCGGGACAAACTTTGCCGCGAATGCTCTGCCGTACGGCTCAGATGTGCCGTCGTAAACGGTCGGGTTGCCGACGTCTTCGTTCGGATTTACCCATTCGAAGTGGCCGTCGACCGGCGTTCTGCTTGCATCACCGGCAACGATTACCGTGCCGCCGGTGAAGCTGAGGTCGCTGAGCTTCATGCCATAGTGCGCATTGGGCGTAGTGCCGGGAGTCAGAAGCACTGCGAGGGTATCCTTGCCAGCAGTCTGGACTGTCACAGAGGCTTCGTAAGCGCCTGCAAACATACTCGGCGTGATCGCAGCCTGCTGGGCTACGCCATCGTTGACCGTGACGCTCAATGTCTGCGTGTTGTCGATGACATAGTTCGTCGCTGCTTCCAGACTGATCACGATGGTGTAGAACGTGTCTGCCTTGAACTTCTCGCTGCTGCCAAGAGGAATGCCACTGGTATCCGTACCCTCATAGCAGGTATAGTTCACATTCAGGCCGGGGGTCGTCGTCTCGACCTTCAGGTCAAAAATTCTCTGACCCTTGACGAAGTTGGTGATTGTTGCCGTGGGGTTGGCGATTGGCCTCGGATCGATGGTCACAACGACCTCGTTGGAGGTTGCCGCCTCATGGTTGGCATCCGCAGAGCGGACGGCCCAGAAGGTATAGGTACCGACGTTCAACTGTGTCGATGTACTGTCGTATACCGTACCGGTGCTCTCGTCCGTTGTTTTATAGTAGATCACGACATCAGAAGGATTAACCCCGCCGATGGCGATACCGTTGCCGTCGGTGAACGTGATGGAGTCGCCGTACGTAATCGTAACTGCGTTTTCCTCGTTGTTGACCTTCAGCGTCAGCTTGCCGGTGGCTTTTGTGATCTCAAAGGTCTTTTCGGCAGAACCGGTATACTCGGTTCCAGCAGCTGTGACAATCACCTTGGCCTCTGTCGTAACGTTGGTGTTATTGTCATAGGATAGCGTATAATCCGTGTCCTTTACAAGCTCCTTCCCGTTCAGGCTGACCGCCGGTTCGGGCTTGATCTGTTCGCCGGTGTATTCGAAGGGGCCAACATCTTCAATGGAAGCACCGCTGATGTCAGCGGGGTTCACAGTCAGCGTGCCGATCGTTTCCGCAGTGAAGCTGCCGACCTTGACCGTGATGTGCTTGCCATTGTGTTCAGCGACTGTCAGCTCAGTGTTCTTTGCCGGGTCAGTCGCGTACACGCCGGAGCCAAGCTCAACCGTATCGCCGCTTGCGTATTGCGCGGAAACGACAAGGCCGGTCAGGTTCAGCTTATCGCCGCTGTTGTAGCTCATGTTGGGTTCTTGTGTGATCGAAATGCCGGTCATGGTATCCGGCTTTACTGTAATCGCGACATCGCAGGTATAGCCGTTATAGCTGGCCGTGACGACATTTTCGCCTTCCACAAGGCCAGTGGCCGGAAGCGTGACGGTGAAGCCGCTAACCGCAGTCGCATTGCCGTTTTCGTCGATGTATTCACCGACAAGGTTTTCTGCGATCTTCTCCGCAGTGGTGGTGGGGAAGAAGTCCGGTGCGTTGTCCGCTAGGCGGGCAACAAATGCCGGGCATTCGACGATGGTAAAGAGTCTCGGATTTCCGATAACGCCATCGCCGATGTTCGTTTCTTCACCAGAAGAAAGCTTTGCGTTCACCTTGAACAGACCATGCAGTTCCTCGCTGCTGACTGCGCGCTTTGTCTTAAAGCAGATTCTCGCCAGGCAGCCCTGTGCAAGCAGTTCTTCATCCTCATTGATAATGCCGTCAGGCGATGCCCACTGAAGATTGAATTCATTCCCGATGATGTTTTTCTGGATCGTAACATCCCCCGAAAGAATGCTTTCCGCCTCTATTTTCTCAGTATCAAATGAGCCATACAGAGAAAACGAGCAAATGGAAGCCAGTGCACCCTGATCGATCGGGTTTCCGGAGAAGCCCAATCTTGCGTAGTATTCCGTGTCAGCTTCCAGCGAATCGACTTTATTCGTTACCTTTTTATCGCTGTAATATGTCCAGTTCAAATAAATGGTTTTTCCGTTTGTTCCTTTTGCAACTTCACCAGCGAAAACAGTGACACTGCAAAAACTGGCTAACATTGCCGCTGCAAGCAGCAGCGCGAGAACTCTCTTCAGCCTAACTTTCATATTTGTTCACCTATCCTTAAAACGTATCGATCAGCTTCGCTGCATACTGCAAAATAAGCAACGCGTCTCTCGAATCCACTACTCCATCTTTGTTTACATCAGCCGCCAGTAATTGTGTAGCGTTCAATTCGCAGCCATCCACTTTAGCTGCGTACTGGAGCACCAGCAGTGCGTCACGTGAATCAATATAATCATCATCATTCACTTTTCCCAGTTCAAACGGCGGCTTTGTGCCGTACTGGAACGACGCGACCTTGTCGAGCGCCTTGTCGGTCGTGCTGATGTAGACGTTGTATGTACCCTCCGTCAGCGCCTTGGGCTTAAGGGTGAATGTCACCTTGCCGCCCTCCACGCTCGTCTGGTCGATGTACTGGATGTTGCCTTCTGTGGGGACGGCGCTGTCGCCCGCGAGGAGCAGGACGAGGGAATACTCGCCGGTCAGGCCGGTGCAGTTCAGCTCGAACGTGTCCGCGCCTGCGTAGAAGCCGCCGTCCTTCGTGCCGTTCGTCACGGTCAGGGGGCCGGTCACATTATAGACGCCGAGGACTTCCGTGTCTTCCGCAAACGCGGCTGCGGTGAGCATTGTGAGTGTCAGCACTGCGAGCAGCAGCGCAAGCATTCTTCTCTTCATGCCGCTTCCTCCATTGTCATAAATTGATCCGCATACCGCAGCAGGATCGCCGCGATCTGTGCGCGGGACGCGTTGGCCTCCGGCGCGATGCGGCTGCCGCCGACGCCGGAAACAAGCTCGTGGTAGACCGCCCACCATGTCGCGTCCTTCGCCCAGGCGGCGATGGTCGTGCTGTCGGCGAAGGTCTGCTCATAAATGCCGGTCAGCGTCAGCTCTGTGCCGCTCTGCCCGCCGTTCAGGCGGAAGAGGATGGCCATGGCCTGCTGGCGCGTGATAGGCGCGTCGGGGCCGAAGCGGGTGTCGGACAGGCCGTTCACATAGCCTTTTTCTACGGCCCAGCTCAGTGCGTCCTGATACCAGTCCGCGCTGGCGTCTGCAAACGAGGCCGCCTTGGCCGCGGCAGGCTTGCCGCACATGCGCCAGAGCATGAGGACGAACTGCGCGCGGGTCACGGGGGTGTCGGGCCGGAAGGTGCCGTCGGAATAGCCGGTGACAAGGCCCAGTTCCGCTGCCCGCTCGACAGAGTCAAACGCCCAGTGCGCGCTGGTCACGTCGCGGAAGGAGCCGGCTTTGACTTCCTCCTGCGTGGTGTCTGCGGGCTTCTCCTCTTCGGACTTCTTGTCGTCCTCAGCCGTTTTGTCGTCTTCGGATTTCTTGTCGTCGTCGGACTTTTTATCGTCCGCGCCCGGCGTTTCGCCGGTGGAACCGGAGCCGGTGCTGCCCTGCGCGATCAGCGCCGGGAGCGAATAGGAAAGCGGGAGCGCCTTGCCGTCCGTGTCGGACAGGAGCGCATCGGCAAGGGTCAGCTTCGCGTCGCCCGCCGCCTTGACGCGGAAGGTAAACACGGCGAGGCTGCCATCGGTCTTGACGGCGGTGGTGGTCGCCGCTGCGAGGATCGCGCCGACGCCGTCACGCGTTGCGTACGGGTTGCTCGCGGCGAGCATACCGGCAACGAGCGCGCCGTTTTCAATGCCCGTGCATTCGACAACGGAATCGTCGTAGCCTAGACTGAGCTGCACGGCGGCAAGACCTGTGTTGCCGGTCAGCTCCGCCGTGACGGTAAAGGTCTGTCCAACGTCCGGCAGCTTGTCCGGGGCTGTGAGCTTGAGCGTCGCGCCTGCCGCGCAGGCAAGCGGCGTCAGCAGCTGCACCGCCAGCAGCAGTGCGATGCCTATGGCCAATATTCGGTTGCGTTTCATTCTTCGCATTCCTCCTCATCTCGGTCGGACGTACAATCGGGGTGAAATTGTAACAGGGTGCTGCAAGAGTCTACACTACCCCTAGTATTTGTAGAATAATTATATACGAACTGTGCCGCAATTGCAAGATGCTGGCTGCTTTATTTCCGGGGATTTTGTAAAATGTTTCTTCAGAATTTCCGGGAGACGGGGCGGGCTGACGCAAATGCCACCTCCCCTTATCGTGCGGGGCGCGACAAGGGGAGGCTTTGGGTGCGCCTCAGGGGATATAGTAGTTGATGGTGACCGGCGTGTCCAGACGCGGAACGGAGGATGCGTTCAGGAGGAACAGGCGGCAGGTGTCCTGCAGGTTGAGTACAACGAAATCCGTTTTGGTACGCAGGACGCCGATGCTCGTGACGCGGCCATCCGCGTCATAGGAGACTGCGACGGCGCAGCCTTCGTTCAGATCGTCGGTCAGGGTGATCTTTCCGGTGTCCGGGTTGACGCTCCACGACGTCTCGATCTGGTTTCCGTTGATATCCCAGCCGAACCGCCTTGTGTGCGGGTTGTCCCAGCGTGTTTCGCCGTCCCACGGGGCGATTTGGTAGCCCTCGTAGGTATCGCCCGTCCAGTCGGACGTGCCGGGCAGGTAATAGAGCGTCCAGTCCGACGGGAACGAGCAGTTGGCATTCCCCGTCCCGACAATCTGGGGCGCATCGCCGAGGAAATACGCGCCGACAGGGATCTCATTGAGATTTCCGTAAATCGCCCCATCTCTGTCGAACGCCTTTTTCCCGATTGATTTTATACTCGCTGGAAGAACCACCGCATTTCTAGGATGGCAGCCGCTAAACGCTTCGTCCCCTATCGTTTCCAGTCCATCCGGCAGCGTAATTTTTGTCAGGTTATGCGCATGCATGAACGCCTGTTTTTCGATTTTCTTCAGCGTGGACGGCAAGCGGACGGACGGCATATAAGAACACTCGAACGCGCCTTCGCCGATCTCCGTCACGCCCTCCGGAATCGCGACCTCTGTTTTCAAGCCAGCCATAAATGCAAACGACAGCTTTTCAATTTTGGTCAGTCCGGCAGGAAGCTTCAGGCCGGTAAAGCCCTCGCACTGATAAAACGCCCATTCCCCCACCGTTTTGACGCTGTCCGGCAGGGATAGCGTCCCGCCAAAGCCGTCGCATTCGGCAAAGGCGTTCGCGCCAATGCACGTCACACCGTCCGGGATCAGAAGCTCTCCGGAAAAGCCCTCATACGCGAACGCATATGCGCCGATCGTTTTCAGCGTCGACGGCAGCGTCAGGGTGCCGGTGATCTTGCCGTGCGCGGGCGAACCGCTGTATTTGCTGCTGGAGCAAAACGCGCCCTCCGCGATCTCTGTGACGCCCTCCGGGATGGTCAGACCGCCGGAGAAGGAGCAATCGGTAAATGCGCGTTCGCCGATCGTCCGCAAGCCCTTTCCAAGCGTCAGAGTGCCGTTTGATATCACGCTGCCGAAAAAGGCCCATCTGTCGATCGTGGTCACGCTGTCCGGGATCACAAGATCGCCGGTCAGGCTTGTACAATTCTGAAACGCATTCTCGCCGATCACCTGCACATTTTTTCCGATCTTGACTGCGGTGCAGGGTACGCTGGAAAATGCCTCTCTCCCGATCTTCGTGATCGAATCCCCGATCACAACGGTTTTGATCTCGCTTAGACATGCACTCCACGGGCGTGGATCGGGATCGCCCCACTGGAATACACAATCATCCATCGCACCGCTGCCGGAGATGGTCAGCGTGCCGGTGCTGCTGTCAAATGACCAGTAGGCAGACGGGCCGCACTTCCCGCTCGTCCCCGCCGCCGACGCGCCGATGCACAGTGCAAGCAGCAAAATCGCCGCGCAGAGCAGCCGTGTGATGTGTTTTTTCATTTCAAGGCCCCCGTTTTTTGTTTGTTATTTTATTATATCGTGCCAGGTTGGGAAAATCAACCGGAGCAAAGGCGGCGGTTTAACCGGGAATTGATTTGGATTTAAGATTCTGCGGGAAATATCACGAAGATTTAACGTAATTCTGGACGCGCATTTGACATTCTCTTTCTATATTTATGGCAGATAAAACGAATTTGGAAAGAGGTCTGTGCGGATATGACGATTTTTAACTTTTTAACATTGCTCGGCTCGCTGAGTTTGTTCCTGTTCGGCATGAGTGTGATGGGCACGGCGCTGGAAAAGCGCGCGGGCGGGTCCTTGAAGGCCATTCTGGCGAAGCTGACGAACGGGAAATTCTCCGGGCTTCTGACGGGTCTTGCCGTCACGGCGGTCATTCAGTCGTCCTCGGCTACGACGGTCATGGTCGTGGGCTTTGTCAATTCGGGGCTTTTGAGCCTCAAGCAGTCCATTCCTGTTATCATGGGCGCGAATATCGGCACGACTGTGACAGCGTGGCTGCTGTCGCTGTCCGGCATCAGCGGGGACAGCCTGTTCGTGCAGCTGTTGAAGCCGTCGTCGTTCACGCCGGTGCTGGCTGTGATCGGCATTATTCTGTATCTGACCGCGAAGGGCAAGAAAAAGGACACGGGCCTGATCCTTCTTGGCTTCGCGACGCTGATGTTCGGCATGGAATCGCTGTCCGGCTCTGTTTCCGGGCTGCGGGACGACCCGAACTTCACGAAATTCTTCCTGTTGTTCTCGAATCCCATTCTGGGCGTTCTGGCGGGCGCGATTCTGACGGGCATTGTGCAGTCCTCGTCCGCGTCGGTCGGTATTCTGCAGGCGCTGTCCTCGACCGGGGCTGTCAGCTACGGCGCGGCGATCCCCATTATCATGGGACAGAACATCGGCACGTGCGTGACGGCCATGCTGTCCTCCGTCGGCACGAACAAGAACGCGCGGCGCGCAGCCGTCGTGCATCTGAGCTTCAATATCATCGGCACAGTCGTCTGGCTGGCGCTGTTTGAGGCTGCAAACGCGATTTTCCGCTTTGCGTTCGTCTCGACCGCTATCGATACGTTCCATATCGCGCTCATTCACTCGATCTTCAATCTGCTCTGCACGCTGATGCTGCTGCCGTGCTGCGGACTGCTGGAAAAGCTGTCGTACCGGATCATCCCGGATGGCCGCAGCACCGACACCGCAACTGTTCTGGACGAGCGCCTGTTTGCAACGCCCGCCATTGCGCTCGTCAAGAGCGAGGAGCTGGCCAAGCGCATGGCTGCGGACTCCGAGCTTGCGCTGCATGAGAGCTTACAGGCCGTGCTCGGCTTTACGCCGGAGCTGGCCGCCTCCGTCCGGCAGCGGGAGGACGATACCGACCGCTATGAGGACACGCTGGGAACCTTCCTCGTACATCTGGCCACGCAGCCGATGAGCGAGCAGGACAGCGTGGAATCGTCGAAGCTGCTGCATCTGATCGGCGATTTTGAGCGCATTGCAGACCACGCCGTCAACATCATCGAATCGGCGGAGGAGCTGAAGGAAAAGGGCGTTTCGTTCACAGACTCCGCAAAGCAGGAGCTGCAGACGATGCTGAACGCCGTGGGCGAGATCGTCGATCTGACGAGCCGGGCGTTCTTGCAGGACGATCTGACGCTTGCGCGGCAGGTCGAGCCGCTGGAGCAGGTCATCGACAAGCTGAAGGACGAGCTGCGCACAAATCACATCGCCCGTCTCCAGCGCGGCGAATGCTCGCTGGCCGCAGGCTTCGTACTGTCCGATCTGCTGACAAATCTGGAACGCGTGGCCGACCACTGCTCGAACATCGCGGGCTGTCTGCTCGACATGAAGAACGAGCGCATCGATCTGCACAAGTACCTCGGCGACGTCAAATCCGGCAGCAACGAGTTTTTGATGCAGTACAACACGTTTGAGGAAAAATACAAGCTGGCGTAACCGCGCCGGACGCACAGACAATATCAGCACGCACCAGCGCCCCCTGTCATGTCACAGCATGACAGGGGGCGCTGCGGGTATTCACAGCAGAATGCAGATCATCCCGCCGGTGTTTTCGTTGATCATGCGGCCAAGGGTCTTTGTGAGCTTCTGCCGCGCGTCGTCCGGCATACGCATGATCTTGGCCGTGACGCCCTCGGAGACAAGCTCATAGAGCGATTTGCCGAAGATGTTGCTCTGCCAGAGCTTATCGGTGTCCTCTTCATATTCGCCGAGCAGATAGTCGATGAGCTGCTGTGATTCCTGTTCGCCGCCGACCATGGGGCTGATCTCCGTCTCGATCTGCGCGCGCATCATGTGGATGGACGGCGCGCTGGCGCGCAGCTTGACGGCGTAATTGCCGTTTTTCTTCACGATTTCCGGCTTTTCGAGCTTCAATTCCTCTGCGCCCGGCATGACGATGCCATAACCGGTCGCCTTGACCTGTTCGAGCGCGGTCTGTACCTTTTCGTAGAGCTTTTTCGTCTGCGAAAGCTCCCGCAGCATCTGCATAAGCGCCTCGTCGTCCGCGATCTCCACGCCCGCCTGCTTGGACAGTTCTTCGTAGAACAGCGTCTCCGGCAGATGCAGTTCGCAGGTGACCGTGCCGGTTCCGAGATCGACCTCCCGCACGCGGAACGCGTCGACCGGATCAAGCTCCCGCAGCGACCCCATGACGCTTTCCGCCTCGCTGAGGCTCGTGAGCCGCGCCGCGCGTTCAAGCATCGCGTCATACAGTGCGGCCTTGACCGGGTGATCGTCTGGCAGCGCCCGCACCCAGCTCGGCAGGAAGAAACGCAGCTCCTCGACCGGGAACGCGTACATGACCGCTTCGAGCAGCCGCGCAATATCCTGCGTCTGCATCACCGCACAGTCCATCGTCAGCGCCTGCACGCCGTATTCGGCCCGGATACGGGCGCAGATCGCGTCCGCCTGTCCCTTTTTCGCGTCCTGCGTATTGACGACGACCACGAACGGCTTGCCCGTCTTCTGCATATCCGCAATGGCGCGGGCTTCCGCCTCGCGGTAATCCTCGCGCGGGATATCCGTGACCGTTCCGTCCGTCGTGACGACCACGCCGATGGAGCTGTGGTCCTCCATGACCTTTTTGGTGCCAAGCTCCGCCGCCTGTGCCATGGGAAGCTCCTCGGAGGCCCAGGGCGTCGTGACCATGCGGGGCTTGCCGTCCTCCGTGTCGCCGACCGCGCCGGGGATCATGTAGCCTACAGAGTCGATCAGCCGCACCTGCAATGTCGTTTTTCCGTCCGGGCTGATGCGGGCGGCCTCGTTCGGGACGAATTTCGGCTCCGCCGTCATGATCGTCCGGCCCGAGCCGGACTGCGGCAGCTCGTCGGTGGCGCGTTCGCGCTCATAGACATTTTCGATGTTCGGCAGCACGAGCTGCTCCATGAAGCGCTTGATAAAGGTGGATTTTCCCGTCCGCACAGGGCCGACGACGCCGATATAGACCGTGCCGTCCGTGCGGTCTGCGATCTGCGCGTAGATCGAACGTTGTTCCATATTCCCGCCTCCCGTCTCACATGGGGATCAGCAGCAGCCGTCCGGCGTCTGCCTCCGGCTGCGTCAGATGATTGGCCTGCTGGATCGACTGCGCCGTCGTCCGGTACTGCCGCGCAAGGTCCCAGAGCGCAGCATTTTCGCTCATGCGCCGGATGACGACTGACGGCCGCTGCGTGTTCTGCTGCTTCGTCAGGTCGAGCGTCCCACCGGACAGATTCTGCAGCGTCTGCCGGGAAAACGTCTGTACCTGAAAGACCGCGTCATAGCGCAGCTCGACCGCGCCGCTGCCCGCCGAGGCGTAGCCCTCCGGCTGGATCGTACACACGGCCTCGCAGAGGCCGTTTTCGCTCAGCGCCGTATGGCAGCTGACCTCCGTGCGGAACGTCTCGGCCTGCACCGCGCCGTCCGGGTCGGTATAGACGAGGTCCGCGCGCAGCGGCACATGGACGGTAACGCCGTCGTCTGTCCGCTCAAGCGCCTGTGCGTCCGGGTAGACCCGGCAGTCGAGCACGGCGGCGGCCTGCACCGGGAACGAGGCGCGGACAGGCTCGCGCAGCGTCTGCGCGTCGAGGCGCATGGTGTGCTCCTGCGTTTCCCACTGCGGCTGGAACTCGCCCTTGGTCGAATATGCGTCCTCACAGAGCGTCAGCGCCTGCGGCTGCACGACCATGCACTGCGCCAGCAGCCCCGCGCCGAACAGCAGCTTCTGCGACTGCTCCGACGCGACCGGCTCCAGCTGCACGCCGGTCACGAGCAGCACCGATTCGAGCGTTTCGTCCTGATCGTAGTCGCCCTCCATCTGGCAGTACTGCGAAAACGGCACGGAAAAACTCAGCGTCCGCAGGGCGTTTTCATTGTCCAGATAAGTAATTTGCAGATTTGCGGTTCCCTTCAGGACGGCCTTGCTCCCGACCAGCCCCTGCTCCTGCACGACCGGCGTGAGCGAACAGCTGACCAGCCGTGCGATCTGCGGCCTGCCGTCCGGCAGGTTCAGCTCCTCGCTGACCTGAAACGCGCGCTCGGAAAGCTCCACAGGCGCATTCGTCTCATAGGTCTGCGTTTTCAGCTGCAGGCAGGCGGGCGGATCCTTGAGGACGCTCATGCTCTGCGTCTGCGGCTCATAGCCGTCCGCCTGAACCAGAACGCTCACGCGCAGGAGCACCTTGCGCGAGTTGATCAGGCGGCTGTCCGCGCTGCGGACGCAGCAGCGCACGAGCGTCTGCGTGTCCTCGCGCAGCTCGGCGCACTCCAGCTTGACCGTAAACGGCAGCTCGGAGGTCAGCAGCTGCAAGCCGCCCGCTTCGTCTGCGTACAGGCAGCCCGTGCGCAGCGTCCCCGTCACGAGAAGACTGCCCTCCCGGTTCGTTTTGCTCTGTACCTCCGGCTCGGCGCAGCAGATGAGCGTGCGGGAAGCGTCCGGCATACTGTCGGGTATGATGAGCTCCTGTGTCTGCTCCTGCGCAAGCGAGAGATGCGCCGTGCGATGCAGGCAGGACCGTTGTTTCTGTTCAAATGCAAGCTCCATAGTCTCAACTCCTTGTATATGTTCTGGGATATATATACGCGGAGCCGGACAAGGATATGTTTCGGAATTTATTTCAGCAGCAAAAGTCCCAGCGCGATCAGGATCGCCGCGATCAGCACCCGCAAAAACCACCCGCACAGCGCAAACGACAGCAAAAGTCCAACGCCCGCCCCGATCAGAAGCAGCCCGAGCTGCTCGGTCTTTACACACATAAAAAATCCCCCCTGTCAGCATACGCGGGCAGGAGGAATCTGTGCGGGTCTGAACGCGTTTTTACAGCTTCCAGCCCACGGCCTGTTCGCGGCCGGTGATGAAGCGGCGGTAGATGCCGCCCTGCGCCATCAGCGCCTCGTGTGTGCCGCGCTGGACGATCTGTCCCTTGTCCACCACGAGCGTATCCCCATCCATTCCGCCGGCATTGACATTTTGCCCGCGTACTATGAGGAGTTCCCGAAAACGCACTACCCGGAGCTTTATTTTGATCTTCCGGCAGCGTTTCAGAGCGTCGATCAGGCGACGGACTTCCCTGCCATGTCCCGGCTGCTGTTTGAGATCGAAAATTACCGGGGCGAGGGCGCGGCGGCGGCGCTTTTTACGAGGCTAGGGTGTATCTGAAAACTCCCAATGTGACCGGCAGCGAGAAATTTTTGCGCTGAGCAAGACATTTTTTCGCAGGAATACTGACGTATTTCAAGGAAAAATGGTGCAGCGCAGCGTGAAAAGATCCGCTGTCCGGGTGCGTTGGGAGTTTTCAGATACACCCTAAGGTCACGGAGGCCATTATACTGCGGCTGCACGGGAAACGCGGAGTCCGGACTGTGCGCAGGCGGGAGGACCGGCTGTCTGTGATTTTTGTTCCGGCGGGGTTGACAAGGACTGTTTCCTGTTATATAATTTACATTATATATAATCCAGATTATATATGGAGGCACAGCGATGCCGGCAAAAGCAAAAGTTACAAGGGAAATGATCGTGGATGCAGCCTTTGCGGTTGCCCGTGAAACGGGCGCGGAAACCATCAGTGCAAGGACCGTATCGGAACGGCTGCACTGCTCCACGCAGCCCGTCATGTATCATTTCGCGACGATTGAAGAACTGAAACGGACAGTCTATGCGAAGGCGGACCAGTACCATTCGGACTATCTGATGCGGATCAAAAAGCCGCAGAAGGGCGCTGCGCTTGGGATCGGAATGAATTATATCCGCTTTGCGATCGAAGAGCCGCATCTGTTCCGGTTCCTGTTTCAGTCGGATTACTTTAACGGAAGCACGCTGCTGGAGCTGATCGACGCCGAGGCGCTTACCCCTGTTCTTTCGGCAATGCAGGGAGCGCTGGGAATCGGCATGGCGCAGACGAAGCAGGTCTTTTTGACCGTTTTTCTGTTTGCGCACGGGTATGCAAGCATCATCGCCAATAATTCGATGAAATACGATGAAGCGGTCATCGATTCGCAGCTGCAGCAGGCGTACCGGGGCGCGATATTGGCCGCGCGGGAGGACGCAATATGAAGCCATTTGGCGGATTCGGCGAGGTGTGGTATAAATGACGGAAAATCTGCAAACAAAATCAGATTGGCTCTGCTGCCCCAAATGCGGCGGCAAGACAAGAACGCAGATACGCTCACATACGGTGCTGGAGGATTTTCCCCTGTTCTGCCCAAAGTGCAGATATACCTGTGTGATCCGTTTCAAGGACGGTAAAATCGAAGATATTAAACTGCCAGACGCTTAGACGCAGTGCAGACCGGGGAATCGGTTCTCACTGCGTCTATTTGTGTTCACGGCATTCAGGAGGAACCCATGAACTACATCCATATCACAAAAGAAAACCTTGACAAAGAGCATATCTGCTGCGCGATGTCCGGCAAGCAGAGCCTGGCGAAAAAGGAATGGCTCCGGCAGCGCTTCGACGAGGGACTTGTTTTTTACCGCAGCGAGGAGCGCGGCAAGTGCTTTATCGAATATATTCCCGCAGAAAACGCATGGGTGCCCATTGAAGCAGCGGGATATCTCTATATCAATTGCCTGTGGATCGCAGGCGCGATGAAGGGGCACGGATATTCGACCGACCTTTTGAACGAGTGCATCCGGGATGCCAGAGCGCAGGAAAAGAACGGCGTCTGCATCCTGTGCGCCGAGGGACGGAAGCGGGAATTTCTCGCCGACCCGAAGTATCTGGCCTACAAGGGCTTCCGGACAGCTGATATCTCCGACTGCGGGATCAGCCTGATGTATCTGCCCCTTGTGCCGAACGCCGAACCGCCGAAATTCAGGGACTGTGCCAGACATCCCAAGGCAGACGGAGACGGCTTTGTCCTTTATTATACCGATCAGTGCCCGTTCACCTGCTACTGGGTGCCGCGGGTGCAGGAGACAGCGAAGGAACACGGCATTCCGTTCAAAGCAATCCATATTACCGACAGGGACTCTGCGCAGAATGTCCCCGCGCCGGTCACGACCTATGCCCTGTTCCGGGATGGGCAGTTTTTGACGCAGAGCATTCAGTCAGACAAGAAATTTCTGGCGCTGGCAGGCGTTCGGGACTGAGCCGCCGGGCATCGGAGGAAGAAATCCACGGAGGAAGATCGGATGAAAAACAGCGCGCTGGTTGTGATCGACCTGCAAAATGATATTACGAAGCACTACAGAGAGATCATTGACCCCGTCAATGCGGCAATTGACTGGGCCGTCCGCCCCTACGCAGACCTTGAAAATCCCGCACAAAAAATGAAGGAACAACTGTTTTTGACAGAGTGAACGCCGCTGGCCTCTCGGCCAGCGGCGTGTTTTGGTTCTTGCTCAGCTGCGCTGCTTTGCCTGACGCAGGGCGAGGATGCGGTTCATTTCGTTGGATACGATCATGTAGCCCTCGTCGACGCCCATGCCGGGCTTGGCAAGGATCTGCACCGGCTGGGTCGCCATGGCGCAGTGGACGCAGACCTGGGCCGAGCGGTCCGTTTCGTTGCAGGTGCCGCCCTGATAGGCGCCGATGCCATGCGCCTTGCAGTAGAGCACTGCCTCAATGGTATTGTTGATGCCGCCGAGGTCGGGCGTCTTGATCTGCACCATATGACCGGCTCTGCGGTCGGCAAATTCCCGGATATCCTCGAGCGTGTTGCACCATTCGTCAGCGACCAGCTCGACCTGAATGCCGCGGCGGTCAAGCTCCGCCGTCAGGCCCGCAAGCGCAACGATCTGCGTTTCGCGGTCGCAGTCGCAGTCCATCGGCCCTTCGATGCGCAGATGGAAGGGCTTTGCCGCCTGCTCCAGCTCCGCAAGATAATCGGCCATGGCAGCATAGTTGTTGTTTCCGAACGCCGCGCCGATGGTGCCGTAGACGTCGATGTGCAGGACGGGCTGATAACTCTCGTCCGCGCGCATGGTCAGGATGCGGTCACGGAGCCATTTGACGTACTCCAGCAGCTTTTCGCCGTGCTCGCCGAGCTTGGTCTGCACGTTGTTGATGAGCGCGTGCGGCAGCACCTGCGCGCGCTTGATGATCATCTTGTCGGCGTTGTCATAGCGGTCGTCGCCGGACTGCGTAAAGATGGGGATCGGCGTCTGGCTGACCGTGCAGCCGTATTCGTCCGCGACGACCTCGCACATCAGGCGTCCCGTCGCCTTGGCGACTGCGTCCAGAATGGCCTGCGAGACACCGTAGCGGATGGCCGTATGCAGGCGCTTGCCGTTTACCTCGATGGCCTCCATCTGCGCGCACAGGCCGCGGAAATCATCTGCCTCCCGGCCCAGCAGCATCGGGCGGACATACTGCTCGATGATGGGGATAAAGTCCTTTGCCAGAAACAGCGGGTCGCGTCCGCCCGCGCCGGAATACTGCACCGCCGCGCAGTCGCCGAAGGCGATCTGGCCGTCTTCCAGAACGATCATGACCGAGACGGCCTCGCCCTTCATGCGCACGGCGGAAAAGCCCTCCGTGACGGGCTGGCCGATGTAAAACATACCGTCGTGACCCGCGCCGCGCTTGATGGCGCGCTGGTCATCAAAATAAAACCCCGTGCTGCCCGCAGCGCAAACAACATCCTTGATTTTCATGTTCTGTTCCTCCTGTTCCTTTATCTGGGCCGCCCGACCAGGCGTCCCTTGCTGATGGCGTAAACGTCGTCGGTTACCATCTGGAACGTCGCCTTCCGGTGCTCAAAAGCAGCGCGTTCCGCGATTTTTCCCATATGATAATCCCGAAGCTCCTTTGTAAACGGGAGATTGCCCATGTTCATGATGCGCACCGCGCCGTCGTTGTCGCGGCACGGCAGCATCTGACCGGCATTGAAGCGGCAGGGCGCGAACGGAACGTCCAGAACGCCCGCCTTTACGCCGCGGCACGCGCCGAGCGCGATATCGCCCATGCCAAGCTCGAAGCACTTGTCGACGATGCAGCGCGTTTCCTGCCGGATGATCTCCATTTCCTCGTCCAGATGCGTGTTGGCAAACGTCTGCTCGGTCATCATGCTGACGACCTGCCGTGTGCAGCGCAGCCCCTGCGCGTTCGCCTCCATCGTCGGGATGCCGATGGCCTCGTGCGGACTTTTGACGATGACCTTCGTGGCCTTGGAAAGCGCCGCGATCAGCGCGCCGGTCGAGATGACGCCGAACGCCTTTGCCTCGTCCGCCGGGAAGCCGCCCATCCACTGGTGCAGCACCGTCGTGACAACTACGTCGTGATAGCCGTACTTTGCAAGATATTCCTCCGTCAGCTCCTCAAGTGTGCGGACTGCGGCGATGTCCTGGATCAGGTTGCCGCACTGGCCGTAGCCGACCGTGATGTTTTTCACGCCCTGCTCCGCCGCAAGCAGCGCCTCGATGATGGCGACCGCGTGGGAAATGCAGGGCGGCACGAGCGTGCCGGTCAGCGGCCCATACGGCTCACGGTTGATGGAAACGCCCATTTCCTCATACAGGCCGGTCAACCGGTCGACGTACTGCCAGTTGGCGATGGTCGTCTCCATCGGGACGTTTTTGCAGTAGGGCAGATTGTAGGAGATGCCGCCGCCCTCGTAGCTGGTGAAGCCGCCCGCGTAGGCGATCTCGGTCAGAAGCCGGGCGTCGGGGGTGCCGTGGCGCACCTGCACCGGCACATTGACGCTCTCCACGACTCTCCGGCAGCCGGAAACACCGTGGTTGACGGCCGGGAAGCCGTTGAGCATGGCGCGGCCCTCCTCCTTGGAGGCCTTGATGCCCTCCTCGGCCTCGTGATAGCGGTTCTGGCGGGTGTAGCTGTCGATGGTGGTCGGCAGCAGATCTGCCTCGCCCTCTTTTTCCAGATACTGCATGAGCTTGATGTGCTCCTCAAGCACCGGCACACCGGCACGCGGCTGGATGAGCGTCCTGTGCTCCTTTTTCGCTTCGATCAGTCTGGCGGAAAAATTGCGGCTCGGCTTCTGCTGCTTCTGATACGCCGCGGCCTCCGTCAGATCGACGTCCCGGCCCGTCGGCCACTGCTGCAGAACCTCCTGCCGCATTGCCATGAATTCCCCTTCCGGGATCTTTCTGTTCTGAATTTCCATCAGTTGATCTCCTCTTTCATGATTTGGAGCGCGATCTCCGGCTCGCTCTGCGCAAGCAGGCCCATCGCCGCCAGAATATAACGTTTGTCCAGAATGATATCCGCCTTTTTCGGACGGAGCGACGCAGGCGCAGCCGGGTCGCAGCAGGCAAAGCGCGCGATCTGCCGCGCCCGCTGCGAATGGATGAGGCTCCCGCCCGTCACGACGACCCTGCGCACCTCGCTCAGATCCTTTCCGCTCTGCACGAAGGTCTGTCCGAGCATCGTATACGTTTCCTCAAGCGTACCGGCGTGGCGCATCACGGCGGTCTGCACGGCCATGGAGGCGACCGCATAATCAAGCATCTCCAGCTCCGTATCGTGCTCCGGCAGCGTCTGCGTATTGTGCGCAAGCAGCTGCACGAGCGCCTCCACCCGCTCCGGCGAAAGCCCGGAAAGCTCCGCCAGCCGCTGCGCGCCCGCCGCAGCCAGCACGCCCTCGATGGAATAGCGCATACCGATATCGCCCTCGACCGTCCGCTTGACATACGGCTCCGGCAGACCCTTGTAGACCCGGTTCATCTGCCGGGGCATCCCCTCGGCAATGGAATAGACGTCCGTCGTCGCGCCGCCGACATCCACACCGATCAGCTCCCCGATGCCGGGCGTTTTGTCCGTTCCCTTCGCCAGCAGCGTCATGGCCTGCATGACCGCCGCAGGCGTCGGCATCATCGGGCCGCTCATGCGCTCTGCCGCGGCGTTCAGGCCCTTTGCCTGCACGATGCGGCGCAGGAAAATGCTGCGGATGGTCTTCTGCGTGTCCTCCGTTTTAAGCATGCCGAATTTCGGCATGACGTTTTCGCAGACGGATACCTCGAAGCCCTCCAGCGCCTTCCGGCACTGCTGCATGGCCGTGCGGTTGCCCGCGAGAACGATTGGGAACTGCGGGCGGATCGCGGCGAGCATCTGCGCGTTATGAATGACGCAGGCGCTGTTGCCGCCGTCCGTGCCGCCGACCAGAAGAAAAATGTCCGGGTTCACGCGCTGAATGGTTTCCAGATCGTCCTGCGTCAGCTCGAATGAAAACTGCCCGACGATCTTCGCGCCCGCGCCGAGGCTTGCCAGCCGCGCGGCCTCCATCGTCAGCTCCGGCACAAGTCCGCTGACCATCATCCGCAGGCCGCCCGCCGCCGAGGAGCAGGCATACGACTGCGCAAATGTCAATGGCCCCGTCTGCGCAAGCAGCGCGTCCAGCGCCTTCTGAAAACCGATGCGCACATCTGAAGCGACCGTTGTATATGCCTGCGCCGTGCCGAGAAGCTTGGCTGCGTCCAGATCAACGGCAGTCAGCTTCGTGTAGGTGCTGCCGAAATCCGTCAACAATACTGGCTTCATTGCGGTCCCTCTTCGGGATACAGGATCTCCCGCAGCGCGGCGATGGTCGTTTCCGGCGGCGTACCGGGCGGGAAGGCCCGGTCAAAGCCCATGGCCTTGAAGCGCTTTTCCACGTCCGCGAAATCCTGCTTGCCGACGACGATATTGCCGCCGACGAGCAGCGGAATTCCGGCAAGACCGGCCTCGTCGCACTTTTCCCGCATGCCGCGGCAGTCCAGCTCCCCTTGACCGTAAAGCGAGGACACCACGATAGCGTCCGCGTCCGCTTCGATCGCCGCCTCGATATACTCCTCCTGCGAAACCATGACACCCAGATTCACAACGTCAAAGCCCGCCTCGGTGAACGCGTGATAGAGGATCTTGTTCCCAACCGCGTGCACGTCCGCGCCGATGACGCCGATGATGAGTACCTTTTTCCGTTCTTCGTTCATAGCTGCACCTCATACTCCGCTGCCGCACGCTTCACGCTGCCGCATACTGTCAAGATAGTTCTGTCTTCCGATCTCATAAAGGTTATTGCCCTCGCTGTCGATGATGACCGTCACGGGGAAATTCTCGACATACAGCCGCCGCACAGCCTCCGGGCCGAGGTCGGGATAGGCGATGACCTCCGCTTTTTTGATGCACTGGCTCAAGAGCGCGCCGCAGCCGCCGGTCGCGCCGAAATAGACGGCGCCGCAGGCGCGGATCGCCTCTATGACCGCCTCGCTGCGCTTGCCCTTGCCGATCATGCCGGTCAGACCCTGACGCAGCAGCGCCGGACTGTAGGCGTCCATGCGGTAGGAGGTCGTCGGCCCGGCCGAGCCGATCGCCTGTCCCGGCTTTGCCGGCGTCGGGCCAACAAAATAAATAACAGCGCCGCGCATATCAAACGGCAGGGGCTGCCCCGCTTCGAGCAGCGTGCAGAGGCGCTTGTGCGCGGCGTCACGCGCGGTGTAGAGTTCGCCCGTCAGCAGGCACATATCGCCTGCGCGCAATGCGCGCGCTGCCGCGCTGTCAAGGGGAGTTTTCAGTTTGATCGCCATCTCAAAGCACCTCCGTTACATGGCGCGTCACATGGCAGTTGAGATTCACCGCCACGGGCAGGCCCGCGATATGCGTCGGGCTGGTCAGAATGTTGACTGCCAGCGCCGTCGTCCTGCCGCCGAAGCCCTGCGGGCCGATGCCGAGCGCGTTGATGCTTTCCAGAAGCTCCTGCTCCAATGCCCGGTAAAACGGGTCTTCGTTCGGCGTATCCAGCTCGCGCAGGAGCGCCTGCTTTGCCAGCAGCGCCGCTTTGTCGAACGTGCCGCCGATCCCCACGCCCACCACGATAGGCGGGCACGGGTTCGGGCCAGCGTCCTGCACGGTCTGCAAAACGAAGCGCTTGACGCCCTCCAGCCCGTCGGACGGGCGGAGCATGGCGATCCGGCTCATGTTTTCGCTGCCGAAGCCCTTGGGGGCGACGGTGATTTTGATCTGTTCGCCGGGGACAAGGTCAAAATAGAGCATGGCCGGGGTATTATCGCCCGTGTTGACGCGGTCAAACGGGTCGCGCACGACGGACTTGCGCAGCCAGCCCGCCGCGTAGCCTCTTCGCACACCCTCCTGCACGGCGGCCTTGAGGTCGCCCGCGATATGTACCTCCTGTCCGATCTCCAGAAACACGCAGGCCATGCCGGTGTCCTGGCAGATCGGCTGGGCGTTGGCGGCGGCAAGCTCCGCGTTCTCTAAAATCTGCCGCAGGATCTCCTGCGCTGCGGGCCACGGCTCTGCCGCCTGCGCGCTTTGCAGCTGCCGCAGCACGTCGCGCGGCAGGTCGTAATTGGCGCGGATGCACATCTGCGCCACGGTACTGGTCAGAAGCTCCGCCTGTATTTCTCTCATATTCCGCTCCTATTGTCCGTTTGACGGATCGTGTCCAGCAGCTCTCCGTCGCGCGAGATCACCCTTGCGACCACCCGGTCCGATACCGGAAGCGGCGCGGGAACGCCTGTGATGCGCTCGGCGCGCTCTTTCAGCTCGTGAATGTCCACGACGGGAAGCCCCGCCGCCCGGAGGCGTTCGCGCAGTTCCGTGTTTTTCGGGTTGACCGCGACGCCCGCCTGCGTCACGAGTACGTCCACATCCTGTCCGGGCGTGGAGATGCAGGTCACGCGGTCGCGCACGATGGGCAGCCGTCCCCGGAACAGCGGCGCGGCGATGAGCGCGAGCTTACTGCCGGCAGCCGCGTCGCTGTGGCCGCCGCTGCCGCCCATGATGGAGCCGTTGGAGTCCGTGTGGACGTTGATATTGAACGAAGTGTCGATCTCTGTCGCGCCGAGCACGGCAACATCCAGCGAGTCGACCGCCGCGCTCCGGCAGCCGGGGCTGGCGTACTGCTCCGCCGATACTTCGCAGTGGCAGGGATTTTCGCGGATGGAGCTTACTGCCTTCAGATCGAAGCACTGCACATCCAGCAGCGCCCGGAACAGTCCCTCGTTCAGCATATCGACCAGCAGGCCGGTGATGCCGCCCTGCGCGTAGCTGCCGTGAATGTTCTGCTGCTTCATGATTTTTTCCAGATACATTGCCGTCGCCAGCGACGCGCCGCCTGCGCCCGTCTGGAAGGAAAAGCCATCCTTGAGAAGGCCGGAGCTGGCAATGACCCGCGCGGCGGTCTGCGCGATGGTGATCGCGACGGGATTGCGCGTCATGCGGGTCGTGCCGGAGACGATTCCGGCGGGGTCACCGATGGCATCCACGGCGACGACATAATCCACGTAAATTTCCGGGATCGACCAGCCGCAGAGCGGATACGGCACAAGTTCATCGGTGATAACAATGACCTTTTTCGCGTACTGCGCGTCCGGGAAGGCGTAGCCCAGCGAACCGCAGGCCGATTTTCCGACCTTGCCCGTGCAGTTGCCCATCGTGTCGCTGCTTGGCGCGGCGATGAATGCAACGTCGATTGGGGTTTCGCCGCCTGCAATATCGCGCGGGCGGCCGCCGTGCGTCCGGAACTCCACGGGCTGGTCCATGACGCCCCCCGAAATGGCGCGGCCAAGTCCGGCGGACATATAGTTGGTCAGCAGTCTGCTGACCGTTCCGTTTTTGATATGCTCCAGCATCGGCAGGTGCACGTCGAACAGCGCGCTGGCGTTGACCGTCAGATCGCGGATGCCCATGGCGCTGATCTGCTCCATGACCATGTTGACGACATAGTCGCCGTTTCGCAGATGGTGGTGAAACGAGACGCACATCCCGTCCTGCAGGCCGGAAAGGCGGATCGCCTCACGCAGAGAGGAAACGACCTTGGACTCCTTCATTGCAGCGTGCCTCCCTCCGCAAGAATTTCTTCCGCTGCGGCCAGCGTCTGTCTGGCCCGCGCGGCGATCGGCGCGTCGATCATCTTTCCGCGCAGCGCTACCGCGCCCTTTCCGCAGCGCTTTGCGTCCTCAATGGCCGCAAGCACCTCTCTGGCATAGTCTGTTTCGGCCTGTGAGGGGCTGAAGCAGCGGTTGATCGCCTCCAGATGCCGGGGCGAGATGGCCGCCTTGCCGGTAAAGCCCAGACTGCGGGCAAGGCGGCTGTCGGCTTCGATGCCTTCATCGTCGTTCACGTCGGTGAAGGGGGTGTCGTAGACATCAATTCCGGCGGCGTGCGCCGCTGTGACGAGGCGCGTCCGGGCATAGAGGATCTCAAGGCCCTCCTTTGTCCGGCTGCAGTGCAGGTCGGCGCTCAGATCCTCCGCGCCAAGAAACAGTGCCCGCACACGCGAGGAGGCCGTCGCGATCTCGAATGCGTTTTCCACGCCGAGCGCCGTCTCGATCAGCGCGATGAGGCCAATTGTGCCCGGCTCCATGCCGCAGCGGCGTTCGATTTCGCCGATGGCGGCGTCGCAGCTGCAGACGGTCTGCCGCGACGCGGTCTTCGGGAGCATGATGTAATCCGGCCTCTGCGGCACGATGGCCTCTAAATCCTGTGCAAACAGCGGCGTGTCCGCCGCATTGACGCGGACGATGATCTCGCTGCGGCAGCGCTCCACATTCGTCACCGCGTATTTGACCAGTATGCGCGCCGCGTCCTTTTCATCGGGCGATACGGCGTCCTCCAGATCAAATATGATGGCGTCCGCGCCGAAAAAGCCGCAGCTTGTCATCATTTTCGGGTTATTTCCGGGTACAAAGAGCATGGAACGTCTCATGCGGTCCCTCCTTCCGCCCGTGCGAGCGCGGCTTCCAGCCGGGCACGCAGGATCCAGTCGAGCGCGCCGTGGTCGTCTACGGCAATCTCTCCCTGCTGCACGTCTGCGGCGCGCAGAACGCTGTGCACCGTCTGCTCGATCGCAGCGCCGAACTGCAATCGGACGGTCGACGCGATCCGCAGCTCAAGCGTTTCAGCGGGCCGCACCGTGACCAGTACGTCCGCCGACTCCGCCGCGCCGGCAGAAGCCTCGTTTCGGATAACCACCAAAATTCCCCCTTGTATGTTTTTCAATATTTCATGCTGCTTGCAGCAGATTTTCCTTGATTAAAGCGGGCTTTATCCTCTATACTGAAAGAAAACGGCACAGGAGGCAAGCCCATATGTCGACAAACGCGATTCAGAGCAGCCATATCTACAGCACGTATTTTGCACCCCGCGGCCGCAGCCGGATCTACACGCTCGGTATGCAGATCGCGCAGCTTTATCTTTCGCCCTTCGACCAGATCATCGGCTTCATCGGGGAGGCCGGCTCCGGCAAGAGCGTGCTCATCAAGGGGATGTTCCCCGGCATCGAGCTTACGAACGACGACGACGGCGTCAACGTCCGCCCGCTCCCGCTTCTGGAGCAGGAGTATGAAACGGGTTTTTTCACGCCGCACACCTACCATCTGGACATCCGCTTCGAGACGGGCTTCCATCAGCTCTCGGAGCTGGCGGACGCCGTCCGGCTGGCTGTCCGGCGCGGCAAGCGTATCATCATCGAGCATTTTGACCTGATCTATCCCCTGCTCGGCGTCAACGCGAATCTGCTCATCGGCGTCGGCGAGCAGATCGTCATCACGCGGCCGAACCTCTTTGGCCCTCTGCCGCAGGAGCTGTGCGACATCGTCTATCCGTCGCTTGCCTATCGCCTCATGGCGCACAGCGCGGAGGATCTGTGCGAATACGCCATGACGCAGGAGCAGATGCTTGCGTGCAGCCACGGCGATATCCGCCACGGCTTCGTGCTCGAATTCAACGAGCACCAGCCGGATATCGATATTCCCACGCTCGAAGCGCGCGTCAACGAGCTGATCCGGCAGGATCTGCCCATCGACTACTATGACGAGAGCCACATTCTGCTCGGCGGCGCACAGCACTACTGCACTGGGCCGCGCACCCATGTGCGCTCAACAGGCCGCATCATCGGCTTCCGGCTGCTCGATCATTTCATCTACGACCACTTTCACAAGACCTATATGCTGGTCGGCTGCGTCGGAGACGACTCCGAAGAAAATATCCGGAAGCTCGAAACAATCCACGGGTGAGGTGTTGGGTTATACAGCGCACCTGCATACCTGGTTGTAGGGGCCGATGCCCACATCGGCCCGTTGGAAAGTTACGAATGTGCCGAAGATTTCCGTTAAAACGGTGCATTCTGCCGGGCCGACGTGGGCATCGGCCCCTACAGTGTGCTGCGCAAATCTGCGGCTGCCCAACGGGCGGAGCAGAGCCCCGCCCCTACCAACTGTGTTCAAGGCAGGCTGCTTTTTGCATAAAAACCGAGTTTCCTTGCAGAACAGGCAATGTCCGGATGGGCATTGCCTGTTCTTTTGTCTAAACGACGTTTCCTTTTTTGATTACAGTATCGACCAGATTGCTGCCAAGGCGGTAGCAGATATAGTCCAGATCCTCTGCGTTCCAGATGAGAATGTCCGCCTGCTTGCCCGGCTCGATGGAGCCGATGCGGTCGGCGCGGCAGATGGCGGCGGCGCCGTTGAGCGTCACCGCGGTCAGCGCCTGCTCGGGCGTCAGCCGGTAGCGCAGGCAGCCGAGGCTGATGACCAGCTGCATATTGAGGCACGGGCAGGAGCCGGGGTTGAAGTCCGTCGCCATGGCGACCGGAACACCGGCCTGCACCATATCCTGTACGGGCGCGTAGGCCGCGCCCAGATAAAAGCTTGTTGCGGGCAGGCAGCAGGCGACCGTGCCGCCCCTTGCCATGGACGCGATGCCGGACGGCGGGCAGACGATCAGGTGCTCTGCAGAGACGGCCCCAATTTCGCCGGCCAACTCGCTTCCGCCGATAGCTTCGATCTCGTCCGCGTGGATTTTGGGCAGCAGCCCGTACTGTCTGCCGGTAAGCAGGATGCGGCGGGATTCCTCGGCGGAAAAAACGCCCTTTTCGCAGAACACATCGCAGAATTCCGCAATGCCCTGCTCCCAGACTGCCGGAAGCATTTCCTCGCACAGAAGCTCCAGATAGCCCTGCCGGTTGTCCCGGTAGGCTTCCGGTACGGCGTGCGCGCCCATAAAGGTCGCAGCGAGATCCATCACATGGTGTTTTTGCAGCTTTCCGATCACGCGCAGCGCTTTGCATTCTTCCCCGGTCGACAGGCCGTAGCCGCTCTTGGCCTCTGCGGTTGTTGTGCCGAAGCGGAGCATTTCATCCAGCGCGGCGGAGGCTTTTGCCTCCAGCTGTTCCTCGCTTGCCGATTGTGTTGCACGCATGGTGGACAGGATGCCGCTGCCTGCGGCGAGGATGTCCAGATAGCCCGCGCCGTGCAGCTTGAGCGCCAGCTCGTTCTGCCGCCAGCCGCCGAAGATCAGATGTGTATGCGCGTCGACCAGACCGGGTGTGACCAGCTTCCCTCCGGCGTTGATCGTCTGCGCGTCGGCAGCCGCAGGCGCTGCGCCGGTCCCGACCTGCGCGATCACATCGTTCTCGATCAGGATCCATGCGTTTTTCAGAATGCAGATCTCGCCCTGTGCCCTGCCGCCCCGCGCGGCGGTTCCCTGCGGTGTGGCAAGCATACCGATGTTGGTGATCAGCGTTCTTTTCATTGCCTGTTCCTTTCCCGGTCAGCGCTCCAGCTGCGCCACGGCCTGCTCGACGACGGCGCTGTCCGCCACGTAGGGCATTGTGATGTGGTCCTGCCCGGCGTAAAGCTCGTTATATTCCGCCGCCGTCGTCATGGCGTGCTCATTGCAGGCCCAGCTGCGGCGGGCAACGCCGACCATGGTGTCCCACGGCATTGCCATGCGGAGGATGGTATCGACGCGCTCCGAGCCGTCGAGCACCATGCCGAAGCCGCCGTTGATGGCGCGGCCGATGCCCGTGCCGCCGCCGTTGTGCAGGGCGATGTAGCTCATGCCGCGCGCGGCGTTGCCCGCGTAGCACTGCGTTGCCATTTCGGCCATGATATTCGAGCCATCCTTGATATTGGACGTCTCGCGGAACGGCGCGTCCGTTCCGCCGGTATCGTGATGGTCGCGGCCAAGGATGACCGGGCCAATATCCCCGTTGCGAACCATTTCGTTGAATTTGAGCGCCAGATTCATCCGCCCCATCGCATCCTGATAGAGAATGCGGCACTGTGTACCGACGACGAGCCGGTTCTTCTCCGCGTCGCGCACCCAGACGTAGTTGTCGTAGTCCTGATAGCGCCGGTTGTGCGTGCGGATATATTCCGCGGCGGCCATGTCAGTCTTGTGCAGATCCTCCGGCTTCCGGCTCAGGCAGCACCAGCGGAACGGGCCGTAGCCGTAGTCAAACAGGCACGGGCCGAGGATATCCTCAACGTAGGACGGGAACACAAAGCCGTCCAGATCGTTTTCGCCGTTTTTGCAGACCGCCTTCACGCCGGAATCATAGACCGCCTTCAGGAAGCTGTTGCCGTAGTCGAAGAAATAGGTACCCCGGTCGTGGAATTTGCAGATCATCTCATAGTGGTGCTGCAGCGTTTTGTCGACCAGCGCGCGAAACGCCTCCGGCTCCTCGGCCAGCATCCGCGTGCGCTCGGCAAAGCTCAGGCCCTGCGGGCAGTAGCCGCCGTCATACGGCACGTGGCAGGAGGTCTGGTCGCTCATCAGGTCGACGTGCACCTGCTTTTCGTACAGATATTCCAGCAGATCGACGATATTGCCGTGGTAGGCGACTGCGCACGGCTCGCCGTTTTTCTGGTGTGTCCGGGCGATCTCCACCGCCTCGGCCAGATCCGACGTTCTGTGGCTGACCCAGCCCTGCGTGAAGCGCGTATCGATACGGGAATCGTCGACCTCGGCGATGATGGACGCCGCACCGGCGATCTCCGCCGCCTTGCCCTGTGCGCCCGACATCCCGCCAAGGCCCGCCGAGACGAACAGCCGTCCGGCCAGATCCTGATCGTTCGGAATGCCGAGAATGAGGCGGCCTGCGTTCAGAAGCGTGTTGAACGTGCCGTGGACGATGCCCTGCGGGCCGATGTACATCCAGCCGCCCGCGGTCATCTGACCGTAATTCGCCACGCCAAGCGCGGCGGCGCGGTTGAAGTTCTCCTGATCGTCGAACGTGCCGACCATCAGGCCGTTCGTAATGATCACGCGCGGGGCCAGCCTGTGGCTGTGGAACAGGCCGAGCGGATGGCCGGACATGACGACAAGCGTCTGCTCGTCCGTCAGCTGTTCGAGGTATTTCTTGATCAGGCGGTACTGCATCCAGTTCTGGCAGACCTGGCCTGTCTCGCCGTAGGTCGTCAGCTCGTAGGGATAAAGCGCGACGTCGAAGTCCAGATTGTTGTCGATCATGACCTGGATCGCGCGGCCCTCAATGCAGCGGCCCTTGTATTCGTCGATCGGTTTTCCATAGATCGCGCCTGCGGGACGGAAGCGGTAGCCATAGATACGGCCATGCTCGGCCAGCTCCTGCGCAAATTCCTTTGCCATCTGCGCGTGGTGATCGGGATGGATGTAGCGCAGCGCATTTTTGATCGCCAGCGCCTGATCCGCCCGGCTCAGGTGCGATTCGCGGCGCGGTGCGCGGCGATAGCGCGGGTCTATTTCCGGGTATTCCGGCAGTTCGTAATCAAGTTGTAAGGTTTCAGTATGTTCCAGCTGCATCGTGATCTCCCCCATTGATGATATTGTAACAGCTTCTTTTGCATTTTTCAATTCATTCTTGCATGAATGCAGGAATTCCTGCGTCATTTTTTCTCCGGCCAGATCTCCGCCAGCATACAAACGCCCGGATATTCGCCGGAAGCGCGCAGCTGCACGCAGCCGCAGAAGCGCAGCACGGCGCAGTCGGTCTGCGAAAGCCGCAGCTGCCGCCCGTCCGCCGTCAGCGTGACGCCGCCGCGCACACAGTAAATAACCGCCGTCTGCTCTTCCCAGCAGTCCTCCGCACCGGCCTGCAGGCAGGCCGCCTGCCCCGCGCCGGTGCGTATAGGCCGTATGCGGCCGCAGCAGACGCCCTTGCGCAGCATCAGGTTAAAATCCGTGCAGGTGCCGCATGAACGCGTCTCGTCCGCGCCGTCGAAGACGTGCGGCGTGAACGGATGCAGCGTCAGCTCGCCGCCGCCGTTGTGCCGCAGGCGGAGCTGGCCGTCCAGAATCGCCAGATGGCGCGCATAGTCCGGCAGCCGCGTAAAGACCGATTCCTCCGCCCCGACCACGGCAGAGCTTACGCGCCAGTCAAAGCTGCGCGCGGCATACTGCGCCTGCGGCGGCCAGATCGCCAGCTGCGTCGTCACGCCGCCGGCCCAGGCGGATACGGTATAGTCCGCCTGCCGGAGTATCTGTATCCTCATCCCTCGCTGCATACGGCCAGCATCGCCGCGTAGCAGCGGTCGGCGCGCGGAAGGCCGGTATCGAGCAGCTTTTGCCCCGCTGCGCGCGCACCGGCGGCAAACGCGGCGTCGTGCAGGGAGCCGGTATTGATGCACACGTTCAGCCACGCGCCCTGCATCCCTGCGCGGAGGCTGAGGCAGGCGACGCCAAAGTCGCTGGCCGCTGTTGCGTTCGTCTTGCCCAGAAGGCTCTCCAGCAGCTCCAGCCCCTCTGCGCACAGCTGCATCACGGCAAGCGGCGGCTGCGTGCAGGCCTTGAGGCCCTGTTCGATGGCGCTGCTGCGCGCCTGCTTTTCCTCGGGCGTCTGCTTCGGCATCGCATATGCCGCGCTGACCTGCAAAAATGCCTGTGTGTCCTGCTCCATCGCGGCCAGCAGCCGTTTACGCAGCGCGTCTGCCTGCGCCTGTGCGCGGAGCGCAAGCTCCTGCACGGCCTCATATTTTTTTCTGCCGAGCGTCAGGCCGCTGACCATTGCGGTCAGCGCCGCGCCGACCGCGCCCGCCAGCGCTGCGGCGCTGCCGCCGCCGGGAGCCGGAGACGCGGAGGCGATCTCCTCCGTAAAGCCGCGTACCGTCAGTTCTGCCAGTTCCATGTGTCACACCTCTCATTCCATCCCAATCAGATGATATTCCATGACCTGCTTGCGGCAGTCATAATTTTCAAGCTTCAGATAGAATTCCGCGCAGTCGAGCAGCGCCTTTGCGGGCGTCAGGCCGACCACCTCGGAGCCGATGATCCGCGCGCCGTAGCGGTCAGCCAGCTGGCGCGTCATTTCAAAGGCGTAGTAGATCGGCGTTTTTTCAAAGTTTGTGAGATTCATCGACACCTGCGCGACGTTCCGGCCCTCAAGCATCACGCCGATGGCCTTGCAGCAGGCAAAGCCGCCGTCCTTGGCGCGGATAGCCTTTGCGATCTTCTTTGCGACCTCGATGTCGGAGGTATCGAGATTGATGTTGTAGGCGATGAGCGGCATCCGTGCGCCGATGGCGATGATGCCCGCAGTCGGATGGATCCTCCGCTCACCGTAATCCGGCGCCCAGTCCGGCTCCAGCAGCTTTTCCGGCATTCCCTCGAACTGCCCCTTGCGGCAGGCGGCCAGATTTCTGCGCTCCGGGCGCGAGGCGGAGTCCTCATACAGGAACGACGGCACGCGAAGCTCATCCCAGATGCGGGCAGCGACGCGCTTTGACAGCTCCACACATTCCTCTACGCTCGTGTCCATGGTCGGGATAAAGGGAATGACGTCCGTCGCGCCCATGCGCGGGTGCTGGCCTGTATGCCGGCGCATATCGATGGTTTCGGTCGCCTTTTTTGTCAGCTGGAACGCTGCCTCGCCCATCGCCTCGGGGGAGCCGAGCAGCGTAAAGACGCAGCGGTTATGGTTGCCGTCGGATTGTACGTCGAAGACGAAGCAGCCGGGGATGCTGTTCGCCGTGTCGACGAGGCCCTGAAACACCGCCGGGTCCTTTTCCCGGCTGACACTGAAATTCGGAACGCACTCAACAAGCTTTGCCATTGTATTTCCTCCTTATGTTCATGTGGGAATCATCATTTATAAGTGAAACCGTCTGTCGCCCCGGGCGTGCGTCCATACACAGCCCGGGGCGGCGGTTTTCTCCGGTTTTACAGAAGCCTGCCGCAGACCTGTTCTGCGGCTTCGAGCAATGCGCCCGACTTGACCAGGCGGTCAAGCTCGGCCATCTGGGGGTACATGACGACATCGGTGTCGACCGGCGGGACGGTCTGGCGGATTTTCTGATAGACTGCCGCCGTCGCGGGGGCGAGGAGCGACTCGCCGCGCAGCCACAGCGCCTGCGCTGCGGCAAGCAGCTCGATGCCGACGACCTTCTGACTGTTGTCGAGGATCATGCGGGCCTTTCTGGCTGCGGTCGTGCCCATGCTGACATGGTCCTCCTGATTGGCGGAGGACGGAATGGAGTCCACCGACGCGGGGTGCGCGTAGACCTTGTTTTCCGACACCATGGAGGCCGCCGCGTACTGCGTGATCATGAAGCCGGAGTGTACGCCGCCGTATTTTGTCAGGAACGCGGGAAGGCCGTTGGACAGCGCGGGATTGACCATGCGCTCCAGCCGGCGCTCGGACACGTTGGCGTATTCGCTGAGGGCTATGCCCAGAAAATCCATCGCAAGCGCGACCGGCTGGCCGTGGAAGTTGCCGCCGGAGATCACCTTGTCCTCCTCGGGGAAGATGAGCGGATTGTCGGTCACGGCATTGATCTCGCAGCTGACGATATCCCACACATAGCGGATAGCGTCGCGGCTGGCGCCGTGGATCTGCGGGACGCAGCGGATCGAATAGGCGTCCTGCACCTTCTCCGGGTTGTGCGCGAAGGCCAGACGGCTCCCGTCCAGAAGCCGCAGCAGATTCTGCGCCGTGCGCATCTGCCCCTGCTGGCCGCGCAGCGCGTGCACCTCGGGATCAAAGGCACTCAGGATGCCCAGCTGTGCCTCGCACGTCATGGCGGCGGCGATATCCGCCGTTTTTGCCAGCTGCACGGCGTCGTATACCACGCCGCAAGCGATGGCGGTCATGATCTGCGTGCCGTTGATGAGCGCAAGGCCCTCCTTGGCCGCAAGCTCAACGGGCGCAAGCCCGGCCAGCTCCATTGCCCGTTTTCCGGGCAGGACCGCGTTCTGATATTCCGCTTCGCCCTCGCCCAGCATGACCAGCACGATATGCGCCAGCGGCGCAAGATCGCCGCTCGCGCCGAGCGAGCCCTTCTCCGGGATCACCGGATGCACGCCGCGGTTCAGCATGGCAAGCAGCGTTTCGAGCGTCGACAGGCGGATGCCGGAATTGCCGCGTGCAAGCGCGTTGCACCGCAGCAGCATCGCCCCGCGCACGACCTCGCGCGGCAGCGGCGCGCCCATGCCGCAGGCATGGCTGATGATCAGATTGCGCTGAAGCGCAGCTGTCTCCTGCTCGGGGACAAACGTGTCGGAAAATTTGCCGAAGCCGGTCGTCAGACCGTAGATCACGGCCTTCTGCGCAAGCTTTTCGTCCACGTAGGCCCGTGCCCGGTTGATTTTTTCCTTCGCCGGTTCGGAAATTCGCACCTGCTCGTTGTGTCTGGCCACCGCGATGACCTGCTCGATCGTCAGCTCCATGCCGTTGAGTTCAATCATGTCCTGTCCGCCTTTCACTCGATCTGCCGCACAGCGGCGGCTCTTCTATCTTACAAGTTGAACAGTTTGTTGTCAATACACAGCTTTCAAAATATATATTCTGCACAAAAGCGCAGATTTTCCAGTCTCCGACCCAATTTGTTTTTATTCTTGATAATTCCGGCAAAACCGTGTATCGTATATATGATACTTTATAAAATCAGGAGAACGGTTCCATGAAAGACGGTTTTATCAAGGCCGCTGCCGGGACGATCGACGTCGTGGTCGCGGATGTGCAGTATAATACGGAGCAGATTTTGGCGCGGATGCGTGAGGCGGACGCGGCGGGCGTGAATCTGCTGACGCTGCCGGAGCTTTGCCTGACGGGCTACACGTGCGGCGATCTGTTTTTCTCCGACTGCCTGCTCGGCGCGGTCGAGCCTGCGCTGGCGCGGATCGTGGAGGCGTCGAAGGACCTCTACCCGGTCACGGCGGTCGGTCTTCCGCTTCGCTTCGGCGGAAAACTCTATAACTGCGCGGCAGTCGTCCACGCAGGACGGCTGCTCGGCGTGGTGCCGAAGACGCATCTGCCGAATTACGGCGAATTCTATGAGCTGCGGCAGTTTTCCTCCGCGAAAATGCTGGAGGGAAGGACGTATACGCTCCCGCTCTGCGGCCAGAGCGTGCCGTTTGGAACGGAGCTTCTGTTCTGCTGCTCCGGGATGCAGGACTACACCTTCGGCGTGGAGCTCTGCGAGGATCTGTGGGTTCCCTGCCCGCCGTCGACGCGGCTCTGCGCGGGCGGCGCGGCCATCATTCTGAATCTCTCCGCCTCCGACGAGGTGATCGGCAAGGCAGAGTACCGCCAATCGCTGGTCGGCGCGACGTCGGCGCGGCTGGCCTGCGGCTATGTCTACTGCAGCGCGTCGCCGACGGAATCGACGCAGGACATGGTCTTCTCGCGGCACCATCTGATCGCGGAAAACGGGACGGTCCTGGCGGAAAACGAGCCGTTTGCGGACGCTTCGCTGACGGTCTCCGAGATCGACGTGCAGCGGCTCATGCACGAACGGCACCGCACGACGAGCTACGATTCCGTTCCCGGCCTTCAGCCGGTCGTTTTCGATCAGCCGCTGCGCGAGACGGTTCTGACGCGGCGCATTGCGCCCAATCCGTTCGTCCCGCCGTATGACGAGCAGCTGCGCGCCCGCGCGGAGGCGATTCTGCGCATCCAGTCGCAGGGCCTGAAAAAGCGGGTGGAGCACACGCACGCGAAAACGGTCGTGCTCGGCATTTCCGGCGGTCTGGACAGCACGCTGGCACTGCTGGTGTGCGTGCGCGCGTTCGATCTGGCCGGACGCAGCCGGAAGGAGATCCAGTGCGTCACCATGCCGTGCTTCGGCACGACGAAGCGGACGAAGTCCAACGCGGTCAAGCTCTGCGAGGAGCTTGGCGTCAGCGTGCAGGAGATCAATATCACGGCCTCCGTCCGGCAGCATTTCGCGGATATCGGCCATGACGAAGCCGTGCACGACGTCACCTATGAAAACTGTCAGGCGCGGGAGCGCACGCAGGTCCTGATGGACATCGCGAACCAGTCCGGCGGACTGGTCATCGGCACGGGTGATCTTTCTGAGCTTGCGCTCGGCTGGGCGACGTATAACGGCGACCATATGTCCATGTACGCGGTCAACTGCTCGGTTCCCAAAACGCTGGTGCGCTACATCGTGCAGTATGAGGCCGGGAGCAGCGCGCCCGCGCTGCGGGAGGTGCTGCTGGACATTCTTGATACGCCTGTTTCGCCGGAGCTTCTGCCCGCGGACGAAAACGGACAGATCGCGCAGAAGACAGAGGATCTCGTCGGCCCGTATGAGCTGCATGATTTCTTCCTGTACCATCTGCTGCGCTTCGGCTCACGGCCGCGCAAGCTGTTCCGGATGGCGAAATACGCATATGGCGGCAGGTATCCGGACGACGTGATCCGGCACTGGCTGAAAACGTTCTGCCGCCGGTTCTTCCAGCAGCAGTTCAAGCGCTCGTGCATCCCGGACGGCCCGAAGGTCGGCTCCGTGACGCTCAGCCCCAGAGGTGACTGGCGTATGCCGTCGGACGCGTCGGGCAGCCTGTGGCTTGCGGAGGCGGAAGCGCTCTGATTCCCCATTTTTCACGCCCGCCCGGTTGACAAGCGGCGTCCAGCGTGCTATGATTGTCACAGATTTTCATAAGGAGAGTCTTCTCATGTTCACTTCTGTTTTTGCGTCCTATTATTACTTTACTGTCGCCGGATAGTAAGGTCAATTTGTGATGCGCAGAAGAGCTTGTGATTTGTATGCGGCACAGAATTGACTGTGCCGCATTTTTTATTGTACTGGAGGTCAAAACCATGATTGTCGTATTGAAGCACAACGTCCCGGAGGAAAAGCGGAACCAGCTCATCAACTGGCTGCGCAGCCAGAGAATCGACGTACACCCCTCGCTCGGCGAGTACCAGACCGTGCTGGGTCTGGTCGGCGACACGAGCCGGATCGATATGTCCTTGCTTGAAAGTCTGGATATCGTTGATTCCGTCAAGCGCGTTTCAGACCCCTTCAAATGCTGCAACCGCAAGTTCCACCCGGACGACACCGTCGTGTCAGTCGGGGATGCGAAATTCGGCGGCGGGCATTTCGCGATGATCGCGGGGCCGTGCTCGGTCGAATCGGAGGAGCAGATCGTATACGTTGCGAAGGCCGTCAAGGCCGCAGGCGCGCAGCTGCTGCGCGGCGGCGCGTTCAAGCCGCGCACGTCCCCGTATGACTTCCAGGGGCTGCATGGCGAGGGTATCCGCCTGCTTGAGATCGCCAAGCAGGAGACGGGGCTGCCTATCGTGACAGAACTTATGAATATTAAGCATCTGCCGCTGTTTGAAAACGTCGACGTCATTCAGATCGGCGCGCGCAACATGCAGAATTATGATCTTCTGAAGGAGATGGGCTCGGTCAAAAAGCCGATCCTGCTCAAGCGCGGGCTTGCCAACACGCTCAAGGAGCTGCTGATGAGCGCGGAATATATCATGGCCAGCGGCAATGACAACGTCATTCTCTGCGAGCGCGGCATCCGCACGTTTGACGATTACACCAGAAACACGCTCGATCTGGCGGCCGTCCCGATGCTGCACGAGCTGTCGCACCTGCCGGTCATCGTCGATCCCAGTCACTCTACAGGCATCAACCGGCTCGTGCCGCCGATGACGCTGGCTGCTGCTGCCTGCGGGGCTGACGGCGTGATCGTCGAGGTACACAATGACCCCATCCACGCCCTGTGCGACGGCGCGCAGTCTCTGACCTGTGAGCAGTTTGCAGAGGTCGCGCGGAAGGTACGCGCGGTGCGCGAGGCGGTGGCGGAATGACGGTTGGGATCGTGGGTCTGGGCCTCATCGGAGGCTCGTTTGCAAAGGCGTATCACGCTGCCGGTTGGACGGTGTACGGCTATGATGTGGACGAAAGTATGCTTGCCTTCGCGCAGCTGGCGGATGCGGTGAACGCGCCGCTTACGATGGAGAACATCGGCACGTGCGATCTGGTGCTTCTGTGCGTGCGGCCGCTTGCCGCGATCAACTATCTGCGTTCTGCCGCGCCGCATATCGGAAGCAGGCCCGTCGTGATCGACTGCTGCGGCACGAAGCGCGTGGTCTGCGCGGCGGCGTTCCCGCTGGCGGAGCAGTACCGGTTTACCTATCTCGGCGGACATCCGATGGCCGGCACGCAGTATTCCGGGTTCGGCCACGCGCGTGCGAATCTGTATCACAATGCGCCGATGGTCATTGTGCCGCCGGATTTTGACAATATCGAGCTGCTTGCCCGCGCACAGGAGCTGCTGCGCCCGGCGGGCTTCGGCAGCTACTCCGTCACGACGGCGGAGAAGCACGACGAAATGATCGCGTTTACCTCGCAGATGGCGCATCTTGTCTCGAATGCGTATATCAAAAGCCCGACAGCAGAGGCGCACAAGGGCTTTTCCGCCGGAAGCTACAAGGATATGACCCGCGTGGCGTGGCTGGCCCCGGAAATGTGGGCGGAGCTGTTCCTGGAAAACAAGGACTTTCTCATGGCGGAACTGGATACCCTGATGGCAAACCTGCGTCAGTATCAGGATGCCATGGTACATAACGATCTCCCCGGCCTTGTCCGTCTGCTGGACGAGGGCCGGAAACGAAAAGAGGAGGTGGATGGCCGTTGACCACCATCCATATCGCGGCCTCCCGCGAGTATGACGTTGTCATTGAGCCGGGTCTGCTGACCCAGCTGGGGACCATGGCGGCGGGCTTGGGTCTTGGCCGCCGTGCCGCTGTGATCTCTGATGACGCGGTGTTCGGGCTTTACGGCGCTGCCGCCGAAAAAGCTCTGACGGATGCCGGATTTCAAGTGGATCATTTCCTGTTCCCCCATGGGGAACAACAGAAAACACTCTCCACCTACGGACAGGTTTTGAATTTCCTCTGCGACCGCCGCTTCACCCGCAGCGATTTCCTCGTGGCGTTAGGCGGCGGCGTGGTGGGGGATCTGGCAGGCTTCGCCGCCGCCACCTATCAGCGGGGAGTTCCCTATATTCAGGTGCCCACCACGCTGCTGTCCATGGTGGATTCCTCCGTGGGGGGCAAGACCGCGGTGGATCTGGACCACGGCAAAAATCAGGCGGGCTGCTTCTATCAGCCCTCTCTGGTGCTATGCGATCCATCCCTGCTGAATACGCTGCCGGAGCGGGAATACCGGGCCGGGTGCGCCGAGATCATCAAATACGCCATGCTTTACAGCGAGGACTTTCTCCGGGAGTTGGAGGAAACCCCTGTGCGGGAGCAGTTCGAGCGGGTGATCTCCGTGTGTGTTGGCATGAAGCGGAATGTGGTCCGGGGAGACGAATTTGACCGGGGCCAACGGGCACTGCTGAATCTGGGCCACACCGTAGGCCACGCCGTAGAGGCTTGCAGCGGCTTCACCCTGCTCCACGGGGAGGGCGTCGCTATCGGTATGGCCATCATCACCCGGGCCGCCGTGGAAAAGGGGCTTTGCGTCCCGGGGACGCTGCCCCGGCTGCTGGCCGTTTTGGAACGGTATGGTCTCCCCACGGAGACCGACTATCCCCTGACCGACATTTTGGCAGCGGCAAAGGCCGACAAAAAGCGCACGGACGATGTGACCAAATTCATCGTACCGGAGCGGGTGGGCCATTGCCGTGTGGAGCCGGTCCCGGCCGACGAGGTGGCCGGGTGGCTGAAGGCGGGAGGTCTGCGATGATTGAAATTCTTCAGCCTGGCTTCCGTACCGGAGCCGTTCACATCCCCGCCTCCAAATCTCAGGCCCACCGGCTGCTGATCTGCGCCGCTCTGAGCCAAAACGAGACGGCGATCCGCTGCCGTGGCATTTCCAGAGACATTGCCGCCACCGCGGACTGTCTCAACGCCCTGGGCGCTGAGATCTGGCTTCGAGGTGAGGACCTGACGGTGCGGCCCATCACCCAGAGGCCTCAGGGGACCCGTCATCTGCACTGTCAGGAAAGCGGCTCCACCCTGCGGTTTCTTCTGCCGCTGACCGGCGTTTTGGAAGCAGATGCCGTGTTCCACATGGAAGGACGGCTGCCGCAGCGCCCCTTACATCCGCTGGATCAGGTCCTGACGGATCACGGCATGACCATCCGGCAGAACCACGACCTGCTCTACTGCGGGGGACGGCTCCGCCCCGGTGAGTTTTCTCTGCCGGGGGATGTGTCCTCCCAATACATTTCCGGTTTACTGATGGCTCTGCCACTGTTGAATGAGGGCAGCGCCCTCACCGTTACCGGCGGACTGGAATCCGCCGCTTATGTCACCATGACGGAGGACATCCTCCGCCGGGGCGGTGTCTCTCTGCGGAAAACCGGAGGGTCGTGGCACATTCCCGGCGGACAGCGCCTTCGTTTCCCGGACCGTCTCACTGCCGAGGGAGACTGGTCCAATGCCGCCTTCTTCCTGTGTATGGGCGCCTTGTCCCCGGAGGGCGTCACTGTTCACGGACTGGATCTGGCTTCCTCTCAGGGGGACCGGGCCGTTTTGAACATTCTGGCCGCCATGGGTGCGCGTGTTTCCACGGAGAACGGCTCCGTGACGGTTCGCCGGGGAGAATTGAAGGGCGTGGCCATCGACGCCGGCCCCATCCCCGACCTGATCCCGGTGCTGTGCGTCACCGCTGCCGGGGCGGAGGGGGACACCCAGATCTTCAACGCCGGACGGCTCCGTTTGAAAGAATCCGACCGGCTCCGCACCACGGCTCAATTGCTGACGGCTCTGGGCGGCAGTGTGGAGGAACAGCCCAACGGCCTTTTGATCCACGGCACGGGCCGTCTGCGGGGCGGCATTGCCGATTCCTGCGGCGACCATCGGATCGCCATGTCCGCCGCCGTGGCAGCCTGCCTGTGCGAAAGCCCGGTCACTGTGCAGGGCATGGCCTGCGTTTCCAAGTCCTACCCCCATTTCTGGGAAGATTTTGACGCGTTGAAAGGAGGGGGCCTGTGAGCCGGTACGGAGAATTTCTGCATCTGACCATCTTCGGCCAGTCCCATGCCCCGGCCATCGGCATGACCTTGGAGGGTCTGCCCGCCGGAGAGTCCATCGACATGGCGGCCCTCCAAGCTTTTCTGGACCGCCGTGCCCCCGGCCGCAACGATTGGTCCACCCCTCGGAAGGAAGCGGACCAGCCGGAATTTCTTTCCGGTCTGGTGGGAAACGTCACCTGCGGCGCTCCACTTACCGCCATCATCCGCAACACCAACACCCGCTCCGGGGACTATGACGGCCTTTCCGTGGTGCCCCGCCCCGGCCACGCGGACTATACCGCCGGAGTGAAGTACGGCGGTCACGCGGATTTCGCCGGAGGCGGCGCGTTTTCCGGGCGGCTGACAGCCCCCCTGTGCATCGCCGGTGGTATCTGCCTGCAACTGCTGAAAAAGCAGGGCATTGAAGTCATCAGCCGCATCGCCTCCATCGGCACGGTGGAGGATGTCGCTCCTCTGACCGTTTCCACGGCGAACAAGCCCTTCCCTGTGGTAGATGACGCCGCAGGGGAGACCATGCGGGCAGAGATCGCCGCTGCCAAGGCGGAGGGAGACTCCGTTGGCGGCGTCGTGGAATGTACCGTGCTGGGTCTGCCCGTGGGACTGGGTGGGCCGCTGTTTGACGGCATGGAGGGCCGTATTTCCTCCATCGTCTTTGGCATCCCCGCCGTAAAGGGCATCGAGTTCGGCAGTGGCTTCGGGGCCGCGCGGCTCCGTGGCAGTGAAAATAATGACCCCTTTGTGGTGGAAAATGGCACAGTCAGGACCACAACCAATCACTGCGGCGGCATCTTGGGCGGCATCACCAACGGGATGCCCCTGACCTTCCGGGCAGCGTTCAAGCCCACGCCGTCCATCGCCCTGCCGCAGCAGACGGTGCGTCTGTCGGACGGCGCGCCCGTCACGCTGGAGCTGCGCGGGCGGCACGACCCCTGCATTGCCCACCGGGCGGTCCCGGTGGTGGAGGCGGTTACTGCCGCCGTGCTGTTAGATTTATTATTGGAGGGACATCATGGAACTTTCTGAGATTCGCGAGAAGATCGACGCAGTGGACGAGCAGCTGCTGGACCTGT
>OGLG01000337.1_pt1 | contig 43168 bp, 39 predicted proteins | sample 1572621 | NCBI WGS metagenome assembly OGLG01 (sample SAMEA2581912, study PRJEB24529) | metagenome | biome: Human gut stool | place: China | collected 2011 | reverse complement strand
GCGGCCCTTCCTTTTTTCTTTCCTTCGTCATGGTTCGCATGGGTGCCTCCGCTTTCTTTTTCTTCATTTTACGAATTCGCGTTTCTATTTCCAAGTCGTAATTGCGACAATATTGGCAGGGTTTGCGACAACATCTTGTGCATTGCTTCTAAATACCAACTGTCGTTTTCCTTCTCTGTTGGTCAATTTTACATTGATTTTACATCCGCTTGAAAATTGGATAAATCGCACAAATCCGGTCGTTTCTTATTATGCAAAGCGCACATGCATTTCTGCATGTGCGCCCTGATTTGCTTTTGCATCGACGCTGCTGCGCCGCCGTCTTATTCCTGCGGCGGCTCCTCTCGCTGGCTCAGATTCAGCCTCTGCTGATATTCGCGCATGGAGCAGCCGGTACAGGTCTTGAAAGCGGTGCAGAAGCTCTTTTTGTCCTTGTAGCCCACGGCCTCCGGGATGGATTTGACGTCCTTTCCGTTCTTCAGCATTCCAATGGCCGCCTTGATCCGAATGCGGAGCAGATACTCCGCAAACGTCTCATTCATCTCCGCGCGGAACTTTCGGACAAAGTGCCGTGAGCTGATATGGGCATACGCCGCTACGCTCTCGGCAGTCAGCTTTTCTCCAAGGTGCGTCTGCATATAGACACAGGCGCGCCCAATGGTGTCGCTTTTCAGCGCATCCTCCTGCATAATATAGCCCTTTTCCGCGAGCAGCTTCCAGATTGTGTCGATTTGCTTTGCCACAGCGTGTGTGGATGTCAGTTCCTCCAGCGGCGTGTCCATTATGCTGCTTCGGATTTGCAGGAAAAGCGCCTCATCGCGGCGGCGAATTTCCATGCGCAGCTCCTCCATCAGCGCACGCACCAGCAGCGTCTCGATGCAGAATGAATCATTGGAAACCAGCGGCTTGATTCTGGAGTACAGCTGCCAATGCTCTTCGCAGATTTCCGGCCGCAAGGCCGTAAGCAAGCGCAGGAGCTTTGGAATAATCTCATCCCAATTGGTCTGGCTGCGCAGATAGGCTTCTTCCCGACTTTCCGCGTGCAGCTCCTCTGAAACGCGGATCATCGTGCTGCGCAGCGCGTCGATCCCGTCAGACTTCGGCAAATAGTCATATGCACCGCACCGGACAGCTTGCTGTGCTTCCGCAAGACTCGGGGTATCCGTCACGAAAATCACGCGGACGCGCGGACATTGACTGCGAATGCGCTCTGCAAACTCGAAGCCGGAGGTGTCCGGCAGTTTCGTGTTCGTGATGAGCACCGATGCCGTTTCGCCCTTCTGCATCCACTGCGAGATCCACTTTCCCATGCTCTCGCCGCGCACCATGCCGAATCCCAACCCGTAAAAATCAATCCCGTTAATTACCTCTATGCGGTATCTCAGGCATGAATCTGTAAAAAACGCTTCAAACATAGGTTACCTCACATCCATTCATTGGTGTTGCACCTGCCGGGACGGCAAGGCCGCACAAAGCGGCTATTACTTGTTTCCAAAGGCGTTCACCATTACGCAGCCGGCGGTAATCAGCACAAGACCGATGATTCCAACCGTGGAGAGTTTTTCCTTGTATGCAAAAATCGAAACCAGCGAGGTGACAATCAGTCCAACGCCGCACCAGGTTGCGTATCCGATATTCAGGTTGATCCGGTTCAGACTTTTTGCAAAGGTGTAATGGCAGACAATATACGCCGCCGCGCAAATCAGCGACGGGGTCAGCTTTGTAAAGCCCTCCGTCTGCTTCAGATAGCTTGTGGCGATAACCTCCGAGACAATTGCAATGGCAAGAAATGCATATTCCATTTTGCCTCACAGTCCTTTCTGTTCTAATTGCCGGATGAGTGCCGGAACATCGGCGACGGAATCCAAAATGTAATCCGCCGCAGGCGCCAGCTGCTCTCTGGATGAAACGCCGCTTAAAACACCAACGGCGATTGCGCCGCCGTTGTGCGCAAAGTTCATGTCGTTTATCGTGTCGCCCACAACAAGGATATTTTCCGGCGCAATGTGCCACTGCGCCGCGGCGCGCGAAATGATGCGCCCATCCGGCTTTAACGGCATATCCCCTGCCATCTGATCTCCCGCGAAAAAGGAGAACAGCGGCAGAATCTGCAAGCCTTTCAGACATTTGACCGCGGCCTCGCAGGTATCCGTGGTTGCAACGCCGAAATGAATGCTCTTTTCATGCAGCGGCTGCAAAATGGCCGGCAAATCCCCAATGCCCTTGATACTTTTGTTCTCCGCAAAGCTCTCCTCGTCAAAATACCGGGTGAGCTTTCCCTCCAAATCCCGCGTGTCAACCGGTGCTTGCGCGTGCATCGCTTCCAGCGCCGGCTTCATGTCAATCGCCATATCCAAAAATGTTTTCCACGCGAATGAACCGTCAGGAAGCACGTGATTTTGTATAATTCCGATAGAATTGAGCGCTTTTTCCGTGTGGATATCGGTGACTGGGATTTTGTAATCCGAAAGAATGCGCCGGATGACGCACTGCGCGGCAGGAATCCAGAATTCGTTGAAATCCAGCAGCGTTCCGTCTTTGTCAAAAATAATCCCGGATATTTTCATGTGATCTCTCTGTCCTTTCTCTTGCAGAACGTAATGCTGCGCTTCGATAACAGCAGACAGTTACATTCTAAAAGAATGTGAGCCAGTACGAACAGGGTGCATTCATGACATTTTTATACGCAATCACGCCATGATTGCAATTGCTCTTAAAAAGTGCGCATGCTATGATTTTAAAAGAAAGCAACCGGAGAATCAAGCGTTTGAAAAAGAACCACCAGTCATGTGTGCAATGCATGACTGGTGGTCTCCTTTATACAGTAACGGTCAGCTGCTTTCTTTCGTCCACATGCGGGAGAAGCAGCTTTTGGTTTTTCGTAATGGTGATCTCATACCGGCAGCCGCGGAACACGCGGGTGACCTTTGCCGGGAGCAGCTGCTCCGGCAGGCAGGGGTCGATCTCAAGGCCGTCCCATGTTGGGCGGACGCCCAAAATGTACTGCGTCGCGGCCAGATACATCCACGCCGCCGTTCCGGTCAGCCACGAGACGTTGGCCAGGCCGAATTTATCGCTCTCCGGGCCGAAGATATTCGACGAATAGACATACGGCTCCACCTTATAGCGCTCCGCGCCCGCTGTTTTCTGCGCAACCATCGGCAGAAGCTGGTGATAGTATTTCCAGGCGTTTTCCGGGCGTTTCAGCATACATTCTGCGATAATCGCCCATGTGTTGGCATGGCAGAACACGCTGCCGTTTTCGCCGCAGCCCTTGTTGTAGCAGGTCAGGTTTTCTTCCTTCGTCGGGTAGTCCGTCGTCATGGCCGGATGAGTTTTCTTGATGCCGAGGCCGGTATCCAAGTATTCTTTCACGCTGTCCATGGCCTGTATTTGCTGCTCCTGCGTGCCGAGGCCGCTCAGGACTGCCCAGCTTTGCGTATTGAGCCAGATCTTCGCCTGCGGCTCAGACTCCGAGCCGATAAAGCGGCCCTCGTCCGTGATGCAGCGGCGGAACCACGCGCCGTCCCACGCAAGTGTGCGGCAAAGCTCCTGCTGACGGGCATAGAGCGCTTTGCATTCCTCTGCAAATTCCGGTTCGCCCTTGCGCTCGGCCAGTTCCTGCATCATGCGCAGCGCGACGGCAAACTGCATCCCTGTCCAGATGCTCTCGCCCTTTCCCTTGCGGCAGACCTTGTAGAGCATATCGTTCCAGTCGGAGCTGAGCATCAGCGGGAAGCCGTGCGCGCCCATGTTCTGCGTGGTGAAGCGGATGGACTGTTTGATGTGCTCCCAGATCGTGCCGCTGCCGCCGTCGAAATACGGGGCCTGCGTGTCGAGGTACGAAATGCTTCCCTCTTCCAGCGCGATGTGATAGGCGTCCATGACCAGCCAGAGGTGGTTGTCCGAGTGGATGCGCGTGACCGGCTCCCAGCCCTCGGTGGGGAAGAAATAGTGGTTGCAGTGGCCGTCCTGATACTGCTGGGTCAGGAGCAATTCAAATTTCTCTTTTGCCCGGTCAAGTTGAAGCGGGATCATGGCAAGAACATCCTGCGCGGTGTCGCGCACGCCGATGCCGCGGAACGTACCGGTGGCGTAGTAGCTGATATTCCGGGAGAAGCGGAAGTTCCGCTCCATCTGGTAGGGGTTCCAGATGTTGATCATCGTCTCCGCGTCCTTGTCCGGGAGGCTGCACTGGAAGCCGGAGAAGAAATCCTCCCATGTTGCCGCCAGCTTCTGCATGGACGCGGTGAAAAAGTCAGGGGCTTTGCAGGCAGCAAGGGACTGTAAAATCTCGTCCCCCGTCAGTTCCGTGCCGAGATAGATATTGACCGACTTCGCTTCTCCGGCACGGAGCGTCAGCGGCAGCTCCAGCGCGAAGCACGGATCGCCGCCAAAGAGTGTGGAGTTTTTCAGATGTTCGTGTTCGAGTCCGATCGGCGCTTCCTCACTGCGGTAGCTGCCGACAAATTCATCACGGTCGCAGTCAAACCCGGCGGCGGGCGCGTCGCTTGCGAAGTAGACCAGCGGCGTCTCGTCGGGCTTCGGCTGATTTTCCACGCCGTAGCGGTAAATGAGCACGCCGTCCTTTTCGTAAACAGAAAGCTGGTGCTTGTTATAGCACTGCCATTGCAGCTCGCGCATGAATTCCATCATGCCAAGCTCGACGTAGGGGTAAATCGTCACGTTCCGGTCACAGTCGGAGCGCAGCTCCAGATGCCAGAGCATGACGTTTTTCAGCGGACTGACCAGATATGTAACCTCGGCGTGCAGGCCGTCACGTTCTGCCGTAAAGCGGGTGTAGCCCATGCCGTGCGCGGCCTCCCATTTCTCAGGCTTACATGCGCACGGTTCGCTCGTCGGGCACCAGACGGAATCGCCGTCCTTGATGTAGGTGTAGAAGCCGCTGCGGTCGGTCGGCAGGTGGAAGAAGCGGTAGTGGTTGATGCGCCAGATCTGCGGCGAACGGTACCACGCAACGCCGCCGCCCGCCTGCGAGATCATCGCATGGAGCGTTCCGTTGGATAGGTAGTTCATCCACGGGGTCGGCATATTGTACCGGGACAGCACAATTTCCCGATTCTGATTCTCAAAACGGTATGGGTTCATTTGTCCGTCTCCGTTCTTTTTTGTGCCAGCAGCCACTGCAGGAGCATTTCATCATACGCATACGTCCATGCGTCATGGCCGCAGTCTCCAAAAACCGTCAGCCTTGCATTGCCGCCCGCACGCTGTATTGCCTTGACCATATCGACCGTCTCCGTCAGGGGTACGACATCGTCCAGCGCACCATGAAACGCCCAGACCGGCATAGTCAATACCTCTGCGTTCCACGGCATTCCGCCGCCGCAGCAAGGCGCGATAGCCGCGAACAGCTCCGGCGCCGCCATCGCAAGGAACCATGTGCCGTATCCGCCCATGCTGAGTCCTGTCAGCGTGACCCGATCCGGGTCACAGGCGTATGCTTCGATCATGCGGCAAACGAACCGCTTCAGTTTCGGAAGCATCGCCACCCAAAAGGATCCTTCCGGGCAGCGCGGTTCGATCAGCACGCAGTCTTCTTCCCGCGTTTCTGTCAGGATGTTCGCCAGTCCATGAATCTCAGCCTTCTCCAGATCCTCACCACCGCCGCGTTCACCTGCGCCGTGCAGCTGGATAATCATTGGAAGACCTGCGTGCATCCGCTCCGGCATCCGGACGGCATAGGCAAAGCCCGCATCTGTCAACCGATGATATTGTACGTTCATTTTGTATCCTCCGCCCTGTCTCAAATGACATTTGCCGACGCGATCTCATGCCAGAAAATTGCCCGTGTCGCCTGTCCGTCGGCTTTTTCCTCGCAGCAGCAGTCGAGAACCGGCTCCTCCAGCTCCTCGATCCGGTCGAGCCGTCCTTCCGCATAGGCCAGCAGCCGGTCTCTGCAATGCAGCAGTCGCTGGCGCTGGCCGCCGATGCGAAGATCAATCACGTCAAAGCCCTGCGGCTTGTTTTCGTGCATCCACTGCTGCTCATAGGCCGCATAAAACGCGTCCAGCCGTTCGAGCGCCGCGTCATAATCGGTGCAGAGCGCCTTCGCGGCTTTTTTATCGCCGGACAGATACGCCGCCCTTGTGCGGATGCCAAGGTCTGCTTTCACACTCAAAAATGCGCAGAGCGTCCGCAGGGAGCGGAACAGATAGCCATACTCGGCGTGAGATTCATACCTTGACAGTCTTGCCGCGCAGTCCGCATAACCAGCCGCGTCGCCCGACTTCACGCGGTTGTCGAACTGGCCCATGAACGGGTCACAGTAGAGCAGATATTTCTCCGGGTTATAAATCGCCTCAGCGGAATCGTTCTGCGTCCCGATCAGGTCGAGCGCGCGGAAAGCCTCAAACGGAATGCCGAATTCCCGTTCGAAATTCGCGTGAATGGTTTCCACATCGTCAATGTCCTGCGCCATCTGCGAGACGGTAAACAGCGCCGGAAGCACAGCAAATTTGGAGCATTCCGCGCCGTTGTCGCCCCACATGGTCATGACGACATTTTCAACGCCCTTTGCGTGGCAGGCTTTCATTGCCTCGCGCATAGTCGCGATGCTGAACGTGTTGTGCGGCGCAAAGCCCGCCCATGTCCAAAGTCCGCCCGCGAACCACGAACCGCTTTTGATTGCGTTGTGGGCGTCAATATTTCTCTCATAGCTCTGCCGGTCGCGGCTAAAATAATCCCAGTACACCAGGTGAATATTCTCCGGCACCAGCTGTCTGACTTCCTCCGGAATTTCGCCGAGCTTCGGGTCCTGATTGAAATTGGTAAAGTAATCCCCGCCCGCCAGACGGAAGAACATATCGCCCCACATCAGAAGCTCGAAGCCATATTTTTTCGCCATTTCTGACACCCTGCGCAGATGTTCCATCAGGATGCTGAAGCGATCGCGGTAGCCGTGCAGCGTCAGATATTTGCCAAGGCCGAGCAAATCCGCTTCGTCCATGCCGATGTTCACAATATTGGTGCGCAGACATTCGCGCAGCGTGCGGAACATTCCATCGACCAGCGCATAGGTGCGCTCGTCGCCGGTCAGCAGGATATCGGCTGCGTCGCGGATCTCCCGGTAGACCGGCCAGTGAAACAGGGCGTTGACATGGGCAAGCGTCTGGATGCACGGGATGACCTGCATCCCGTGCGCTGCCGCATACGCATCGATCTGTTTTAATTCCGCCTTGCTGTACCGTCCGCGCAGATGGCCGAAATAGGGCTGGCCGTCCACCTCATAGGTGTCCTCCATATAAAGATGCAGCGTATTGCAGCCGAGCTTCGCGGTCAGATCGATCCAGCGCTTGACGCTTTCCGCCGTCATAACGGCGTTTCGTGAGCAGTCGAGCATCGTGCCGAAAGTCTTGAAAGTATGTTCCATTTCTTTATCCTTTCCAGTCCGGTCAATAGTCAAACACGCGGTCTTCTCCCGCGCCAAAGCGCAGCAGATAGATGCGCCGCTGATTCGGCTTCAGGAGCAGCACGTCCCATAAATCTTCTGTTTCCGTGCCCAAGCCCCGCTCCGTGCATTTCCGGACGTTCGGAAACAGCGATTTTATCGGCTGCGGGCGGACTGAGTCGATCAGGAAATATGGGATGTGACAGAACGTAGTTTCGTAATCGCAGGCGTAGTGCCCTGCAAACCAACCACCGATGCGGATACCGTGCTTTTGCGCCTGCCGCAGCAGCATCATGGCCGGCTCAGAGGCGTATTCCATATAGTTCCATGGGTCAGTACCCGTTTCAAAACGCGACTTTGGCAGCGCGTGCGAAAACAGGAATATCGCCCATCCCTCAGGAAGCTGGAGCGCCTCTGTCTTGAGCCACGCAAGCTGCTCCACGCCGTATTGACAGCTTTTTTCAAAAAGCTCCTCCTGCTCGTCGATCTGCGTCAGATGGGATGAGAGAAAAATCAGCCGCATCTTTCGGTCATAAAAATCGACAAAATAGTACGGCTTGTTCCGCGGCCGGTGCAAATTCACGTAAGACTCCAGATACGCCGTTTCTTCATACCAGCGCTCGTCTGTAACAATGCCCGTCACGATTTGGCCGACATAGCGCTCATTGCGAAAGCCATCGTCGTCGCCGCAGGCAATGTAGAGCTTGCCGGAAGCTGTTGCATTCTGAAACCGCGCCAGCTCCTGCGAGAGTACAAAGCGGGACGCATTTTCGGGGATGCTGCCGTTTAAAATATCGCCAAGGTGGATGACGCCGTCAAAATGCGTCTGCGCATCGACCGCGCGGATGTTTTCGTCCGTATGATCCGCGAAATCCGACACAGCCGTTCCCGCAAGCAGCGCGAAGCAGAGATCGTCCGGCTCCCGGAGTGCATGGAGCTTTTCTGTCAGCGACCGGCAATTGTCCGCAAAATGTAGTTCCATATGGATGCCTCCATCTATATTTAATAATGAACGATTCTGTCTTCGCCAGCGCCGAAGCGTTTTAGATAGACCCGGCGTTCACTCTTTTTCAGAACGAGCGCATCCCAGAGATCTTCGCTCGGCGTGCCCAGCTCTCTCTCCCAGAAGCGCACGTCGTCATCAAACAGCTGCGGGTCGTATGCGGTCTGTGACGCGGTAATGACAAATGGGATCCCGAAAAGCGTCTTAATCCGATCCCCGTGATAGTGGCCGATGAACCATCCAGCCGTGTCGAAGCCGTACTGCTTTCGGCACTGCTCCAATGCACGAAAGATCTGATTGCCGTTGACGATGTCGTTCTTTTCGAGTGCAGTTTTCTCATCGAACAGCAATGCAGAAAACGGCGCGTCATGCGAGAACAGCATCACCGTCCAGTCCGCCGGCAAAACCAGCACCTCGTTTTGCAGCCACTGAATTTGATCTTCCTCGTATCCGAAGATCATGACCAGTTCGCCGCCGCGGTGCTCATAAAAATACGAGCACAGGAACACAAGGCGAACCTTTTCCTTCGCAATATCTACATAGTAATATGGCTTCTGTGCAGGACGGCAGACACCCTGCTCCGCGTCCAAAAAGCCGACAGCCTCCGGCCAGAGCCGCGCGGAATACGGCCCGCTGCATGCGTCGTGATTGCCCTGCACCGGGAAGAAGCGTCCGCTCGAAACAGTGGGCCGGAACAGCGCGAGCTGCTGCCACAGCAGAAGCTTTGCGTACCGTCTGCCGATCTCACCGGCGAGGAAATCACCCAGATGGACGCAGCAGTCAAAATGTACCGCCTGATCGACTGCGGAGATGTTCTCAATGGTAGCCGGAACGGAATTGTCCAGATGCGAGTCCGCAACCAGCGCAATGTTTAAATCCCCATTGCAGGACAGCACGTCCTGGATTGTATGTGCTGCTTCGTATTCATAGCATTGATTGATCATATCGAATCCCTCAACAAGGCCGGATCGGCGGCAATTGTGCACGCCGTATCCATTTCTCACATTTCAGCCGGTATTTTTGTATCAATTAAACGATAGCACGTCATTTATCGCCCTGTCAAATGGGCATAGTGCCAAAAAAAGGCCTGTTTGCGCCATGACAATTATGTATTGTTTTTTATGAGATATTTTGTGTATGAATTGGCAATCATGCGCAATGTTTGTAAGTCGGAGCATACATATTACTATTGTCTCATGTGTGTCTATGCGCGGTTAGGTTTGACGCTTACGTTCCTGCGAAGCTCTATCCTTATGTAAAAAGCAAGACGCAAACTCAAATGCATGAGTTTGCGTCTTGCTTTTGCCCGTACCGACTGCACCCCTATGACACATTGTGTACCTAAGGGGTGAAACAGTTGAAACTTCTGGGCTTTTCGCAGCTGCATCTTTTTTGGTGCAGCTTGATGTGTGATTCGAACACTATGGATCAACTACCAAATTAGAAAACAAAATCACAACCCAGCGACAGCGGTTGTGATTTTGAACGAAGAAAGACCTTTGCTGTCGAGGTGAACGCGCTTGCGCGGTCACCTGACAACCAAAGGTCATTTCTGAGTGGAGCAGGGTACGGGAGTCGAACCCGCCTCCGCGGCTTGGGAAGCCGCTGTACTACCGATGTACGAACCCTGCCTGTTTGATGCGCTGATATCATAGCATCTTTTCTTCAAAAATGCAACCGTTTTCTGGCGAAATCTGAAAACCGGTGTTCCGGTGCAGGGTTCTATGTGTTTTTCGAAAGCTCCGGGCCTAATATCCGGACGGGTTCCGGGTCTGCCAGCGCCAGCTGTCGCGGCACATATCGGCAAGCGTTTTCTTTGCCTCCCAGCCAAGGATCTGCTTTGCCTTGGCGGGGTCTGCGTAGACCGTGGCCAGATCGCCTGCGCGGCGCGGGCCGATGACGTAGGGGACGGGAACATTGTTGACCTCGGAGAAGGTGTGCACCATTTCCAGCACGCTGACGCCGCGGCCGGTGCCGAGGTTGAAGACCTCGCAGCCGGTGTGCGCCTGCGCATAGCGGATCGCGCACAGATGGCCCTCGGCCAGATCGACGACGTGGATATAATCGCGCACGCCGGTACCGTCCGGGGTGTCGTAGTCGTCGCCGAAGACGGTCAGCCTTTCGCGGCGGCCGATGGCGACCTGCGTGATGTAGGGCATCAGATTGTTGGGAATGCCGTTCGGGTTTTCTCCGATCAGGCCGGATTCGTGCGCGCCGATGGGGTTAAAGTAGCGGAGCAGCACGACGGAAAGCGCCGGATCGGCCCTGCAGGCACCCTTCAGGATCTCCTCGATCATGAACTTCGTCCAGCCGTAGGGATTGGAGCAGCCGCCGGTCTGCGCCGTCTCATACAGTGGCGCAGGCTGGTCGCCGTAGACCGTGGCCGAGGACGAGAAGACGAACTGATGGCAGTTATGCTCGCGCATGACCTCCAGAACGGTCAGCGTGGAGTCCAGATTGTTGCGGTAATAGAGCAGCGGCTTTTCGACGGATTCGCCGACGGCCTTGAGTCCGGCAAAGTGGATGACGCCGGTGATGTCGTAGTCGGAAAAAAGCCTGTCCATCGCGGCCCTGTCGCAGCAGTCTGCCTCGACGAAGACCGGGCGCTTGCCGGTGATGCGCTCGATGCGGTCAATGACCTTCGGAGAACTGTTGTACAGATTATCAACAATGACGATATCCTGTCCCGCGTTCAGCAGGGAAACGGCGGTGTGGCTGCCGATGAACCCGGCGCCGCCAGTCAAAAGAATGGACATATGAAGCCCTCCTGTATCCGAAATTTCAGTGGCAGTATAGCACGCGGCGGAAAAAAGTGCAAGGCAAAAGCGCAGATTCCGTGCAGAAACAGACAATATGATAAATTGTAAGCAAAATATGATAAATGCGCGCGGAGGCCGTCCGCAGCGATTCCGGCGAAAAACGCAAAATGCCCCTTCCAAATGGGGAAAAGTTTTGGTATAATAACTAATACCCCATAAAAGAAGGGATGAGGATATGGCGAAGCTGTACTTTAAATACGGTGCAATGGGCTCGAGCAAAACGGCGACGGCGCTCATTACAAAATATAATTACGAAGAGCGCGGGATGCGCGTCTGGCTCATCAAGCCTGCCGCCGACCGGCGCGACGGAGAATTCACGCTGCGTTCGCGCATCGGCCTGACGGCGCAGTGCGAGGCGATCGGCCCGGAGTGCGACCTGCGCGAACAATACGCCGCGCACGGCAGGGCGGACGTGATCATTGTCGATGAATGTCAGTTCCTGACCGGGCAGCAGATCGATCAGCTACGTGAGCTTGTCGACCGCGAGAACCTGCCCGTTCTGTGCTTCGGCCTGCGGACGGATTTCCAGACGAAGCTCTTCCCCGGCAGCCGGAGGCTGTTTGAGCTGGCCGACTCCATTACCGAGATCAAAACCATCTGCGACTGCGGCCGCAAGGCGACCACGAACGCCCGCATCAGCCCCGACGGCTATGTCGTCACCGAGGGCGATCAGGTCTTCCTGGGCGGCAACGACAGTTATATCGCCATGTGCCATAAATGCTATCAGGACTATATCAACGAACACAGAAAGGTGGAACTTCTCCATGGAACTGAACGAGATCCTCAGTAAAGTCGATCACACCCTCCTCGCCCAGACGGCGACCTGGGCCGAGATCAAGGCCATCTGCGACGACGGCATGAAGTATCATACCGCGTCCGTCTGCATCCCCGCTTCCTATGTGAAGCAGGCGAAGGACTACGTCGGGGACAAGCTGCCCATCTGCACCGTCATCGGCTTCCCGAACGGCTACGACACGACGAAGGCCAAGTGCCTCGAAGCGCTCGACGCGGTCCAGAACGGCGCGGACGAGGTCGACATGGTCATCAACATCGGCTGGGTCAAGGATCAGCGCTGGGACGATCTGCTCGAAGAGATCAAGGCCGTCAAGCAGCACTGCGAGGGCAAGCTCCTGAAGGTCATCATCGAGACGTGCCTGCTGACGGACGACGAGAAGATCAAGATGTGCGAAATCGTCTCCGATTCCGGCGCGGACTACATCAAGACCTCCACCGGCTTCTCCACCGGCGGCGCGACGTTCCATGACGTGGAGCTGTTCGCGAAGCACGTAAAGCCCGGCGTGAAGATCAAGGCCGCCGGCGGCATTTCGTCGCTGGAGGACGCGGAAAAGTTCATCGAGCTCGGCGCGTCCCGCCTCGGCACCAGCCGCGTGGTCAAGATCGTCAAGAAGCTGGAGGCGGAGAAGCAGTAACGCACCCAAAGGCGCTCCCGCGCCAGCTATGTAGGGGCCGATGCCCATCTTCGGCGCTAAGAGCCGCGCAAAGCGCGGTTGCGCCTCGAAACTAGCCTGCGGGCATCGCATCGGCCCGCGCAGTACAGACCGTTTTTACGAGAATCTTCGGCGAATTCGTGATTGCCCAACGGGCCGATGTGGGCATCGGCCCCCACAGGGCTGCGGCGAATCCGTACTGCTCTGCGAATTTGAAAAACCCGCATATTCCCGCTTTCATTCATCATACACATAGAAAGGAACCAATTTTATGGCAAATTATCCGACTCCGCATATCAATGCCAAGCCCGGCGACTTTGGTAAGACTGTTCTCATGCCCGGCGACCCGCTGCGCTCGAAGTTCATTGCGGAAAACTTTCTGGAAAACGCAGTTCTCGTCAATAATGTCCGCGGCATCCACGGCTATACCGGCACGTACCACGGCGTAAAAATTTCCGTCATGGCCTCCGGCATGGGTATGCCGTCCATCGGCATCTATTCCTGGGAGCTGTATACCGTGTTCGGCGTGGAAAACATCATGCGCATCGGCTCGACCGGCGCGATGCAGGAGAATATCAACCTGCGCGATATCGTCATCGGGCAGGGTGCCTGCACGGATTCGAACTGGGCGGGCCAGTACCATCTGCCTGGCACGTTCGCGCCCATTGCGGATTATCATATGCTTGAAACCTGCGTCGAGACAGCCAAGGAGCTGGGGCTTCCCTATCACGTCGGCAACATCCTGTCCTCCGACCGCTTCTACGGCGACGACGGCGATATGACTGGCGGCTGGATCGGCAATCAGGCGTGGAAGAAGATGGGTGTCATGGCCGTCGAGATGGAGGCTGCGGCCCTCTATATGAACGCGGCCCGCGCGGGCAAGCGCGCGCTTGCCATCTGCACGGTGTCCGACCATCTGCTGCGAAACGAAAACTGCACCGCCGAGGAGCGGCAGAACGGCTTCACGAACATGATGAAGCTGGCGCTTGAGACGGCTGTGAAACTGGAGAAATAAGCAATGAAACGAGTATTTCTGATCGTTCTTGACTCCTGCGGCGTGGGCTATGAGCCCGACGCGGCGGAGTTCGGCGACGTCGGAGCCAATACGCTGCACACGTGCAGCCAGTCTCCGAAGTTCGCCATGCCGAACCTCATTTCCATGGGCCTCGGCAATCTGGACGGCGTGGACTATCTGCCGAAGACAGACCGTCCGCAGGCCGCGCTTGCGAGGCTGCAGGAGCTTTCGCGCGGCAAGGATACGACCATCGGCCATTGGGAGATCGCGGGCCTCGTCTCGCCGCAGCCGCTGCCGACGTTCCCGCACGGCTTCCCCGAAGAGGTCCTGAAGCCGTTTTCCGAGCAGACAGGCCGGGGGGTGCTGTGCAACCTGCCGTATTCCGGCACCGAGGTCATCAAGGACTATGGCCGCGAGCACGTGCAGACCGGTGATCTGATCGTCTACACGTCGGCGGATTCCGTGTTCCAGATCGCAGCGCATGAATCTGTCGTCCCGCCTGAGCAGCTTTATGCATACTGCCGCATCGCACGAAAGCTTCTTGTCGGCAAATACGGCGTGGGCCGCGTCATCGCCCGCCCGTTCGAGGGCGAATGGCCGTACACGCGCACGTCCCGCCGCCACGATTTCTCGCTTGAGCCGCCCGCAAAGACCATGCTCGACGCGATTGTCGAGGCCGGACAGGATATGATCGCAGTCGGCAAGATCCACGATATTTTCGCCGGACGCGGCATGACGGAGTTCACCTACACCTCCGGCAATACTGACGGCCTTGCAAAGACGCTCGAAATCGCGGACCGGGACTTTACCGGCCTGTGCTTCGTGAATCTCGTTGATTTCGATATGCTCTACGGCCACCGCAGGAACCCGGACGGCTACGCACAGGCGCTGCATGAATTTGACACCTGGCTGCCGGAGCTGCTTGCAAAGCTCGGAGACGACGACTGCGTCATCATCACCGCCGACCACGGCTGCGACCCCGGCTATCTCAAGCATACCGACCACACGCGCGAGTATATCCCCATGATCGCGCTCGGCAAAAAAGTAAGACCCGTCAATCTCGGCACGCGCGCAGGCTTCTGCGACATCGCTGCGACCGTGACGGAGCTGCTTGGCGTCCCGTACCAGACGCCGGGGAGGAGCTTTGCTGCAGAGCTGGTTTAAGAGGAAGGAAGGGAGAACGCCCATGACACCGGAAGAGCTTGTCCGTCAGGCGCTTGCCGCGATGAAATTCGCCTATGTGCCGTACTCCGGCTTTACGGTCGGCGCGGCGCTGCTGACAAAGAGCGGGAAGGTCTATCTCGGCTGCAACATTGAAAACGCGGCCTACGGCCCCAGCAACTGCGCGGAGCGCACCGCAATTTTCAAGGCCGTCTCCGAGGGCGAGCGGGAGTTTTCCGCTATCGCCGTCGTCGGCGGCAAGGACGGCGACGCCGCCGATATTTTCCCGCCCTGCGGCGTCTGCCGTCAGGTCATGCAGGAATTCTGCGCGCCCAGCTTCATGATCTACATGGGCCGCAGCGACGGCACCTATGTCGCCGAATCCCTTGGCGCGATGCTGCCGTACGGCTTCACCGCAGACAAGTATATGAAGTAGCTTCCGAAGCTGAAACCAGCGGGAGCACGCACAGAACTCTGTGTGTGCTCCCGCTGAATTTTGAGCCGCGCTTGCAATGGAATGCCGCGCTGCAGATCTGTATACGCTCTTTGGCGCACCGGGTACGTGCTGCTGCGCCGGAATGGAACAGAAGTATAGAATTTTCCGGAAGAAAAAATGAAAAATTGCGGTATTTTCTAAAAACCGCTTGACAAATCACGTCTCCTGTGCTACTGTGTTAATCACTTAATACAGCAGTACAGGAGGTGACTTCATGTCCTGGCAATTTCAGGCCGATCAACCCATCTATACGCAGCTCGTTGCGCGCCTTCAGCAGCAGATCGTTTCCGGCGGCTATCCGCCCGGCTGCAAGCTCCCATCGGTGCGTGACCTTGCGTCCGACGCCGGTGTCAATCCGAATACCGTGCAGCGCGCCTTTGCAGATCTTGAACGCGCGGGACTGATCTACACGCAGCGCACCGCCGGCAAGTTCGTCACCGAGGATGCAGCCGCCGTCGCCGCTGCGCGCCGCTCGCTCGCCGAGGCACAGACCCGGCAGTATCTCGCGGCCATGCGCGCGCTTGGCTGCGGAAAGCAGGAAATTCACAATCTATTCGATCAAATGGAGGAACAGGAACATGCCGATCTTTGAATGCCGCGCGCTGGAAAAGCGCTATGGCGCGGCCATGGCGCTCGACCATATCGATCTCGCGCTCGAACCCGGCCGTATCGTTGGCCTGCTTGGGCCAAACGGCAGCGGAAAATCCACCCTGATCAAGCTTGCCATGGGGCTGCTGCAGCCCACCAGCGGAGAAGTGCTGATCGGCGGCCAGGCACCGTCACCGCAGACCAACGCCGTCGTGTCCTATCTGCCGGACCGCATCACACTCAGCCCCTGGATGAAGACGCGCCAGCTGCTTGATTTCTATGGCGACTTCTTTGCCGATTTTGACCGCGCAGCCGCCGAACAGATGCTCTCGCAGCTCGGTCTGGATCTCAACCAGTCCGTCCGTCAGATGTCCAAGGGCATGAAGGAAAAGGTCCAGCTCGTGCTCACCATGAGCCGCAGAGCGAAGCTCTATCTGCTCGACGAGCCGATCGGCGGCGTCGATCCCGCCACGCGCGATTATATCCTGCATACCATTATTTCAAACTATAACCCCGAGGCTGCCGTCATCATCAGCACACACCTGATCGCCGATGTCGAGCCGGTGCTTGATGATGTCATTTTCCTCGATCATGGACACGTCGCGCTGCACGAGAGCTGCGAGGAGATCCGCGAGACGCGCGGCCAGTCGGTCGACGCCCTGTTCCGGGAGGTATTCAAATGCTGGGAAAACTGATCAAACACGAGTTCCGCGCCACAGGCCGTCTGATGGCGCCGCTGTTCGGCGCGCTCTTGCTGCTGGCTGTCTTTTCCCGCGTCGCAAATCAGATCCTGCAGCAGGTGCCGAATCCCACGCGCGTCCTCTATATTGTCAGCGTCCTGCTCGCCATTGTCTATGTGCTGGCGGGTCTTGGCGTGATGGTCTTCTCCACCGTTCTGATGATCAAGCGCTTCCACCAGAACTTCCTTACCGACGAGGGCTATCTCATGTTCACGCTTCCCGTCGGTGTCCACAGCCTGCTCTGGTCGAAGCTGATCACCGCCGCGCTCTTTTTCCTCTTCACGTTTGCGGCGGAGCTGCTTGCCCTCGCCATCGTGATCTGGCAGGGCGGCGTGTCGGCAGGCCTTTATAACAACTTTATATCCGGGCTGCGCGAGCTGGGCAGCTATTACACCGGTAACGGCATCGCCATTGCGCTGGAGACCTTTGCGATGCTGTTCGTCAGCCTGCTTGTCACCTGCCTGCTGTTCTACGCGCCCATGTCCATCGGCTACAGCTTTGCCAACCATAAGGGGCTTCTTTCCGTCGTGTTCTATTTTGTCATTCAGGCCGTGCAGCAGATCTTCGGCGTCTGCACGCTTGCAGGCCTTGCAGATGACAGCTCCCTCCTGAACCACCTGCTGCAAAATGTCTTTTCAGGCGGCCGCATGGTCGTCGTCAATGGGGTCGTCAGTGAGGCTCCGCACGCCGTCGCCCAGTTTTTCCACAGTACCATGCTCCTGTCCCTGCTCGCAGATCTTGTCCTCGGCGCGATCCTCTATTTTCTCACCTACTTCATGCTCCGCAAACGCCGGAACCTCCAGTAGGCGGCATAACTGGCCTGCGGCCATCTGGCTGCAGGCCGTTTTTTGCGTTCCGGAAAAAAAATTGAAAATTATCCTTGCATTCTGACACATTCTGTGCTACTATATTCGAGCGTTTGAACCAAGGGAAGGGCAGTCTGCCTTTTTACAGAAATCTGATGAGAGAGGTGAAACTCATGAAGGAAGGTATCCATCCCAAGTACGAACAGACTACTATCAGATGCGCGTGTGGTGCAGTTATTGAGACTGGTTCTACCAAAAAGGACATCAAGGTTGAAATTTGCTCCAAGTGTCACCCGTTCTACACCGGCAAGCAGAAGCTTGTTGACACCGGTGGACGTGTCGACCGTTTCAACAAGAAATACGGCCTGAAGTAAGAAGACAGTCCGCACCGCGTATCGGTGCGGGCTTTTTTCATGCTTGTCGCAATTTGTAAGAAACTGACGGAAATGGATTTATGGAAGAACTGAACCGAAAAACCATCGACCGGGCCGTGCTCGTGGGCCTCAACGCGGACTGCTTCACAAAGGAAGAGACTGCGACCGAGACGACGCTGGACGAGCTGGAGGCCCTTCTCAATACCGCCGGCGGCGAATGCGCCGGAAAGGTCCTGCAGAACAAGCACACCCCCGACCCCCGCTCGTTCATCGGCGAGGGCAAGGCCGAGGAGGTCCGCCAGCTCGTGCTGGAAACGGGCGCGAACATGGTCATTTTCGACAATGACCTGACCCCCTCGCAGACGCGGACGCTGGAAGATATTTTAAAAACGACCGTGCTCGACCGCAGTGCGCTCATTCTTGATATCTTCGCCCAGCGCGCCAAAACGCGCGAGGGCAAGCTTCAGGTCGAGCTGGCACAGTATCAGTATTATCTGCCCCGGCTCACGGTCTGGAACGAGGAAATGGGCCGTCTCGGCGGCGGCATCGGCACGAGAGGCCCCGGCGAAACGCAGCTGGAAACCGACAAGCGCTATATCCGTTCGCGCATCCAGAAGCTGCGCGAAAATCTCGAGCTCGTGCGCAAGACCCGCGCCGAGCAGCGCCGCAGGCGGCAGAAGAACGAGCTGCCCGTCGTGGCCCTCGTCGGCTATACGAACGCGGGCAAGTCGACGCTTCTGAACGCGCTCACAGGCTCTGATATCCCGGCAAACAACCGACTGTTCGACACGCTCGACACCACGACGCGGCAGCTGACCGTCTCCGATACGTGCCAGGCGCTGCTGTCGGACACGGTCGGCTTTATCGCAAAGCTGCCGCACCATCTGGTCGAAGCGTTCCGCGCTACGCTTGAGGAGCTGGAATATGCGGATCTGCTCGTCCACGTCATCGACAGCGCCGACCCGGAGCGTGAGGATCATATCGCGGTCGTGAACCGCCTGATCGCGGAGCTGGCAAAGCCCGGCACGCCCGTTCTGGAATGCTATAACAAGTGTGATCTTGTCCCGGACGACGAAATTCCGCGCGGGAGCGACAAGGTCGCGATCTCGGCGGCGAGCGGCTATGGGCTGGACGCGCTCAGGGAGGCCATCGAGACGCAGCTTGGCCGCGGAAAGCACCGCGTAAAGCTGCTCCTTCCGTATCAGCAGGGCGGCATGGTCGCCGCGCTCCACGATACGGCGCAGGTGCTCTCCAGCGAGTATGCAGACAACGGAATTCAGATCGACGCGGTTCTGGATGAAACCTTATTCGGCAGACTGCGTCAGTATGTAATAGAGGAAGTATAATGGAACAGTTCCTGATCCCCTCCGGGGAAGGCACATCGGAATATATGGAAAAGAAGTCGCGGTTTCTGGGCCTGATCACCCCCGTCACGACGGAGGCCGAAGCCAGAGCCCGGCTGGAAGCCGTCAAAAAGCAGGAATACGACGCGCGGCACAACTGCTGGGCCTACATCCTGCACTCCGGTCAGAAGCGTTACAGCGACGACGGCGAGCCGCAGGGCACGGCCGGTCAGCCGATTCTGAACGTGCTCGAACGCGAGGGCGTACAGGACGTGCTGTGCGTCGTGACGCGGTATTTCGGCGGGATTCTTCTGGGCGCGGGCGGTCTTTGCCGCGCGTACACGAAGGCCGCGAAGGACGCGCTGGACGACGCGGGCATCTCCGAACTGCGCCCATGGAGCGTACTGCGGCTCGACTGCCCCTATGCGCTCTTTGAGCGCGTGAAGCTGGAGCTGGAAAAGCGCGGCGGGCTGCTCCGGGACACGGACTATGGCGCCGAGATCGCCATGACCGTCCTTCTGCCAGAGCCGGAGGAGGCAGCGTTCACGCTTGCCTTGCAAGAGCTTTCCGCCGGGAGCCTCCGCCCGGAACGGACAGGGACGGAACTGCACGGCGTTAAAATCCGATAAGTTTTTAAAGAAAATTCACGCAAATTCCACAGGGAATTCAAAACTAACAGGTATTCTGACAAGGTAAGGTGGAGTTTTATGAACGTGCGCGAACGGATGGAGCAGGAGGAATACGAGTTTTTATCCCCGCAGGCACAGAAAGCTGCCGAAACAAAAGGCCGGCCGGAGCCGGAGGACGACAACGACGTGCGCACCTGCTACCAGCGCGACGCCGACCGCATTCTCCACAGCAAATCCTTCCGCCGTCTGATGCACAAGACGCAGGTGTTTTTATCGCCGGAGGGCGACCATTACCGCACCCGCATGACCCACACGCTGGAGGTCGCGCGCATCGCGCGGACAATCTGCCGCGGACTGCGGCTCAATCAGGATCTGGCGGAGGCCGCGGCCTACGGCCACGATCTGGGCCACACGCCGTTCGGCCACGCGGGAGAAAAGGCGCTGTCCAGTATGCTGGACAAGCCCTTCCGCCACAACGAGCAGTCGCTGCGCGTGGTGGACAAGCTCGAACGCGACGGCGCGGGACTGAACCTGACCTATGAGGTGCGCATGGGCATTCTCGGCCACACGGGAGACTTTATCCCCGAGACGCTCGAGGGCCAGATCGTGCGCACGTCCGACCGCATTGCGTACATTAACCATGACATTGACGACGCCATGCGCGCCGGGATTCTGACCGAGGCGGATATCCCGGCGCAGATCACGGAAATTCTCGGCCACTCGCATTCACAGCGGATCAACACGCTGGTCGAGAACATGATCGAAAACACGATGCTGACCGGCGCGCTCGGCATGCAGCCGGACGTGGCGCAGGCCATGGATCAGCTGCGCACGTTCATGTTTGCCCGCGTCTATACGAATCCCGTCGCCAAGGGTGAGGAATCGAAGGCGAAGGATATGCTGTGCAGGCTGTTTGAGTATTACATGAAAAACCCCGAAAGGCTGCCGCCGGATTTTCTCCCGCAGCTGGACTTTGACGGCATGGAGCGCATCGTCTGCGACTACATTGCCGGCATGACCGACCGCTACGCGGTCTATAAGTATTCGGAGCTGTTTATCCCCGCGACGTGGCAGGTGCGGTGAGTCGCTGCTGCGCGCGATTTTTGCAGGGGCAGATGCCCACACATTCTGAAAGGAGGTCGATCCCGTGGCGTTTCCGCAGCCGTTTCTGGACGCGCTCACCGAGCGCAATCCCATCGACGAGGTCGTGGGGCAGTATGTCAGCCTGACGCGCCGTGGCTCGAACCTCTTTGGGCTCTGCCCGTTCCACTCGGAAAAGACCGCGTCGTTCTCCGTCTCGCCGGACAAGGGGATTTATTACTGCTTCGGCTGCCACGCGGGCGGCGGCGTGATCAACTTCATCATGCAGATCGAGGGGCTGGACTATCCTGACGCGGTACGGTTTCTTGCAAAGCGTGCGGGCCTTGAGGTTCCGGAGGACGAAAATTACCACTCGCAGTACCAGAAGCAGGAGCGGCTTTGGGCACTGTGCAAGGATGCGGCGCGGTTTTTCCGCCAGCAGCTGTTCTCCCCCGTCGGAACCGAGGCGCAGGCGTACATACAAAAGCGCGCGCTCAGCATGGAGACGGTCAAGCGCTTTGGTCTCGGCTTCAGCCCGAACGCGTGGGCGGAGCTTACGGACGCGATGAAGGAAAAGGGGTATAAGCTCGACGAGCTGGTCGACGCGGGGCTTTCCCTGCGGGGCAAAAACGGCGGCGTGTACGACCGGTTCCGCAACCGGCTCATGTTCCCCATCATCGACATCCGGAACAATATCATCGGCTTCGGCGGCCGCGTGATGGACGATTCCACGCCGAAATACCTGAACTCGCCCGAGACGATCATTTTCAATAAACGCAAGAATCTGTTCGCACTCAATATTGCCCGCAAGAGCAAGCAGGGGCGCATCATCCTGACCGAGGGCTATATGGACGCCATCGCCCTGCACCAGTACGGGTTCGACTGCGCCGTTGCCTCGCTCGGCACGTCTCTGACGGAGGAGCACGCGAATATTCTCGCCAAGTACACCAATCAGGTCATTCTGACCTACGACGGCGACGAGGCCGGGCAGAACGCCACGCGCCGCGCCATCCCCATGCTCGAAAAGACCGGCATTCAGGTGCGCGTCCTGCGGATGCAGGGCGCGAAGGACCCGGATGAGTTTTTGAAAAAATACGGCGCGCAGCGCTTTGAGGTGCTGCTGGATGCCTGCCAGAATCAGGCGGAGTACCGGCTGGACAGCCTCAAGCGCAAATATGACCTGACGCTCGACGATCAGCGCGTGGAATTTTTGAATCAGGCCGCCGCGCTCATCGCCACATTCCCGAACGCGGTACAGCGCGAGGTCTACGGACGGCGCGCGGCAGAGGCCGCCGCCATCACGCCGGAGGCCATGCAGCTGGAAATCAAAAAGGCCTACCGCAAGGCCCGCGCCATCGAGCAGAAAAAGCAGGAGGCGCAGGAGCTGGACATCGCGCGCCAGCGTGCGCCGAAGACCCGCGCCATCCGCTATGACAATCTCCGTTCCGCGACCGCCGAGGAGGGCCTGATCTGCACGCTCCTGCGTGAGCCGGAGCTGATCGCGAACGTGAAGCTCCCGGCGGAGGCGTTTTCGGTCGACCTGTTCGGCCGGGTGCTGGCCGACCTGCGCCAGCGCGTACAGTCCGGGCGGCCCGTTTCGCTTGCCGCGCTGGGGCCGGATCTCACGCCGGAGGAAATGGCGCACCTGTCCTATGTGATGAGCCGGGACACCGCTCCCGTTTCTGATGAAGCGTTCGCGGATTATCTGCGCGTGATCCAGGAAGAATATGAGGGTCGGAGCCTGACGCGCTCGGAGGAAAATCTGCGGCTGCTGGCCGAACAGATGAAATCAACAAAACAGTATGGAGGGTAAGCAATGGGAAAAGAATTGGAACTTCTGCAGAAGATGGATCTCACGGCAGAAAACCGCCAAAAGCTCGAAGCGCTGATTACCGAGGCGAAAAAGACCGGAAAGGTTTCCTCCAAGCATCTGGTTGAAACGCTCGACGACGTGGACGCCACGCAGGACCAGACCGAGCGCTTCTATGACATTCTTGAGCAGGCCGGCATCGAGATCGACGTCTCCGACGTGCTGGACCTCATCGGCACAGCTGATATGGACAACCCCACGCTCAGTGAAATGCAGGCCATCGAGGACGAGGGCCTGCCCGCGGATCTGGACGAGCCGGAGGCGCTGCCTGAGGACGTGGAAAACGCCAAGCTGGACGACCCTGTGCGGATGTACCTCAAGGAGATCGGCCGCATCAAGCTCCTGACGCCTGAGGAGGAGCAGGAGATCGCGAAAAAAATGGCCGAGGGCGACGAGGACGCACGCAAGCGTATGTCTGAGGCCAATCTGCGTCTCGTTGTGTCGATCGCAAAGCGCTACGTGGGCCGGGGGATGCAGCTGCTCGATCTCATCCAGGAGGGCAATCTGGGCCTGATGAAGGCTGTTGAAAAATTTGACTATACGAAGGGCTATAAATTCTCCACCTATGCGACCTGGTGGATCCGGCAGTCCATCACCCGCGCCATCGCCGACCAGGCGCGTACGATCCGCATTCCGGTGCACATGGTCGAGACGATCAACCGTGTGCTGCGCACGTCGCACTCCATGGTGCAGAAGCTGGGCCGTGAGCCGACGACGAAGGAGATCGCGGACGAGCTGCACATTGAGGAGAGCAAGGTCGAAGAAGTCCTGAAAATTGCGCAGGAGCCGGTTTCCCTCGAAACGCCGATCGGTGAGGAGGAGGACAGCCATCTGGGCGACTTCATTCAGGACGACGAGGCCTCGCAGCCGTCGGAGGAAGCGTCCTACACGCTGCTGCGCGAGCAGCTTGAGGAGGTTCTGTCCACACTGACCCCGCGTGAGGAGCAGGTGCTGCGGATGCGCTTCGGTCTGACCGACGGCAAGCCGCACACACTTGAGGAGGTCGGCAAGGAGTTCGACGTCACACGCGAACGCATCCGCCAGATCGAGTCCAAGGCCCTGCGCAAGCTGCGCCATCCGTCCAGAAGCAAGAAGCTGCGCGACTTTTTAAACTAAGAAGGCAGGACCTGCCATGAAAGAATTTCGAAAACACAGAATATTTACACTTTTATGCTTGACAACCGGAAAAATATTCGTATCATAGTCTTATGCAATTTGAAACCGTAACAACGGAGGAATTCAAGATGTTTGAGAAGATTCAGGCGTATCTTGCCTCGCAGCTCGATATTCCGGCAGACGAGATCACCCGCGACACCACGTTCGAAAGCCTCGGCGTCGATTCGCTGGATACCGTCGAGATGGTCATGGATCTGGAAGAGCAGCTCGGCGTCGATCTGGAGCTGGAGGAAAAGATCGCGACCGTCGGCGAGCTGGTCGATTTTGTCGAGAGCAAGCTTGACTGAACGCAAAACGGCGAGACGTATGGCAAGGCTGCACTACTTGGGGAGATAGCGGTGCCCTGTTACCCGCAATCCGCTACAGCGGGGAGGAATTCCCGACCGAGGGTGTATGCTGTGTCGTCTGACCCGGATAAGCGGTGTTGAAGATCTGGTCTTGCGCAATAGGGCTCTGTGAACCGTGTCAGGTGGGGAACCAAGCAGCACTAAGCAGTCTACCCTGTGTGCCGCAAGGTTGCCGTTTCGGAGCTGGCTGTCCGGGTAACGGGTGTAGCATCCATTCGGAGAAGGGTGTGCAGTCCTGCCATGCGTCTTACCGTAAAAAACTCCGGGCCTGAAAGGCCCGGAGTTTTTCATGCCCTGCCGCAGAGAGCTGCGGCAGGGCGTTTGTATTTTATTTCGCGCTGATGACCAGCTCGCCGTTCTGCTCGTCGCAGACCAGCGTCTGACCGGGGAGCACGTCGCCGCGCAGGATGCGCTGCGCAAGAAGCGTCTCGACCGTGTGCTGCAGGTAGCGGCGCAGCGGTCTTGCGCCGAACTGCGGGTCATAGGCCGCGTCGATGACAAAGCTCTTTGCCGCCGGGGTCAGCTCGCACTTGAGTTGCTTGTCGGCAAGGCGCTTATTAAGCGCCGCGATCTGCAGATCGATGATGCCAGTGATGTTTTCCTTCGACAGGGGCTTATAGAAGACGATCTCATCCAGCCGGTTCAGGAATTCCGGGCGGAAGCTGCGGCGCAGGAGCGCCTGCACCTCGTTCTTCGCAGCCTCCGAAATTTCACCCTCCGGCGTGATGCCGTCCAGAATAGCCTGCGAACCGAGATTCGAGGTCAGGATGATGATGGTGTTCTTGAAGTCCACGGTTCTGCCCTGCGAGTCGGTGATGCGGCCGTCGTCGAGGACCTGCAGCAGAATGTTGAACACGTCCGGGTGCGCTTTTTCGATCTCGTCAAACAGAATGACGGAATACGGTCTGCGGCGCACGGCTTCGGTCAGCTGGCCGCCCTCCTCGTAGCCCACATATCCGGGAGGCGCACCGATCAGACGCGACACGGAGAACTTCTCCATATACTCCGACATATCGATGCGCACCAGATTCTTTTCATCGTCAAACAGCGCCTCTGCCAGCGTCTTGGCAAGCTCTGTCTTGCCGACGCCCGTGGGGCCAAGGAACAGGAACGAGCCGAGGGGCCGGTTCGGGTCCTGAATGCCTGCTCTGCTTCTCTGGATGGCCTCGGAGACGACGCGCACGGCCTCATCCTGGCCGACAACACGCTTGTGCAGCGTATCTTCGAGATGCAGCAGCTTGTCGCGTTCGCCCTCCATCAGTCTTGCGGTCGGGATACCCGTCCAGCGCTCGATGATCTTGGCAATTTCCTCCTCCGTGACCTTGTTGCGGAGCAAACTCGTCTCCTTGCTGCTTTGCGCCAGTTTTTCCTCCTGCTCCAGCTGCTTTTTCGCTTCGGGCAGATCGCCGTACTTCAGCTTCGCGGCCTTTTCGAGATCGTAACTCTGTTCGGCGGCTTCAATGTCGCGGTTCAGCTGCTCAATGCGTTCGCGCAGCTGCTGCACGCGGCCGATTGCGTTCTTCTCGTTTTCCCATTTGGCTTTCATGGAGTTGAACGTTTCGCGCTGTTCGGCCAGTTCCTTTTGCAGTTCCGTCAGCCGCGCCTTGGAAAGTTCATCGTCCTCGTTCTTGAGCGCTGCTTCCTCGATCTGCATCTGGATGATCTTGCGGTTGATGACGTCCAGCTCGGTCGGCATGGAGTCCATTTCCGTGCGGATCATGGCGCAGGCCTCGTCAATGAGGTCGATAGCCTTGTCAGGCAGGAAACGGTCGGTGATATAGCGGTTACTGAGCGTCGCGGCAGCGATGATCGCGTTGTCCGTGATCTTGACGCCGTGGAAGACCTCGTACCGGGACTCCAGACCACGCAGGATGGCGATGGTATCCTCCACCGTCGGCTCCTGCACCAGAACGGTCTGGAACCGGCGCTCAAGCGCGGGGTCCTTTTCGATATACTGGCGGTATTCGTCCAGCGTCGTCGCGCCGATGCAGTGCAGCTCGCCGCGCGCGAGCATCGGCTTTAACAGATTGCCTGCGTCCATCGAGCCTTCGGTCTTGCCCGCGCCCACAATGGTGTGCAGCTCGTCGATAAACAGGATGATGCGGCCCTCGGACTTCTTGACCTCGGCCAGCACGGCCTTCAGACGCTCTTCAAATTCACCGCGGTACTTTGCGCCTGCAATCAATGCGCCCATATCGAGCGAGAAGATCGTTTTGTCCTGCAAAGACTTGGGCACCTCGTTCGCGACGATCCGCTGCGCAAGGCCCTCGACGATGGCTGTCTTGCCGACGCCCGGTTCGCCGATGAGAACAGGGTTGTTCTTCGTCTTGCGGGACAGGATGCGGATGACATTCCGGATCTCGTCGTCACGGCCGATGACCGGGTCCATCTTCTGCTCCCGTGCACGCTTGACCAGATCCGTGCCGTATTTGGCAAGCGCCTCATACGTATCCTCCGGCGTGTCGGACGTCACGCGCTGGCTGCCGCGCACCGACTGCAGCGCCTGCAGGCAGGCCTCCTTCGTGATCTGGTACGGACGGAACAGGCTTTTCAGCACCGCGTCCGCGTTTTCGATCAGGGACAAAAACAGATGCTCGACGGAGACATATTCGTCTTTCATCTGCTTCGCGATGTCCTCCGCGCTGTTCAGCGCCGTGTCGACGGCGCGCGCAACATAATATTTATCCGCCTCGCGGCCCGAGCCGGTCACGCGCGGCAGCTTCGCCAGCTCCGCGTCCACCGCAGCCTCAAAGCTTTCAAGCGTCACGCCCATCTTTTTCAGCAGCTGCGGCACAAGGCCGTTTTCCTGCTTCAAAAGCGCGGCCAGCAGATGGATCTGCTCGATCTGCTGGTTCTGGTTTTCAATGGTCAGCTTCTGGGCGGCCTGAATGGCCTCCAGAGATTTCTGCGTATAGTTCTGTGCGTTCATAGTTCACACCTCTTCTTCCAGCGTTAGCACTCTATATTCATGAGTGCTAATTCATTTTGGCTTCATCATAGTCCTGTACCCGGAATTTGTCAAGGGGGAGCAGGGCCGAAAATTGTGATATTTTTGTAAACATTTGATCGAAAAAAGAAATTTCGAATTTAATAGTTATTTAAAAACTTGCCTCTAAGTTTTTTAATAAACCCTTGCTATGATAATCCTGCAAGAAGCGATAAACACTTTTTCATTTTCCCCTCATATTGATAAAGAATCCCCCGCAGACAAGCTGGTCACTTGTTTGCGGGATTTCTTTCGCCAAAACAGGACCCGCGCAGCCTCAAGGTTGAAGCTGCGCGGGTTCTGCTTGTCCACGTGGATGAACCCGGCGGACACGAGCGAGCTCATGTGGTGGGAGATCGTGGCGGGAGACAGGCCGATGCGCTCGGCCAGATCCTGCCCGCAGAGAGATTTGTTTTTGATGAGCTTGATGATATCGAGCCTCCGCTTGTCGGAGATCGCCTTCAGCCTGTCGCAGAGGTATTATGAAACGTTCTGAGATCAACAAAGCGCTCAGGGCGCTGGAGGCCATGTGCGAAAAATACAAGTGCTATCTGCCGCCATTCTGTCACTTCACGCCCGAGGAGTGGAAGACGAAGGGCCATGAATACGATGAAGTGCGCGACTGTATGCTCGGCTGGGATATCACGGATTTCGGCCTCGGCGATTTTGACAAATTCGGCTTCTCCCTCATCACCATCCGCAACGGCTGCCGCACGCAGCCGGAAAAATATCCGAAGGTCTACGCAGAGAAGCTGCTGTATCTGAAGGAGGGCCAGATGGCCGCGAACCATTTCCACTGGTACAAGACCGAGGACATTATCAACCGCGGCGGCGGTAACTGCCTCATCCGCGTGTACAACAGCCTGCCGAATGAAGAAATTGATTATGAGTCCGACGTGACCGTCCACTGCGACGGCCTGAAGCGCACGGTTCCCGCGGGCACGCAGATCCGTCTGCGTCCGGGCGAAAGCCTCTGGGTCACGCAGGGGATGTACCACGACTTTGCCGTGGAAGAGGGCACCGGCCCCGTCCTGCTTGGCGAGGTCAGCCAGTGCAGCGACGACAACACCGGCAACCGCTTCAACCCGCCTGTCGGCCGCTTCCCGAAGATCGAAGAAGACGAACCGCCGTACCGTCTGCTGTGCAATGAGTATTTCTGACTGACAACCGAATAAACGCAGGAGGCAGCCCAAAGTTATGGGCCGCCTCCTGCTTTTATTCGGCTGGTTGGTATTAAGGCTGGCAAGAAACGTCACTTGTTCAGCTTGCACAGGCGGTTCCGCTCTGCCAGCTGCGCTGCTGCGCGTTTGATCAGCACCTTCGCACTTTCGGTGTCATTGTCGAGAACAGCCCGCTCCAGCTCGTCCATGCAGGCAGAAAGCTCATGTTCAGCGTCTTTTGTTGCGTCATTAGTCACGGGGTCACTGTATCGGAACGCATCGGAAAGCTTCTGCGCATCTGCCTTCAACTCTGCATCCTCACAGCGAGAAGTCAGCGCTGCCGCACGGGACTGAAGTGCGCGCATGGCAGCCACATCGGTTTTGAGTTGTCTGTCCTGCCGCTCGACTTCGTCGCGCATCGCGTCTGCCGCAACAACACCAACGGCCGCAGCAGCCAGCAGAAGCACGAAAACGACCGCGGCGATCCAAGCCGGGCAGAATGCGGCGAGCGCCATGAACAGAAAGCTCAGCACGATCTGTATGATCAAGTACACAGAGGCGACGCGCGCAATCGGAAAGCCATAGAACTTGCTGCGCGCATCCAACCCTTTTTCAAACGACAGCTTCAGCACATAAAGCTGCAAACCAAACGCTGCCAGCGTGAACACCAATGCCAGCCAGAACACGGCGGTCTTAACAAACGGGATGACAAACGCCAGCACCAAATACGCGGCCAGCATGATGGCAAGGATCAGAATCGTCTGAAATTTCCCTTTGTTCAGTTTCATCATCCATCCCTCCAATCAGCAGGATTCATCTTTCTTCCGTCCGCAGTTCGGGCAGAAGTTTGTCATAATATCCTTCGTGCCGCAATCCGGGCAGATCCAGCCGTATTTTTCTTCCGGTTTCCGTGCGCCGCAGTTGGGGCAGAACCTGCTCAGAATATCCTTTGTGCCACAATCCGGGCACGTCCAACCACTTGATTCTTCCGGCTTCTTTGCGCCGCAGTTCGGGCAGAATTTGCTCTGGATGTTCTTCGTGCCGCACTGCGCGCAGTCCCAGCCAGTCTTCGCTTCAGGCTTTTTGCCGCCGCAGTCAGGGCAGAAGTTTGTAGTGATATTCTTGTGACCGCACACCGGGCAATCCCAACCGCCCGCGACGGCTGCGCCGACCGCCGCGCCCATCTGCGCAGCGTCCTGCGTCATGGGGCTCAAAGCATCTTTTGTCATGCCGATGACGCTGCCCATCGCGCCAAGGCTCACGCCAAGCCCCGCGAGGTCGCCCAGCGCGCCCGCAGCGTTCGCACCGCCGCCAAGACCGTTTTTCATCGCTTCCAGCCCGACCTGCCGCGACGTTTCCTGCTGATAGGTGTAGCCCTTCATGCGCATTTCGGCGGCTTCCGCCTCAGCCTGCATCCGGTAGGCCTCTGCTTCGGCTTGCTTCTGGATTTTTAGTGCTTCCGCCTCGCCCTGTGCGCCGATGATCTTCATTCTGGCCGCCGTCTGTGCCTCGACCGCCTTGCGGTCTGCTGCGGCTTCCGCCTCAGCCTTGCGGATCCCCTCCTGCCGAACGAGCAGATACTGTTCGGCGTACTGCTCCTTCATGCGGCGGAAATTGGGGTCGTCGTCCGGCGTTACGATGCGGCTGACGTAGAACTCTGGCATCGTCAGGCCGTACTCATCCAGCGCGGCGTTGATCCGCTCGCGCAGCGCACCAGAGAGTGCCATGAGGTGCTCGTCGATCTCCAGAATGTTGATCGCGTTTTCCTTGATCGTCTGTGCAAGGTAGCTCTTGACCTGTGTCATGACCATCGAACGGAAGAAGCCCTTGCCGTTGCCGCTGCCGAGCAGCTGCTCCTGCCCAAGGCCGCCCGTTGTGCCGACGATTTTGAGCAGCAGCTTGCGCGAGTCAGTTACGCGAATGCTGAACTCGCCCGATGCACCGATCTCAATATGTATGCGGGATTTGGGATCAAACAGCCGGACTTTGCTGTCCGTGCCCCACTTGACGCCCATCTGGGTGGCAAGATTGACAAAGTAGACCTCGGAATGGAACGTGCCCTCGGTGTCGGTCGGGAGCTTGTAGATCTTCTCCAGCAGCGGAAGCTGCTGCGTCTGCAGCGTGTAGCGCCCCGCTCCAAAGAGGTCGAGCGCCTGCCCGTCGCGGAAGAAAATGGCCTCCTGACTCTCATGGACGATCAGCTGCGAGCCGAAGTTGAAGTCCTCAATCTGGTGCTTCCAGACGAGCGTTTCGTTGTCGCCCTCGTATTTGATGATGCTGGCAAGGCCGTCCTTTTTGATCTTCTCGGTCACGGCCCGCTGCTCAACGTTGTTTTCGCAGCCGCAGACCGGGCAGACGCAGACGGGGTCCGCCTTGCTCGCGTGCAGCTGGATGCCGCACTGCGCGCAGGAGAACTCCACGGTCTTGAGCTGCAGCGCTGTCGTGTTGATCGGCTCGTGGCAGACCGGGCAGAGCGCCTTTTCGCCCTTGGACTGGTCATAGATGACCGTGTTGCCGCATTTCGGGCATTTGCGGGTCGCCAGTTTTTCTGTGCGCACGTCGATCGTGTTGCCGCATGCGCATTGGATCTTCCTTTTTGCAAACAGGCCGGTGCTGGCCTCAGCGTAATTCCTACATTTTGGGCATTCAATGACAAATTTGCTCATTTTCCGTTCTCCTTATTGGCCTGCCGTTCCAGCGCACGGTTGTAAAGCGAGGTTTTGCTGCAAAGTGTCTTGACAAGTGCCTGTCCATCCAGCGCAACGGCAGACAGGTCTTCGGTGTGCAGATCCTGCTTCATCAGCGCATGGATGATTTTATTTCGAGCACCTTTCCAAACGTCAATGCGGTCCGTCAGCTCCGGCGGAAAATATTTATGTGCAAGACTTTTCTTTTCTTCGGCCAGTTTTGCGACGTTTTTCCGCTTTGCATCCAATGACACAAAGTTCTTTGCATCCGGATTCCATTTTCCGCTGTGGCGCAGGATGGATTCCAGCCGGTCTTCCAGAATCGCATACTCGATAAAGATCGCTTCCAGAAAAAAGCCCTGTGTGAGCGCCTTGCTCAGCCGCCCCATCTGCTCCTTGTAGTTGGCATATTTCTGCATATTATCGGTGATCTGTTCCATATGCTTGCATCTCCTGTCTTTCCTTTATCTGTCCGACGGCAGCTTGATGCCTGTCCAATCGCCGACATCACATTGGCCATACTCGTTATTCCCCACAGCGACCACAGTGCCGTCGCGCTTCAGCCCAACAGTGTGCCAGAATCCTGTGCTGACCGCTACGATGTCCGTCCAGCCACTGACATTGCAGTCTCCATCCCTATTATCTCCCACGGCAACCACCGTGCCATCGCGTTTTAGTCCCACAGTGTATCCGACTCCTGCGCTGGCCGCCACGATGTCCGTCCAGCCGCCGACATCACATTCGCCATCAATATCCGATCCTTTGGCGACCACAGTACCGTCACTTTTCAATCTTACGGTGTGAAAGTTTCCTGCGCTGACGGACACGATGTCTGTCCAGCGGTCGAGGCCTTGTATCTTATTTCCAGCTCCCACGGCGACCACTGTGCCGTCGGTTTTCACTCCAACGGTGCAGTCGTCTCCTGCACTGATTGCCACAATGTCCGTCCATCTGCTGACATTGCATTCGCCATATTTGTTTCTCCCCACAGAGACCACCGTGCCGTCTACTTTCAGTCCTACGGTGTGATAGTCTCCTGCGCTGACCGCTACAATGTCCGTCCAGCTGCTGACATCACATTCACCATCCTCATTATCTCCCACAGCGACCACAGTACCGTCACTTTTCAGTCCAACAGTGAAATTGTCTCCTGCGCTGACGGCAACGATGTCCGTCCAGCCACTGACATTGCATTCTCCAGCCCTATTATCTCCCACGGCAACCACCGTGCCATCGCGTTTTAGCCCCACAGTGTATCCGGTTCCTGCGCTGATCGTGTCCCGAACCGCAAGGGTGTCCCATAGCGCCAGGCTGCGGGACCGTGCATCCCGATAGTCTCCAAGCTTTCCAAAAGCCATGGCAGCCTCTACGGCTTTATCCGCAGCTTCCAACGCCTCAGCATCTGCATACGCCTGCGCGTTTCGAGCTTCTTCCTCGGCAGCTTCTGCGGCAAGACGCGCTTCTTCTTTTTCCGTTTCCGCCTGCTCTAATTTTTCAGCGCTGTCCTTGTAACCGCCCAACGCCGCAAATGCCGCAATCGCACCGTCATAATCCCCGGCCGCAAGCAGCTTTTCAGCCTTGGAATAGTTTGCAGCTGGCATAATAACCTTCGTGACAAGCAGAATCGCCGCGACCACTGCGACAAACGCGCCAGAAAAGATTATAATTTTCTTTTTCTGCGCAGCCGCCTCGCGCTGCGCCCGGATGCGCTGCCGCGCTTCCTCCGCCTGTTGGCGCTCTTCCTCCATGCGCTGCTGTGCAGCCGCCTGCTCGTCTGCTTTCTTTTTTGCGAGCGCAGCTTTCTGCCGTTCGGCCAGTCTGGGCTCTGTTTTTTGCAAAAATGCATGATAGGCGTCGATCACACGCTGCTTTTCGGCCTGCGCCTCCTGCGCTGCCGTCTGCTCCTGCTGGCGCAGGGCGTCCGCAAGCGCGCTGCGCAGCGCGCCGCATTGTGCCTTTGTCTCGCCGGAAGCGTATTTTTCTGCACGCGCAAAATTCCGATCGGTATCGAGCATCTGCGCCGCACGCTTCTGGGAATTACGGAAATATTCGGCGCGGTCGGCGCAATACCGCCGGTCAAATTGCAGCGCCTTACGGATTTCTTGCGCAGGGTAATAATCCGCGACCTGATATTTTTGAATGCATGCCTCAATAAACGCTTTGTCCTCTGCGCAGGCTTCCGCGTTTTTCCTTGTCGGTGCAGCGCTTTTCACCTGTTCAATGTAGGAAGCTGCATATTTTTGCGCGGACGGTGACTTCACTTTCGCCAGGAACTTTCCCAGATACGCCGCGCCGCATTCGGCGTCCTGATTGAGTACCTGCTCGAAGAACTCGTCAGCCTTCGTCCAATCGCCGTCCTCCAGCGCCATATTGCCGCGCTTCAAAAGCGCCTGCACGTTGCTGCCGCCCTCATTATGTACAACGACGGTTTCCTTGACCGTTTCCTTGGCAGCCTCCTGCGGCTTGCCCGCGTCGATCACTTTTTTGACGCCGCGGATCAGATCCTGCATGAAGCCGATCTTGCTCATATCATAGCTTTGCAGCACAGACAGTGCCTCCGGCAGGTCGTACGGGTCCATATCGCGGTAGCACGGCAGAAGCAGCTTGCTTCTGTCCTTTTTCATCATGGACAGGAATCGGCTCCATTCGTTCTTGACCCAGACGGCATTAAAATGCTCCGGCTTCGTGCCGATCACGACCATGACCTTCGCGGAGTTCAGCGCCGCAAAGATATACGGCTCATATTCCGTGCCCGCCTTATCTTCCAATGTGATGCGCGCGAAGAATACGCGGTAGCCCTGCTCTGTCAACTCATAATAGACCTCCTGCGCCATCAGGCTGTCGCGCGTGCGCTGACCGTCCTCGCCGGTTTCCTTGTAGCAGAGGAAGATGTCGAACGGCTGCTCGTTCTGCGACGTGGCAAGGATGCCGCGCTGCACCTCGGCGATTTTCGCTGCGTCCTTCTGATACTGACGGCGGGTGATGCCGTCGGAATGCTCGACCGCAGCCAGATAGTCCACGTCCTCCAGGAAGCTGTCGAAGCTCGCGCGGTGGCACGTCGGCAGCCATTCATACGTCGCCGGGTCCTCCACATATTCAATACCGAACCGGCACAGCGCACAGCACCAGTGCGCCTCAGCGTCGTTGTCGTCCTCGGCAACGATCCGCTCATACACGGCCAGCGCCTTGTCAAACTCGCCGCTGCGCCTAAAGTGATTGCCGCGGTTGAAAGCCGCTGCCCGCTGCTCGTCATCTACTTTGGGCAGCGTCATCGTACTGCCGCAGTATTCACACGTTCCAAAGGTCTTGTCCGCAGAGATCTCGATATCCCCGCCGCACATCTTACATTTGATGATCGCCATGGCTTTTCCCCTCTCTTTCTATCCGCTTCAATCGCCCATACCTTTTCGGAAAAGCTTGCAGAGGCAGCCGATGCCGCTGCAGATCGCGCCCAGCAGCGCTGTCCCAAAGATCATGCCGATGACCTCCCCGAAACTGGGCGACTCACCCGGCATCAGCAGATTGACGATGATCACAAGAATGGCGTATATTACGCCGCCGGCCGCCGGAAGATTCGCGAACGCCTCGGGTGTTTTGTGGCTGCGCATGATGATGCCCTGCAGGATCGTGAAAATAAGATAGATACCCAGCACACACAGATACGTTCCGCCGCTGTCCGCGGCGAGGATCGCGCGGAATACAGAGCTGAACGCCACAAACGCGGCCAGCGCGGCGCACAGCCCGATATGCAGTGCCACGCCGCGGCTCCTGCGCCGCTGTTTTTCCTCTTCGCGGCTGCGCCGTTCCGCTTCGTCACGCTCGGCGCGCTGGCGTGCCTGCTCCTCACGATCTGCCTGCTCCTGCTGCTTGCGCGCGGCGGCCTCTTCCTGCCGCCGCTGTTCTTCCTGCTGCTTCTTCTTACGTTCCTCCCGCAGCGAGCTTACCTTCAGCATCAATGCGCTGCTGCGGGACTTGGAATCGACATAGTCACCCAGCGCGTCGAACCGCGCCGCGAGTGCGATCATATCGTTCTCCGACTCGGCCATCGGCTGATCGGAGACTGCGCGTGTGTACAGCAGCTTTTTCTGCTTCATCCGCAGCTCGTCGAGCGTCTGTTTGTAGCTGCCTGCCGCAAAGCGGCATGCCTTGCAGTAATCGGGATATGTTTCGAGTGGCCTTGGTGCGCTGACCAGCGCCTCTTCGTTGACCGTTCTGATCTTCAGCTCTGCCAGCAGCAGATACATATACGCGTGCGGCTCTTCCGGGTCGAGATCGAGCACACGGTTGGCATACTGCCTTGCGCTGGCAAAATCGCCGTCCGCCAGATACATACCCGCGCGCTTTAAAAGCGGTGCCTTCGGATCGGCTGTCTGCGGCTGCGGCGCGGGTGCGGGCGCAGCGGTTCTGCCCAGCAGTTTGTCGATCCCGCGCAGCAGATCCTGCGTCGCACCGATCTTGCCGAGATCCTGTGCCTGTAGCTTTGCGAATTCCTTCGGCATGTCATGGGCGTCGATGTTCTTATAGCACGGAATGAGCGACTTCTTCTGTCCGGCAGCAATGAGCTGTAAATACCGGCTCCACTCGTTCTTGACCCACGGGGCGTTATAATACTCGTAGTCCGTGCCGACAGCCAGCATGACGCGTGCGGAGTTGAGGGCTGCAAAGATATACGGCTCGTATTCCTGCCCGAGCTTATCCTCCAGCGTGATGCGGGAGAAGAACACGCGATAGCCCTTTTCCGTCAGCGCATCATATAAATCCTGTGCCAGAACGGAATCAAGTGTCCGCTGACCATTCTCATCCGTCTCTTTGTAGCAGATAAAAATATCATACGGTTCTTCACGGCTGGAAACCTCGATGATGCCGCGCCGCAGCTCCTCAATGGCCTTGGCTTCCTCGCGGTAAAGCTTCCGCGTGACTACGTCGGAATATTCCATGACCAGCTCAAAGTTTGCATCTTCGAGCACACTGTCAAAGCTCGACCGATGGCAGGTCGGAACCTTTTTACCCGTAGCCGGATCGTCGACGTATTCAATGCCGTATTTGCAGAGCACCAGTCCCCAATAAGCCTCTGGTTCCTCCGGAAATTCCGCGACGATCGATTCATAAACGCCCGCCGCTTTGTCAAATTCGCAGGAAAAGCGCAGCCGGTTCGCCCGCGCGAACAGCGTCAGTTTCTTCTCATTATCCTGTTTTGGAACTGTCTGCTGCGTTCCGCAGTATTCGCAGACAGCGATTTGGCTGTCTCCCGCAACGTTTAAATCCCCGCCGCACATTTTGCACTTGATAATTGCCATTCTTTTCTCCCTCTTTCGGTTTTATTTGGAACCCCTATCAAGATGATTTAACGCAAACTCCATGCAGAGTGTTAAAACTTCATTTCTTGTCCGCCCTGTATCGGCTGCAATCGCATCAATTTCCTGCAGCATATCGCGAGGTAATCGCATGGAAATAACAGCAGATTCACCGATGTACTTTTTTACTGGAATCTCCAAACGCAGCTCATTCAAACAATACCACCCCTTTATTTACCATCGTACTACAAATGTATTCTTCGTGCAAGCCTTTTCATAAAATAAATGCGATCGCAGACAAGCGTTCGCCGGGAAGCTCCTGCGTGACGATAAACGGCGTCCCATCAAGGCAGTAATCTACAACAGGAGGCGTCAGCTGCGAACGAAGCTGTGACAGGATCGAAATTTCATTGCCTCCTCAAAAATTCGATTTTCCAGTTTTCTTCCTGTCAAGTATACCATACGGAATGAAATCCTGTAAAGAAATCTGGTAGAAAGTCCAGACGCGGCTGCTATCGGAACGGGAAAGACTATTGCAGTTCTCACCGCAGCCACGAGGAAGTTCTGAATAAAGCCGTCTGGGAACATGCAGAAAAGCTGCGGGAACAGTATGCAGCGGAACTGAAAGGGTCACACAGGTGCAAAAACAGTGGGCGTTGAGGAAGCCGGTCCTCAACGCCCACTGTTTTTGCAGAAAGAAATCCTGCGATTGGAGCAGGAGATTGACAAACTGGTGATGGAAAAACTAGCGTTCTGCAACGGCCAGAGCCGCATCGCCGAAAGAAAAACTATGCCCAATGATCAGGTCATATCCCTGAGATGCGTAGTCCGTGAAAACAGCTTCCATCTCGGTAGGCTTGATGTTTTCCGTATATTTTACGGAGATGTTGTAGGTATCCTTTGCTTTCATAACAGCGTCATAAGCGAGCTGACTCCATGCTCCATCATTCACAGGAGTGACCAGGCAAAGTGCGACTTTCGCCTGATAGGCATCATCCTCTGTAGAAGCAGGAGACGCGCAGGCACACATACTGACCAACATCAGCAGGGCAAGAAATAAAGCGGTAAGTTTTTTCAAAGTAAATTCCTCCATCCTCACATCACATATAACTGATTTTTTCGCGCTAAGAAAACGCTTAGCTGGGATGTCGTCTGTAGGCTGCAGCGCTACAGGGGGAACATCTTGCATTCAAAAATAGCAGTATCATTTGAAGATGTCAATAAAAACAGAATTATTTGTTGAATTTTGGAGATATGCAATATTTTGCAGCTTGATGTTTTTATAAAAAGACAAGTTGTCAGACAGCTTTCATCCCTAGTGCAGGAGCAACCGTAAGGGTGAAATACGGACAGGATGCGAATTTCCAATTGCGGCTGAAAGATGCCTCACTGTCGGTGCGCAAAACACATCATAATACTGTAAAACCTGCACAAAGAGCGGCGGCATAAAAATTGGTTTATTTTTTTAATCTTACTGCTTCAAAACGGAAGGATAATGGAGTAAAATTAAGTTGAATGCAAGAAAAAGTTTATTATTGTTCGAAATGCTTAAAAATACTTGAAAAATCAAAGAATTCTACGTAGAATGGTTAAAAAATGTTCCGAGTTCGCGTTGGGGCTTTGACACAGTGCTTTCTGCTTTAAGAACATAATAGACCTTCTGACTACTAAAGGAGGATTTTTTATGGACAGCATCGATGCTCAATTGCTTCGGATTTTGGCAGAGGACGCACGCTGCTCTGCGACTGACATCTCAAAAAAGGTCAATCTATCCATACCGGCAGTCAACAAACGGATTTCCAGGTTGCGCGAAAGCGGCATAATCGAGCGATTCACGATTCAATTGAATCCACAAAAGATTAACAGTTCTGTCCAGGCATTTGTACTGCTTGTTGTTGATCAGTATTCAAGGGTAAACGAACTACTTGAGTTTGTAAATGCAAAAGAGAACATCGTTGACTGTTATGCGATTACAGGAGAGTATGACTATCAGTTGAGACTGTACGCAAGGGATATTACAGAACTGGAAAGCATCTTACTCGAACTCAAAGGAAAAAAGTGTGTTTCCAAGAGCCATACGATCTTTGTGCTGATGGAACACAAACACATGCTGGGACCCTTCACCACCTAGCCTGTCAGATTCCGAGCACAATCAGAACTGTCGCCGGACCGGTCTTTCTCCCCCACCTTTATCACCTGTACGCCAATTGAGAAATCAAGAACAAACGAGAGAAAAGGAGATGTGAAATGTCCTGTTACGTCAATACCGTCAATGGCCCTGTAAGCCCTGGGGAGTTGGGAATAACCCTGATGCATGAACACCTTGCAGAACTGAATAACTCAATGAAGCGGTGTTATGCAGATTGGTTTCATGCTGATATCTTCCTGGAGAAAATCAAGCCTGTCTTTCAAAAAGCAAAAAAATACGGGTTGAGCACATATGTCGATCAGACAGCCGTGAATATGGGACGGGATATTCGCTTTATAAAGCGGGTTTCGGAATCGTGCGATGTCAACATTGTGGCGGCTACCGGTTTGTTCTTCTATGAAGAGAGCTGGCAAATCGATAAACCGTATGAGGAAATATCTCGGTCTGGACAGATTTGGGTTGGAAGTGCTATGGCCGGAGGAGGATCGCGTAAGGAATCTGCTGGAGCTTATGGATCGCGGCTGGATCAACAGGCTCATCATCTCGCAGGACATCCCCTTTTATTCCGACTGGGGGAAAAACAGCTTCAAAAAGTTCGAAGCGATCCGTTCTTTTGATAACATAACGGGCTTTACGCATATTTTTGAGAGCGTGCTTCCGAAGCTGAAAGCACGCGGTGTCAGCGAGGATGAAATCCATACGCTGCTTGTAAAAAATCCGGCTCGTGTTTTTCACGGAGGATACACATATTAGCTTGCCGAAGGCTGGAGCTGATTCAGGCCCTGTACCCAGTTCCTATGTTCTGGCGTTTTGGCTGTGTAATAAGGAGGAAAAAATGGATAGTTTAAAAAGGCTGGCCGCATCGGCTGTTGTGCCGGTCGTGGTGCTGGACGATGCAAAGGACGCGGTCGCGACGGCAAAGGCTTTGCTTGCCGGCGGCGTGGACGTGATGGAAATCACGTTCCGCACGGCGGCGGCTGCGGATTCGATCAAGGCAGTCGCGGAAAGCTGCCCCGATATGCTCGTCGGTGCGGGCACGGTCATCACGCTCGCCCAGTGCCGCAAGGCCGTCGAGTGCGGCGCGAAGTTCATCGTTGCCCCCGGCTTTGACGAGGAAGTCGTCCGCTGGTGCGTGGAAAACGGCGTTGCCGTGACGCCCGGCTGCGTGACGCCGACGGAAATCATGGCAGCCATGAAGCTGGGTTTAAACGTTGTGAAGTTCTTCCCGGCTGGCGTTTATGGCGGACTTTCTGCCATGAAGGCGCTCTCGGGTCCCTTCGGCGGGATCAAGTTCATTCCGACCGGCGGCGTCAACACGCAGAACATCGGCGAGTTCATCGCCGCGCCGTTCATCCACGCGGTCGGCGGCAGCTGGGTCTGCCCGAAGGCGGACATTGCAGCCGGTAATTTTGAGAAGATCACCGAGCTTTGCAAACAGGCAAGATCTGCCGCGCTCGGCTTTGAGGTTGCGCACATCGGCGTCAACTGCGAAGATGCCGCAGCGGCGTCCGCGGTCTGCGAGAAGCTGAACGAAGCGTTTGACCTGCCGGTCAAAGACGGCAGCTCTTCGATGTTTGCATCCAGCGGCATCGAGGTCATGAAGACCATGTTCAAGGGCAAAAACGGTCATATTGCGATCCGCACCAACTCTGTGGAGCTGGCGGTGGCAGAGCTTGCAAAGAAGGGCTTTGCATATGACGAAAGCTCGGCAAAGTATAAAAACGGTCGTATGACAGTTGCATACCTCAAAGACGAGTTCGGCGGTTTCGCCGTGCATCTGCTGCAGAAATAAGGAGGGGCGAAGATGAAAGTTCTGACATTTGGTGAAATTATGCTCCGCCTGAAAGCGCCGGGACACGAGCGCTTCTTCCAAAGCCCGCTGTTGGAAGCTACCTTCGGCGGCGGCGAGGCGAACGTGGCAGTCTCCCTTGCAAATTACGGCATGGACGCGGAATTTCTGACTATTCTGCCACAGAACGATATTGCAGACGCCTGCATCCGCGAGCTGCGCTATTTTGGCGTGGGCACAAAGAAGATCGTCCGCGGCGAGGGTCGTATGGGCATTTATTACTTGGAGGGCGGCGCAAACCAACTGCCGAGCAAGGTCGTCTATGACCGCGCGTATTCCTCGATCGCGCTGGCAAAGCCCGGCGATATCGACTGGGACAAAGCGTTCGAGGGTGTGGACTGGTTCCATATCACGGGTATTACGCCTGCGATTTCTGAAAGCGCGATGGAGCTGTCTCTTGAGTCTGTCAAGGAAGCGAAGAAGCGGAACATCACCGTTTCCTGCGACCTCAATTACCGCAAGAACCTCTGGAAATATGGCAAAAAGGCCAGCGAGGTCATGCGCGAGCTTGCCAAGTACGTCGATGTGGCGATTGCCAACGAAGAAGACGTGCAGAAATCGCTCGAAATTACCGTCGATGTGAACGTTGAATCCGGCGAGCTGGACCGCGATAAATACCGCGCGCTTGGCAACAAAGTTTTGGAAGCCTACCCGAACATGAAGTGCATCGCCATCACACTGCGGGAGAGCCACAGCGCCGACTGGAACGGCTGGGCGGCGTGCCTGAATGACGGCAAGGACTTCTATGTCTCAAAGAAATATGAGATCCGCGACATTATTGACCGTGTGGGCGGCGGCGACAGCTTTGCGGGCGGCTTGATCTATGGATTGAACCACTATGAGGACAAGCAGTCCGCGCTCGAATTTGCAGTTGCAGCTTCCTGTCTGAAGCACAGCGTGATCGGTGACTTTAACCGTGTCAGCGTTTCCGATGTGGAAAAGCTCATGGGCGGCGACGGCACGGGAAGAGTGCAGAGATAAAAGGAGAACATCAACATCATGGAATGGATCAATGAAAAAGCCAAAACGCTGAAGCAGGGCGCAATCCGCGCCATGTTTGACCGCGCAAATACCATGACCGGCGTCATCAGCCTCGGCATCGGGGAGCCGGATATGCCGACACCGAAGCTGGTCTGTGAGGCGGCAAAGGAGGCGCTCGACAAGGGGATCACGCATTATACCCCTAACGCCGGCACGCTCGCGTTCCGTCAGGCCATTGCCGAGAAGTCCTATCTGAAGGAGCTGCACTACGACCCGAACACCGAGATCATCATCACAAACGGCGGCATGGGCGCTTTGAGCCTGCTGTTCCTTGTCCTGCTGAACAAGGGTGATGAAATCCTCATTCAGGACCCGCAGTGGCTGAACTACGTGGCGCAGGTCGCGTACTGCGACGGCACGGCTGTCCGAGTTCCCACGGATCTGGAGCATAATTTTGAAATGCAGCCGGAGACCATCGAAAAGCTCATCACGCCGCACACCAAGGCGCTGATGATCAACACCCCGAACAACCCCACCGGCTCCGTTATGACGCGCGAAACGATGGCAAAGATCGCGAAGCTGGCGGTGAAGCACGACCTGCTGGTGATCTCCGATGACGTCTACAACACACTGCTTTACGCCGGAGAAGAAGCCCCCTGCATTGCGTCCTTCCCGGGCATGAAGGAGCGCACCGTCATCGTCAACAGTTTCTCAAAGTCCTATGCAATGACCGGCTGGCGCATCGGCTTTGTCGCGGCCCCGGCGGAGATCGTTGACCGCATGACCAAGTGTCAGGAAAACTTCAACGCCTGCGCCAACGCCCCCGGCCAGTACGCGGCGACCGTCGCGCTCGACCATCCGGAGCTGTGCGAAGAACTGCGCCAGATCTTTGAACGCCGCCGCAGCATCCTGCTCGACGGGCTTGCCAAGATCGACGGCATCCGCTGCAACCGCCCGAACGGCGCGTTCTACGTGTTTGCCGACATCAGCAGCTTCGGCCTGAGCAGCGTCGAGTTCTGCAACCGCCTGCTCGACGAGCAGAAGGTCGTCTGCATCCCGGGCAGCGCCTTTGGCGAATGCGGCGAAGGCTTCATCCGTATCGCATATACCTGTTCGGATGATGAACTCCACGAAGCGCTGAAGCGTATATCGCGTTTTTGCAGCGAACTGCGTGCGGCATGACTCTTTGACTTCACTGCGGTCAATACAGATGTTAAATCGCCATGCATGGAGAGAGAACACATCTGCGACGCAGCAATGAGTGATCGCCGCACGATCGCGCGGCGATGCCCCGACTTTTCCAACTATTTTAACCATAGCTCATGACAAGAGAGGTCATAACCTGACATCATATCCCTATCGAACCTATGCGAAGATCGACCTGAACAAGCTGCAGCATATGTTTGCAGCACCTACAACCGCTTCGGGAAGGAGCATTGTTCCCAGCACCAGATCGACGAGTCTGTATTGGACAGGCTGATTATCGACGAACTGCGCAATACAAAAGCACTGTATCAGCAGAACTGGGATGCACTGGAGCAGATAATCGCACAGTGGACACCAAAGGCAGAGCTGACCGGTGCGCAGATCATCAAGCTGGAAAAGAAAATCTGCTGTCTGGAGGATGAAACGGAGGCAATTTTAATGGAGCGGATACGAGATCGGGCGAACGCTGAACGCTACGACCGCATGATTCAAAAGCGCGAGGAAGAAATCGCTGCGGCAAAAAAGCAGATCGAAGAACTGCAAAACATCT
>OGLG01000301.1_pt1 | contig 46378 bp, 42 predicted proteins | sample 1572621 | NCBI WGS metagenome assembly OGLG01 (sample SAMEA2581912, study PRJEB24529) | metagenome | biome: Human gut stool | place: China | collected 2011 | reverse complement strand
CCCCGCAGAACCCGACACCCCCGACCAGCCCAGCGGAATCTTCGTTACCGGCGACTTCGCAGGATGGGGCTTCGGCGACGCCCAGTATCAGTTCTACACCACCGACGTGAAGAACACCTGGCAGACAAAGGTTCTCACCATCCCCGCAGGCACCTTCAAGGTGGCCGACTCCTCATGGAGCAACCCCAACCTCGGCTCCAACGGCGAGGCCATTGTTCCCGGCGTGAAATATCAGGCCATCTTCGGTTCCAACGACAACATTCCTCTGGCCGAGGAGTTCACCGGCACGATCACCCTTCTGAAGAAGAGCGGCAAATGGTATATCACCCTTAATCCCGCATCCTAACATCAACGCACCCCTCGGCGGCTCCCCGGAGATGCCGTCCCGGTACTCCGGGAGCACGCAAGGGAAATCCTAAATTATAATTCACAAAAAGACCAATGAAAAAATTCAGCTTTTTCCTGATGGGTGCGCTCGCAATGGCTTTCGCAGCCTGCGAAGATGCTCCCGAAACCGCTCCCATGCAGCAGAATCCGCAGGAGCCGGTGCTGGAAGGTTCCAACGTCGCCGTGACGGCCGCCGGTGCACTCGCCGACCCCGCAACAGCGGTGAATCTTGAAACCCTCAAGAGCGAACCCGTCGAGATTTTCACCGAAACCGCTCTGGCCAACATTCCCGCCGGCGCCACGATGAGCTACGACTTCTATCTCTCGAAGTCGGAAGATCTGGCCGACGCCCAGGTGCTCCCCGTAACGCTTAACGGCAAAGAAGGCTTCGTAAGCCCCGCCGAATGGAACGACGCCCACGTGGCTCTCTTCGGCAAATCGCCCAAGGTGAAGACCGCATACTACGGCATCGCAGCCTACGCCACGCTCAACGGCGTGAAATACCGCGTCGGCGGCCAGGACTACTTCGTGGCCCGCGGCGAGGTTAAGGAATCCTGCTTCGACCTCGGATTCACCATCTCCGACAGCTATTATCTGATCGGCGCAATGCAGAACTGGGATTTCAGCCAGACAGGCCTCGACCCCTATAAGTTCAAACACAGCGATGCAGACGTATACGACGATCCCGTATTCACCCTGGTAGTCGAGATACCCACCGCCGACTGCTACTGGAAGATCGTTCCCCAGGAAGCTATCGCCGACACCAACTGGGCTATCCTCTACGGTCCCGCCACCGACGGCGCTACCGACTTCGAAGGAATGCTTATCGGCGGCGCCGACAACCTTGCCCAGGCCGGCAAGATTGTGGATCCCGGCAAATACCGCTTCACCATCAACATGGAGGAGATGACCTACAAGATCGAGCCTATCACACGTCCCGAATTTGTTGCAGTTCCGAGCAATGCCAACGGCTGGAACCAGAGCGGTCCGCAGCTGTGGTGGTCGAACAAGGACGACAAGCCCTACTTCTGCGGCGCAGCTGTTGTAAACAACACCGATGGCGGCTTCAAATTCATCTGGGACAACAACTGGTATGGCGGCGCCGACGGCACCATCGATCCTGCAGGCGGCAACATCAAGGCTCCCGAGGATGGCAACCAGCTCTACTGGTTCATCGTCAGCACCGAAAACATGACCTATCAGATGACCCCCGTCACCTCGGTAGGCGTTGTAGGCGGCCTGAACGGGTGGAGCGACTCCGCTCCCATCGAGCTCACCCCCGACGCAAGTCTGCTCAAGTGGAGCGCCGATGTGGCTCTCACCGGCGAATGGAAGATTATCATCAACCACAGCTGGAACTCCAGCTATGGCGGCCCCAACCTCAGCGAGGCCACCTTCGACGGACCCAACATCAGCGGCTACGAAGGCAACTACACCGTTACGATGGACTTCAGCAACGCCAAGCCCGCAATCGTCCTCACCGCAAAGTGATGCTTCTTCATTAAGTAACCCCTTCCCCCTCGCCGGAGAAATCCCACACCAACATAGTCTCCGGCGAATATTTCCCCGGCAGCTGCGGACCCACCTCCGCAGCTGCCACTTTTTTCAGGTTTACAGGATGTGAGATGGCGCCAGATGCAGGATGCATTGCAGGAACAAGCGTTTCGCCAATACGGTAGGGACGCACGGCTCGTGCGTCCACAAAATTAACTGAAAACCATGCTTTATTTGGACGCACAGGCCGTGCGTCCCTACTTTTCGGTGGTTCGCAAACAGACCGCAACCGAAAAATATCTTTACCGGAATATTCCTGGAGGGCAGAAACAGCGCCGCCGGGCTCTTCGGCAGAGTCCGGCGGCTTGTGGTTGAAAACATTTGAGATTGCTGCCTTGCCCCCATTTGAGGTTTGCTTGACTGGCTGGCAGATACCGGAAGGTGGAGGTGTTTTGAAGCTTCTTCCGGCGGGGCAGCGGGCGGCTATATTGATCTATTGTTTTATTATCTTATGTAATTAAGACGCCGGCGCCCGAAAATAGTTTAATCGCCCCCGAAAATTTTTTCAAAATTTTTCGGAGGCGATTAAAATTAAGGTTAGAACGGATCAGAGACGGGCCTTGATGGCTGCTGTCTCGGCCTCGTAGCCGGGCTTCTCGAGCAGGGCGAACATATTGCGCTTGTAGGCTTCCACACCGGGCTGGTTGAAGGGGTTCACGTCGAGCAGGTAGCCGGAGATGCCGCAGGCTTTCTCGAAGAAGTAGATGAGCTCGCCGAGCCATTCCTCCTCGAGGGCGGGGATGGTAACGCGGATGTTGGGCACACCGCCGTCAACGTGGGCGATGCGTGTGCCGAGTTCGGCCATCTTGTTTACCTCGTCGACGCGCTTGCCGGCCAAGTAGTTGAGGCCGTCGAGGTTGGCTGCATCGGTGGGGATTACTGTCTTGTGGGCAGGAGCCTCAACAGAGACAACGGTCTCGAAGATGGTGCGCTCACCTTCCTGAATCCACTGACCCATGGAGTGGAGGTCGGTGGTGAAGTCGACGGCTGCGGGGAAGATACCCTTGTGGTCCTTACCCTCGGATTCGCCGTAGAGCTGTTTCCACCATTCGCCGAAGAAGTGGAGTTTGGGATTGTAGTTCACCAGAATCTCAGTCTTTTTGCCGGCGCGGTAGAGGGCGTTGCGCGTGGTGGCATAGAGCAGCGAGGGATTGAGGTCGTTGGCCTCGGCGGTAGCGGCCTGCATGCGGCGTGCGCCCTCAAGGAGCTTGCGGATATCGAATCCGGCCACGGCGATGGGGAGCAGACCTACGGGGGTGAGCACCGAGAAGCGGCCGCCTACGTTGTCGGCGATTACGAATGTCTTGTAGCCTTCTTCGGTGGCGAGCTGGCGGAGGGCGCCCTTCCTGGCGTCGGTGATGGCAACGATGCGCTTCGAAGCCTCCTCCTTGCCCATCTGGGCCTCAAGCTGCTCCTTGAGCAGACGGAAGGCGATGGCGGGTTCGGTGGTAGTGCCCGATTTGGAGATTACGATGATGCCGAATTTCTTGTCCTTGAGGAGGTCCTGAAGCTCGTAGAGGTAGTCCTCGCCGATATTCTGGCCGGCGAATAGCACGCGGGTGCGGCGCTCGTCGCCGGCTCCGCGCAGGGAGGCGAAGGAGTCGCTGAGGGCCTCGATCACGGCCTTTGCGCCGAGATAGCTGCCGCCAATGCCTACTGCTACCACTACGTCGCAGAGCTCGCGCATCTTGGCGGCTGTAGCCTCGATGTCGGCCACGAGAGCGTCGGAAGTCTCCTCGGGGAGCTTCACCCAGCCGAGGAAGTCGGAGCCGAGACCGGTTCCTTTATAAAGTTTGTCGATGGCGGCAGCGGCCTCGGGGTTGAGGGCCTGGATCTGCTCGCCTGTCACGGTGTTGAGAACGTTTTTAACGTCGACAGTAAGTTTAGCCATGTCAGTTGTATATATTAGGTTGTTGTATTTTGATTCAGGGTGGAGTCGGGATTCTTGACGGTCCATTTATACAGTTTGTCGCTGGGGCGAATTCGCGCGGGCACCGCAATGGAGAAGCTCTCACCCTTTCGGGCGCACTCCACCGGCCGCAGACCTACACGAATCTCCTCTACGGTAAATATGAGCGCCCCGGTGGTGGGCCCGGTGACAACCACCTCGTCGCCCACGGCGAGCTCGCCGTTTTCCATATAAAATTCGCCCACGCCGATTTTCGGGAAATAGCGCACACCCTTGGCGCGGTACTCCTTGACGCGCGTGGCCGACGACCCGTATTTGGAAGACCACTCGCCCAGGCGCTGGCCCAGGTAGTAGCCGTCCCAGAAGCCGCGGTTGAAGATGCGCGACAGGCGCTCGTCCCATCCGGCCACCTTCTCCTCCGAGAAAGTGCCGTCGCAAATGGCGTTGAGAGCCTCGTTGTAGCACTCCACAGCCATCCGCACGTACTCCGGACCACGTGCGCGCCCCTCGATTTTGAAGACCCTTACCCCGGCGTCGGCCATTTTGTTGAGGAAGTGGATGGTCTTCAGGTCTTTGGGCGACATTATGTATTTATTGTCGATACGGAGCCGGTCGCCCGTCTCGAGGTCGGTAACCTCGTAGCCACGGCGGCAGATCTGGGTGCAGGCGCCGCGATTGGCCGAGGAGTTCATCTGATGCAGGCTCAGATAGCACTTGCCCGATACGGCCATACAGAGGGCGCCGTGGCAGAACATCTCTATACGCACCAGCTCGCCGCGCGGACCGCGGATATCCTGCTCGACGATGGAGCGGTGGATGGCCGCCACCTGGTCGAGGTTCAGCTCCCGCGCGAGCACCACCACATCGGCCCACTGCGCGTAGAAGCGCACGGCCTCGGTATTGCTGATGCTCAGCTGCGTGGAGATATGCACCTCCACGCCTACGCTGCGCGCGTAGAGAATCGCCGCGATGTCGCTGGCGATGATGGCTGAAATGCCGCTGCGGGCCACGGCGTCGATAATGGCGTGGCACTTCTCCACATCATCGTCATACATTATCGTATTGACGGTGAGATAGGATTTCACGCCGGCGGCGTCGCAGATTCCTGCAATCCGGCGCAGATCGTCGAGCGTAAAGTTAACGCTCGAGCGGGCACGCATGTTCAGCCCCTCAACGCCGAAATATATGGCGTCGGCGCCGGCAGCAATCGCCGCATGAAGGCTTTCGTAGCTCCCCACGGGAGCCATAATCTCAAAATCCTTGCGTTTCATTTGCGCAAAGTTACGCAAATTTTCGCTATTTTTGCGTGCTTTTAACTCAACTTCGGGAGCATCGCGGCGACACCGCCGCAACGTCCCGCCAAAATGCTGAAAATCATGAGAATCGCTGTATACTGCTCCGCCCGCACCGCCATAGCCCCCGAATGCTTTGAAGACGCCCGCACGCTGGGCTGGTGGATAGGCAGCGGAGGCCATACGCTCGTCTACGGCGGCCTACAGATGGGCCTGATGGATGCCGTTGCCTCGGCCACCGCCGAGGCCGGAGGCCGCGTGATGGGAGTCGTGCCCCAGTCGCGCGCACAGCGGCAGCACCCCGACAACAGCGTGAGCATCGCTGTAAGCTCGCTCCACGAGCGCAAACAGACCATGGAAGAGAACGCCGACGCCTTCGTAGCCCTCGACGGCGGCTACGGCACGCTCGACGAAGTAATGTCGGCCCTGGCCTCCATGTCGTTCTTCTCGGAGCCCAAACCGCTGATTTTGCTCAACCGCGGCGGCCTCTACGACCCGCTGATGGCCATGTTTGCCGAAATGGAGCGCCGCGGACTGATGTACCCCGAAGTCGCCCGGCAGATTACGCTCTGCCCCGACATCGACTCGCTAATCCACGCCCTCGAACAACTTTAGCGTGCAGAGCGTATCTATTATGACGCCGAGCGCGTCTGTGTCAGCATCTGTTCTAAACCTTTAATTCACTGCAAAAAATGAAAATCTACACCCGCACCGGCGACGCCGGCACCACTTCTCTCGTAGGGGGAACGCGCGTAAGCAAAGCCTCCTTCCGCCTCGACGCATACGGAACCACCGACGAACTCAACTCCTTCATCGGGCTCCTGCTCACATCCCCCGACCTCACAGCCGACGACCGCGAAACGCTCCTGATGGTCCAGAACAAAATCTTCAACGCCGGCGCATATCTGGCGACAGACACCGCCACGCACCCCGACGCCATCCCCGACGGCCTCGACACCATCCACATCCGCCGCCTCGAGCAGCAGATCGACGCCCTCACCGAGACTCTTCCGCCGCTCAACTGCTTCATTCTCCCCGGAGGCACCCCTTCGGCTGCTATGGCCAACGTATGCCGCACCGTGTGCCGCCGCGCCGAGCGCCGCGTGGTCGCACTCTCCGAAGCCGCCACACTCGATCCCATCGTGGGTCGCTTCCTCAACCGCCTCAGCGACTACCTTTTCACCCTCGGGCGTGCCCTCAACCACCGCGCCGGCTGCCCCGAAACCGCCTGGCAGAAATAGCCGTCAGCGCAATCTGGCGTGCCGGGTTCGAAAACGCGTAAATCATTGGATTGCCACGCGCAATAAAATGCGCTGGCCCTCGTTATAGCAATACGACCGCCCGCAGGGCGTAATTTGCCGCCGCGTCAGCACCCTGACAGTCAGGTACGCGCCGTTGCCCGGCAGGGCTTTCGGCGCCGGGCAGATGACCCGCCGTCAGGCAGTCGCCAACCATCGTATAATCAACTCCTTAAACCATACACACAGCTATGTATTGGACACTTGAACTTGCCTCGAAACTCGAGGACGCACCCTGGCCCGCAACCCGCGAGGAACTCATCGACTACGCCCAGCGCTCCGGCGCCCCGCTCGAAGTGATAGAAAACCTTCAGGAAATCGAAGACGAAGGCGACACCTACGAATCCATCGAAGACATCTGGCCCGACTACCCCTCCAAAGAAGACTTCTTCTTCAACGAGGATGAGTATTAAAATAAAAGGCGATAAAAATCGCTGAAAATCACACTGAAATACAAGATGTTGGGGACAACAATAATCCTCAACATCTTCTTTTTTGTCCCTAAATAGCTTTGTTTTTGTCCCCATTTTTATTATCTTTGCACAAAATATTCCTAATTTTTGGATAGTAAATTTATGGGCAGACCGAAAGCAAGCAAACTAACTGGCAAGTTCTATTTAAGGACTGACCGAAACCCAGACAAGAATGGGAAATACGCCATCTATATTGATTATAATATAGGTGCAAAACACGCTCGCACTGATACAGAGGTATGGGTTGAGGAAAAATATTGGGATGCAACCAAAAAAGAGGTCAATACTAAACATCCTCAGCACAAACGCCTCAATGGGCAGCTGGAAAAGAAAAGGCGTGATATTGACGAGGCTATCTATGAATATTCTCAACGTGGGAGATTAACTATTGAAATACTTCGCTCTTTGGTTCAAGGTCGTACCATACAAGGCAAGAGCAAAGAGGATGACTTTTTTACCTATGCTGAGAAAGTGATAAACGATGGGTATAGGATGGGAAAGATTGGTGTTTCTGTAAGAGATAACGCCTTATGTGGTTTTTCTATGTTCAGAAAGTTTCTGAGAGAACACATTGGGGAAGACTCATTATATATAGGTGAGCTTTCTGATGAATTGGTAAAAGAGTATATCAAGTGGAGGCAAAGAAACGGAAACACCAATGCCACTATAAATAAGGCAATAACACCGATTCTGAAAGCAGCAAAAAGAGCAGTCTATGATAATTTGTTGCCTAACTCCATTGTGGGTAGCATTACGGATTGTTATTTGCCAGTGAAGCCAAGAGTCGGCGATGATATAGAGGATACCACAGTGCATTATCTGACACAAGAGCAGATGAAGAAGTTGTTGGATATATATGATAAAGTGAAATACCCTCGCACAAGAGACTTTATTGATATGTTCTTGTTGTCGTTCAACGCATGGGGATTGCGAATAAGCGATATGATTACATTGGAATGGAGAAATATTGACTTTGAAAAGAAAGAGATAAATAAGATTATTGTCAAGAATAACAAGCCCCACAGAATCGATCTCAACGATGACGCACTCACAATACTTCAAAGATGGAAAGAGCGAACAGGCGGAAGAAGGTTTGTTTTCGGCCTATTGGCTGATGACTTTGATTTGAGTGATATGTCAGAGCTAAAAAGAATGAGACTTAATAAGAACAGAGCCATATTAACTTCATTAAAAACCATTGGCGATAAGATTGGACTTGACTTTAATCTGACAATGCACGTGGCAAGACATACATTTGCAGTATGGGCATTAGATGCAGGGGTTGATGTGCATAAGATAAGCGTAATGATGGCTCATTCAAGTGTTTTAACCACAGAAGCCACATACGCCAAATTTATGCCAAAGACATTGGAGCAGGAAGTGCAGGAAAAACTAAATTTCAAAATGCTCTAACTCCCAAATGTAAAATATTTCATATGTGCAATATATTTAACTCTTTTAACATTTATAATTTGGAAGTGTTAAATTTTTATCATACCTTTGTATTGAAGTTAAGCATCTAACTTCCCTCACGTTGAGGTCTGAGGCAAATAAATTATTGCCGAAGGAGGTGTCCAACCTTTACCATTTTAAGGTGGCATCTTATATAAAACGATGCGGTACCCACTAGGAGGAGGGTTCAAAAATGGAAACTAATATTAATAGTAGTGGCACGTCCACAGTTGTAGGTTCAAACCTTATCATTATTAGTAGGGATATTCTTGACAATATCTTAATGCAATTAAAGGAGCTTAACGAGAGAGTCGCTACAATGCTCCCCACAACATCCAATCCTCAAATCTATACCAACAAATCTATCAAGGAACTATTAGGCATCCAAGACAAACTGTTGAAGAAGTATCGTGATGACGGTCTATTGCCTTATCGTCAGATTGGGGATAAATATTGGTACACCCGAGAGGATATAGAAGTTTTGCTATCCAACTCTTACAACGAGGCGTATGCCTACGCAAGCTAAGAGCGAAGAATATAGCATACAATTATCACAATTCTATTTCATTTATAATTTTAATGTTTCATATTGTGGCATTTGCTACGATTCGGGAATGCCATGCAAAAATATTATCTTATGGTTGTAGATTCTATGAGTGTTTCAGAGCTTATTGCTGAGGTTCTAAAAGATTGGTATGATAACGCGCTCCCTTTTTATAGTAAGAAAATGAGTGCGAAAGTCCCTAAATACAGGAGGGCAGTAATGACCTCTGACCGCAACAAACCCATATTCTTTGAAAAGATTGAGTATATCTCGCCACGTAATAATCGCTTTGTTGCAATTCCTTATTCAACCAATCGTTCTGATTTTAAGAAAAGAGGAATTTCATTTATGAGTTATTCAATGTTTTTTTACAGAGGTGGTAATAAACTTTTGCAGATTTCCCACGATGGTGACAATCCATTAGAATATCATATCACTATCTTTTGTCATCATTGCATTCAAAGATATTGTGAGAGATTCTTAAAAAGCACGGTAGAGATTAACGAAAAGCTATATGTGGAAATATTGAAAAGAAATTCAGTGCTATATTCATCTGAGGTAATTATCCCAAAAGGAGATAAGGCATTGTATTTAGTTTCAGATGATGGTATTTTCATTGGAGAACAAATCAATAAATGCGGACTCCTTATAAAAACCTATATATCTCGGGCAGAATTTTTTGAAAAACAAGAGTCCCTTGCCAATAGCATTATGAAGGAGATTATAAATTATAAAAGAACAAACCATCTTCTTGATTATACTGGATTGGCAGGGTAAACACTATGGTTGTTCCTGCGATATACTTTCAGTATCATATTGTTGTAGTTATTATGATATAATCATCATAGCACCAAGGGGTTAAAGCACGGTATTCCGCGACTCAAAAATCTACCATTCCTATTATTAGTAAGGCGGCAACCAAGAGGCATACGAAAAAAAAATATTTTTTCAAAATTTTGAGAATTGCCTATTATGGCTACTTAATTTTCTAAACTACAAGATATTTATATAATAAAACATAAAGAGATATGAATAATAAAAGACAGTATCGTCAACTTGACGATGCGACAAAACAGAAAATCAGCCAATCTTTAAAGAACCGAAGTAAAAGCATGACCCATAAAGAGCACATTAGAAATGGCATGAAGGAGTATTGGAAGGGCATTCCTAACAAGCCTAATGACGGAGATAATGAGAATGTTTAACTAATTGTAATGTGATGGAAAGAAGATATAACATAAGCGTTTCATTAGAGGGATATACCGATAAGAACAGTATTAAGTGGCAGACAGTAAAATATAAGCAGTGGTCTCTTACGATTGATGAACTAACCAGATTGATTAAGTATGGATATTGCTTTTGCCATTGCTTCCATACTCGTTCTAATGCGTTTGGATTGAATGAGAAAACAGACACCAATTTCAGAGAGGCAAATATGGTGTTTGTTGATATTGATGACAGCATCATATCAATGAGTGATTTTATAACTAAATTATCATACAAACCCACAATCGCTTATACCACTCCAAACAACCATAGCGAGAAGTCAAATTACCTTTACCGATTCAGATTATGTTATATCGTTGAGAGTCCAATTAAAGACATTAACACATACAAAGGAGTGTATGAGGGTATAATGCATCACATCTCAAAGGATATTGAGGGTTTTGTATGTAAGGACAACTGCGGCCGTAGCCCCTCACAGCAATTCAGTGGTAATGGCAGTGGGAATTGCGAAGTGTATGTTTCCAATGTCATTTATAATAGTCAGGAGCTTGCTATATCAGTCATTGTGGGCACAAAACAAGCAAAATGCAACAAACTGCGCAATGCTGAGATTGTTGCAACTGACAACCAAATGTTGAGGGATTTAAGGGATATGAAGCCATTAGATTTTATCGCTAAGTATCGCAATACTTATTCATTATATGAAAGCACACCATTGGAGTATCATGATGGTTATGCAATTCTTCCCAAAGATTACACCATGATAAAGAGAGCATGGTATTGGGATAACTTTATCAAGAAGGATGGAACTGTAAATTACTTCAGCAAGCCCAAACGGCTGAGAGATGGGGATAAACGCAAAAAGAAACTTTATACCTCTGCATTGATACGCAAACAGATACTACCATCTGTATCGTTTGAGCATCTTCTTCTCAATTTAGTGTGGGATCGGGAACAGTATTATGACAATTCAGACAATGAACTAAATAACAACAGACTGATTGATATTTGCAGAAGGGTTATAGCCACTCCATTAGAAGAAATCAAACTGAAAAGGTATCGCCCTAAAGATTACGAAGTAGATAAAGAGTATTGTAGAGAACATGGCATAACGCCCAACGAAATGAAGAATAGAGTGAGAAAACATCTTAAAGACATGGAGATAGGTGAATCTTATGATTGCTCCATGTCAGTAGCGGAAAATTTGATTATGTTGAAAAAATTGGGAGTAAAAGTTGGTAAGAGTAGGCTCTATGAGTGGTGCAGAGAAAATGGGATTGAAACTAACCCCAAACGGACACAACACGCAGAGCAAAATACTGATTACGTGGATTTAAAAGTATGTACCGCGCAATACTATGTTTGCAGTTCAATAGAGCAGAAGAAAGTATTAAAAGAAAAAATTTACTCGTTTTCAGCAGCTTGACTATCTTGTTTCTTACGGCCTCTATTGCCTGACTTTTGAAGAAGCACACCCTTTCTAATGATGCATTTTGAATTTGAATATGGCTTATCAGCAGATAGGCCATAATTTCTTAACGCCCCATACCCAATACCCAACTCTTGAGGGGTATAGTATTCAAACAGATTGGCGATTGACCCATAGTAATGGTGTTCTCCATTGTTTAATTCAAGATGTATTACAGTACGTTCTTTTTCTGTTGCCATGATTTATACAATTAAAGTGCAAAGGTAATGATAAAATTACACATACCAAATAAATGTCATCAATTTAAGATTCTTTAGCTCGCAAAAGTTGCATGTATTTAATTATTGTCATATCTTTGCATTGTCAAACAGAAACAATAATATAACACCACAACAATATGAAAGCTCTTACAATCAGCACCAACAACATCGTGAACAACATCGCAAAGGTACTCACAAAATCAGAGTGCATTGATACACCAACAGCAATCAGCAAGGGACTGATACTTGAAACTCTTAAAAAGCGTATGATGCGTGGAGATGTGGTAAGGTTCTGTTATCAGAAACTCAATGGCGAAATCAGAACAGCAGTTGGGACACTCCAAACACAAGCAGTAGAAGCAAATATAGCAGGCACTGGCATTCCCAAAAGATTCTATGGAATGTTTGCCTATATTGACCTTGAAAAAATGGCGTGGAGAGGTTTTAAGGAAGAAAGGATAATTGGTATTGTGGATTGAGAGAAACTAAGAAGCACATAGCGGGAGGTCATATCGGCCTCCTTTTCATATTACACAATTTCAAAATATGTCATATATTTAAGATTCTTTAGCTATGAAAATTTGTTGCATTTATTGAATATATGTAACTTTGTAGTGTAATTAAAACTCAATGATATGACAACGACAAACGACATAATAAGCAACGCACTTTCAATCCTCAAAGGACATGACTTCTATTGGATGATGGATGATTACGCTTACACAAATGGCACAATGAAAAGTGCAGAGGCTAATATGCGTTATTTCGTTAAAACTATCAAGGAGCTTCCCACAGACCTCTACGAGTTAATGAGATCATTGTGGATGGCAGAATACAACTACTGTGGTTGTTTTCGCCCAGGGTGGACTTCTGAAGAAGCACCCAAATACAAAGAGGAAATTGAAAGACTGAGGGCTGAAGTGGAAAACTATATAACACCAATGCCTATGGTTGCTTAATCAGATTCCATTTCAGATGTATATAGCTTTCTTCTTTTTTCCTTTATATTATTCTGAAATGGAACATTCACTAATTCATAGATTTGAATATAATCTCAAAATCAGACACTTGATATAAACGTGACAAAGATATCAATCACTAATATTAAAAATCCACGAAAATGAGCGTTAGAAACAGTCATACAACAGCAGATTATCTTGATTGGAACACCATGCTCAACCTCATCAGAAAACTGTACAGAGATGGAGATTACAGAATGTCATTATTCATAGGTTGTGGTTGTTTCTTCGGTTTGCGTGTTTCAGATTTAAGAAAACTCACGTGGAGTATGTTGTTAAATGATGATAAGTTTATTATCAATGAACAGAAAACGAACAAGAGGCGTGTAGTTAAAATCAATGCAGATTTTCAAAAGCACATACAACAGTGTTATGAGGCACTGAATATTCAAGATATGGATGAGGATTGTTTCCTATCTCGCAAAAATGCAGTGATGACTACACAACGTATCAATGTCATATTAAAAGAGATTAAGAGGCGTTATAATGTGAAGATTGATAACTTCTCTTGCCACTCGTTGAGGAAAGCTTTTGGTAGGAAAGTATTTGAAAGCAGTGGTGAGAATGCACAGATGGCGTTGGTAAAGTTGTCAGAACTATTTAATCATTCAAGCGTGGCAATTACCAAAATCTATCTTGGATTGAGGCAGGAGGAACTACTTGAAGCATACGATTTGTTAGATTTTTAGATAACGTCTATTAAATAATCGCCATAACAAGAGCGTACTTCCAAAGAAAATAGCTATCTTTGCAGTTGCAAACCCATAAGGGCGAGCAGACATATTGAGGAAGCGTTTTCGCATCGTTCTTTTGATGAAACCTAGGAAACTTCACCAAATGAAATACAGAACGATAAGGAAGTACGCTCTCTTTGGCTTGTATTATCACACCATGATATACGGTCAGAGTGGAGTTGCTATCACTTATTCGTATTTCATGGGAATCCTAGGCCCACATCAAAGAATGAGTGGAAAGTGGCTCCACTTCTTTGATGGGTCTGAACCAATCAATCACAATCAAACGCATCGCAGAGCCATAGATGCAGAGGAGATAAAGCCTATGGCAAATATCTGTAATGAATGTGGCTATCCGCTACAAGGAAATGAGGCTTCTTGTCCAGAGTGCGGTTGTCCTGTGAAACAACCGCTTCAACAGCAATCTCGACAGGATGTGTCGATGCATCATGACCAACATCAACCACAAAAACGATCCAGTTATTGCGCCCCGACATCGGGAAAAACTGATTGGGCGCAATATGTTTATGAGTGCTCGGTGATAGCATGGAAAACATTTAAGAAATATGCTTGTTTCAAGGGCAGGGCTTCCCGCAGGGAATACTGGTCGTTCTGGGCCATTGCTGTAGTTCCGTTTATAATCCCCTATCCTTTGTTGATAGTGTTGTTGCTGCCATGGTTCGGCGTAACCATCCGCCGTTTGCACGACACTGGTAAGTGTGGTTGGTGGTGTTTCGTACCATTTGCCAACGTGTTTCTATTGCTCAAACGTTCGGATGAAGGGCCCAATGAATACGGCGCACCTAATCCTGCAAAAAATCTGCTTTGACATATGGCACTCATTAAATGTACGAACTGCGGAGGGACAATGTCCGACCGTGCCGAAAAATGCCCACATTGCGGCTATTCAATAAATGCTGAACATTCACCATACCCTTCCATAGAAGAAGCAACGGAAGCGTCAGCAGGCATACCTATGCAAGAACCGATAGAAACGATTGTAGAACCTCGCAAAAAATCATATTTATGGATTTGGCTTTGCTTTATTGCCATCGCGGCTGGAATCGGATTCGGTGTATACTATTATGCGTATTTGTATAAACCTCATTGTGGTGCCGATGGAGAATATATCAATCTCTCAAAAGAACAATTATTAAAATTGGCAGATAAAAACGACCTTGAGGCAATGACTCAATTAGGCATAAATTTAGCCGCTGATCAGGATTATACTACCGCTTTTGAATGGTTTAAGAAAGCTGGTGAGCAAGGTTATGCAAAAGCACAGTCCTATATGGGAATATGCTACCAAAACGCAATTGTAGTAGAAAAAAATCCAACAGAAGCCTTCAAGTGGTTTAAGAAAGCTGCTGAGCAAGCTTATGCAGAAGCTCAGCACAATATGGGGGTATACTATCTAAACGGAATTGGAGTAGAAAAAAATCCAACAGAAGCCTTCAAGTGGTTTAAGAAAGCAGCTGAGCAAGGTCTCGCATCTTCTCAAAACAATATGGGAGTATTCTATGAAAATGGAATTGTGGTCGGGAAGAATCTAAGAGAGGCTTTCAAATGGTATCTAAAAGCTGCTGAACAAGGAGAAATGGATGCTCAGTACAATTTAGCATTGTGCTATGCTACTGGTAATGGTGTTGACACAAATACTTCAGAAGCATTCCGTTGGTTTATGAAAGCCGCTGAACAAGGTCATGCAAGAGCCCAATATTTTGCAGGAGTAAGCTATGACGAGGAAAATCCAAGAGAAGCCTTCAAATGGTTTAAGAAAGCTGCGGAACAAGGTGATGCAGATGCAGAGAATAAGGTGGGATTGTATTATCGGGAAGGACTGGCAGGTGATAAGAACCCATACGAAGCTTTCAAATGGTTCAGAAAAGCCGCGGAACAAGATAACGCAGAAGCCCAAAATAATTTAGGAATATGCTACCAATTTGGTATCGGAGTAGAGAGCAATCCAGAAAATGCATTTAAATGGCATCTAAAAGCTGCAGAACAAGGGTTGGCATCAGCACAATTCAATGTTGGTTATTGCCTTGCGATGGGAGTGGGAACTGCCCAAAATATAGAAAAAGGAATACAGTGGATTGAAAAATCAGCAGAACAAGGCAATGAAGATGCACAATCATTATTAGACAATTTAAGAAGCCAATATTAAACTCTGATGTTTCATTTGTGAAGTAAATATTCACAAGTAGACAGAAGTGAACATTGTCAATATAGCGTAATTTGCTGAAACAACGCCATATAGCACAAATATGAGGGCCGTTGAGGTCTATGAGGGCTTCAGCGACTTTCATTTTTATGACCTCAACCTCATTTTTGAATATCAAGAATGTGATTTGATTGTCATAATTTGATTAACTTTGCAGTGTTAAAATCACAACGATGAATCCAAAGGTTGAACACATCAAGAGGCTGATGGCTGAAACAAATATCAGTCAGACTGAATTGGCCAAGCGCAGTGGGATTGCGTTTGGCACACTTAATCGCATCTTGAATGGAAAGCAGGTCCTCCAACCAAACACAGCGAAGAAGATTGCTGATGCTCTTGGACTGAACTTAATAGACCTTATGGATGATGAGGTAGCCATACCTCAACAAAACTATAATATCCAAGGCTACCTTGAGTATAATGGCGAGATAACAAAAATAACTTCATTAAAGCAACTTGAAAAGTGGCTCACTGACCTCAAAGAAGAAAATGAGATACCACAGCAGGCAAAACTTATCATCAAGCAAAACGAGACGAACAGACGCAATATCAAGAAGAACAATCCTAATCAATCATATCATTTCAATATAGAAGATTTTGAGGCGATTGATACCTATGATGCGACTTCCTTAGATTGTTGGGCGTGGAAAACGGCAGATGATGAGAAGGATGGCGTTAGATTGGATTTGGGGAATCAATGCAGTGGTTATGAGTTTGACTTCATGGGCGAACATTTCTTCACAAATGAATCTCTTTACCTATGCGGACAATTCTCACAAGAGCCAACAGAAGAGCTGAAACGCATACAATATCAACTTCTATATGAGAAGAATGGGTATACAGCAAAGAAAAAGATAAAAAACGCTCATAGAGATTTGATTAGAAGCGATTGGGATGAGGTCGCACCCCATTGGATGATGTATGTATGTTGGCAAAAGTGCTTACATAATCAGCAATTTGCAGAATTGCTTAAATCCATACCCCGTGATGCCATCTTGCTTGAAAATTCAACTACCATTCACGAAGGAACAAGTGTATTATGGGGAGCTAAGAACAAGGAAATTGAAGAAGCACGAAACATTGTTGCAAGAGCAGCTGAACTTCAGTATTTGAAACAGTGCAGAAAGAATGGTATCAGACCCAATAAAGCCGATATGGAGCAACGAGCCACAGAAGCGAGAAACACTATTCATTATATAGGCCAATATAGTGGAGGCAAGAACTACATGGGTAAAATCCTTAAACGTTGCCAACTCGCACTATTGGATGGAACTACCCCAAAAATTGATACCGATCTGTTGAGGTCAAAGAAAATATATCTGTTTGGTAAATTACTTACCTTTGCAGAAGAATGAGGAAATATTCCTACAGAGGAGGAATATCGGGTGGCATTTTACAGTCATTTATAGTCCAGTATTTGACCCCATACCTTTATTCTATCAACTTATAATATTGTGTATCAGTCTATTATTTTCGTTTCAACGAGGACGAGTATTGATATAAAATCCGCCCAGTTTTAAGGCATAAACAACTTATACGCAAGCGATTGACAAGAGAAGAAATAAACTTGTCAATCGCTTTTTGCATTCCTTTACAGGCAATTGCCGAGCAGCCCAACGAGATTTTGAAATATGCGATGTGTCTGTTCCTCGGCTATTTTGAGATGGCGCAATCCGGTTCGCCCGGTCATGCGGAGGCGGTGGCCGCGACAGCCCGCTCCCCTGAGGACGCAAGGATGATGAGGATGAACGCCGCTTCGCCTACAGCTGCATGGAGAACTAACAAGATGATGTACTTGACTCTGCCAAACGGTGAAGTGGAAGCCAGGCAATAAATTTTTTGATTTTTTTGTCCGACAGGTGAACTTTCACGAAATTTCATTAACTTTGCGATTGCTGACCGCATCGAAGCCCCGGTCACGGGAGAGAGGGCGGGAGGCAAGACATAATAGAAAGCGTTTATCCGCGCTGATTCTTGACCACTTGGAATTCTCGCAAAATTTCTATTACAGTCAAGGATTGAGCAACGACAGGCGCCCGCGGATATGTAATTATCTTGCATCCGGCAAGGTATTCCGGGAGGAATACAGCCGGAAGCATTGATTGCATATACAAGCGTAGGGCTTCTTCGTTGCCGTCCGACTGTAATAGGGCAATGCGAGAAGCCTCAAGTGGTAGGACGGTAACAGATACAGATTCCTACGCTTTTTTCGTTTATAAACCAATCTAATGCCAACGAGAGGATGACCAAGGCAACCCCAAACAATTGTGAAAAGAGTTATCATTCTCAAAGGAACGAGTAATGTAGGCAAAACATCTACTCTAAACGCACTAATCAGGAAATTATTGGCGAAGGATTCTCTAGTGGTTTATCCTGAACAAAGTTCTGTCATCCCATCTTTCGCAATCGTTGAATTAGAAAAACACAAAATCGGGATAATCACCTTTGGAGACCCTACAAGCGAAACAGATGTAAAGTCTTGTTTGAATCAATGTTTGGAAAATGATTGTGACATTATATTTGCCGCAAGTCGTACCCGTGGCAACGTATACGATATCCTATATCATTTTGCTAAAACTAACCACTTCGCAACAATTGAGACATCACCACTTTATGCCTGGAAGTATGAAGAAACAGGCATGCTCCCCAATAAGCTCAACGAGTCGTTCTCCGAAATGTTGTGTGATTTGATTATTGGGCACTAATGTTATCACTCGGACATTGAGAGAAATGATAGATACTCTACAGATTTTATGAACACAAATTGTTGTATTCAATTTTTCAAATGAAAATGAAACGATATATAAAATTTCTGTCAGTAGGTTTCCTGTTTTTCCACACCTTTACAGTGAGAGCATCCGATGACTTTAGGTATGATGGTATATTGTATAGACCTATCGAATATCAGGGATTAGCAGACTGTGCGTATGCCTATGGGCCTACGACGGAAACATTAGTTAATCCGCCATCGAATTTGGAAATTCCCACGAACGCAGTCAGTGGCAGTAGATCTAAAACTGTTTTAGGGCTTCGAAAAAATGCTTTTGCAGGACTTAGAATGGAATCAGTTGTCCTGCCCAAAAATTTGGTATATATTGGAGAAGATGCATTTTCGCAATGCACAATTCTAAAGAAGGTGAATTTCACAGGTTCATGCAGTTACAGATTATGGTCTCTTGATAAAATACCGGCAGGTGCATTTTGTGATTGTTGGTATCTACAGGATATTAATCTACCAAGCACAGTTCAATCTCTCGGAGATAAAGCATTTTACAATTGTAGAAGTTTCTACTCGTTTACTTTATCCGATAATATAAATTATATAGGAGAAAAGGCTTTCGCAGGATGTGATAACCTGAGGACGGTCATAAGCTTAAATCTAACTCCTCCTGAATTGAAAAGCTATAGGACCGAACAATTTTCGGATGGCGAAAAACAGTTGTATGATAATTTTAATTTCAATCAAGATATAAAATTATATGTACCGGGGAACGCCGTAGAAAGCTATAAAAATGCTCCCGGATGGAATCAATTTGCATACATATTGCCATTGTCTGAAATTCCCGTTAGTAAAATAGAGCTGTCGGATAGAAAACGATCTATAAGACTTAATCAAACAGGAGCTCGAATTCATGCGGAAGTATATCCTTCTATAGTATCAAACCGCCATGTGGAGTGGTCAAGCAGTAATGATGAAATTGTAACTATAGAACCATATTGCTATTCTGGACAAATAAGCTATAACTGGGGTGTATTATTCCCTCATAAGCCTGGTAAAGCACAAATTATAGCATCAATTGGGGATGTCAAGGCAGTGTGTGAAGTTGAGGTGACATATATTCCAGCTAATTCTATTTCTATAGAACCGACAGAAGCTATTATAAAATTTGGAAATTGGCAAGAGTTATCAGTTTCCATAGAGCCAAAAGATTCCGAAGATTATATCAATATTTGGAGTGACAATTCAGAAATTGCAACGGTAGAATACTCAAGTGAAAGATATTCTATCAAGGCAAAAAGTCCCGGGGAATGCAGAATATGGTTCGATGGGGGAAATGCAAAGGCTTCATGTCATGTTACAGTACCTCCTGTACTTCCTGATTATGTAATCCTAAATACTTATGACGTTTCAATAAAGCCAGGATCAGAAGTTGTTTTAAAATCAACGGTTGAACCGGCATCAACAACAGATAAAACAATAATATGGAAGAGTGATAATCCCTATGTTGCAAGCGTCGATGAAAACGGGAATGTAACAGGAAATCATACAGGCATTTGTAATATCACTGCGCAATGCGGTGAGAAAATTAGCAAAGAGTGTGTCGTTTCTGTAAAACCGGAATCTCTTGAATTCGAAAAATCAAAAATAACATTAAGTGTTGGCGAATCATCTGAAATAAAACTTATTTCTCAACCATATAGTGAAACTTTATGGGATGCTCTAGCTTTTAGACAAAGTAACAATTATGTCAGGGTAGATATACGAGAAAAAACAATAACAGCACTTAGTCCAACTGAAAATATTTATGATGAATATGACCCTTATTATTTAGATATTTATTGGAAAACTGATAATGATCGGCAGAATAGATTGGCAAGACTGGAGGTTAATGTGCCTCCAATTTATGCTGAATCATTAACATTAACCCCAACTGAGTGGAATACAACCGTTGGAGAAACTCTGAAAATTATTCCAAATATATTACCTGAAAATTCTTCACGAAGCTACGTGAGGCTCGAATCAAGTAATCCATCTGTTGTCAAAACCGGTTGGAGCACCTATTCACAGATTGAAGCAATAGGGGTAGGAGAAGCTATAATTTATGCAAAAGTTTCCAACAATGACCACGATGTAACTGCCGAATGCCATGTAACAGTTCGTGCACCTGAGGTATTGGTATCATCAATCGTATTAAGCCCATCACCGGTTGAGGGTAAGGAAGGCGATCAGATACAGATTAGCGCGACCCTTCTTCCTGAAAATGCTACCAATAAAACACTAATATGGAGTTCGTCTGATGAAAATGTGGCAACAGTCGATAACAACGGTCTTGTTTCTCTTTTAAAAGAGGGAACTGCTATAATAACTGCGTCTACGAGCGACGGATCCGGAGAGACGGCAACTTGCAATATCTCAGTTCTTAAACGAGAAGTTTTAGTGTCTTCAATTTCTTTGGATCCTTCGGCAGCAGAAGGGAAAGAAGGTGAGCAGATACAGATTAACGCGGCTGTTCTCCCCGAAGATGCCACCAATAAGGTTTTAGTGTGGAGTTCGTCAGATCAAAGCGTGGCATCAGTCGATGACAACGGGATGGTTTCGCTTATAAAAGCGGGATCTGCGACAATAACTGCATCTGCGGCTGATGGATCCGGAGTGTCTGCGACTTGCAGTATCTCAGTTCTTAAACGAGAAGTTTTGGTATCTTCAATCTCTTTGAACCCTTCGGCAGCAGAAGGGAAAGAAGGCGAGCAGATTCAGATTAACGCTACTGTTCTTCCGGAAGATGCCACCAATAAAGCACTCGCTTGGTCATCCTCTGATAAAAGCGTCGCAACAGTCGATGAGACAGGCTTAATATCGTTGCCCCAAAAAGGTACAGCGGTAATAACGGCATCTGCAACTGATGGTTCCGGCATTTCTGCCGAATGTTCCGTGATTGTCACAGATGATTCAGGAATCGATGACATTCTGACGGACAAAAACACTTATGTGAGGGTATTCAACCTGCAGGGTGTGCTTGTTTACGAAGGTATATATTCAGTGGCAAAACTCGTCCCTGATTATTATATCGTAGTATGTGACGGTAAAAAAATTAAGATAAAAGTAGAATAATATCTGTTGGAGGCATTAGTTTCTAATCAAACAATGTTTGGCCATTTGCTTGGCTATTGCCTCAGACCGTCTCAAATGGCGCGGTTTGTTTTGCCAAATGCAAACATGACACACATAATACCTTCATACTCAGCGACCTACTCGCTCTTCAACGAGGGCGAGTATTAAGGTTCAAATTTACTCGCAACATACTTATTACCAGCCATATAAGCAATTAGAATTTGTTTGTATGGCTGGTGTTTTATGGTCTGAAATAGCCGAATTTGTTTGTATAATCGGGGGATTTTGGGACTTTTGTTTGGAGATAATTCGTTAGCAATATTACATTTTCTCAATGAAGACGAATATCATCTGATTTAATATTTATTAATCTTGATGGGCTGTATTTTGCACTACAGTACCTGACAATTTTGCAGAATAACCACATCAAACAGCCTATTCGCGTCAAGCGCCGTGAGGCGCGGATTTTCTTCATCCCACTGCGATAGCTGTGGGCTTGAGAACCAACAATATATGCGTGCAAGCCGCGAATTTGTGGGGGAGCGGTGGTTGCCGCCAGCTATCGCAGTTGTAGAGATATCGCACGTCCCGCGCTTGTCAACAGAATCAGTAATGATTTGCTATTCGTGGTCTTGAGATATACAGATGGCGAACGGTCACAATTCTGACTGTCAAATACGTCCGCCAAAATGACAAAAAAAATTGTCAGGTACTGTAGCTGTTCTCATATGTATTGTTCATATATTGCTGGGAATGGCATTAACCAAAAATGCATTATTTTACTCTATTGTAATGGACTCATGAAGCTTCACCACAACAATAATCGTTAAAGCGCGTTATAAATATAGAATGAAGACTCCATGACACGAGCCATTGCGACAATATCATGTTTAATAGCGACTCTGACTCTATTTCTTGTCCCTATTCAGGGAGAGTGCTGTGAGACTCCTGAGGTTGAATTAGAGCCGGAGATTGAATATTGTGTTGTAGCCAGCAGTCTGCCTCAGCCGCAATTTACCGAGAAACTGCCGGAACTATCGTTGGCGTCAGATATCGCGAGGCCCCATGTTTGCCTATATGTAAAGATCCAGAAACTCATTTTTCATCTACCGGCAAGAATTCTTAACTGTGTGTTTCGTGAATAATCCGGTATAAGTTGACTCTCGCTCTATATCAACCGAAGATATTTTCGTATGTCTCCGGCAGTATTAACTTATACATCTATTCATGACACTCATATTATTATATCTTTTGGGAGCTCTTGGAGTATCCTTTCTTTGCTCCGTGCTTGAAGCCGTGCTGCTATCTACTCCCGTATCATTTATCTCGATGAAAGAAAGTCAAGGGATTAAGGCCGCATCTCTGCTGATGAAGTACAAAACAAATATTGACCGTCCTGTGGCAGCAATCCTGACGCTCAATACAGTTGCGCATACCATAGGCGCGGCTGGCGTAGGATCAGAATCGGTCAAGGTATTCGGAGAAGCCTATTTTGGCATTATATCCGCCATTCTCACACTGCTTATTCTCGTGTTATCGGAAATCATCCCGAAGACAATAGGCGCATCATATTGGCGGACTCTTGCCATGTCATCTGCAAAGATTATCAAAGTCCTGATAATCATAGCATATCCACTTGTGTGGCTCTCGGAATTGCTCACCCGTTGCGTTTCGCCTAAAATACAACCTTTGACTGTAAGTCGAGAGGAAGTTGCAGCAATGGTCAATGTAGGTACTGACGAGGGCGTTATCGAAGATGCAGAGAACAAAGTCATCCAGAATTTTCTAAAGCTCTCTAATGTGAAAGCTGAGGACATTATGACACCTTATGTAGTTGTTGCCTCTGCCTCGACCAACACTACCATGAAGGAGTTTTACGACAACAAGACCCTTGCGCCCTTCTCACGCATTCCTGTTTTTGAAACAAGCCGTGAATTTATCGTCGGTTACGTCCGCAGGGCGAATGTGCTTGAAATGCTTACACAGGATAAGTTTACCGTGCCGTTACACGACATTGTTCGTCCGATTCCATTCTTTATGGAAAATACCAAAGTCTCGGACATATGGCAAAGAATGCTTCAGGAGAAAGAACATATTTCGGTAATAACCGATGAATATGGCTGTATGCGTGGCATTGTGACTATGGAGGACGTAATTGAGACAATGCTCGGAGTTGAGATTGTGGATGAATGCGATACAACCGATAACCTTCAGGCTATGGCCCGTAAGAAATTCACTCCGGAAGCTGCGCGATATTCTGTAGGAGATCATGCTTGACAGATGATGTTTGTTATCTACCAAACCTTTTGATCAATCATGGCATGCCTTGCATCCGTTCGCCCCACTTTCTTTTTAATATAAAAATCGCCCGCACCCAAGACATAAATAATTAATATTAAAGCGATTGACGAGTAACGGAATAAACTTGTCGATCGCTTTTTATATCTTTTCGCTGTAAAATATAGCCATTGGCTATCAAGATCTTACGAGGTTTGAGTTGTTTGACTAAAATCTTTTCAGTATGCTGACGCTTGAGAATATCGAAGATGGTTATTTTAATCAAGTTCGTTTTGCCCGATAGCTATCGGAGCCTGCCATACGTTCCCTCTCTCCATAAAGAAATTCTTATGAATTTGGATATCGCAATTTATCGCAATATTTCGCAAAATTGCGATATTCCTCCATCACATCTATACCTGTTTATAAAGCAAAGGTACGTTATGTCCGGAATTTATCCATTCTTAGAAACGAATTAGTAACACTTGCACTTAAGTATTACCGATGCCCTCCTTGCAAGGATGGCTGTTGATGCGCGCTCAATGATTAATGCGCGATGTATCTGTTTCTCGGCTATTTTGATGGCGCAGCCCGGTTCGCCCGATCATGCTTAAAAACTATGATGCATTGACTGCGAAAGCGGCTTCGACGGAGATATGCCGACTGGATTGGGGTTTCTATTCAGGCGACTCTTTCAACTGGCCCATTTCGTTACAGAGATGGGCGAGCTCAAGACCCCAGACATCCATTGAGCGGATAATGGGCAGAAAGGACATGCCGGTTTCTGTCAGAGAATATTCCACTCGGACTTGAACTTCAGCAAACACTTCTTTGGTCACCAGCCCCATCCGCTCCATTTCATTGAGCTACTGCTGGAGAACCCGCTTAGTTGCTCCCGGTATGAAGCACTGAAACTCTGAGGGCCGTCTGACACCCGGTTCATGCAGTTTATATGATTCGGCTTCCACTTGCTGCCGACCATAATGTCGTAGATAGTGACGCCGCACTCGAGATCAATCGGTATTTTTCGTTCATATCTCATGCCGCGAAATTACTCAATAATCCAAATTATTGGTGTGTGATAAGCTTATTGATCTGAATGTTTTCACAATCTAACTTTGCAATAAAGAACTGCGACAGCTCCATTTTGCAAGCCGCGATGTGTCGGCCGGGCTAACGGCCGTCGACAAGGGGGAGGTAGTCGCCGTAGCCTTCGGCGGCCATCTCTGAGGCAGGGATGAAGCGGAGAGCGGCGCTGTTGATGCAGTATCTCAAGCCTCCGGTCGAACGCGGGCCGTCGTTGAACACGTGACCGAGATGGGCGTCGCCGACGGCGCTGCGCACTTCGACGCGCCGCATCCCATGGGAATTGTCGGCGTGCTCAGTCAGCACGTCGGGCGATATGGGGCGGCTGAACGCGGGCCAGCCACACCCGGAGTCGAACTTATCAGACGATACGAACAACGGTTGCCCGGTAGTGATGTCGACATATATCCCGGGCCGGAATTCCCGGTCATATTCGTTAATGTAGGGCCGCTCGGTAGCGCTGAGCTGCGTAACGGCATACTGCTCGGGCGTCAGCCGACGCCGCAGTTCCTCGTCGGCCGGCTTGCTGTATCGGCCGGCAGTCTTACCGGGATGTTTCAGCGACGGGTCTTCGGCCTTCGCGGCCATCTTCATCAGGGCCGGATCGATATGGCAGTATCCCCGCGGATTCTTCACGAGATATTGCTGATGATAATCCTCAGCCGCATAGAAATTCTCCAGAGGCTTGATCTCCACCGCTATCGGGCCGTTATACCGCGATCTCTGCCGGTCGACGGCCTCGTCGATGACCGCCCGGTCGGCGCTATCGCTATAGTATATCCCCGTCCGATACTGCGTGCCGACGTCGTTGCCCTGACGGTTCAGAGCAGTCGGATCGATCGTCTTGAAATACAGATCGATAAGGAATGGCAGTGACACAACCTCGGGGTCATAGACCACCCTGACGGTCTCGGCAGCCCCGGTGGCACCAGTGCACACTTCGCGATAAGAAGGGGAGGCGGTAAGGCTGTTGGCATATCCGGCCTCGGTAGCTTTCACTCCGGGCACCAGTGAGAAGAAATGTTCCGTTCCCCAGGAACATCCTCCGGCAAAATATATCTCTTTCATGTCGTTATATGTTATAGTTTGATGTCGTTCTGATCCACGCTCTGCGACAGAACATCCGCAGAGCAGCATAAATGTCGTTATCATGAACATTAAGCGCATCACAATCTCAACGCCTGACCCCGCGCCGCGGTTCGCCACACGCCGTCAGAAAAAGCCTCCCCCTCGGCCGATGCCGTCGAGGGGGAGACTATAGCTGAAATAGGCGGACAATTCTTTATTATGCCGTAGCAGCGCCTCAGTTCAATACATTATTTCAGGACAAACTTCTTGCCGCTTCTGATGTAGATTGTGCCGGGAAGAGGATTGGTCACCCGACGGCCTAAAAGGTCATAGATAGCATTGTCGTTCTGACGTGTTTCGGCGCCGATGACATTCTCGATGCCGGCGGCATCTTCATTATCTATCATTATGCGCATCGAGCCGGAAGCCGGAACCGTAAGCTTCGACATATCGAGATATACTTTATTTGCCTTCAGCTCTGTGCCCGCGGCAAGCTTGTAGAACCCGAGGTTGCCATTGCTGTCTGTTCCGAAAACTCTCATTCTGGTTTCGTCGAAGACCTCACGGCCGTTGCCGTCCTTATCAGTCCAGAGCTGATAGAGCCCTACGAGCAAATTCCCTTCGACAGCGGAATACTCTGCGTCGGGATCGAGCGGAAGAAGCCTGTTCTGACGCGAACGCAGCCCCTGACATTTGAGCAGCACAGGGGTTTCGGGAGGTACGACTGTGCCGACTTTCCGCAGCTGGATATATGTGATGCCATCTAATGTCACCGTCTCGCAGGCATAATAGGCCTCAACTCCGTCCCTGCATTCGTATGGAAAGCTTGTATACATGGAAGTCCAGTATCCACCGTCGAAACACATTGACTCGTCGGCAGAAGCGCCGAACCAGAATTCATCAAGATGTTCTTCGTCAAGCGGCTGAATAGCCATCCATGAGTAGGGGTCATCATATTTACAGTTCCCGAGCAATGGCGAACAATATGCCCAATGACCGTCATTTACGCCATCACCGTCGCGATCCTCATCGCCTTCACGATGAGTCATTTTAAGGCCTGCAGTAAATCCGCCATAAAGTATGTAATATCCAGGCACACTCGCCCCCTTGACCGTAAGCGTCTGACCGGTCATTGTTTTTGTATCAGTGCCTTGTCCGAAAGCATTCACCTTCGTGATTGCATCTTCATTGGAGCCGGCATCGGCGTTAAGACTTTCGCCTTTTATGTAAATCACGCCGCTTGCAAGACTTTCCACATCAACCCCGAGCGATTCCTTGGTTCCTTCATCAGAACCATTCCAGTATTTGTCGGCGAAATCTTTAGTGTTGAAATCATCCGGGCAGCTCCAGTGCAAAAGCCCGTCAAGATAATTGCCGCTCGATCCTACGGGTTCATATTTATAATTTCCGACAATTGTCAGCACCCTGTTGAAAATGTTGCGCACACGGAAATAGCCGCTTTGTTTCAGAGCATTCCTGTCTCCGAAAACCGCCGTGATCTCATCTTCTTTCTCAATCCTGAAGGTATAGGTCAGATCTTTAGAGAGTATTTCTCCGTCGGCATTCTGCCATCCGATAAATTCCGACATAAGATGGCGGCAACCATATCGCGGCACTTTTATCAGCGAGGCCGTCAGCGTAACCTCATCCCCTATTCTGTTCTCACGCTTGCTTATGGTGGCGGTTCCGAGTTCTGAATTGATGATATTCAGAACAACTGCTGGCCGTTCGATAAACTTCGCCACATACGACGCTTCGACAGGAGCATTCTCATCTTTACGGTCCGATGAGATTGTGATCTGGCAATTTGCGGGGTCGGTTGTCGCAACGCCACCCTTTTCCCAATGCGAGAACACCATGCCCTCAGCGGGCTTTGCCCATAGATTGAAGGTCACAGACTGACTTGACGCTTTATTGGAAACCGACATTGATTCCTGATAGGCGTCATCAGCGGGAGCCGCGCTCTCAGCCGATGCATATACCTTTCCCTTGCCGGACTCCGCCGACACATTGACTTTCGCATAATACGTGTCGCCTGCCCACATATTCCCTGTGGTGACAAGCAATATGCCTATAAGTATCGCTCTTATAAGTTTCATGATTATTGTTTATGTTTTGACAATTGGTTTATATAATGTGATAATGTTCTAACAGCTATCGCAACCGAAATCAGAGAGCTCCAGGTGTCGGCTTCAGAAGTGAACATAGGCGCAAAAGTGAACAGCAGACAGACCGTTCCATAAAAAACAAAGAATCGGGCGCATATCGCTTTTCCTCGGAAACAGACCCAAACAATCAAAGGGAGAGGGTTCAGCGGAATATACATCCAGTTCCACGGCGTGCCGATGCTTGCCGGAACAATCGAGACCAGAGCCAATGCCACAAAGCCGGCGGTCTGCATTGCGAGTAGCACTATGTCGGAAACCCTTACCGTCTTTCTGCATTTTCCAGACAGATCAAGCAACGAGACCACAACGACAAAAATCAGCAATATCAGGCTGAGTGATGCCGGGGAAAGTGCCTGACAGGTCTTTTTTGATTCTCCGGCAACAACCGTCTCGCCGTTTCCGGCAAGAAACGGGCGAACCGATCCGTCGGCCGATTCTATCAGGGCGTCACTGAAACAGGTCTCCATCATCAGCGGCACCATTCGTGTGCGCCAGGAATCTGTTTTATCGGCATCCGTGCCGCAACCGACATTAAAAACCAGTGTTGCCCAAGGACTTTCATCTTTGAGTATGGACTTCTGAAGAGTTCCGTTGTCGTCCGTGATATACCGATGATCCTTAATGATGAGATTATCCGAATCAAGAGCCTCGATGATTTTGTCGATTGCTTTTGAATTGCAGTTAGAGAACCTGACATTGAAATTATCCTCATATCCTGATTCGACGCTTTCATCGAGCAGCTGCCACAGTCGGCGGATCTGCCTGTCGGTCAGATTCAGGGGATAGGACTTCACCTTTCTGCCCTCTTCCTTGAAATGGGATATATATTCCCTGCTTTCAACCGAGACATAGCGTCCCCTGGCCTGACCGAGAAGTTGCCCGAGAGTGCCTCCGGCATTGTCGGTCTCGTAAGAAAATGCATTGTCAAGCCCGTAGGCCGGACACTGAAGCCTGATAGCGGCGTGGCCGCCTGCCTGCCAGATCATGGCTCCGGGCGACGAGACAAGCATCGACACCATCACCGTGTCTCTGGCAGGCGACGGTGTCGATGCTTCTGAAGCAATATACGGATTCCATAGAAATAAAACGAACAGTATAGCTATCCTCAATGTCGTTTTGTCCATATATTGCTGCTGACTGCCTTTAGTTACTTAACAAGAATCTTCTTTCCGTTAAGAATATAGATATTACCCGGGACGACTTCAGTCACCCGTTCTCCTTTAAGATTATACAGAATCTCAGAGCCATTGTTTTCACGCCCCGGATTCTCTACGCCAAGCACTACGTCGGCCTCGTCGGCAGGCTCGCCAAGGCTTATGCCGATTCCCGACTCGTCAGGCTTAAGGCTTGATTTCGTAGTGAGAATGAATGCATGGTTGGCTGGAATCTTAGGAGTTTCCACAAACCAGGGTGTGCTCATGACTCTCATATCCGAAGCAGAGAACCTGTCCTTGCGTGTAGTCAGATCATACACCGAATTCTCGTCAAGATTAGCCTCGATACCCCACAGATTCCGAAGGGTCTTCTCGTTGGCGGGAGTGCTGAGAAGCACTGCATAAGGCACCGCATTGTCGTCAACGGCACGACGGGGAGCGCGCTGTTCGGCTATCTCTTCGTCCGTCACACCGAAACCGGGTTTGTTGACCGCCGGATCATAATCGGAATCCTGGGCTTTAAACGGTATTCTGACAATATTGTCGGTCATTTCTGTGCTGACACACTCGACGAACACCGGAGTCCGGCGTTCTACCGAGCTGATACTTTCTCCCATATCAATATAAGTGACCTTGCCAAGTACATCAAGCTCTTTGGTCTGCAACGCAGATTCGCCGAAAGAATGGAACCTGAGCTTGTCGGGGTTCACCGCCTCCATCGGGAAATCAACATACATCGCAATCAGGTGAGCGTCCTCTTCATCAGGTTTGTTGATGCGGTGTCCCACAGGCTCAATGGCAAAATAATTATCGGTCTCGTCCATCGGAATCACATTCCACACTGCGGCGTCGGCTGCCGACAGGGCATGGGCGCTGTCAAGAAGACCGAAATGCGACGAATTGTCACTTGCCGTGCCGACTGTGCTGAATGCGTTCTTTCCGTCGGAGAAACGGCCGTTGGTGAGATACAGGCGCTGACCCTCCTGAATGCTTGGGATATATTTGAGGAAACCCTGCATTATGGCACGACGCTGCATCTCTGTCGCAAACGCCTTGAAGTTGATGCCGAGAATGCTTGCATCGGGAGCCTTCTCCGGATCGAGAAAACGCTCGACATACATTTTAATCCAGTTGTAAAGCACTTCATGATCCGCGAATATCTTCTCGAAGGTGAGATGATATACTCCGTTGGCATCCTTCAGATCTCCATACTTGGCATCAATATCATATCCCCATTCTTTCCAGAGAGCAGCCTCGGCTGCGTCAATTGCCTCGCCGCTGCCGAGCCCTTGCTTTCCCTGCATATAATGGCGCATACAGGCAAAGCCGAGTTCAAAGGATTTCCTGTTCTGCTCGTTCTTAAGATAGAAATCGCTGGCGGTAGTGCAATCAATCCAATTGAAATACAACCGATACTGATTTCCGCCGACAGGCTCAAGATAGGCATGGAGGTCTATATTCGCCGAGACCTCTGCATTGAACCGCTTCGCGAAATCCACCAGTTTCTCGCTTTCCGAGGTATAGCCGAGCTGTTCTTTTTCGGCACTTGTAAGTTTCGCTATTTCAGAATCGAGCCGGTCGGCCACTATCTGAAACAGAGCCTGCACCATAGCCCGGCCCGAGGCGATATATCCGTATTCTCTGGCCACCCTCTGCAAGGAATAAGCCATTGATTCGTAATCGCTTTCATTGAGATTCATAGCCAGCTTGTTTACAGCCATATCCCAGTAATCTTCCTGAGGCATGCCGAAAACTTCGATTCCCTGACTGCTGAGATTTCCTATCTTATACCGAACCTGGCCGTTGTATAGCTCCGGAACCGCCCGCAAACGCATCACTGTGCCGGCGCTCGTAAGAGCCTCTTCTCGTGTCAGATCGGGCGCTGCCGTAAATGGCCCGCGAACCTCGACATAGCCGGTGCCGCCTGCCGTGCCGAGGGCGCTCTGAACCCTGAAATAACCCTGAATGGGAGCATAATCTTCTCCGGCCGCCAACGACGGCATAACAGAGCCGACAGCTATCGCCGCCGCTCCGAAAAGTCTGAGTAGATTTTTCTTCATAATAATTATCTTGACTATTTTACTATAAGTTCAAGTGTTAAGATTATCCCGTTTATTATTGGTTTCTGCTTGATTCGTAGACCTCTATTGCTCCATACCCTGAAATCAGCCTACTCTTCAGTCTGCAAATTTAAACACAAATTCACAAATTGCCCCCTCAATTGTTAAATACATTTAAACGCCGGTCTTTCAGATATTTTGGACAAATGAACCATCGGTATAAGCCGTTCGTTTTAGATATGCTATGGAACACAAAGTTGACATAAAACGCACCTACGACGCCGCTTCTCCAGGCGACGGATTCAGAATATACATAGACCGCCTGTGGCCCAGGGGACTGTCGCACGAGACATTTCATTACGATCTGTGGGACAAAGAGATCGCTCCGTCGACCGAACTTCGGGAATGGTTCCACACGTCGCCTGACAGTCTGTGGCCCGAATTCGCCAGTCGCTACAAGGCCGAGCTCAACGCCAATCCGGCGTTTCAGTCCATGCTCCAGACAATCGCCGACAAGCCGAAAGTGACGCTGCTCTATTCCTCTCACAACCGCGCGCATAACAATGCCGTGGTGGTCGAGGAACTTCTTGCCGGCTCCGGCTGGCAGCCGACAGAGCCAGAGTAATTTTCTCAGACAACTATAAATAACACACAACTATGTTAAAGACAAGTTACAAATTCGGAGAGGTGCACAACCTGTTGTCTCAGGTCTATGCAGGGCCGGAGAATGTAGAGTTCAGAAGTATTTTCGACAACACCAACGGCGGAGTGTCGCTGCTCGCCTTCAGAAAAGAAATCTTAAAAGATGAAGGGGGCGGCCGGTTCGGCCGTCCCCTTCTTTATTGTCGCCTGTAGCTGACACGCGCCTGATACATCTGCTCCTTTATGCCGCCCCGGCGCAGGAAATCCTCCTGAAGCCGGTCAAGAAGCTTGCGCAGAAAAACATCAGTCTGATGAATGAGCGTGATTGCGATGTTGGCTATCGTTTCATCAGAACGGTGTCGGATAGCTTCCGAATAGTAGGCCGAATCGTTATGGCTTGAACAGACCCGACGGGTAATGGCCGCCTTTTCTGAGTTAACGTCCCATTTGATCAGATTTCTGACCCTTAGATAGTCCTCATAGTCCAGCAGAAGCTCCTGAAGGCTTGCCCGTGCCACGTTAATCAGTTTTATCTCGGTTTCGGCCGAAGTCGCGCCGGCGGCTGAACCTTCGGCAATATTCTGCCTGCCGCTGCGGGCAGCCTGAATCATCTGATCGATGGTTCGGTCACTCTTTTCCAGATATTTGTGAGCGAAGTAATAAGTAATATCATAGATACACTCGGTTTTCTGAAAAACTATCAGGTTTCGGAAGTTACCCTTTTTCGGCAGAAAAGTGTCGGCCATTGCTTTTTAAGTTGATTGATTATTAGACCTATTAGGCCAATTAGACTAATTCCGGAGAGCCGGACGCCTATAAGCCCTATAGTCGGGTTATTTTTCGCAAAGATAGCAATCTTTGCCAGACAACGGCCCCTCCGCGCCGGTCATTCGGTGCGGAGGTAATCGACGGGGTTGCTCCGGGCTACACGCCTGGCATTCAGCGCTACTACAGCAATTATCAGGGCGAGCAATATCAGAAGACAGCCGGCCATGGCCAGGGGCGACAGCGAGACCTGTTCGGTGAACTGCGAGAGCCAGTTACGTCCGATTATCACCGCGGCGATTCCTCCGCAGAGCAGCGACGGCGCCGCTACACGCATAATGTCGCGGCAGAACAGCCGCAGTATCTGCCCGACGGTCGTGCCGTTGACCTTGCGTATGGCTATCTCTTTGGCGCGCCGCTGCACCTCGTCGGCCGTATAGCCTATCAGGCCCACCATAGCTATGAGAAGTATAGCCACACCGGCCGCCATCACCGAGAACCCGAAACGCTTGACCGGAGCCGACAGCGCCTCGACGCGCGTCTTATAAGGAACAAGATATTTATTGTTTCCGAATTTGTCAACAACCTTCTGTGCCTCGGCGAGGGTTTCGGGCGTGAGCTCGCCGAACCTGACGTAGACGTTCTGGCGCACTGAGGTTGCCGGAAACAGCACTCCCGCGCGCGGATCGGCATAGTCGTTGTTATATCCGCCGCGCCTTATGTTCTTTATGACGCCGCAGATGGTGAATTCTATCGAACCGCTGTCGCCGCTGTGCTCCGTTATGCAGAACCGCTTGCCGACGATATTGTCGTCTTTGACACCGAAGTGGGTCTTCATGACGTCGATAAACCGTTCTTCGACAATAACCTGATTCACGGTCGTATCGGCATTCTCCCTGAATGTGCCTCCCTGCACGAACTCCATTCCCATGACATCGAAAAGATTGGCGTTGGCCCAGTACATGTCGGCCACATTGACCTGATTGTCCTTGCGCGGATCGTCGTGAATCCAGACGTTATTGCCCTCAGCGCCATAGGTAAAGTCCTGATCGGCCGACGTCACGGCGTCGACGCAGCCGAGACTCGACAACTCGGCGACCATAGCGCCGCGCTCATTATCGGGCATCGTGCCCAGATAGACCGAAGCGATATTCCCGCTGTCGTAACCCATATCGCCGTGGCTCATCATGCGATACTGGCGGAACACGAGCACGAGCAGGCAGAACAGCAGACCGGCAGCGAAGAACTGAACCGAAAGCAGCGCAAGTTTCCAGACCCGGCGCCTGCACGGATTATGCCTGAACACGTTCGAAACAGGGGTCTTGCAGTACATCCACGCCGGAACGACACCCGTTATCACAAGCAGACCCAGAATAACACATCCTTCGACGAGCCACACCCGTCCGCTCGAAAGCAGATCATAGACGCTGTAGCCGAGCAGCATCTCACACTGGTCGGACAGGCAGAGCACTATCAGCACAGCGAGGACTATAGCCACAGCGAGAAAGAACAGGCTCTCGCCCATTATGCGGCCGAATATGGCGGCGTTACCCGTGCCGTAGCATTTGCGCACGGCCATCTCGCGGCTGCGTCGGCCGAACTGGCCGATCACGATAAGGAGATAGTTGAGCGACGCACTGACGAGGATTATGAATGCCAGAATGCTGAGCACCCATATCATTGTCCTGACACTTTCCTGCGCGGTATAGACGTCGGTCAGCGGCATCAGCCCGAAATTCATATGGAACACCTCTATGGCCTCGGGGGGAAGCTCTTTGCGGATCATACGGTCGATATAAGGGCGCACATCGTCGGCCGTCGCTCCGTCGACAAGGCGCACATAGCTCTTGTAGCGGTCGTTGCCGACCCAGTTTTCCGTTCCGTCGCCCATGAAATTCCCGATCGAAGGCATCGAAAGATATATGGCGTTGGTGAATGTCGAGTTGACGGGAAAATCTTCATAAATGCCGTCGATCATCACGGAATAGCTGTCGTTCAGTTCGGGGCTCGACAGTGTGGTTCCGATGACATCGCCGCCGATCTTCTCGGCCAGAGAGCGCGGAATCATGCAGTGGTTCTCGACAGCGAGCGCCTCCTTCGGATTGCCGCTTATGACGGGCTGACGGAGAACGTCGAACGCACAGGTGTCGGCCAGTATAAGAGCATCGGCATCGAAAAGCTGTCCGTCGGGGGTCTTTACGGTCAGCTCCCCGGTTATCTGGGTAAAGCGGGTGGCACTCTCGACCGGCGGCGCATAGCGCTTCAGCCCCGGCGCGATAGCTCCGGGCGTCTGGAGATATTCCATGAACTCACCGTGGGTGATGATGCTTTCCGTAATGATATAGACATTTCCGTTTTCTGGTATAAAGCTGTCGTAAGACTGTTCGATATACGCTTTCGCCACGAGCAGAAGCCCGATAGCCAGTCCTATTGTCAGGCAGAACAGCTTTGTAAGGTTCCGCCTCAGGTCGTTGACAAAGAATTTCAGCATCGCAGTTACATTTTATTGTTCAGACTTTCAACTATCCGGCCGTCAAACAGATTGATGATATAATCGGCCTGCGAGGCATCGCGCTGCGAGTGGGTGACCATTATTATCGTCGCGCCGTCGCGATGCAGCTCATCGAGAATCTGAAGCACCTCGCCGCCATTTTTCGAATCGAGGTTACCCGTTGGCTCGTCGGCAAGAATCAGCCCCGGACGCCCTACGATAGCGCGGGCAATCGCCACCCTCTGCTGCTGACCGCCCGAAAGCTGCGACGGATAGTGACGGCTGCGGTGGCTTATCCCCATGCGGCGCATGGCCTCGTCGACCCGGCGGTTCTTCTCGTCGCGGCCGAGATTGAGATTGTTGAGCGGCAACATTATATTGTCGCGAACACTCATGTCTTCTATCAGGTTGAACGACTGGAAGATGAATCCGATGCGTCCTTTACGCCAGGCCGTGCGCTCGGCCTCTCTGAGGTTGGCGACTTCCTCGCCGTCGAGACGGTAACTCCCCGAAGTCGGGTTGTCGAGCAGACCGAGAATGTTGAGCAGGGTCGACTTTCCGCAGCCCGAAGGCCCCATTATAGCGACATAGTCGCCGTCGGCGATTGTGAACGACACCTTATCGAGAGCCACGGTCTCGACCGAATCGGTGCGGAATATCTTCTCGAGATTGCTGATTTCAAGTTTCATTGTCTATCGGTTGTTAATTGGTTTATTTCAGGACTATTCTGTTGGCATTGCCGAAATTCCTGTAGGAGCTCGTAATGATGCGCTCTCCGGCCGTCAATCCTTCGAGAATCTCGTAATACTGAGGATTCTGGCGCCCGATCTTTATGTCGCGCAGGGTGGCTGTCGAACCGTCTTTGCTGACCACGAACGCCTTATTTCCCCCGGTGCTCTGGAAGAAGGCGCCGCGCGGAACCAGAAGCGCCCGGGCCGGCTCGCCAAGCTGAAGGTCGATATAGAAAGTCTGCCCGACCTTTATGTTTTCCGGGCGCGCTCCCTCGATTCTGAGGTCAGCCCGGAATGTGCCGTCGGTAACCTCGGGATAGAGCTTACTGACGACAACGTCGTATTTCGCGCCGTTGCGCTCGATTCGCCCTTTCAGCCCCGGCTCGACGCGGTCGATATAGTGCTCGTCGATTTTCACTGCTATCTTATAGTCGTCGAGAATGTTTATCTGCCCTATCTGCTGGCCTGCGGCAATGTTCTGGCCGAGTTCGGCGGTCAGGTTGCCGAGCTGGCCGGAGTGCGACGCCCTGACGTTGAGATTGTCGGCCCGCTGCCTGACGAGGCTGAAATTTTCCTGCATATTGCGCAGGCTCTCGCGCATCATCCTTATCTGCTCGCGCCGGTAGAGCGAATCCTGACTGAGACGCTCCTGAAGCAGCGCGAGACTGCGACGCGCCAGCTCGCAGTCTTCGCGGGCCTGAAGATATTCCTCGCGCGAGCAGAGGTTTTCCTTGTAGAGCTGTTCGTGCTGTTTCATTATGCGCTGCTTGCGGCTGTAGTCGGTTCGCGTCGACAGAATGTCCTGCCTCACCTGAAGCCGCTCTTTCTCCATGGCCAGCTCGGTGTCGCGGAGCATGTTCTGCTTTTCGGCGAGCTGCGACTCAGAATCGAGAATCTGCTGGCGGAGGTTAGGATTGTGAAGCGTCAGGATTATATCCCCCTCCTTCACCATCGCACCCTCTTCGACCCATCTGCGGTCGACAATGCCCGTTTCGAGAGCCGACACCTGGACGGTGACGCCCGTCTCGACTCGCCCGTTAAGGCGGATACAGTCGTTGAAGATTCCGCTCGTGACCTCGGCGATGGTGACACTGTCGGCGTCGGTCTTATAGGTATTTTCGCCAATCCGGGTTACAGCGTATATGGCCGCTGCAACGATCGCAACACCGGCTATCGCCACCGCGGCTTTCTTAAGAAACCTGTTTTTCGGTTTTATCTCCTTATCCATTACTTTATAAGTTTCTCTCCGTTAAAATATCCTAACATAATCCGGCTTATTATCCGGCGTATACGCTTCCCCTCGAAGTTAGCCCGCGCCGTAGCAAGTTTCGCCCCCGAGGTGTAGAGGTCGATTGCCGACGCTCCGCCAAGCTCAAACTTACGCTGCACGGCATTGTAGGCAGCCTCTTCAGCCCTGACGCGCGCCTCGGCGGCGCAGAGCTCTTCAACGGCGCTTTCGAGGTCGAGCCGGGCCTCGGCTTTCTGGCGGTCGGCCTCATAGCGGGCCTCGTCGAGCAAAATCTCCCTGCGGCTCACTTCGAGCGAGGCTTTCCTGACGCCGTTTATCCTCGACAGGCCTGTAAAGAGCGGCACCCCTACGGTGAATCCGACGTAGCGTCCCATATTGTCGCGCCACTGCTGCGAGAACCGCGGGGTCTGATATCCGTCGCCGTAGATTCTGTAATACGATGTCGACACCCCCATATTCAGCGATATTACGGGCGAGAACCGTCCTTTGGCCGCTTTCAGATAATAGCGGCTCTCTTTTAGAGCGAGCCGGGCCTCGGCAATGCGCGGATTCTCGAAACCGGCGTCGGCCTCACCTTCATATTCCTCTTCTGTCAGTTCCGGCACGACGCCGTCGAAAGGCATCCCCATGCTGCTCTTCAGCCTGAGATGCGCCTTTTCGAGCAGGCTGTTCTGATTGGTCAGCTCATAGCGGTCGGCCGCCACGATAGCTTCGACCTCGGCCAGGTCGGCACCGCTCTTAGAACCGAGTTCCACACCTTTTTCCACAGCCCGGAGATTGCGCAGATCGCGCTCGAGCTGCTGCTCCATCTGCCCCACCATTGCCTTGCAGTACGACACATTATAGAACGCCTTTATCACCTCGATCGAGATTTCGTCGGCGTCGGCCCGGGCGCCCTCTTCGCGACGCAGCCTGCCGGTCTTCGCCGCCTTGAGGTTGTTGACGCCGACAAGGCCGTCGAACAGGGGAATGGACATCTGGAGGCCGAAGCCCGAATAAAGCGTCTTGCGGTTGTCGTAGGTGTTGGTCTCGGGGTCGATATTTCGGCCGAAGCTCATATTGCCGCTCGCCGAGAGGTCGACCTCGGGCATCAGAGCCGAAGCAGCCAGACGGCTGTCGGCAGCCGCCTGCCTCACCTCGATAGAGTTGACGATATTGCGGTGGGCATGTTCGCGGGCGTAGACAAGGCAGTCGTTGAGGGTCATCCCTGCCTGCGCCAGCCGCGCGACGATAAAAAATGCTATCAGAGCTATAAGTCTCATTGTGTCGGATTGGTTTTGACACTGCGAAGATAGGGGCCCCCGAGCCCTTCGCCCCCCGTTTTCCCGAAAAACAGACGACAGGGCTCCGAAATCGTATGATTTTTAGACACTCCCCCTCGTTTCCCGCCGATTCCGCGGCAATTTACTTCCCGGAATGCGCGCTAAGCTGTAACTTTGCGTCATGAAGATACTTATTATCGACGACAACAGGGCAGTGCGCGTTTCGCTGAAGCTTGTTCTCGACAGCGAATTCGACTCGATAACGGCCATCGGTGACCCGCGGCTGCTGCCGGCACTGCTGGCCAAGGGCGATTTCGACGCAGTTCTGCTCGACATGAATTTCGACAACAGCCGCCTCGACGGCAGCGACGGTCTCTTCTGGCTCGCGCGCATAAAGGAAATGCCCCGACCTCCCGCCGTCATCCTAATAACGGCTTTCGGCGACATCTCGCTCGCCGTCGAGGCCATGAAGAGCGGCGCCGACGATTTCATAACCAAGCCCTGGAACAACGACGGGCTCATAGCCAAGCTCAGCTCGGCCATAGCGAAAAACCGTGCGGAGCGGGCCGACCGCGCCATCCTCTCCGACGCCCGTGATGCCCGCGAGCGCGAGGAAAAGCAGCAGGCCATGACTCTCGACGAACTCAAAGCGGCCCATATCGACGCTGTCGTAGCCCGATGCAACGGCAATCTCTCGCGCGCCGCCGAACTGCTCGGCATAAACCGCCAGACTCTCTATAACCAGCTGAAAAAGAAATGAGACACTTCCGACTGAATTTCTTCGGATGCATTGCCGGCAGTATTGTCTTCGCGGTTCTGTCGGCGCTCTGCTTCCGCGCGGGCTCGTGGGCCGCCGGTGTGCTTCTGCTCATTCCGTCGGGAGTGGCGGTCGCGGCTCTGTGGCGGCTCGTCAGACGGCTTATTTTCTCAATGTCGGAATTCGTCGAAGCGCTTGAGATGAACGACCCGACAATACGCTTCCCCGAGAGCGGCGACCCCTGCATAAGCCGCATGTCACAGGCTATGCGGCGCATAACCGGGCTTTATAATTCCGCACGCCTCGAACTGGAGACGCGCAAGCTCTATTACGACCGCATACTGCGCATAATGACCCACGAAATGCGCAACGCCATAGCTCCCGTCGTGTCGCTCAGCGCCGACATGAAAAAGAATCCGGCCCGTTATCAGGGCGAGAACTTCCGCGAGGCCGTCGGACTTATCAGCGACGAGAGCGAAGGGATAAGCCGCTTCCTCGAATCATACTACGAACTGACCCACCTGCCCGCTCCGCAGACAGCGGAAATCGACGTCAAGGACTTCTTCTCGGGGCTGCGCCGATCGTTCATGATCTTTCTGAGAGAGTCGGGACTGCCCGACGACACGATCAGCTACACTCTCCCCGTCGGCATGACGCTCAGTGCCGACCGCGGGCTGCTCAACCGGCTGGTGACAAACGTGCTCCGCAACGCCGTCGAAGCTGTCGCATCGGCGCCTGAGCCGCGCATAGAGGTCAGCGTGTCGGCCAGCGGCGGCCATCCCTTCATCAGCATCGACGACAACGGCCGCGGGATTCCGCCCGAAGTCATGCAGAACCTCTTCCAGCCGTTCTTCACAACCAAGCCGGGCGGCAGCGGAATAGGTCTCTGCCTCAGCCGCCAGATCGCGCGCCTCCACGGCGGAGACTTCACACTGACATCCTCCGCGCGCGGCACAAAAGCCCTGATAACCCTCCCCTGACAACCGAAAACAGCAGCATATCGGTCAGTGATACGCCGCTGTTTTATTCTTTCAAACTGTCAGTCTACCGGACTGAACTCGTCTTTGCCCACACCGCAGACGGGACATACCCAGTCGTCGGGAAGATCGGCAAACGATGTTCCGGGAGCAATACCGTTATCGGGATCTCCAATTTCGGGATCATAGACCCATTCACACACCTCACATACGTATTTCTTTTTGTCCATAGCTTAAAATTTTATTGTTAGGTTAATAATCCGAATATCTACGGTCTACATTCTGAAACGCCTCATGCCGCCGGATTGTTCGGACATCCGCCCTCACCCTTTTCCGGCCCACAGACACCGGCCTGCGGAATTATGCCACGCCGCCGCCCTGCAATATAATGAAACCGATATTACCCGTTTCTCCAATTTTTTTATTAATTTTGGCTCAAATAAACGCTCACATGAAGAAAGAGAACGAACCGGCCGACAGCCTGCGGCAACTTCTGGAACTCGAGGCCAAATACGTCGTGCGCCACGAGGTGCTCGACGAATTTCTGGCCGGTGGCGTGCCTGTGAGCCTTGACACCTACGGCCCGATGATCGATGCCGGAGAGTTCAACCCCGATATATATGTGGTGAAAGACGGTCTCATCCGCGGAACTTATATGGACAAGAATATAGAGAAGACCGTAGGATTCGCCCTGCCGGGAACCTTGCTGATCTCTTTCCATTGTTACTACAGCGGCGAACCCTCATATTACCGCTTCGAGGCCTGCTGTCCGACAACGGTGCTGCGCATTCCGCGGGCTTACTTCGACGGACTGCTCCGGCGGTCTCACGAATTCGCCCTATGGGTAATGAGCGCCCACCAGAACCAGCTTTTCTACAACGAATGCCGCAATCAGGTGCTCAGCGGCGACGCCAAGAGCCGTCTGCTGCAGCTTACACAACGGCTCTCGGGACTCGTCGACGGCGAATGGCTGCCCGGAGGCTCGTCTGCCGACAATCACGACCGACGGCTGAAAACCGAGCTGAACACCCGTTGGAAAGCCATTTTCCGAATCGTGCCGTCGAAAATTATAGCCTCATATCTCGGCATAACCGAGCAGCACCTCAGCAAAATCAAACGCCAGATCATCACCTCAGGTGAACTCTAAACAAACGCGACCGCCCCATAAGAGGTAGCGGCCGCGCCTTCCAGCATATTTTTCGGAGATTATTCGGGACGAATAACGGTTACTTCACCGTTGACACCGTTGATCTCCAGCATATAGAGCTTAGAGAGAATCTCGCCGTCATAGGCGAACACCATAAGACGGTTCTTGCCCGGGCCCCATGCTCCTGCATCGGAGTCAAAAGCCGAGCTTATCGAAAATTTCTTTGTCTGCTTGCCGCTACATAGCGTGAGATACGTGCCGTTGACATCGACAAAATCCTGCATGATCTGTTCGTCGGTGCGTCCGTTGGTCTTGACATAATAATTGTCGGCCGAAACATTGTTGATGACATATTTGACATTATTGTCCGACGGAGTGATCGTGGCGGTATATTGCTGAAGATCCTCATCGAAATCAGAAATCTTTATGTCGAAAGTAACTTCGTCGGTTGTCTCGCCACTCTTTGTCGACAGCGTCTGGGTGTAGACAGCGGTCGTGCGGCCTCCCTCTTCATCGACACCGAATATCATCAGGCGGTATTCTTTCTTAGTATCGAAATAAACGCCGTCGAAAACGTTGTCGTGGCTGTTGATCACGGCGTCGCCGGTCTGGATATGGTCGGTATCGGTTGTCCAGCGGTTTCCGTTCATGCGGGTCAGAAACTGGAGCTTCCTGGCAATCCACATCTCGGTTGTCGTCGAAGCGAAAGCCGTTTCCTCTTCAATCAGGGCTATCCAGCGGAGCGACTTATCGGAGGGCTTGACGTCGAGGCTCATCTCGGCGCCGCTAAGGCGAGTGGCCGCGACGTCGAAAGTAGCATTGCTGGTCGGAGAAACCGGCGGAACAGTAATCTCGAATGTCTCGATATTGGTCACAAGCTGGCCGATCTCGCATCCGAAAGCGGCGACAACGAACTGATCGCCGACAACGATATTGGAGCAGCGCGCCGAACCTTCGCCGAGATTGGTCAGCGAGGGCCATCCGCCCGACCCATTTGAATAGGCAAGCTGTTCGAGATTGGCAAGGTGAAGTCTAACGGTATTTTCAATGCCGTTCTGGTCGACCTCGCTCTTGTTGAAGATGGCAACAGCGAACGGAATTGTCGGGTCGGAGCTCTTCACGCCTACCTCAACCTTGTTTGATGTCGGAGCCGGATCGTAGGTGAAGGTATAATTGACTTGCGCAACCTCGAGCTTCTTTGTGCGCCATTCGATCACCGTCGGTTCGGCGGCAATAACGATGTCGTCCTCGGTATATTTGGCCGGAATCACAATGAACACCATATCCATCTCGGGAGTTATCGTATAATCCTGATCCCACCATTCCGTGCGCGAGCCGTCGGCATGATAGAGAATAGATTTTTTATCTACCTCAGGCACCGTCTTGTTCCAGAAATCAGCGAAAGCATGGACATCTTCGCGGAACTGCTCCCAATAGTCCATATACCATTCGCGCTTGTCAACTCCGGCAAGCTTCGATTTCGGACATCCGAAAACAGTAAACCAGGTGTCGTCTTCGGTCGTGGTGACCGTATATTCGAGATTATAGTGGTGAGGCGTGATCGTGACAGTCAGCGGACTCTCGGGAAGAGCCTCGACAGGAGTCATTTTCGTTATCGACGAAAGCTTGTAGGTCTTTTCCGTTCCGTCTTTCTCTCTGACGGTCATCTGGGAATAATCGCCGGCAGCGGCGTCATCTTTCTGATATGTTATCTTCTCGGTATCGTCGAGCCAGATGCGGCCGATACTTTTTCCCAATACGCCGGTCAGATCGATACGGCCTATGCCGGCAAAGATTGCGGCCGCTCCGGCTATGGCCAGAAGTCCTGTTGTAAATTGTCTCTTCATGCTTACTTGACAGCTACTTTGAACGACATATCATTGATTTTCACGACATAAACGCCCGGAACAAAGCAATCGAGGCATATCTCTACGCGGCCGTCGACAACCTCGTCGGCGGCCGCAAGACGTCCGTCGAGACGATAGATGCTTACCTCCGTGCCGTCGGCAACGCCGCTGACAACAATCTTTCGGCCCTCCTGCTCTATCTCGGGGGCGTCGGCGTCGACACTGCCGATAGCGGCGTCGGAACCGTGGCTCATGCCGACAATATCATTGCGAGAAATTTCGACCTTGCCCGAAGCCGCGCTTTCGGCAACCATATTCTCGGTGTCGAAACTGATAGCGAGGTCATCGGCCAGTGTGATGGCAACGCTCGAACCGTCGCGAAGATCGACGTTGAGCGTCTTGAATCCTGCCGCCCATAACGACGACATGGATGCCAGCATAAATGTGAGTAATAGAATTTTTTTCATAAAACAGTTATTGTGATTGGTAATATGCAATGTTCAAAGATACGATCTATCGGCATTTCGGCAAAATTTGCCACCTAAAACCCCGAAAAGCATAACGCCTTATCGCAACGCCACGAAAATATTAAGCATTTGTTACAATAACCTTAATCTGAATTAAGAAATGCCGCCCATAAAATTATTTTAACAATTTGCCTCGCCACAGTCTATCGTCCGGCACAGTCCGGGAGGCAACGCTCTTTTAACTCTTTTTGAGCAACCATTCGCCCGAAAGGGTTGTTATTCAAGAGAACATCAAAATTCAAAGATATATTATTATGGACTGCAACTGTAAATCCGACAAAGAAAAACGCTCCTACCACTTCAACATCTCCGAAGTAGTCGACTGTAAAATTCAGGAAGTCATGAACTTCAACTTCGGCGGCCACCACGACCTCGCCGCCATGGTAGAAAGAACCAACGAAAAAGGCGACATCTCCGAAAAACACGCCAAAGAACTCGTAGTCGGCATCCGCCTGCTCCACCACGTGCTCAAGAAATGCGCCGGTGACAACAGCATTTTCTCCGACTTCTTCCCCGTCTTCGAAGAATTCAAAAAAGCCGTCAAAAACCACTACAACGGCTAACCTCCCCGCAGCTCCCACGCCAGCCCCGACCTCCCTCCGGAAGCCGGGGCTGCGACATACCTTCGCCGTCAAAATGGATTAAAATCGCCACCCAGTAGGGACGCGATTCATCGCGTCCACGGAGATAATTCTGCTTGCTGAAATATTGTCATTATTAATATACCAAAAGACGATATGCCACATTTATTTCATTATGAAATACACCGGGTCTCGAATCAGAATCAGGCTCGCTGAGATCCTCGACAAACATTAGAATATAACCCGTCTTATCCTCCCGACTGGTCGCGTCATACCACTTGACTTTAGCCACATATCCGCCGTTGTTTTCTATATTGCATTGTTTTTGCCAGTTAGCGCCGGATGGCATTGCAACCTCATCCAACGAATTAAACTGTCCAAGAAAGGCTATCATAGGCGCTTCAACATAATTGCTAAGGCCCTCTGATGGCAGAATATACGGATAGTTATTAACGATCCGAAAAGTCAGCGTTCCCATATTCGCAGTGAAAAACCCTCCACGATTTATTGTGGAATAACGTACTTCCGATTCTATCGGATCATCATTGTCATCGCATGACTGGAAGACACACCCCATAACGATTATAAGCGCAGCGATTATTAATAATTTAAGTTTATTCATAATGTTACTTCAATATGTAAAGGCCTATTATTCAAGATTGGCATTACACTCTTTGGCATGTTTGTATGACGTCTTTTTACGGTGTAGTATATTTACCAGCATGGTAGGGATTGAGCAAATAATAACACCTAATAATGACCAAATAAGGTAATGAAAAAACGTTCCAATTCCAAATTCAAAATTGTGAGTAGAACGGTAATATGCGCAATATGCAATCCCTAAAATTAGACCAATAGGTATTGCAAACATCGCAATCCTATCGGTTAAGGTATCATATTTCTTGTATTCATCGTAACATTCTTCACAACATAACGCTTCAAATTTTCGGATATATTTTGTTTCTCTAAGATAATTACCACCAATGGTATAACCAGGAGAGAATTCTCTTCTTATAGTTTCTTCTTGTGGTATTATCCTAGTTAATCGATAAGTTGTGGTAATATCTTTTCCGCAAAACGGACAAAGTCTCTTTTCTGCACACATGATAAAAGCAATTACGGAGGATCCAAGTAAAAGTAAAATTAAAATATATCAATAAATAATGACAATATTCCAAGTATTAGTCCAATAACAAAGAGAATACTAGCAACTACGGCCAAACCTCTCATAAAGGTTATAATAGGGTGATCCTTGTCCTTGCCAGTTCCATCTGTATTACGTGTTAATGCGCCAGCTATAAAACAACAGCCGACAAATGCTAACATTGATAATAAAAATGCGCCCATAGAATCTATTAATGCGAGTTCGGGATAATAATATCCTCAAGAGAATCCAATTTTTGGTCATTGTTACTATTCGGCATACTTTCCACTGTTGAATTTTCCCGATATTCAGCAGACTGCCGAATCTTTTCTTTTTGTTCGGACTCTTTATTATTGGCTCTGTAAACAAGGAATGCCCCAAGAGCGATACAAAATAATGGGCCAAAGACACTGTTCCCTTTGAAAGCGGCTCCCAAAAAACTCAGCCCTCCAATTATTAGAAAGATATAACCGGCTATCTTCATTTCGTTATATCTTGAGGATTTGAATCAGCGGTCTTTTTCTTGGAACAGGCTACGGCAATAATTCCGATAAATAGATTTAATAGAGAAAGCCCGAACGCCCAACCGAACCCGATTTTACGCGTATTACCCCACATGCCAACCAATAAAGCAAGCATAAGAGCCACAATAAAGAAAAATACTTTATCTGCCATGATATTTACGTTGCCGCGGTCATCCCCTCGTTGGCTATTTGATTGGTTTACAAAGAAAAAGCGTAGGAATCTGTATCGGCTGCCATCCTACTCTCTGAGGCTTCTCGCATTGCCCATCAATAGTCGGACGGCAAC
>OGLG01000295.1_pt1 | contig 46947 bp, 28 predicted proteins | sample 1572621 | NCBI WGS metagenome assembly OGLG01 (sample SAMEA2581912, study PRJEB24529) | metagenome | biome: Human gut stool | place: China | collected 2011 | reverse complement strand
TGAAATGCTCCGGCGTGTCGGTCCTCACCGTCACCCCGTGCAGTTCCCTGTACCGACCGGAGAAATTTACCATGTACTCCTCGTCGGTGCACTCGCTGTCAAACCAGCTGCCCTCACGCAGGACGCGTACAAACTCGGAAGGGTCGGAGGCGACAATTCTGCCGCCATCCGCCAAAATATACATATGCTTGTTCATACCGATAGTTTTTTCGTTCTTAATTTATAATATAGTTTCTGTTCACTGTCAAGGAAGGGGATGTCCTGAAGTGCGGTGGCTGCGGGTACCTGTCCCCTCGTGGCGAAGGTAACCAATTTGTGGAGAAACAGCACCCAGTTACGCATTTTTGTGAAGTTGGTCGTTCCCGAATGCTGGCGGAACTCAACCGTCTTATGCCGTGAGTAGGCCTCGAGGTTCACCTTATGGTAACGATCGCCGATCCTTCCTTTCAGCTCGTCCACCGTCCGGGCCGAGCGTATCATCCCGTCAGAGACATGGCCCAATCCACGGCAATAATAGTTGTCCCTGCGGGATGCCGGCATGAACCTGTCGATGACCGGTTCCAGATGCTTGTAGCTCAAGGCCAGGTTACGCCAGGTTTCCATGCTGAAACCGGCGGCATCGATATGTACGTGAAGCCCGCAGCTCTCGTTCACCTTCACGTCACACAGGTCGAGCACCCAGCAGACCTTCTCCAGTTCCCGCAGGCCGGCTTCGCCGACCAGGATCGGACTGACCAGCTCGAATGTGTCGTTACCGCTTATGCTGCTGTCCGTCACGAGCTTCCAATACGGACAGGTGGTATGGTTATAGCCTTCCACCATAACCTCGATCCCCGCCTCCCTGAGCTCGCGCGCGAGCCGTTCACGGGAGCAGTTGTAGGCCTCGATCTCGATACCGAACTTGCGGTTGAAAGTATAGTCCAACATCGTTGTCACCGGATGGATACTCAGACCGTCCTCACGTTCCCTCATCCGGCGCAGGGCGTTCACTACAAAACCGTAATTGCCGTTGGTCACCATCCTGGCGATTTCCGCGCGGGGAACCCCCAGAAGGTACAGCTGACGGATCTTGCTTGTCTTCGTTGTCTCTTGTGCTAAAATACTTCTAATTTGCTCGTTCATAACTTGTTACCTCCTTTATGATTCTACTACTAAGGTAATGCTTCTATAGGAGAAGTCGTAATTATAAGAGCCTTATTATCATGCTATTAGCTTACTTTATCTTAGGCTAAAAGTCCTTATTTAAGGTGTCTGTATCCTAACATCCGTTACCGGTCGATATCGGATTCCTCCAGACCAATGGCATATCTTCTCCACCGATTCAGGAAGGTCTGTTCTTTTCCTTTTCTGAGTTCGTATCTTAAAATCTTAAATTATTAAATTACACAACCGGTATTGTCTCGGAATACAAAATAAGGGAAGAAGAGGACCGGACGGAATGAAACCACCTGTCACTTATAGTCATCCAAAGCCGGTTATCGCTATGATACACATGCCGTTCCGTTCGGACGGTTCTTCCTATGCGGAAGTGACGTCAGAGGCCCGCCGCCTGTAGCGGCGTGGAAGAACGGGCGGAATTCAGTATCCTTGTCCACCGATCCTTTTAAATCCTTATGGGCAGGTGTGGGAGCGCGCATCCACCCTGATACGGATTTTAAAATTATCCGTCTATGGTAGTGTAAAAGTACGACAATCCGCTGATAGGGAATATGAAAGGGAAGAATATAAGACGTATACGGCTACATGCCCGTTTCTCCATTTGCAGATGTGTAGAAGTAGCAATCCGTTAATGGAGACAAGGGAAGAAACCATGAAGCAGGCAGGACCGGTACACTGGCAGGAATAGTCATGGATAGTCCGTTTTTGTCATATGGTACGGGAGAAGACGTCCGCGGTTCAAACCGTTATCTGCCGGTACTTACAGCTTCCTGCCACGTCTTTTTATCTGGCGATGCCTGCTAGATAGGCCCGGGTCTGCTGTTATCCGGGAAATTTTCCATAATGCCATCGGATGGTCGGTGATCCGCCGGATGATCTCCGGATCGGAGAACAGGAGTTCCGGCTTATAGATCCCCTTGCTGAAACTTTCCATATATTCCCGTTCCCGCGGCGAGAGGGTGAGTATGGACGTCAGATATTGCATGGTACTCCTCTTGGCAATATCTATAGGGAAGAATTTCTTTCCTGAAGGGAGCAGGGGCATCAGCTGGCTTCTGATTCTGGAAGGCTCGATATCCATGATGCCGGACAGGTCTATCTCTTTTCTGGCGGTTCCTTCCACCCCGATGGTCTGATAGAAGACAATTCCTTTTTTAAGCATCTCCCTTTCCCGGAGAGTCGAAAGCATATTCGATTGTGAAAGTGAGTAGACATCGAACAGGTCCCGGACGGCCCTCCTTTCTATCAGCGCGTTTATTTTTGTGGCGAACAGCTCGCAGGGATGCAGGGTCGGGAATCTGATACCGGCGTCAGGAACTATATCCAGATTGATTTCCTTGCTTACCACCGGCAGGAAGTGATTCCTGATACCGTAATTCAGTTCCATCTTTATGTGGTCATTATTACCGGCGATACTCCGGTAATTGAATGTCCACTGGTCCAGAGTATGAAGTTCCTTTCCCAGCTTGCCGACAGTATAGCCCCGGGATTGCAGAAGGTCGAACAGGGCCGATTTTATTTCCTTGCGCAATGGCAGGAGCTCCGGCATCCGTCCGAACCTGGTGAAATCCAGGTCTATGTCAACAGAAAGCCTGGGAAGGTTGAAACAGACAAGATTGATGGCAGTCCCGCCTTTCAGGGCAAAACAGTCCCTGAACAAGGGGATTCCGGACATATCCTTGAGTATTTGGTAAAGCCGTATCACCTTTTCCAGAGTATCACGTTGAAAACCGTATTTCCGGGCTGTCTCGATGATATATGACCGCGTAATATCCGATGTATCCATGGCACTAATAGTTTTCGGTTAAGGATAGGATATACTGCGGGACATACAGTCTCCACCGGGGAATATATATCCTTGACTCCCGTTTGTCGGTAAGGTAACGTACACTCCTGCCTGTCTTTTCACCGCATGTCTGGAAAAATTCCCCGCCCAGTCCCATCCGCTCCTTGAAGAGCGAGAGGATGAACCCGGTTTTCTGATATATGACCGACTTGCCGTATAACGGCAGGTAACGCAGGAGCCTGTCCTCATCCACGGTGCCTATCAGTTCAAGGTTGTAGACCAGCTCCTCCAGGCCGCCGGCAAGATCCGGCCGGTCGATGCAGTCGAGTATGGTACGTTCCATGTCGGTGACGCGGACACTCACGTGTTCCGCCGGCCGCACGATCCCTTCCCGGTGCCTGTCCGGGGCATACATATATTCGACGAACTCGAACTCAAAAGGGCGGAAACGTTTGGCCGAGGACAGGTATATCCTGTTCCAGACCTGGTTCTGCAATCCGTAGAATTCCATGGCCGAATGGTAGGAGAGATAGGAGCCGGGAACGGAATTGCAGCCTATCTCGTATTTGTTCTCGTCGACAAAACCGTCCACAGGGTTTGTCGGCAGGTACACGTTCCTGCGTATCCGTACAATGGAATTACGCCTGCTGTACTTGTACAGCAGGGAGGAGACGGTCTTCCTGTTCCCGACGTCGCGGAACATCTCCTTCCCGGTTACGAAACGCCGGTTCTGAATCAATGCGGTATATTTTCCCATGATTTTATATTTTATTCAAAAGTAGTACTTTTGTACTACAATCGCAAATTATTTAAAAAACATATTTACCGGTACCATATTAAATGCGCCGGCTTCAATCCCGTATCTCATTTCTTTTAGCAAGTCAAATTCAGGTGCAAATATATGGGGTGAAATCATGCGGGACAAGCGTAGTCTTCCCGCTGTCAGGAATAGTCATGGATAGTCGGTTTTTGTCATATGGGAAGGAAAAAGAAAGCCGAGGCGGGTCTGGATCCACTCCCCCCTTGGGGTATGTGAGAGGAACGTTGCGATGAAAGAAAAAAACTCCTCTTCACGCATGGATAAGGCAATGCCGGAAGTCCGGCAATAAAAAGACGTGGCTTCTCTACCCGGGTAAATGCCACGATTACGGACTTCTTCTTGTCCCTATACCATCAGGCCGGTTACTCTCAGGTTAAAAGCTTATCCGGAATATCCGAATCCAACCCGTGACAGACCCGGATGGGAAAGGCGATATACCACCGGATACGCGTATAGCCATATGACCGGACATGGAGATACGACGATAACGATACGCCCTTCTATCGGAATAAGGATATGGCGGGATGCACGGATACCATATATGATTATCGGAACAGCCGTATGGCAGGCCGTGGGTATATGAGAGCGTCCGTATACCTGATCTCGTTTTTTTATTATCGGTATTTCAAATGTCTCAAAAGCCTCTTTGACAGGTTACCATCCGGGATGATCGCCTGAATTCGCATGTACCGGACTTTCTATTTACCTGATTCCGTAATCGTTCCTGCCGTCCGTTTTTTCTCCGCGGCTGTCGCTTTTTTCTTCGTGGCATCATGGTTACCGGATGGGAAGAGCCATCTCCACCACAACCATGAATTATAGTGTAGCATTTGTATATAGCCGTATGATACGCTATCCGGATAATGCTATCACAGAATTACGATATAGCCGGATATCAAAATAAGGATAGCCGGGAGCGAAGGGAGTACGAACCCTTCCGGATACAGATATCTCAAAATCTCCATTTGCAGAAGTGTATAAATATCAATCCATTAATGGAGATTATAAAGAAAAAACATAAGTCACACACGACTACCTGTCATTCTCCATTTGCGGATGTGTAGAAGTAGCAATCCATTAATGGAGACGATGAAAAAACAATCAGGCTTATACGGCTACCTGTCATTCTCCATTTGCGGATGTGTAGAAGTAGCAATCCGTTAATGGAGACGATGAAAAAACAATCAGGCGTATACGGCTATCTGTCATTCTCCATTTGTAGATGTGTAGAAGTAGCAATCCATTAATGGAGACGATAAAAAAAACAATCAGGCGTATACGGCTATCTGTCATTCTCCATTTGTAGATGTGTAGAAGTAGCAATCCATTAATGGAGACGATAAAAAAAACAATCAGGCGTATACAGCTACATATCCATTTCTCCATTTGTAGAAGTGTAGAAGTAACAATCCATTAATGGACAATAGGGCATGTAAAGGGCAGATTTTCCGTATATTCACCTCCTTATCCCCGAATTATGGGCATAAGTCACATGGTTATGGAGAGATATCTATCCTTTAATGGGGAGAACAGCCGGCAAATACCTGATGGAAAAGCCCCACAAAACACAGGAAAACAGCCACACAACAGTCTGATACACAATAATTATTGGAGAAACGTGGTCCGCTCCTGCGGACAGCAAGTTGTCTTTTCGTTTAACGAAAACCAAGCGGTTTAACGGCGTAAACGCCGCCAAACCGCCCCCACAAAGCTCCGGAGTCGCTTTTTTATGACCGTTCACTCGCTCCACACCTGCCTGCCTCCTTATTTTACATAGACAGTTTACGAAAAAAATAAAAAGAGGCTATCTCAAAATAGAATTTCAAGAACGAAAAACTTATAGATTGAAATTTCTTTAGAAAAAATCCCCTTATTTTGCCCTTTCTTATTAAGGAAATAAGGCTAAAATGAGGGGATTCTTATACTTCAACTTACAGATTATAAGTAAGGCTGCCTCATTTTTCTATTTTGAGACAGCCTCTTCTTCATCTATCTCATGCACCTGCTATTTCTTGATCAACTTCACCGTTTTCTTCTGCTCCTCTCCCGCTAGGATATGCAACAGATAGAAACCACTCGGCTGGTCGCCCATGAACAGATCTACATCACCTTCACAAGAGGAAACCTGTTTCACCTGCTTACCGGTAAAGTCAAACAGGATAAGGCAGCTCTTCGCTGGCAAAACGCCCACATGGACATAATCGGCTACTTGCGTAGGATAGACTTGTATAACAAGCATTTCCACATTCTCATTAGCAGTTGGATCATCGGGATCACCACCGTCAGGATTATCAGGATCTTCGCCTCCGGGATTGTCGGGATTCCCTCCATTTCCTGTTACTGTAACAATACAAACTGCCGCAAAATCGCCATCTTCGGTTCGTACCGAAATCGTAGCAGTCCCGGCTTTAATGCCTCTAACCTCTCCGAAAGAAGAAACTGTCGCAATGGTATTATCACTACTGCTCCATACGAGATTTTTATTTGTTGCATTTTCCGGGAAAACCACAGCAGAAAGCTCAACACTCTTTCCCTCTTCTACTGATACAACCGTTTTCGACAACTGCACCCCCGATACCGGAATATACAAAATAAACGGGATGGAAGAAGATGATGCAATTTGCGACTGCAAATAAGCCTCAAAAGGATTCACCGGCAGACTGCACTCGACAAATGCATCTCCTGCTTCATTCATCACATAGATTCCCTTGTCCGGGGCTACCGGACTATAAACACCCTTCAAATTCTGCCGGGCATTTCCTTGTATATAATAGGGTTGAGTAGCAGCAATCCGGACACCTCCGGTTGCAATAAACGAAACTTCTCCTTCAATGGCTACACCTTCCGGAGATATCATATTCAACACATAGGGAGTATTCGCTTCCATACAAATTCCGACATTTCCGGAAAATAATTCAAAACCCCGATCTGTCAGCGTTGCGATATGAAAATCGCCTGTTGCAGTCTCATCCAACGATCCAACCGGCAGAAGCACTTTTTCTTCAAACTTCACTGTCTTTGTGGCGAACGGCAAACAAATCGTCTCCCATCCGGCAGCAGTTCCACTCCCTTCCGGGCGGTTATCGGTAAATGTACGCCGATAAACCGCTTGCTCCGCATAAAAAGGGAGTGGCGAATGAAACGGTTTTTCTTCCACCAATACAAGTTGTCCAATATTCCCATCTACCACAACATTCACCTGCTCTCTCCATGTTTCCGGAATCGCTTGCCCATCCTCCACAAAAACAAGGCAGTTCGGATTGGTTCCCTCAAAAACATCCGGAGAAATTTGATCCAAATTTGATAAATCCGGCAATATAACAGATGTCAAATTGCTGCAATCCGTAAATAATCCTTCCAAAGAAACATCATGAGGCAATGCAACCTCGCTCATATCGACGGTCGAAAGCGCATTGTTTCCGGATTCGTCTCCACGATGGATCTTTTCTGCCAACTGGTCAATCTTTTCCTGCGTCCAAGTTCCAGTCAACACGATCTCTTGCGTTGTCTCGTCAATACCATCCAATCCATCTTCCGGATCCACCATAGTTGGCAATGTCAATATCCACGGCTGACTGGGATATCCGACCTGTTCCAAATGGGTAAACGATAAACTGCCCGATGTTTTCTGCTCTTTTCCTGCATTCCTGTCATACACTTTAAACGAAATAGATTCACCGGACTCTTCCCTGCTTCGGACACGTATATAATAGAAAGAGGCATCTTTCACTGTTTGTAGTTCCGCAATGCCCCGGCACTCTTCTCCACAAAAAGCCGCCACGACCCAATCCCCGGCAACCGGCACACCGTCTTTCTGCAAAGACAGATAGACACTCATGTCATACTGATACGCATGTATGTCGCAACTCCAGTCCGGATCCGTCGCAGCCTTTCCCGCAAAGGGGAAAAGCAACAACAGACTTACATATAAAATAAAACCAACGTTTTTCATATCCTCTTCCGTTTTTTGAATAACTTATTTCGAGCTTGCCGATTTCAGCACTTTTCGATAAACAAATCCTTTCTCCGTCTCCAATACTACAATATAAGCACCGTCCGACAATTCCGACAGATCCAATTGGCTATTACCGTTCAATGTCTTCCTTATCAACGGAAGCCCGTTCAGGCTCAAAACCGTAACCGTCTTCACTAAATGGCAGTCTCCGCCGATGTTCAACTGCGAACGCACCGGATTCGGATAAACAGTCAGGTAGACATCCTCGATACTCTCTATGCCAACCGAAGAAGAATTGGTCACATGCAAGGCAAAAGGCTGGCCCAAACTACCGATTGTCGCATCACCGAAGCGTACTGTTTCTTTCACTGCCAATTCCTTGCCTGTCGCATTCTCGAATGCCTTGAATGAAATATTTTCACCTTTTGTACCGCCATATACCGTGATGAACAGATACCCCTCCGCATAAACACCGACTCCCCGACATTCGTTACCGGAAAAAGCCCCGATCGAATAAATGCCCGGCTCCATCTTCATATCACCATCATAGACCGCAGCAATCATGCTCATATTGTCCGGGTACTTATACGGGTCGTAGCTCCATACGTTATTTCCCATATCCGCATTCAAAATCATACTCCGCAAAACTGTTGCTTGGGCTGTTGAATAATGGAACGTCTTTTCTTCGCCCGAATAATACATATACCCTTCTCCCGGCTTCAACTGTTGCAACGGCCCCACCCAACGGGAACCGTCATATTGGGCAAAGCCGGCCTGCCCTTTGATTTCATCTCCGCGTATCGGTTGTGCATTCGCAAAAGCCACATCCGGTGTCAATTCGACTGTCGGCACATAACCCAACCAGTTCCAGCCTTTCTTCAACGGGATTGCAATCTCTTCCGATGAGAAAGCCTCTCCTCCCCAAGCCAAAGAAGCACTGGATGACATCTGCAATTTGTAGGAAGCCGAGGGAGCCAATGTTTTTAATTCGCCGACCAACCCGTAAACCGGATCTTTTGTCAACTCCTGTGACTGTCCGAGCATCCGCTGCGTCTGGTCCTGTACCGGACGTAAGAAGGCCTTCGGATCTGTCATATCCTTCAAATTGATGGAAACCCAGTTCCAACCGCTATGCAAGTTCCAAGCAACCTGCTGGTCGCCGGACAGGTTCACATAATAAGTATCGGAAGGTTCCGATTCGCATCCGCCATTGGAAACGACCACAAAGTAATTGCCGGAAACAGAAGGGGTGAACGACTGTTCCGTTGCTCCCGCAATCGGTCCCTGCTCGTCAAACCACTGGTTACCGTTCAAGGCAGAAGAAGTCAAACGGTTGCCAGAAACCGTCACACTCGGTTTTGCCGGAAGCGGATCGACACGCAAGTTCAGGATATACACGCTGTCGCACATCGCTTCATTTTCTTTCCGATAGGTATAAGTACCGGTTTCGCTATAGCTTGTACCGAAGAAATCATACGATTCTCCTTCACAAATGCCGACATCCAAAGTCAACGGTTCCGGATTCGCCAACACTTGTTCCATTTTCAGCGTAAAAGCCTTTGAGAAAGAGAGTCCGCCTACGTCTGTCGTCTGAATCCGGATTTTATACTCCGTCTCCGTCGCACATCGGAAAGTTGTTCCTGCCAACAGACGGTTTTCTTCAATCCGGAACAAATCGTTATGGATCGCCCCGTCTCCCTCAGCCAACGCATAACGGAAAGTCTGGTTATCCCCTCCCGTATCTTCCGAAGAGAGTTCACCGATAAAACCGTCGACGGCAATATCATCCTGGAATGTTTCGGCAGACAGGAACAAGTCGGTCGGAGCCATATTCGTCCGGATCGTAAATTCAGCCTTTTCTTTCAGTTCTTCCTTATTACCGGCAAAGTCTTCCGCCTGCGTATAGAAAGCATATTCGGAACCGCTCTCCGCCTCAAACGTCCAAATACTATCCGGCGTACAAACGGCACACTCCTTATAGGGTTCTTTATTGCGGGACAGGTAGACCGTCACCTGCCGGACACCGGAACCTTTTTCATCATCTTTCGCATCGAAACGGAAGTCATGAAAGGTCGGACGATCTTTCTGAGCCGTTGCCGCAAATGTACTGGTCGGCGCCACACCGTCCAATGTGTTTTTCCAGACATTGGTCGGGATTGCCTCGTTCGTATCGAAGACGATGGAGGCCTGCGCCTTCACCGAATCCCCGGAAGCGACACCGGACTTCGCTTTCATCACGAAACTGACATACCCTTCTCCGTTATGCTTCTCCTTGTCATTGACCGGCAGGAAACCTTTGTCCGCTTCCAACGGAGGCAGATTCGTTTTCGGATCGATACTGCTGAACAGCCAAAAAGCCTCCCGCTTCTGCACATCGATACCCGCCACCACATCCACATAAATATCCAATGAATCGCGTACATCCAACCGGGTTTGATAAATGGCAGGTGCATCTTCCACCGAGAAGACCATGTTTCCGAAACCGAAAGTTCCCAATCCGAAGGAATAGATATCCGCATTCTTCTCCAAGGCACAACGGATTTCTACTCGTTGGGCATTTGCGGTCGCGAACTCCGGATCGTTTTCAAAATAGACCGTGTAGCCTAATGTGGCATCGGTACTGACCCAACGGACAGAATCGGCATCGATATAGCCCTCCGGACCGATGATTTCGTTAGGGTCTACAGGGGCAACAACGGGTATTTCCAATCCGGCACCTTTGGTGGGGGCGGAGTTGGAATCTCTCTGTTCGGTACCACCGGAACCAGGGCCACCGTTTTTATCACCTTGGTTACATTTAATATTATTTACATTTTGAGCTATTAAGTTATTAGAATAAAATAGCAGCACCAATAATATATATTTAAAAATAGTTTCCATTCTATTCAAATTTACAATTTAATTATTTGAAACAGCATAATCAATCAATCCATTTGCTGCCCTAAAAATCATTTGTTCCGGAGAAACAGGTAAGTTAATCATTTGATTTACTAAATTCCAACTTGGTCCATTGTATCTCAATTCCCAAAAAGCGGAAGTATATGGATCAAAAATTGGCATTAATGCAGCATCTATATAATTACCAACATTACGACCTCTTCCAGCAGGAATCCCCCTAATAATAGTACCAATATCCCAACCAAATGTTAGTGCTCCCACATGTGAAGACCTACCAGCCACTAAACCTAAGGTTAAATCTGCGGCATCACACCATGATAAGCTATTTGTTAATCCTTTATTAAGCAAATCAAGACCTGTAAAAAACAACCCTGCAGATTCAAATTTTTTTCCGAAATCATCAAACCTTTTATAACCAGCACCAGGAGAAGGCCTATTACTAAAAGAGAACTTAACATCAAAGAATTTCATCGTATTTTTACCTTTTCTAAAAGGTGAAAATTTATTTTTAGCATTCTTTCCCCAATAGGTTTTCATGCCTAAATCTTGTAAAAATCCCAACACATCGTTAAAATTTCCCAACACATCATTAAAATTATCCATTACTTCTTTTAATGGTAATTTTTCATTTGCACATTCATTTTCTGGAGTTTTACACACATCAAATCCAAACATATTAATAAAATCTTTCGTTGAGAATAACCCCATAGGATCTATTGATCCAATCGAGTTATTATTCACATACTCCAACGTATTCATCCCATCCACATACAGCAACGGATCCACCTGCACAAACCGCCCAATGTTTGGCTTCATCGTTCTTGCTCGATAATCATAAAGCCCGGATTCCGCATTATAACTCCGTCCCGTAAACAGCACTTCATTACCAATGGCTGATTTTGTCAATTGCGTCCCTACACCATTATAGAAAGAGACCTTTCCGAACGGGTCATACTCATACCTTTCTTGGACAGTACCCGATCGGTCTGAAACCGCCATCACCGAACCCAAATGGTTCGTATGGTAAAAATAATCATTTCCTTTCCGGTTCATCTTGATCATATCATCGATTCCGTTTCCGATCAAATAGGTAGCTAACAGTGCTTTTGAACCATCCTGTTCCTCAATGACATCATCACCGGCATAAAAGAAATTCACTGTTCCTTCGGCTGTCTTTTTACTGATACGCCGTCCTAAAGCATCGTAGGTATAAGTTGCCGTATTCTCATCCACCTGTACCAACTTGTTGTTGTAATCATATCGGTAAGTATGCGCCTCATCTTTCACCATATTCCCGTTGGCATCATACTGCGGAGTGAACGTCAGTTCACCACGAATTTCTGTATATTCATTCACGTTGTTCACCGCATAATTCGTCGTCTTTCCATCCTCTTCGACCGAAATACGATTGCCCAGGGCATCATACCGGAACGTTTGCATACGGGTTGGAAGTGTGACTGCTCCTCCCTGCTCTTTTCCCCGTTTAAACGAGGTCAATTGTTGGATTTTGTCATAGCCATACACTTCACTCCGCTCCGGATGTAATTGATCCAGACGAGACAGCATATTGCCTACCTTATCGTAGCTCATCAACAGATCCAAGATCTTGCCATCCGCTATTTTGGAAAGCCAACCGTTTGCATTGTACTCGTATGCGGTCGTAATCCCGTTGTTATACTTCCGGGAGGTCATCTGTCCGGCTTTATTGTAGGTTTGATTTACCACCACCGTACCGTTTTCCCGTATCTCCACAATTTGGTTACGGGTATCTAAAGCCTGTATAACTTTCTTTCCATTCGGATAGACCAACGAACGTGTGTGATTCGGCACATCGTATGCATACGTGATCGACTGCCCATTCAGCGTTTCCGACAAGATCCGACCGATCTTATCATAAGCCAATGTCACGGTCGACCCTCGATTTACCGCTGAGACCATCTGTCCTAACGGATCGTATCCATACCGATCAGTTGTCCCATCCGGATATAACTTTTCGACCAATTGGTCTAACACATCGTAAGTAAACTTGATCTTTGCACCATCCCGCTTTTTCAATTGGATCACGTTTCCCACCAAGTCGTATGTATATTCCTGTGTCGTATTGTTGGCAAAGGTGATATGCGTATTCTGCCCCAGGGCATCATAAGTATATCCTGTCCTGTTGTTTTTCGCATCAATAGCTGTAACTAAATTCCCTTCGCTATCATATTCAAAACGAGTCTTTTGGAAAAGTGCATCCGTCACCACCTTCAACCGGTTCAACGCGTCATACTCGTATGACTCCGTATCTCCGTTCCGATTAGTATAGGAAAGGCGGTTAGAATTTTTATCATACACATAAGAATCACTGTTACCGCTCGGATTCATGGAAGAGACCAGACGGTTCAAGCCGTCATAGCGATACGTTATCGTCCGCCCTTCACCGTCCGTCTGTGTCAGGACATTCCCGTTTGCATCATATGTCTGTGTACTGATTGTTCCCAAAGCATCCGCCGTTTCAATCACCAAATCGTTTTTTGAATAACTATAAGTCAGCGTATTCCCATTCGGCAACACCACGGATTGTAAATTTCCTTTCATATCGTACGCGTAAGAGGTCGCTTCGTTTTCAGCATTCACCATCCGGATGACCCGGTCGTGTTCATCGTATGCATATTTTGTAATATTTCCCGCCTCATCTTTGATTTCGATCGGCATACTCTTACCATTATATCGATAGGTAACAGTCCTGCCCGCAGGGTCGATCGTGCTCAGCACATTCCCCAAGGCATCATATGTGTTTGCCGTGATCCGTCCTTTGGCATCTTTGATACGCACCACATTACCGTTCCGGTCATAACTGAGTTCCAGCACTCCTCCCAACGCATCGGTCAATTGCACTAACTCATTCCTTCTATTATAGGTGTAACGGGTAACGAACAGCCGGGCATCGGTCGAAGAAATCAAGTTTCCCGAACCATCATATGCGAATTTGCGTATATTTCCCATCGCATCCGTCTGGGAGATCTGCAACCCGCGATGGTCATATTCATTCTGCGTCACATTCCCGTTAGCATCCGTGATGGTCAAAGGAGCACCCATCGCATTATAAGTATATCGGTTCGTGAAACCTTCCGGTCCAGATATCTCCGTCAAGTTACCAGAATCATCGTATGAGAATGAATAGTCATTTCCATTTTTGTCCCGATAAGAGGCCACTTGGTTGAAAGCCAGTTCATACGTATAGGTCTCCGTATGTCCTTCCGGATCGGTTGCCGTCAACATATTGCCGTTCGAATCATACGTATAGGTACGGATATTTCCGTTGGCATCCGTCCGTTGGGTGACATTATCGTCCTCATCATAGACCAACTTTTCTTGAATACCACAACAAAGGCCGCTTTTTTCGATGACGCGTCCTTTGTCATCCCAGACGTAATAAGAGAATTGGGCAGCCGGTTCCGTATAATCGACTATAACCGTCTGCTTGTTTGCGACCTCGTAGCGAATCACCTTGTCGCTGACAGCTGTCTTCACGCGATAGACAGCTCCCTGTTGCGTATAGCCGATCTCCGTCACATTTCCCATCGGATCGGTTACGGAGGTCAGTTGATCTTGTTTGTCATATCCGTAAAAACGGGTATACCCCATCGGATCTGTCACTTTCGTCAAACGCTTCCGGCTATCATATTGATAGGAAATCTCTCCTTGGATAAACGAGCCGGTCGCTTTAGTTAACAGGCCATCCGTGTAGGTCAAAGCCAAAGAACGTCCGGCGTTGTCAGAAACACCCGTCAACAATCCATCCGGCTGATACTGCAAAGTGGTGACTAATCCGCTGCGGTTTTCGATTTTCGTCACCCGCTTGTGTTTCGCATTTTCAAAACGATAGATCGTACCGTCTTTCATCGTCAGCACGAACTGCCCTTCACCCTGCTGTGTCAACCGGTCGAACACCCCTGTTGGAGCCTCATAGCCCTGATCTTTTTTCAGATAGAGGTCACTTCGACCGTCTCCCCGTTCAATCGTGACACTGTCGCCCGACAGCGAAAGAGCATAACGCATCTCTTCACCCATTGAGAATCCCAATCCATATCCGTAATTCCGATCCTTATACGAACTGTTGTAATAAAACTGAAGCGAGATCGGCAATACCGTATTCTTCATCTCCGCATCTATCCGGGTAAAAAACAAGACCCCGTTGTAACTGTTTACCCACAATCCGTTCGGACAAGCAATTTTGGGCTTGGTGATGTTTTGAGCTTGCAGCGACAATACGCCGACTGCACACAAACATGCCGCAAGCCCCCATTTCAATACATTTCTGATTTTCATATCGTAGTATTTTATTTTTATTCAATCACATAAAGCTGTAAAGAGACGGTCGTTACCGAACTTGCATGTATATAGACCGTAAACGTTCCTTTTCCGCCGGGAGCGACCGACATCGGCTGATTCGTGCCCGGTTCCGCAATCGGAATCCTCAATTCCGTCTCTCCTTTTTCCGTCTCTTTGGCCGTCATCCCGATCGGATGCCCGTTCTCACTGACCAATAGCAGTTCGGAAACTACCACATCCGACAGTCCGTCATTCGCATATTCGATCGTTACCGGATTGGTCGTACCGCTGCGGAAACTGGAAGAGGCGATAATCTTGGTCAACAGTTTATTCGGGCTGTCTTGTACAACCGTATATCCGGACTTCACCTCGCGTGTCGTACCACCCTGCTTCTCCACGACCACATCGTATGTCCCTAATGCCTCTTCATTCAAATTGAAAGTTACTAATGATTCGGACGAGTTTTGAAAATAGATGGCTTCAGCCGGTAAAACTCGGTTATCTCGCTTCAAGCGGTAATCCATGATGCTGTCGAACTTTGCCCCATACACAGTGGAAGTAGCCGATCCGCCATTGCCACCTTCCGGCTTATCCATTCGGGAGATGCCGAACTCAAGCAATTTTGAAGAAAGAGTCATCTGCATACGTTCCACTTCTGAAGTGCTTTCACCTAAGGTAAAGTTGTTTTCCACACCGGAAACGAACTCACGCTGTTGTGCCAGAATATAATAAGTCCCCGCTTTCATCTCCGGAACCAATATTTCCTGATAAGGTTCGTTCGGTTGCACGGAAGCATAATCATATCCGGTAACAGTTGCCACCCGATCGTGCGCCATATAGAGGTTGAATCCTTTTTCCGTCCCGTCCGCCTCCAGGTGAAGCAATAACGACTCGCCCTCCTCGGCAGCCAGCTTAAAGAAACCCTGTCCGTCCACCTGCGCATTACTACCGATAGCCAATTCCTTGAAATCCACTTGGCAAGAAGCAGCCGAAGCCATTGCATTATTCTGATAATCCGATTCAAGAATCGAGTTCAACTGATTGGTTCGAATAATCACATAATAACGCCCTGGTACAGCCGAATTGATGATACCGGTCGCTACCCGTTCCACACTTTCCCCTGCTTGGAGCGAAACAGTACCGGAAACAGTACCAACCAAAAGATCCGATTCATCCCATTCTTGATCTTCCGACAGATAGATGGCATCTTTCAACGTTCCGGCGGTCGGATATTCACTACTGTTCCGTATCGTCCAACGGATAGATATTTTTTCTCCCACTTGATAAGAAGTTGAAGTCTCCACGCTTTCTACCATCAAATCTGTCGGTGTAGAAACAGGGGATATCACAGTGACAAATTGTTGCACAACATTATTATCCTTCTCTTCCCCTTCATACAAAAGATCATCACGATCCACTTTCAAGAATAAATTATAATTCCCTTCATAATCTTTGGGAACCTTAAACGAAATTGTCTCTTTATAAGAATCACCCGAAGCCAATTGCCGATGGATATTCTTATTCGCAATAGCTCCACCCAAAGAGACTCCCCCCGTCAAATAGACCTGATCCGTCCAAACACCAACCCTGGTTTCACCTGCTCCGACATTTTCCACTTCGTATGTCAAAGTCGCCGTACTTCCGGCAACCAATGAGGTCAGTTTCATATCTTTAATCCGCAAATCAGGCAATGGGGCGGATTTAATCCGGATAGGCACAACCACCCTGTTATTTTCACTATTTCCATCCGAAGCAAGCCTTTTGAACCGGGTTTCAAATATCAATTCGGTTGCCGGAACATGCTTGTCCGGAACAGACAATGAGGCCTCACCCTGATACAAACCGCCTTCTTCCAAAACTGTTCCTTCAACTTCTGTCAAAAGGACCTGCTTGTCTCCAACCTGCAAATAGATGCCTGTAATCCAATCCGCACATTTGTCTTCCCCAGTATTTTCAACTTCCCAAGAAACCATGAAATCGGTTGAAGTAGTCAATTCGACCGGTGCCATCACCGAACGAAGTGACAAATCCAAGACGGGTTCTATCACTTGATTTCCGTCAGTATCCACAATCGGATTGCCCTCCGCATCTGTCTTGTAACGGGTATAGCGGGCAGATTTCGATTCCGAAACATTATTCTCCAACGATTTTTCCGGTAACTTTTCGTTGGCATTTACACGAACGGCAAGATGATACGTGCCGTCACTCGGCAAAACAGGGACATATAGCTCCGTTTCACACACCCAAGACGTACCTTTTTTTAGAGACAAAGTATGAGAAACCGAAACATTCTTTACGATCTCCCCATCTTCGTGATAGAAACTGATCCAATCTGAGAGAGCGAAGTCCTCCACATCGGATCCATTATTATGGACCGTATAAGAAATCGGATAACGGCATCCTGCATTCAATATATCCGGGACAACCAAATCCGTTACTGTCAAATCAGGATAAGCGACCTGTACGGTCGAAGCTGCACGGATCACGTTATTTCCCAAATCGCTATCTGCCACCCGGCCATTCCCGTTCACCTTTACATATATATAATAATTACCTTCTTCCAAACCCGATAAGGAAACCGTTCCGTCAATCTCATACTCTTCTCCTCTTTTAAGGGCACCATAATGATTAATCTTGCCGATCAATACGGCAGATCCATCCAGCATTTTCCCGTTTGAGGAAGCATATACATAATCCGTCCAAGAAGACACATCTGTATCAGCCAATCCTCCGTTTTTTCCTTTTCCATGAATAGCCAAAGAAGTTGCACCATCGATCCCAACCAGCAAATCCAACGAAAGGGCTACAATATCGGAAGTCGGGGAAGCAATGACTTGAATTGTTTTTTCACTCACTGCCATATTATTCTCGCTTAGCGCATGTTCATATACATTTTCATACACATTTGTTTTTACAAAGAAATAATAAGCTCCTGCATAGCCGGCAGGAATCGTCACTTCGAATGGAACCGTATATTGTTCCCCCGCATCCAATCCACCTCGATGATATACTTTGTCCAATGACTTTGCTGTTGTTTCATCAAATTCATTCGTCGGACTAATAAAAATCTCATCACACCAAGAAGCATTCGATTTTGTTGCCACTCCTTTGTTTATGATCGTTGCCACAACTGTTACCGACTGTCCTGAAAGCGAATTTTCAGGCGGAACGACCGACAGAACCTGTAAATCCGGTAAAGCTGGAACCTGTATATTGATTTTTTTATAATAGAAATTATCACTGTAGCCTCTTTTTTCGCCGACTTCATCGATCCGGTTCCCCGAAAAAGTGGCTTTCAGATACGGATAAGGGTTCCCATCCAAAGAAGGGGTGTACGGTTCAGGGATTTCATTCCCGGCCAGGGACCAGTCTATAGTGCCGATATACCCCATATCCGCTGCCACTACGATATAATAATCTCCGGCTATCCGTTCCCCGATATCGATCGTCGCATGATTCTGATAAGATTCACCGGCAGAGAGAGCTTTCACATTGTCAATCCCCTTCACCGCACCATTAGAGAAACCGTTCGACAAATCCGGAACCAACCAGATATTATCACGCCAAGCCGTATTCCCGGTTTCCCTCTTCCCATCATTTTTCACCGTCCAGGATATGTCGAGCGATTGTCCGGCCCAGGCCTCTCCGCATTCAATTCCGGTCACATGCAAATCCGGTGCAGGTTGAACTGTAAAAGTGACGACTTCGCTTCTGGCAACCAACTTGCGGTTTTCGTCAAAGCCTTCTATCTTCCAACAATACCGGTTATCATAATCGCAAAAAATCGAATTCTGATAACGAACCATCGGCAAATAGGATGCCACCGGCTTTGTCGGCACCGGATCACCTTCTTTCCAGAGATATACATGATAGCTTTTTGTCAACTCATCCCCCTTCCAAGAGAAATTTACAGTTGCAGAAGACAATGAAGCATTCTCTTCCGGAACCATATTTTCAATAACAGACATCATCTTAATGGAAAATTCCGCCACATTCTCAATCTCTGTGGCATGAAAATAATCACCCTCCTCAAAAACGACAGAAACGATATAATTTCCCGGTTCGATAGGAGCATCCGTAGACCGATTTCCTTCCGAATCAACATAATAAACAGTATAAGCGCCCAAACCTTCCAAGTTTTTCAATACGACCGGATGTGGATTCCCATCATAATAAACGACTTCCGAATAATTCTCGAACGTCAGGTCCTCTTTCTCCACTGATTTTTTCGTTATTTCAAAAGAAGCCGTGATTTCACCGCTATAATTGCCTTTTCCTTTCAATATCACGGTTGCCCTCCCTGGAAATTTATTGTTTGCAAAAGACAGTTCGTAATCCGTATCTCCATTCAAATCGCCAAATCTTTCATCCTTGAAATGTACATCCGGGATAATTTCCCCGCCTGTATAAGCAAACGTATTCACCGGCAACGTGATCTCTCCGGAAAGTGTAGCAGGCAAAATATTAAAATGGATCAGATTTTCTCCTATCGTATGCGGATATAAACCTTGTACATGGACAGATGCTTGACCTGCATTTACGTTATTTGAATAGTAAAAAGCAAATTGTTCATCAGGAACCAACGGCACGGAACTTTGAGGATCGGAAAAAGCCAGCGAAGGCAACAAGACAGCTTCTCCGGTATACTCCATGTCTTGCAGTCCGCTTACGGTCAAAGAGGATACCTCCTTGTAACTGATCGTATAATAAGGGGAGTTGGCACCGGCCTGGTCTTTAACAGAAAAGCGTACGGAATGGACCGGACGGCTTGAAGGAAAAGAAGCGGAAACAGTTTGCTCGATCCTTTCTTCAGAAGCCAAAGAGTCTGACAACTGCATCCATTCCCCCTCATCGACCGAATAATAGATCACTCCCTTATGGGATGCCGGACTGAAATAGGTTCCGGTTAACGTAAATACGCGAGGATTGGACAACGTATTCCACAGAGTCGTATCTTTCACCGACACTTCCAAATTCTGGATCATGGGTAAAAGCGTTACATCACCAACCCCGATCAAGACAGAATAAATAGTCGTGCTGTTCGGTGGCAATACGCGTTCTTTCCAACACCAGCCTAACGCACTATCATAATTTCCATTTTCAACTTTCCAATTAGTACTTTGTTGGTAATTACCTACAATCTCATTTGGGTTAGAATTAGCGCCATAATTACCGAACCAATAATCATCCACAGGAGTCACTCCATCCATCCCTTTTCCAAAAAGCAAAACAAGAGAAGACGTTATTTCTTCGTTCCTATGCTTCATTTGTAATCCGTACGTGTCTCCATCCAAATAGTTCTTGCGAACAATAGGAGCTCTGTCATTATCACCAATCATCACGTCTGCATAGCTTCCTAAAGAAAATACTTTTTCTGTTGCATTCGTATTCGTCACACTATATTGGAATTGCGCTAATCCGTTATATTCAACTACATTTATTTTTACAGTCACTCCATCGGAAGTCGTTTCTAAAGAACTGTTTATTGAAACTGCACCATTACTTCCAACTTTCATTGCACTTTTATATCCTCCATTCGAAAAAGTCGACGAATAAAACTGACTACCGAATTGCCCGATAAGATCAATTGCCCCACTCGTTTGTTTATAATACAAAGTTGACATTCCCAATTGTTGATAACCGGAAGGGACACTTGAATAAATCGATCTTAATTGTGACTTGCCCTTTTTCGGAGCTGTTTGAACCATTTGGGCATTTCCGAAAAAAGGAATTATGCCCATACTTATCACAAAGAATAGCATACAAGCAATATTCCTATGTAAAAAGCAACAAGAGAGCTTCATAATTATATATTTTAAATTATTTTCAAATAAACAGGAGATCATCCCCTCTTAAATAATTTTCAAATATATAAACCATCCATAACCTTCACAATCGGTTAAAACTCAAAGCGCGGACAAAAGTGACATTCCATCGTTAAGCGGTACAAAATAGCAGACAAACACAAAAATTAAATTCCCGGACAACATGAAAAACATCGTTGCCGGGAAGATAATACATCTTACATTGATAAGACGATACACCTTATAAAATCTCTAATAACTCCTTCACCTTTCCGAAATATCGGCGAGAGGCGATTAATTCAATGTCGTCAAAAGGAGGATAAAGATGGCATTCGAGAGTTTTATTCTCAATTGAGCATAAATAGTCCAGATTGACAATGCAGTTTTGGCTGATTTGGACAAACGAGACGCTCATGTTCATCAAATCGCGGGCAGAAACACTCATGCGGAGTTTGTAATCCGTACGGTCGGACAGATAGAGCTGCCAGCAACGGCTCACGTCTGAAAAACGAAATATCAACACATCACTACGCTTCAAAAACAACAGGCCGGTCACCGTTTGAATGGCAAATTTGCAGTCATCGGCTAAAAGACGGCGCATGGACTGCTCCATATTCACCCTGCTACGATAAAAAACACAGCGGAAACGTTCGATGACGGCATCCAATTCTTCCGGAAGATAAGGCTTCAGCAGATAGTCGAAAGCAGAAGCCCGCAAAGCCTCCAATACATATTTATCGTACGCTGTATAAAAAACAACACGCATATCGGCATGGACATCCGCACGGATACTTTGCCATAGATCCAAACCGGACATCTTCGGCATCTCCACATCTAAAAAAAGCAAATCTGGCTGTTGGCGAATCACGATCTTTCTTGCCTTTTCTACCGAAGTGGTCGTTTCCAAAACCCGCACATCCGAATAGACACACAAATCATTACTCAAATTGCGGATAGAAGCCGCTTCGTCATCTACAATCACGACTGTAATTTCTTCACTCATAAATCAAATGTATAATCTAACGGTACAACAAGAGAAACCAAAGTTCCGTGACCTCCCGGTTCAAGCAGGTTACGGTCTTGTATAATAAAGTTCATTTTATTCTTATTCCGGCTATTCAGAATATCAATGGTCTGGCGCAGAATTTTCAGTCCGTAACCTGTACCTTGTTCCTCTTGGCGGTTCTGCATGTCCGCAGTAAGACCGATACCATTATCTTCGATTGCGATAAAAAGGCTACCTTGCTTTTCGATGATACGAATATGTATGCAAGCCTCTTCGTTTTCCGGGTCAAAAGCATATTTCACAGCATTCTCTACCGGTATTTGGACAGACATCGAAGGAATCTTCCAAGCATCCGGTATCTCCGGTGGTAATTCCCAAATAATCCGGATCCACTCAGGATTACCCAACAAACGCAGTTGTAAGTATTCCTTTACCAATTGTATTTCATCCTTTAAGGAAACAGCAATCTGTTCCGAAAAAAACAGATTTCCCCTCAATACTTTTATCAGTAAACGGATTGGATAAGCCAATCCATCATATTGCCGAAAGGTCGGCAATATGATATTTAATGCATTAAATATGAAATGAGGAGAAATACGGTTCCGTACAACAGCCATACGCAAACGATTCATAGTTGCCATCTGTATCCAATATTGCTTTTCATGTTTCCGTCGTCTATACAGAATCCAGCATAAAGAAGCCAACAAGGACAGAAGCAGTAACAATACACAATAATACGCAATCGTTTTCCATCGGGACATTTCATCTCTGGCATTGATCAATTGTATATCCATTTTCAATAAAGTCGTATCCTGCCTGTACCTGAAGTCAATCTCCGCTAGGCTATTTCTCACCTTCACATTACGTAGTGAATCATTAAGCATATCTGCTTTATCCTTAAACTCATAGGCTTTCCGATAATCCTTCTTCTTATAATACAACTCTTCCATCCTGCGGTTATTATAATAGATATATAGCGGATTTACCTGATTTAGGTCATGAGCAGATGAAAGCAACCGCTCCGCTTGCGAAAGATCGTTTTCCAGTAAAGCCAATGAGGCATACAACCCATTCATATAGTAACGGAAAGAAGCTTGTTCATAAGCCTTTCCGAATAGCCGGCGAGCATCGTCAAGATAGAAACGGGCCGAATCCGGCTGTCTGATCAAGATAAATATTTCCCCCAAATTTCCCCGGACAATTGCCTTATAAAGAGGCTGGGGGAAAGCCTCCGTAATCCGGTCCGCCTTCCGAAACCAGTCAAGAGCTTTTTCATATTCTTTCGTATTATAATAATAATTTCCACGGGTATTGGAAAAGAAATAGCGTTCATAGGGAGTACAAGAATTGCCTATTTGCTCAGCTTTCACAAAATATTCATTCGCTTCCGGGAAATTTTCCAATTCCAGATAAAGTTTGGCCAATCCCGAATAGATGGCAAAATGATCCCGGTAGCCAAGAGCTAAAGAGTCTGCAACTAAAAGAGCTTTCCGATAGTAAAAACCGCACTGGGGATAATCTCCCTTCTGAAGATGGCAATCCGCCAGATTTATATAGACAGAAGTAAGCACGTTCCTATTTGGGGTCATCTGTAAAATATTGATGGCGGACTTCAATACACGAATAGCCGAATCCCGTTCGCCCAGTTCCTGCCAATAAACGCCTTGGTTATTGAATGCTTCAGCCAAAAGAGCACGGCTACGGTCAAAGGAAGCATGATCCGTAAATAACGGATTACCTCTTTGTTCGTACGAAAGGCATCTTCCATCCGGTTCAAATAATAATAGCACTTGGACTCGTACGATAACAAAAGATAAAAACATAAGCTATCCTGCATATGCAAACGCTTTCCGGAAAAGACATCTAGCACTTTTTGAGGAGCTTCTGCCATCGAATCCTGATAAACAGCCAATATGGAATCAGTCAAAAGCACTTCCTCATCTGATTCTTTGGATAGTCTACAAGAACAACTGTTCGACAAGCCTAAAACGATAAATCCGATCAAAAAGATTTTTAATAGATTCATAACCATTAATCACTCATAAAAAATATTTTAAAGAAAATATTTTTCAAGGAAACTGACAAATAAAAAAGAAACAATAATCCGGCAATAGGAAAAAATATTTGCTTTATTATTGTATTTCAATAACTATACATTTGTATGTTGGTTAATGATTTTGATAAGTATAGACAAAAAAACGTTACTCGTTTTTTTGAAACTGTTATTCACGTTCAGTTTTATGTTTTTACATCTGAAATCTGAAAAGTTCGTTGGAATTTGAGATTCTGTATTAACGACAATAGATTACAAGAGGTACTTGATTAAATAAAGGGTATTATGACTTACGTTGGAATCAACATCAGTAAGAACAATTTTGTGGTTGCTTTTCTGATAGTATCGGACTATCAGCCCCGTACATTTCCCAACATCGTAAAAGGATACGGCCCTACTTATACCGGAACGCTTCAAAACAGAAAGCGTGAGCAGGACAGCCTCTCCAAATCACAATGATTCTTACTGGCGTATCTGCTACTTTATGTGATTTGAGTTATCTTATCCGGCCCACCAAGAAATAACAGTTCTCGTTTCACGATTTTGAGATGAGCGGATAAATTTTAAGGATCAGCCTGAATTTAGTTTAAAACATCAGATAAATAATACAAAATGACAATACTTGACACATTAACGAGCCGTTTCCACCACCTCCAAAGCGATAAAAAACGGCCCATCAAAGAAAAATGAGTAAAATATCTTAATCAATGTTTACTCTATTTACCGGACAAGGAGAATTCGCTCCAAACAAAATATTTGCTGCCAGAAGCATTTGTTACATTGGTAAATCGAATATATTTGCATCCTTCTTTACTTTTAATCGTCGGAGATTCCCATGAAGACGCAGCTTCTGTTGGCAGTTTGTCTTTTACATTTGTGAAACGTGCCATATCCTTGAATGTCCTCCCGTCATTGCTTACACTAACAATAAGTTCAATAGGGGCCGCATTTCCATTCGAACTGCGGGTCGTGTAGCTAAAGACAAAATCATGGATCGGCCCTTTTAATGTGACTTGCACATAGTGCTCATCTGGCACTTCCACACTCCATGCCGAATGAAAATATGTTGAAATATTGCCATCAAGCAGGTTTGCCAGTGATCCTTCTGACGGCTCTTGTGCATTTGTCGATAACATATCGGCTGTCAGTGCAATCGATGGCGGAATAAAAGAAATGGCTAACAGAACAGTTTTTCGTTCTTCATCAACTTTAAATTCTGCTTTTGAAATCTGTTCGATTGTGAGTGGTAGTATATATGTCCCGTAATTGATCCGGGACTTGTCCACCACAATATTTACCGGTGCGGTTGTTTTACCGTTTTCAAATGAGACAGTTGTATTTAAGGAGTAACTGTCAGCCGGCAAAATTTCGTAATTCGTCCCATTGAACTGATTATATTCAGCTAAAGCTGATTCATCCACCACCACTCCGCATTGCAAGTCCCAGACATTTTCTACCGGCAAAGTGAGATTCAGACCTATCTCAGATGTATTATTCCCATCATCAGCCAAGGATCTGTCAATGAAACCTGAATTTTCAAAACCGATTGTCAATGTTTTGACATCTGTTTTAATGAAAGCATATTGCTTTTCAATGTTAATAGAGTCTGAACCGTTATACAATTGGACAGGTATCACATAGTTGGCTTCCTTATGTGTAGCAAGTAAATCCCCGATCTGTTCGGTTTTCAAAGTAACCGTGACAGATTTGTAGTAATCAGAGGCAGTAAAAGTCAAATGTTCCGAATCATACGAATAATACTCTTCCGGTATCGCTTCATAATTCGTTCCGTTGGACTCATTGTAAGCCTTCAGTTCAACATTGTCTAGTGTTCGGATACTGACATCTGCCGATGCTGTCTTTTGTGAACCGGCTTTATTGACAATCAATTGAAATTGCCCGTCTTCACCGGTAATGTAAAACGTAGATTGTAACTCGCCACTATTTCTGAAGTAAAGGATAACATCATATTCATCCAGGAATTCACCAATAAGTTTTTCATTATCGCACGAAGACATCCCGAAAAAGGAGGCTACGGCCAAACAAGTCATAAATATTTTATTTCTCATAAGACTGATTTGTTTTCATTTTACATTACCAACCATAATTTTGTACAAGTAATCTGTTCCGGTCCAGTTCGCGCTGAGAGAACGGATATAGATAATGGTTGCTCTTGAACACGCGTGTTTCGAACACTGTACGTTTCCAGAACCCTTGCGGTGTGACAGAACCGGAACCGGGACAAGTCGTATCCATTCCATACATGGGGCCTCCGTCGGTTTCTTCGGCAATCATCCACGTACGCGTATCAAAGTAACGATGGCTTTCAAAAGCAAGTTCTACACGGCGCTCTTTTCTACATAAATCCACTAACTGATTGATGTCCGCGTTTTTATACACTTCCCGTATAGGCGCCATGCCGGAACGGTCACGCAAGTCATCCCATTTTGCAAATGCTTCATTTTCGTAACCGGCTGGAAGCGATACGCCATTTCTCTTGCATTCCAGTACCGCTTCGATGAAATTCAGGTAAATTTCCCCCAACCGGAAGAGCGGGAAGGTTATATTTCCCCAGTTGCCATTGGCCGAGTTTAGTTCGTGATCATAAAAACGGTTGCACAAATATCCGGATTTAGGATAGTCATGGGACTTGTTGCTGTTTCCTCCTTTTGCAAAAGATATCATCGTGCTGGCATTTTCGTGCAGCCAATAGTTGCCTCCGAAAAATATAGTCACATAAAAACGAGGTTCTCGGTCTTTGTACATGTTGGGGGCCTTTAAGTCATAGTCGGAAAATTTGGACCATCCGCTGGCTGGATACTTCCATGTTTCTATTTGGAACTCATCGGCAGAATAGCCGGATTGGTTATCGATTTTCGGAGTGCCGTCTTCGAAATATCCTGTAATCGGGTATCGTCCGTTACTCATTGCGTAAGCGTCCACTTGCTGCTGCGTCGGTCCGACTGCCCCGTAGGCGGTACCTGCAACACCTGTTGGTACTGTATTGACTCCCCAGCTATAACCACCATTGTAGCGATCCGTCCAAATCAGTTCCTTATTCCACGTCTGATGTGTAATCCCGTAGTAATTGGCATACGGATTCGAACCATCTCCTTCACGATATAGTTCATAGAAACCTTCTTCAAAGACTTTATGTGCGGCCTCAGCTGCTTCCAGCCATTTTTTTGCATCGAATTCTCTTGGGAAAAGAGGTTGTCCGGATTGTTCGGCAAATTGCTCGTCTGTGACAACCGGATTCACTAAATTGCGATAAAGTTCATTGCCATTAAACAGAGGACGTGCAGAATAAAGTTTCATTCTTGAAATCACGGCATAGCAAACTCCTTTCGTCGCATATCCGTATTTGGTTTCTGATAGTGAACTTTGGCTTGGCATGGCCGGATCTTGTGCACAAGCTTCTAATTCGCTTGTTACATAGTCCACGCATTGGTCCCATGTGTGGCGCGGACGGTATAGAGCTTCGGTAGAAGCTGTAAAATCCAGTAACTCGTCTCCTAACAGAAACACAGGACCGTAATCACGCATCATAGAAAAATAGTAATACGCACGAGCGAATCGGGCCTGTACTTTCCATTCAGCCAATTGGTCTTTCGTAATTAACGGGTCTGAGCAACGGTCCACATTTTGCATGAAAATATTACACTCTCGGATACCTTTATAATAATGATCCATCCGATAATAAGGGACGGAAGATGCATTCCATGAGCCAAAGTTTATCTTTCTGTAGTCACGGTCGTAAGCAATTGTGCATTCATCGGAAGCTCCCAGATAGGGGTTCTTGTCGCCGATGAAAGAACCATTGTCGTTCGGAAGGAAAGACATCGCATTCAACCAATACTGCTTCACGTAATTCCGATTCTCCCAGATTTTGTCAAAGGTCAATTTCTCATCTTCCTGCCTGTCCAAAAAGTCTTCACAAGAAGAAAATGTCATCGCGCCAAAAGCGAGACATGCGATCCAGATTTTTTTTGAATTGAATATATTCATAATGATGAAATTCTTAATTAACGATTAAAAATTAGCCTTTAGGCCAAACGATACTACCCTGTTTAAAGGATAACCGGATCCTTGTCCACCTCCTTTTTCCGGATCCCATAATTTAAATTTACTGAATGTCAGCAAATTATTACCAGAGACATAAAAGCGGAGAGATTTGACGAAACTTCTGTCCAATATATTTTTAGGCAAAGAATATCCTATTTCTACATTTTTCAGGCGGAGAAAATCCCCGCTACGTAACCACCAAGACGAAGTTTGCTGGTTGTTGGAAGAACCGGCTGCTCCGCTTAAGGACAAACGGGGATAAGACGCATTTGCGTTTTGTTCAGGCGTATTGGTACTCATCCATGTTTTTCCCCACAAGTCTTCCTGCAAAGCGGCACGCTCCATGTTTCCGGAACTGAAAGGACTTTGGAGCGTACTTCCGCTGATGAAAAAACTACTATGATCGACCCCTTGAAAAAAAACATTGAAGTCCCATCCCTTCCATTGTGCAGTAGCTCCGAAACCGTAGATGATTTCCGGCAGATTGGTATACCCCATAGCTACCATATCTTGTGAGTCGATTTGTCCGTCTCCGTTGATATCCTGATACTTGATGTCTCCCACGCGATATTCGCCGAACGTCTGCGTCGGACTATTGTCTATTTCTTCTTGGCTTTCGAACAGACCAAGCGCGACCAATCCAAAAGGTTGCATGGTACCGCCAGAGCCAAACGATTTACCAATCCGGTTTTGGTACTTGTATTCCCAATCCGGTTCATCGTTGTTCAAAAGCTTGTTACGGTTGAATGTGAAATTTCCACGTGCCGTCAAGAAGACATTCCCTACTTGCTGAGAATATTCAAGAGTCCCATCGAATCCTTTATTCACTGTTTCCCCGATATTTACATATGGGATAGTTGATATACCAACGATGGCCGGTAAACCGGCACGTTGCAGGAAAATCCCTTGTCTTTTTTCATGGAAATAGTCTGCTTGAATTTTCAGCTTTTGGAACAACGACAGTTCAAAGCCTGCGTTCAATTTATAGGCTTCTTCCCAGGAGGCGTCCAAATTTTCGACTTCCCCGATAATAAGCCCTGTACCTCCTTGATTCCCACTGCTACCATATTGCCAAGAGCCTCCATTGACGATAGATGATTCATAAACCCAACGTCTTGTCCCACCGATATCGTCATTTCCAACTTTACCATAAGACCCCTTTAACTTCAACATGTCAATGATTTTTGTTGCGGGTTTGAACCATTTTTCATTGGATACCATCCATCCGATTGCACCGGCAGGGAAGAACCCGAAACGATGTCCTCGCGCAAAGTTCTCAGAACCATTGTATCCTAAGTTGACTTCTGCAAAATAGGTATCATTAAAGGCATACGTTACACGTCCTGCCAATCCTTGATCCTTATATGGAAGTGCTGCATCGCCACTCTGGGCTTGTGTATTTGTATATATTTTGTGGTTATACAAAAACATGGCACCTACACGATGCTTTTCGTCGAACAGTCGGTTATAGTTCAAGGAACCCTCCATGTAAGTTGTCATTGTCCCGCTCCGTCCAATAGCGAATCCCAATGTTTCGTCGCCGGTATGTACCGGATCCCAAATGCCGTCCCCATTATTGTCGTCATAAATCAAAGAACCGTCTTCTGCCCGTCCGCGTGCATGATAAAATGTCGGAGTTTTAGCACGACGCTGAAGTGTCGTATTCCACGCGTCCCATGAAAATTTAAAGTTGGCGGTCAGACCTTCCAACGGTTCCCACAACGCTCCTATATCCTGAGTAAGCCCAATCAAGGATTGCGCGGAATTCCAGAATTGTTCACGGTATCCGGAATGAACTAACATATTCCAAGGATTATAACCGGAATCGGTCGAAGGCCCAGAAAGTGTTCCATCGGAATATTGCACGGGGAAAGCATTCGGGGAAGTCCAGAAAAGATAGCTCCATATGTCGCTATCGGTATCTCCAAAACCCGGTCCGAAAGACTTTTCATAGATATTGGCCAAATTGACATTCAGCACTGTACTCTTTGTCACGTTGATGTCGACATTGGCACGAAAATTGAATTTATTGTAATTGATGGCGGAATCGTAGCCATATACGTTGCCGGCATTTTTATAAATTGAACTTTCATGATAATAAGACCCCGCTACATAAAACTTGACGACGTCGCCACCACCGGTAATATTCAAATTTACACGTTGGTTGGAAGCCATATCGTTAAACATGGAGTCAAACCAATTTACATTGGGATACAAGTCCGGATCGGCGTTGGTCCGATATTTATCGATCTCTTCCAATGAATAATATTGTGTCCCGGCAGCTTCATTATACATTTGTGCCCATTTGTCTGATCCCATCATGTCCGGCCGTTTAGTCGGCTGGGTAAGTCCAAACTCTGCATTAACATTGATGGAGGCTTTTCCTTGTTTGCCTTTTTTAGTAGTAATCAATATGACGCCGTTTGCACCTCTCACACCGTATACAGCCGAGGCTGAAGCATCCTTTAGGATGGAGAAGGATTCTATATCTTCTGTGTCAACCAAATCAAGATCGCGTTCTATACCATCGACCAAAACAAGTGGAGTTGCCGAGCCTTTGAATGAGGAGACACCACGAATATAAAAATCCGCTGCACTATTCTTCCCTGGTTCACTGCTGCGGCTCATGGAAACGACTCCGGCCAGTTGACCAGCTAAAGCTGTTGACAACGATGAGTTTGGGACTTTCAACGATGCCACATCCACCGTCGAGATAGCGCCGACAACACTTTCTTTTTTTTGTCGACCATATCCAACAACAACAACTTCCTCAATCTTTTCCGTGTCTTCCGACAAGGTAACGTTAATTTCTTTTTGATTCAGGATTGCAATCTCCTGAGTCGTCATTCCCAAGTATGAGAAAACAAGAACCCCACCGGCATCTTCGATCGTGATGATATATTTTCCATCGACATCGGTTGTCACCCCTACCGTGCTATTTTTCAACCAGACGTTAACACCTGGAAGTGGTAAATTGTCCTTGTCGACGACAGTTCCTGTAATTATTTTTTTCACTTGTTGAGGAAGATTCGTTCCCCGAATCTTGGATGACTTTTGTGTCGGCATGAACGATCCTCTGGTTACGGCATCAAAATCATATTCCGCAACATGGCTTATTTTTCCCTCTTGTTGGGAAAAAGCTTTTTTAGGCTTTCCTGCTACCGGATCGGCATATGCACTTATGGGAAGTGCCATAGCTCCTGCAACAAGAATCAAGCTAACAGGTTTGAAGCTTTTGAGCATAATTAATGAGTTTAGTTAATAATAATATTAGTCTTTAAGAGGAATTACTATTAGGCTTGATTTTCAATTTTCATTGAAAGTGTTTTTCCATAGTCCTATAAGAACTACAGTTTTATCAATTTATTTAATACTGATTATTAGCTATTTATAGATTAAAAATGCGTTAAAAAACTTTTTATTTCCACTTTCATAGCTCTAGGTTTGTTTCTGTTGTTTTCTTCATAATTAAAAAATATTGCATAAAATGTAATTGCCCCCTACCTTTTCTGCGAACGCTGGAAATTTGCCTTAAAAAATATATTCGCCTCCATCTTATTCAAAAGCTCCTTTTATGCATAAATAAATATACAATCATACTATATCTTTATAAATTGGCAGTTATGTTTTTGGGCAAAGACACACAAAAAAATAAATATACACGTTTAATAGTATTTTTCATTGACATAAAATGTCGATTTTTAATAAAACATCAATATATTTGCATCAAATCTTTAGTACGGAGTTCTTATAGAACTATGTTATTATTTAGATATTTTTAGGATGGGAAGCGACTTTCATTTCAAAGGGAAAAGACTAATCGCAAAAAGCTTGCTTTCAGTGGCTAATCGATAACTTCTTGCAAATGCTGGACTGGAAATATTATCTGTTTATATGTGGGTGACCTGAAAACACTCCTAAAGAAAACCAAGGAATGATTCAATTCCACCTTTACCACGTAACCTGCGATCACCTGCACGGATGTATATAGGCAACCAAATCAATAATCTTTGGCGATACAGGAAGTTACAATCCCCACGACCGGAAGCCCATTAGGGGAACTGAATAACCTCAGTTTTGTCTAAAGGCATAGTACTCCTTATTTGAGGATTTGTCGATAAGAAGGCATCTGGATCTGTAAAGGCTACATTCACTGGATGCCAGAACAGGAGAACTCTATATACTCAGACAATTTCTTTCCACCGAGACCGGCATGGCAAGTATTGGTTCAAAATATGAACATCTAAAATCTATCAAGACCAACTTCAAAAATAGGTACGTAATTCAAATTATACCAATTGTTATCATTTACTGAAAGAAAAATATAGCATGTGATATAAAACTATTCGTTGATATATAAATTTTATCGTTATTATAATCTTTTTATATTAACACAAATTGCAAAATGATATGCAGGTGAACTAATGGGCTTGTCAAAGGAGAGATAAACAGATTGAAGAATAAAAAGCATATCTTTCCTTCACACTGGATAATTGTACACCTAGATTGGTGAAGTGACTTTGTTGGCCTTTTCCCCAATTTGGGGTATTTTTCGAAGGAATATCAGTAACTCGTCTGGGAATTCGACCACTTAACCATGGCTGCACATGAAGCAGTATAACTGATCAGGCAATATTCGTGGATCAAAAAGCGTCATTCTATGCCCCATGATTACCAACAGGCGGTTGGATTACGACAATAGGTGAGAACTTGGCATTGAAAAAGGAAAAAGAATGACTATAGTTGGTCAAGAAGCTAAAAACAAGTAGGAAGCAACTTCTCCAGAACAGCTAAGTATTGAACATGAACCGAATGCCCAGTATGAGAAGTTACGGAAATATGGCATTATCTGAAGTGTTGACAGTTATAGTTAGGGGGACGTGAAAGGTGCCTGTTGCACAACTCAAATTTATTAAAACAAGTAATCTTTTTTGTTACATATATTATTAATTATTAGTATGTTAGAAATAAAAAAATGCAAGATTACAAATCATACGAAGAAAAACTATTTTATATATTCCGTTTACCGGAACGCGTTCCGATAAACAATTTCTATTGCCGTTTAAAGGATGTTCTGGACTTGCCCTTTATCCGCAAATATACTCAGGAGTACTATGGAAAAGAGTAATAGACCAGCATTGATTCTTTTTTTTCAAGCTGATGTTTATTGGATATTTAGGGGAGATACCTTCCGACCGTAAGATTGTGGAACAGGCAGGAATGAGATTGCACATGCTCTATTTTTATAACTATAATATTGACGAGCCGCTTCCATGACACAGTACGTTTTCCCGTACCCGTAAACTTTATGGTGAGGAGCTTTTTTGAAGGTGTTCAACCATATTCTGGAGTTGTGCATAAAGGCCGGTATGATTGATGGCAGAACTCAAGCAATAGACAGTACCTTGATAAAGGCAAATGCGTTCATGGTAAGTTTGAGAGTGAACCTAAAAATTACCGGTCAGGAATACTATAACAAATTGAAAAACAACTCTGATGAAGGTAATACAATATATCCCCCAGGTCAAAAGATTCCGATCGCCAGGAAAATGGAAAAAGGGTCAGCCGTACCGATCCGGACTCGAAGATGGCTACTAAATCTGAACGTCCGCTAAGCTTGTGCTACTAGGCTCAAATAAGCGTGGATACGGCATCCCATATCATATGCGGAGCATTGGGTTTGTATGCCAATATACGGAACAGTCAATGCCTGCCATTTATTTTCAACCAGACAGCCGCGAACTTGTCCCGTCATGATATCTGTGTGGAGAATGTGCTGGCAGATACAAATTATTCCGGAGGTCCTACTCTTAAGTATCTGGAGGAAGTAGGAATAAAAAGTTACATTCCTTGTATAGGCTACTATAAAAATGAGCATAAGGATTTTTTATGACAGCCAATGTGATTGTTTTATCTGTAGGATGAATAAAAAACTGTCCTTCAAAAGAATACACAAACCTAGTCCAGGCGACTATGAATCACGAATATACCGAAGTTTACCGAAAGACAGTATGGCTTGTCCGCTGAAAGGACAATGTATCAAAAATAAAACGTATCCTATCAAGGATCTCTCCACTACTATTTATAAACCTTACTATGAGAACGCATACAAAAGGGTACATTCACCAATAGGACGGAAAATGAAAAAGTTACGTTCCAGCACGGTCGAACCGGTTCTGGGCACATTACTTGATTTTAGAGCCATGAGAAAAGTGCGTACCAGAGGTATAAGACTTGCGAACAAACATGTCTTGCTGGCAGCCATGGCCTATAATCTGAAAAAGTTAATGAGACATGTTTGTTATAAATCCGCAATCTCAGTTGCCAAAGCTACCAACAATTGGTTGGATTATATAAAATTAGTAACCTTCAACTTTTCTGATAAATTTTTCTTATCAGAACATCCCACAAAAGAGAGTTTTTACAATTTAATGCTAACTGTTCTAAAAAATATTCTTCCTTGAGGAAAATTGCGCAACAGACACCGCACGCAGCCCCCTTAGGGGTTAGTATGTTATAACCTTTTGCAGAGGTAGCCTTCTGGACGGGATTTGCAAGCGGTCAGTATGTGTTCCGGGTGTGCTTGAAACTTGAAAAGAGAAGCCGGAGAAAAGAGAAAAAGATACAAAGCATGATAAAAATCATTGGTCGGGGAGCGCCGTACGGCAATAGGGGCAGCAACCCTCATCGGGAGTGTTGCTGTTAGCCATGTGAACAGAAAAATAAATGTGTACCAAAATGGATATCATAACAATAAAAGTATTATCTTTGCATATGACTAAAAAAATGATAGTATGATAGTAGTAAGTGGTAGAGAATTCAGAGCCAATCAAGGTAAATACATTGACATGGTTGTTGATGGTCGTGACCTTGTTTTGAAATTCCGTGGAAAGGGATGTTTTAAGATCGTTCCGGTTAATGAGGATGATACGTTAATGAGTAAAGAGGAATTTTATGCAAAAATAGATCATTCTATAAAACAAGTAGAGGAAGGAAAGGTAACACGCCAGCGTGATGGTGAATCGGTAAAAGAATTTATAGATCGTCTTTTATGTACAGATTAGTATTTACGGATGATGCCAAAAAGGACTTGTTGCAGCTCCAAAAGAAAGCACCTATGGCACTCAAAAAGTTAAATGCATTATTGGAAGAGATTAGGGAGCATCCGACTACTGGTACTGGTCAAGTAGAAATGTTGAGACATTATAAAGAAGAAACATGGTCTAGGCGTATCAATAAGGAACACAGACTAGTTTATCGTGTATATGAGGATTTAGTAGAGATTCTTATTATTTCTGCATACGGTCATTACAAATAATCCAGCCTTCATCTAAATTTGATCTTGGGAACTTGCACTGCGGTTTTCTTTACTTTCTTAACCTAGTATTGCTTTTGGTTGCTCCAATATATTCCATTCTTTTCGAGAACTTTATCAAAAGCCTTTTGGCTTTCCTTGTCTTCAAGTCCTGCATAGTTCCAATCCATTTCATCATCCTAGCCAGTACTTGAATTGAAATAATTGTTCTGTTCATATTCTACGACTGTTTTTTAATTAGTAACTTTACCGAAAATATCAATCTAAAATTTTACAATTATGAAAGCAATGGATTATGAATACCTGATTAGAGCAGTATTCAAATGTGGACGTACAAGAAGATTTGGAGCTGATGCTGATATTTTTCGTGGATTAGAAAGAGCATCTGTACCATTTCCAGGACAGAAGTCGATTGACCAGTATAAACTTGGCTTCAAAATAGGAGAAGTGACAGCATACTTGTATACAGCATTATATGAAGTGCAAGAACAATATAAAGAGAATAAAGAGTTTACCTCAAAAATAGATAAATGTCTTGAGTATCTATGTAAGCCTTCAATAGAAAATATAGATAAATGCATCGAAGAAGCATGGGGCGCGTTCAAAGAAATTGGATTATGCGCAGGATAAAAAGAAAAATAGCGGGAATAGCTATCAAGGTTATTCCCGTTACTATTTTCAGTTATTATAAATCAGACAAACCGATTTGGAGTATTACCGTAAATAATCACCTTTGAAAAAATACACGACAAAAAGCTATATATAATTCAATTGTACCACTTTTGTAAGTGGATTCTACAAAATAGGATGCAATACATTCCAGAAGGAGTTAAGATTGAAATAAGCTGTCGTTCTCTCATAGAACCGTCTGAAAAGATAGAAATTCATTCGATGATAGAGGATGCTTATCCTGATGAAGATTTTTCATTATCTACATTTGCCGTTCCGACAGTCGTTCCCGGACGTACATTTTTAGAGAAAGTTTTTGTTGCACGAAAAGTTCAACCGTACAAATTGTTACCAAGAGCATACAGGTCGATTATATGGTCAGCAATACCTTCTGTCACAATAGTCTCACGTTTCGTGATTTTATTAAGGAGAAATGTCTTTGCGGAACTGAAAAGGCCAAGATATTCAATATGAAAAAACTTTGTTTCTTGACTATTTCTGAAGATTTGATATGCGGTATGACTGCATAACTTAGAAACTTTATTGACCGATAGCACTGTGATTTACTTCCTTGATGGCACTAAATCATTGAAGGATAGGATTACCGAAGAGTTGTATTACTTTAATGATGAAAAAATGTGTAATATAAAAACAAAATTCAACCGCTTATCTGTGAATATTGCCACTTATCCATAAATGAGTACATTGCTTGATCCACAATAATTGTTTTGATTTCAAAATGTACATACTTTAGCACTTGAATTACAAAGGATGATAGTGTGTTTTAATGGGAAAAATCAAAATAATGTCAGCAGTATAAACAGGACTACATCCATGTTAATGTGAAACTAACATACCAAACTATTATGGCAACAAAAAATAACATTCTTTCTGTTAATTCACGCGTCAACGTCTTAATTGAAGAAGCGAACAACTGTCCCTATAAAATAAATATGAATTATCTGCACAATTTCGTCTGCAATATTGTAAAAGTATCAGATGAATATCAGCTGGAAACCATTGAAAATGTCTTAAATATTGAAGAAATTAATGACAAGAGATATTGGGTAAGCTATGGGATTCCATAATTTCTTCTATAACCTGTTCCAAAACATCATAAACAGAATTAATATTATTACTAACTATATTTCAATACTTTAATGCTTATGCATAGATTTACTATTTTTAAAAGAACAGCCCTTCTCATGCTAATGTGCATGGCGACGGCATGGTGCTTGCCAGTGAAGGCGGCAGTAGTGGAGAGTAACGGGTATCGTATTGAAGGTTTTTCCGAAGATGCCTATTTAAGCTACAACTGGGAACAATCTGACAGATTTTGTTCGATCTACGTACCGGAAGGTGCGCCTAAGGATGTGTATTTATCATTCAAATTGGATGATCCTTCTTGGGGCTCCGATTTCCGGTTGTCCATAATGGACAAAGGGGAATCCGATTCAAAAGGGGAATTACTGGTGCCCTTTTCTCTTGATGGAGACCACTATAGTTTCCATTACTCCATTTTCCAGACCGTTGGAAAAGAGATGATCGGTCGGAAGTATTCCTATACGGTTTCTCTGTATGGAACCCAAGACACAACCGCTTTCGAACCTCTGGCCTCTTTTGCCGGGAGCTACGAGATCAAAATGCCTGTGGAAGTATCCGTTTCTCCCAACAATATCAGAGGCGAGTTGAACAAAGCGGTTCCCTTCACTGTAAGAATAACAGCCAATCAGTTTGCCGGGCAGAAAGCCATGTTGAACTTTGTGAAATTAGAAGGCATGACTATTACCTGCGACGAATTGACAGATCAAAACAAATCGGATAAATGGGCTTTTGCCATTAACAGTTTGCAGGATGTAACTTACCATTTTACACTGACATGCACAACCGAGACACGACGGGGATTTGAAGTGCGATTGGAAAACGATGAAGGTAATTTGTTAGTCGATGGGAATTGCTGGATCTCGGTTTCAATTCCTTTCGCCATCTCCGATGGAGACATTGCCGGGTTACAGAAAATAGCAGATGACAACAATAGCGATTTCCTAAAAGAGTATATCACCAATAAAGGATATATGAATCCCGAAAATGACTCTATCCAAATCTATTTAGATGAAAATATCTCACCTGCCCGCATTCACAATCTGAACCTCATGATGCACAGTCTTAGAACTTTGGATGTTTCGGCTTTCGATTCGCTGGAGTATCTGATTGTCAACGATGCATCCATCACCTCTTTGGATCTGAGTACATTAAAACGGCTGAAAAGCGTAGGTTTGTACAATACTGGCATCACGAATCTGAACAATGTGGAACTACCGGATAATCCTGAATTGGAAGTCAGAGGCAATATAGATTTGCCGCTTGGCGTACAAGTTAGCGAATATGAATACCAACTGATATCCGGCACTCAGGTGGACCTTTCGGCCTACGCTACCATGAACGGAGAACAGGCAAACTTTGTCTGGAAAAAGCGTGTGGAGGGTAGGGAAACCGTTGTCGAGTGGAAACAGACTGCTCCCGGTATATTCACCGTACCCAATCCGGACGAGGCGGACGAAGGGAAATATGCCTACTACTGGTGCGAGATATCTTCTTCCAAATATCCGGAGTGGAAAATCCGTACCTATGACATCCAACTTGTGCGCGGTGCCATCGACTATAGCGAAGATGATATTCAACTACTGAAAAACCTCGCCGCCGCTAACCCGGACTGCCATGAATTACAGCAATTCGTGGCTGACAGTGTAAAAGGCTGGGAAGAGAAATGGGATGACAACTTCAATGGAGACCCGAACCGTAAGGTGGCAGTAGACTGGAACTATGCAACACCGGCACGCATCTCCAAGCTGCGTATACGGGAGATGGGTACTGTGAAGAATCTGGATCTTTCCGGTTTCACCGAATTGACCTATATTGACGTATGTGACCTGGCCCAGTGGATAAACGGTGCAAATGTCGGTTTGGAAACGCTCGATCTCACCAAAAACACGAAACTTCGTTATTTAAAAGCGAATGGAAATGATGCGCTTCAGGTATTAAACTTGTCCGGACTGACCGTCTTGGAAGAAGTGTCGGTAAGAAGTTGCGACAAACTGGAGAGCCTGGATTTGTCGGCAAGCAAATCCACTTTGAAGGGGTTGAACATCGGTTTTTGTGATAAATTAACCATCAATCTTGCTGAGCTATCCGCCCTCGAATATTGCGATATCAGTAGTACGACACAATATGCTGACTATATCGCGAATCTTCCACAAAGCATACAGAGGCTTGAATGCAATTACACCAACTATCCGTTGTTGGACTTCGCAAAATACCCGAACCTAAAAAGCTACGGCATTCCACAAGATGTAGAGACGCTTGACATATCGCAAACAAAGCTCGAGAGTGTGACTATGAATGGTTCCAAGGTGCGTTATTCCACTTTTACCCCTAACCAATATGCAAAGCAATATAATTGCCAAGGGGGGAGCCGCATTACAATTCCGAATCTAAAAGAATCGGCAGAAAGCCAGAAAGAAACCATCTATGACATCGCTGTAGGTGATACAGTCGACCTTTCGTCCGAAGCCAAGGTTAACGGAGTTCAATCCAAATACATCTGGGTGGACGGATATGATGGGACCGAATCGACCGGTGTCTTCATTCCCGTACCCGATGAGCCGGGTAAGTTTGTCTATAACGGCGGAGGCCGTCCCGGAGTTTATTACTTCTGTATCATCTCGAACCAGAAATATTGCAGATATTCGGAAATCAACCAATGGAGCGGCTGGCGACTGGAGACTTTCCCCATCAAACTTCCTGAAATCAAAGCCGGCTATGCCCAAGCCGAAGTCGCAGCCCTGAAAGCCATCGTCGACAACACCGACAGTCCGGATTTGAAACATTGGTGGGAAAGCGAAGCATGGAAGAGCAATGAGCAGCAGAATCAAGGTGGACGTTTCCAGGTTTGGTGGATGTTAAATGAAGAGACGCATGTATATCATGTAGAAGCACTGCAACTCATAGGTTTGGGTGATACACTCACGACTTTGGATGTTTCAGCGTTCAAGGAGATGATATCGCTCGATTGCGATCAAAGTGGCTTGTCCGAACTGTCCGTAAAGAATAACAACAAATTACGATACTTGCAAATCAATTCAAGTCCCGAACTTGCAACGTTAATACTGCCGGACGAAAAGACGAATTTGGAAACCTTGTATTGTCTATATAACAATGGCTTGGAAACCTTAAATGTAGCCGATTACACAAATTTGAAGACTCTGAACTTGCGCAGTTGCGAAAGCCTGACCTCTGTCGGTGATCTGTCTCGGTTGGCAAATCTGGAGTATCTATGGCTAAACTACACGATGCTCGAACCGATTGATATCAACAACTATCCGAACATAAAAAAGCTGGGCGTGCCGAGAAAAACGAAGACGATCGACATCAGCGGAGCGGGACAGTTGACAAGACTCGATGTTGATGGATCACTGCTGAAATACTCAACCGTTACATCGAAGGAAGATATGAGCTGCACGATAGTGGGATTGACGTACATGGACGACATCCCGGGAGCGTTATCCAAGGCGCCCGGATATTCCGAAATCCAGCCTTATTACCTCTTCCCGGCAGACAAGACGTTCAACATCGGTGCCGAATTCGGAAAATTCGATAACACCGAAACCACAGCTACTGCCCGCAAGGCATACAGTGGTGAACCCGCCCGGAGTGTGGTTGTTGTCGACAAACCCGGCGACATGCAGAGCTACAGCATAGAAGGTGGCAAAATCCATGACGAAGTCGAAATCGTCTTCACCAATACGACTTACCCGAATTGGAAGATGTCACTCTCCGGCCAGATCATCTCCTGTGATGGCGATGCCAACCTCGATACGAAAGTCGATGTGCGTGACGTGCCGGTCACAGTGAACCATATCACCCAAAGCGAGGATGCTCTCCCGGATGACCGGTTCGGTTTCTACGAAGCAGACTTGAACAACGACAATGAAGTGGATGTTACTGACCTGCAAGGCATCATCAACCTGATCCTGCAACCGCAAACAAAAGGCGCGAACACATTGGCAGACGGCTATATTCCGACTGTCGAGCTTTCTGCCGAAAACGGTTACCTCTATATGGATGCCGAAGTGCCGGTCGCTTCTTTGCAACTTGAACTGACCGGAATGACGCAGGCCGAACCGCTCCTTGGAAAGGCAGCTGCACTTACGCAGGCTTCGACCGTGGGCGATACGACACGCATCATCGGCTACAGCTTGAAGAATGTGACCATCCCCGCCGGAAAGTCCGTCCTTATGAAATTCCCCGAAGGTGCACGCCTCGCCAAGGCTGTCTTTGCTGATGAAAAGGCACGAAGCCTCGAAGTCCGGACGAAAGGTGACATCGCCACTTCGAATGAAACGATCCGCGTAACCGGTTCGCATGAGGTGGCCAACTACCCGAACCCGTTCTGCACGACGACAACCCTGGCCTATACGCTTGACACGGAAGCCGATGCCGTCGAACTTCAGGTCTATAACTTCAATGGCGCACAAGTCGACATCGTACAAGGATTGGGCACACAGGCCGGTGAAAACCGCTGCACCTACACGACGCATCTCGGCTCCGGCATGTATGTCTACCGTTTGGCAATCAGCCGACAGGGTACGACCCGTTATAGCAAGTCTAACACGTTTATCATTAAATAGAGAATAAAAACATGAACACCATAAAAAGAAGTCTGACTATGGGGTTACTGCTGCTGACAGCAGCAGTAACCGCCCCTGCCCAGAATGTCTTCAGCATGAAAGACACGACAATACAGGCAAACACAACCGTGGCTACGCTTGAACTGGCACTGGACAATACTGACAAGGTCACAGCCATGCAGTTCGACCTCGTCTTCCCGAAGTCGCTGACATTTAAATCCAATGCTGTGCAACTCAACAGTGAACGCGCGAACGGACACGAATTGAAAATGGCCGAACAGACCGACGGCTCTTGGCGTTTCGTGATCACAGAAGCCCAAAACAATCCGTTAGAAAAGAACAGCGGTACGTTGCTCTCCCTACCGGTATCCTTTGAAGAAGGGTTCACAAACGGGAAACTGACTATGAAAAACGTGATGCTGACCAATCACGTAGGCGATTCACTCTACTGCGAAAATAGATTGGGCACCATTTTCCTGCAAACCATCCAAAAGAAATCAATCGAGATCCTGGGATTGGAGCAGATCGTAAGCACAGAGAAACCAGCAGAGATCAGTTGGAAACCGGCAAATATTCCGTTGAATCCGAGTTATTACATAAATGAAGATTGTACGACTCAGGCTACAGAAGATGACCGGAAGACAGTCGGAACCAAATATGTCGTGGTCAACTTTGCCGGTAATGATACACTCTACGCCCTCGAGGATACTTTCGCACTGGTCATCACTAACAAGAAACAGATCGACCTCACTGTGAGTGGGACGGTACTGCCGACCGCTTCGCCGATCTTGCAAGGTCAGCCTTTGTCGACTTCTATCCTTTCAGACGGCTACGCAATCATTGCTTCCGCTACCGATACATTCCCGCTGCACGGTTCTTTCACATGGGTAAACGGGAACGAATCGGTACAGTCGTCCGGACAATATGCGATAATCTTCACGCCCGAAGATGATGCCTATGCACAGGCTGATGCAGAGATTCCTTTGACGGTCATACCGGTCTATGATGTCTTTGTCCAGAACCCGGAAAACGGGTCGATCTCCGCGACGGGTTTGAACAGCAATAACCGGTACGCTCATGGACAAAAGTTGAAACTGAAAGCATTCCCGAATGCCAACTATAAGTTTGCCAATTGGTCGAACGGAGTGACAACCGACACGACAACTTGGACCGTTTCAGGAAACGGCTCGATCTCTGCGACATTCGCGCCGATCATGCATACAGTATCCTTCAGTGTCACTGGAAACGGGGAACTCTCCATTAAAGAGGCTGGCGGCAGTGAAGTTGTTTCCGGCTCGCAGGTACAGCAGGGAACGGAATTGCTCATTACGCTGGAACCTGGCTATGACGAAGTGACCGATACGGATTACAAATTGGAAAGCCTGACGTTGAATGGGGAACCGTTCACCTCCGGCAAATTTATCCTCGGACAAGAGGACGTTTCGTTTGCCGCCTCGTTCGTGGTGGCTGAGAATGAATCTCCGGTAGTCGTGAACGAGACTCAAAACGGCGTGCTACGCCTTTACAAGGCTGATGGTACGGCTATTCCCTCTGGCACGGCAATGAAAGACGGCGAGACAGTGCAGGTGATGGCATTGCCGAATGCCGGGTACGAAGTGGAAGAGGTTTGTATTAATGAAGAGCCGATCCAGCCGGATGCGGGCACGCCCAATATCTTTACGTTTACCACTGACGATGGTGCGCTTGTCGAAGCATCATTCTCCCCCAAGACATTCCATTTGACCTTGGCAGGCGAGAACGGCTCAATAACAGTAAAAAATGATGGTCAAACATTGGCGAATAATGCCGAGATCACTTACGGATCGACAGTTACGATTGAGCAGCCGAAGGCTAATAATGGATACGTGTTCCGCTCATTGGTTGTCAACGGACGGAAGATCGAGACATTCCCGTATGCCTGGACAGTCGGTAGTGACGTGAATGTGGCTGCCGTATTCGAAGTACTGACGATGATCAAGGACAGCTATATCATCAATACCGAACAAAAGTATAAGTTCAATAACCAGGATAAAAGATTCCAGATCTACACGACGCAGACTTATGCGAGCGATTTCAACATCGCTTATTCTCAAAATGGTCAGGCAATAGACGGCGTTCCTGTCAAGGCGGGTACCTATAGCATGCAAATCACCCGACCAGCCGATAATATCTATAAGGAGTATAAGTCCTCCCTCGGCTATTTTGACAATAAGTTAGTGATCGAAAAAGCCAAGATGACGGTGACAAAAGCCCCAACTTCTACAGATAGGGGAACGGCTTCAATTGACACGTCGAGAGTCGAGATCAAAACGAAAGGTAACATCTCGGAATACATATATCATCCGAAAGACGCAGAGAACTATGAACCCGTATCCTATTTCTTATCTACCGGCAAAGAGGTAACCATTACATCTGGAAATGTGGTCTGGAGTCCAAACGAAGGAGCGGAAGCAGTTCGTTTGAAGTCTTCACGCATGGCGACCAAGGCAGGTGCAGAAGAGACGCATGGGTATGTGAAGGTGTCAAACGGTGGTTTAGCCTACGGTGCGGAGGATGGCAATTTCTTGATACCTGAAGGTACGACAATCACGTTGACTGCCATCCCCGAAACAGGATACAGGTTCACGGGATGGGATGGTAACAACAGCACTGAAAGTAGCATAACAGTAGAAGTGAAAGAAAACCTGACCTTACCAAAGGCGATGTTCGATACGAAGAAGAAACTGAAAGCGGTACTGAAAGCTGTATCATCTGTCTATAACGGTAAAATGCAAGAGGTGACCGTCACGAATGTCGAGGATGCCCGGATCCGTATCTATGCCGACCGCGAATGTAACAATATCGCAGAGTTGAAAAACGTCGGGACTTACTGGATTAGCGTCTACCGTGATGCGACGGATGATGCGGAAGCGGTGCGTGACACGCTCGAATATACCATAACCCCGGCAACGCCTGTTGTCACATCTCCTACGACCGCTCCGATAGCAGCAGGAGAGACATTGGCGCAGGTTCAACTGTTGGGCGGTAATGCCGGTACCGTGCCCGGTACGTTCAGTTGGGTCGACTCTACTGTTATCGTCGCTCAAGGTACGGCAAGTTCCTATAAGGCGTTGTTTACTTCTGCCGATCCGAACTATAATTCGGCAGAAGTGGATGTGACGATCGAAGGGCTGGGAGTGAAATCGACTGAACCGGATCCGACTCCTAATCCTGATCCCGATCCAACTCCGGACCCTGATCCTGATACGCCTACATCTATTGAAGAAATCGCTTCAGAGACATTATTGGTCGTTCGTGAAGGCGCGTTGGAAATCCATCCGGCCAATCAAGTGGAAGTAGCTGTCGTCTCACTTAGCGGCAAATACGTGTACAATGGGAAGATAGGTGCGGTTACGACTGTTCAGGTCCCCCAATCCGGTATCTACATCGTATCCTTCATAAAAGATGGTAAAGCCGTTGCTCGCAAAGTGAGAATATTATAATTATTCTTCTGGCAGAAGAATACAAATGGGAAAAGGGGATCGGGGATTCCGATCCCCTTTTCTTTTTCAAAATTATACTAGCGAAGAGATCGTAAAACACGTTTTCTGGAAAGATAGAGAAACAGCCTTCTATTCACTATCATACATTGTATACAATTATTGAGAGACTTAATCCTGAATATCCGTACAAAATAACCACAAGTGAAATTACCATTGCTGGAAGATATATTTGCACATTCCAGCGCAAAAAGAAATGAAGCAAGATGTAAAACTTTCTATTCTTGGATCTTCGTCAATTTACGAGCAAATACCTTAAGTTATAATTTTTAGTTCAATATGAGACAGAGCGTCCGAAAACTTAGATATTTTACATAGTTCTCCAAGAACTACACTACATTGTTGAATAAAAAATAAACAAATATACATCTACTTGTATACGTGTTCGCAAACATATGGAAAAAATCAATCCAATACAAATATAAGGACTATCTTTTTTAACATAAGAAAACTTTTGGCGATTAAATATCAAGAATTTAACGGTAGTTCTTGGAGGACTATGTTACTGATTAATAATTCTTAACACTATGTGCTTTTACAACATTTCATTCCTTCCTCCTTAAAGTCTTCACACGGCTTTATATGTCCGTGTAACATGACGAACCATATGGAACTATATTCTATACTACTCTGGATTTCTCTTTGGTTGCTAACTGAAGAAATAAATTTATAAAACGGAAAACACATGTATAACCAGTTAAATATAATGCCTATGCTTCACAAAAGATGATCATTAAACTTTATCAAAATTTAGCCTTATCAAGGTCATAGATATTCACCACAATGGTTGAAAAGTATTAAATATTTTAAATTTAGAAGTATGAAAAAATATACTTTGCCAGTTAGTCTACAATACGAAAGAAAGCAGATTAAGCGATTTTTTGATGTTATAAAACTATCAACATTATTCATATCTACCGGTGTGTTTGCCTCCTACGCTTCGGATACAAATTCCTCCGTGATGATCGGCGAAGAAGCAACCCCGGTGGTTTCTTCCACCCAACAGGTTGGTAAAAAAATTACCGGGACGATTTTGGACGAGACAGGTTTACCCATTATTGGGGCGAATGTCGTTGAAAAAGGAACGACAAACGGGACGATAACGGATATGGACGGCAAGTTCTCCATCAATGTCTCTTCCGGTGATGCCCGGCAGCCCACACTGGCGGTGCACAGCCAGGCATTTCATACCGAACGGGCCTGTCGCGATGCATTGCACGCCATTAAAAAGGAGAATGTTGGCGAATTTTCTCTGCGGGGCGTTTGTGTTTCTGACGGAAATACGAAGGAGGAAGCTGAGAGCTCATGACGGATATTACTGACAGACATACACTTCGCCGTATGTCCTGGTCGGAACTCTTCACGGCAGCACAGGAAGCGGAATTTCAGCGTGATTACGAGCGTGCCAGAATAGTGTGGTCATTCGCCTTACATGTTGCAACAACCACGATTAACAAAAATCTGGCCATAGCTCATATTCGACGCTGCAATACTTTGTTGCTTAAATCAAAAACAGTACCCGGAAACAACACGGGGGGCCGGTCAGTGTGCCTGAGACCCCAACATCCCCGGAGATGACTGACATTCCGGACTGACGCAGTTGCTGCATATCTGTGGCAATACGTTGTATCCAGCCAGACAGGTTATCCCGCGTAGTGACAATTAACCCGCTTTCCTGCACCAGCTTCAGCCGGGCCGTCGGGGATTTTACCAGCCGGAAATATCAGTAAAACAACATATCATTATGCCATGGTGTACGCGGCCAGTGTACGCTTACTTAAGGAATGAGGGATAAATTGGATATTATTACTTCACTTTGCTTTTTTATGAGATTCATCACATAAGTGGGGTTTTACTGTTAAATAATCTGAATTT
>OGLG01000255.1_pt1 | contig 51190 bp, 49 predicted proteins | sample 1572621 | NCBI WGS metagenome assembly OGLG01 (sample SAMEA2581912, study PRJEB24529) | metagenome | biome: Human gut stool | place: China | collected 2011 | reverse complement strand
GTCGGCTTTTCGATTCGTAATACTTTTGCGTATGATTCCAAATTCGTATGCAGTTAGGGCTGTTTTTCGCAGAAAATCAAGGTTTTTGAGTATTCACGGAAAGGAGTGCGTATGATGAACAAAACCAAAGCGGAAATTGAGCAAATGGCAGGCTTTATTTGCCGTGAAAAAGGACAATATATGTTCAATAAAAAAGAAATCGGAATCATTACCGGGTTATGCAAAGACAAAGTTGCGGAGCTCTGCGAGAACATTCCTGCGGCCTGTGACAGCAGAGTTAAGTTATATTTCATCAAAGATGTACTAAATTATCTCTACAATTCTTGATGAAATATATAAATTCAACTCGGCATACAGGTCAAAATCTCACAAAAAATGTGTCTCTTTTTTGTCAGGTATTGGTCTGGCTATTTGCAAAGCTGTGTGGTAGTGTTGGTGTTGCCAAAGGGCAAAGAAATTACTATACGGAGGTAAATTATGTACGAATTATACGACAAAAACGGTAACCAAATCGGCTACCGAATGACAAAAAGAATTAAAAATGAAGATGGCAAATACGATGTATTGACTGCTCGATCAAAGACGAGTGAAAAGGATTGCCGAAAGAAACTTGATGACATGGTCAAGGAGTATTATCAACTCCAAGAAAAGAAAAAGAGTGGCGGTGTCTTCTCCGAAATGAAATTAAAAGACTATGCTGATAACTGGTATCACCTTAACATTGAGAAAGCGAACTGCACGAAAAAAAACAAATACATGTACAAAAACATCGTCTACAACCACATCATTGAACACCTCGGTTCGATAAAGTTATGCAACTTGACCGAGGATGATTGCCAAAGATTCATAAACGAATATGCAGGATGGAGTAAGACATTTGCATCAAAGGTACGCATGGTGTTAAGGCGTATACTTACAAAGGCAGAAAAGCAGGAACTCATCAAAACCAATGTGGCAAAAGACATTGTTCTACCGACTGTGTACGAGAACAAGCACAGAACAATCACTGATGATGAACGCCGAATGATACTTGAAACCATACCAAAACACTATGCCGGAACAATGGTGCTTACAATGTTATGCTGCGGACTTAGACCGATAGAAATCCGAAGAATGAAGTGGGATTGGATAGATTTTGAAAACGCAATTCTGACAGTCGGCAAATCCAAAACGGAAGCAGGAACAGGACGAAAGATACCAATTCCGCCTGTACTTTTAGATGCATTAAAGGAACATAAAGCAAAAGAACTCAACAACGAATATGTATTCGTAAAGTACGAAAAGCACACACGAATGGATGATAATGCCTTCTATCAAAGCTGGAAAAACTTCGTAAAAGAAATGGACTTAGCAAACGGAGCTCACCTATATCGCAATCAAGTAAAGAACTCAATCATAGCACCCGACTTCGAGCCATACCTACTTCGACACACTTTCTGCACCGATTGTCAGGCAGCCGGAGTACCAATCAATGTAGCAAAAGAATGGATGGGACACTCTGACATATCGGTAACCGCAAAAATCTATACACATATGGTAGACGAAGTATTCGAGCAGAACCGAATGAGAATGGCTCAATATGCAGTAACCAAATCCCAACAAGTTGAAAGCCTGACCGCAACAAACTGATATGCAAAAAAATAAAAGGATAGTCGAGAAATAAACTCGGCTATCCTTAAAGATAATCAAAAAAATTGTATTATTGATTCTGAACATGGAAATTAACCGTATGCTTTAATACAACGTACACAGTGTCCGCCATGGCATTCTCCTTGATCATCAGACATCTCACGAACAACAACATCCGCTTCAATTTTCTTGATTTCAGGTTTTGAGTAACTCATTTTTTCACCCCCTTAATTTATGTTTTTTAAGTTATGCAATATATGTTCAATTGGCTTTTGTTCAATGTAAAACTCATATCTAGCTTTAGCTATCCTACAAAAATGCTCATCTACATATTCCATATTATTATGAACAAAATCCATCATAGCTGGACATATATCGCACAGATCATACGCTTTGCATGATAAACATTTATAATCGTCATGTGCCTTAAAATCTTGATAAACACGAAATGAATTCCAGGTTTCGTCAAAATTATCTTTAGTTATTTTAACTCCAACGTGTTTAAAAGACATACATGGACACAACTTACCTTCATAATCAATAACACAACTTGATCTTCCTAATTTGCACCGAAATAATGGCTTGTCCCTTTTTAAATTCACAAGCATCACTCCATTATTACTAAGCCAATCTGAATCCAACCATTTTTTTGGTCTATCCTTATATTCTGTGAATTCATACTTGAGTCCATCATAATCATCAACTTGATATTTTTGTATGCTGTTGTCATTGTCAATAGACGGGGATATTTCGAAGCCAGCACGAAAAGCTATACCTCTATCTGTTGCAATCCTTTTCATTTCATCTAGTTCATCTAAATAAAAGTTTAAAATAGGAGCTTTTAGTGAAACTCTAATTCCACTTTTTATTAATTTATCAATTGCATTAATAACTTTTTTATATGCGCCACTAACTCCTGTTACTTTCTTATAAGTGTTTTCATTTGCTCCATAAAGAGAAATATCAACTAGTAAAGGTGGGTACTTTTGTAATACTTTGATTATATTATCATCTATCAAAGCACCATTGGTGTATAGTTCAATAACGAATCCTTTTTTCTTAGCATACAAATATATTTGCAAGAAATCAGAACGTGTAAATATATCTCCGCCAGTAAAAGTTACAAACAAAACACCTTTGTCATATAAAATATCTAAAATTTCTACTATCTCGCTAAATGATAATTCTTTGGAAGAGTGATGGTTACATAAGTAACAATGAACACAATTAAAATTGCAATTAGGAGTTAGCTCGAAAACAACTGAATACAATTTATGATTTTTTTCCCATTCACTACGTTTATCAGTTGCAAAATCTAAAATTTGCATTTCAAGATTATTTTCAAACTTATTCATCATACACACCACCACCCTAAACAACAAAATTATTTTTTATTAAAAGATCTATAAAACTTGAAACATCATCGTGAATTACTGAATATTCTATATCATCAACGATTAAATCATAGATGATTGAAGCTATTTCGTCGATACCATTATTATTAATATTATCCCAAATAACTTTTCCTATTTCATTAATTTCATATAATGTACACTTGTCATCTTGGAAGTTATCCGTTATGTCAACTAAAAAATACGCTCCATGAATATTTCTAAGTATTATGTTTTCGTTTTTATTCATAATCTTACCAACCCAAAATAGATTTTCATTTTTAAATATATCACAATCATTCAAAAATAGTCAAGCATTAGCCAATAATTGTTCTGAACACAAATCTCTTAGCTTATCTTTTTCAAATGCAAAACTTTTGCTGCAAATAAATTTTTGTGAGTTTATATTTATCATTGAATCTGTAACTTCGACACCATCATCAAACTTTGAAACTCTATTTGATAATTTATTAGAACCGATAAAAATAAACCTATTGTTCTTCGGATCTATACAATAATAATTTCCAGTAAAGCCTGACATAGCAAATGAATTATCACTAAATTCAAAAGGTACTTCTGATAGATAATCAATTGGAGATTTGCAATAGCATAAATTACCGAAACGTTGATTGGAATTTTTATTGATTACATGTCCAATCTTATTTAATGATTTTTTGCTAATTACTTTTCCATTTAAAAGAGCTTGCGATATTTTACATATATCGCTTGCACAAGAAAAGATACCGCTGTGACCACACAGATTCTTTCCATTATTCGAAAGAATTCGAGCCTTTATATCATTAACAATTAATGGTGGATTATTTAGCTTAAGTATTTGACCATTTAAAATTTGAATTTCGCCTGAATAATCCATAAAATTATCAATTTTCTTATTTGTATTCCAAAATGTGTTGCTGAGATTAAATGGCTTTATTATATTCTCATTAACAAAACTACCAAAGGACTTCTGCGAAATATGTTCAAATAAAATTCCTAGGACTATTGCTGGCATATCACTATATAAAGGTAAATCTAATGGTTTACCTTCAATGTTTATAATTTCAGTTAACGCCTCTTCATAGGATATATTACTTATGCGATTCTGAGTTTTCAATAAACAGTTGAAATGCATTAAATCATTAATGGAGAAGTTCTTTATGTTTTTAAAACTGTCTGAATAAAAAGAGATAGGTTTATCAAAGTCAATACTTTCTAAATCATATAAATGAAAATAAGCAAAGCATAAGAATAATTTTGTCACAGAAGCCAAATCGATTATTGTATTACTTGAAACACAAAAATTGTTATTACCAGTTATGCCATAATTATAATAATTGCAGATTTCTTCATTTCCAAATGCAAGTGCTATTCCTGAGCATAATTTCTTATTGTCAACTAACGAAATCATTTCACTTCTGATTTTTGTATCGCTAAAGTCGTTCATTAATTAATTCACCTTTTTCTTTATACTCCTCGACAATTTTCTTTATTTCCTCAATATTTGAACATTCGCAAACATCTACTAATTCAAGATAAAAGGATTTTATGGTGTTATTTTTAATGCCATTTTTTGAGAGTAAATTCAACATTGACTTTGCATCATCGATATTCTGTGGCTTTATGTAGTATTGAATCAAATTAGCGGCTGCCCATTCTCTTGTTTTGACATTACCGAGATTGTAAGCTGTTAGAAAATATGGCAAAGCTAGTTTTATGTCATTTGGATTGCCAGTTAAATAAGTAGATGCATATTTATTACAAGCATAAGGTTCGCCTAAGTCAGCACTCTCTTTCAAATAAGAACGTGCTTTTTTTAAGCATTCTTCTTTTTCTAACTGTGAAACTGCCTTGCTAGATTGTTCATTCCAATATTTAGAAAGTCTGTTTTTGGAGAAAACATATCCTTCGGATGAAGCAATTTCGTAATACTCAGTGCTGGATCTTTTTAAATTTGTTTTATATTCTCGTGGAATATCATCATCATCTACAATTTGTCCTAAGAGATTTGCAGCAGCAGGACAACCGCATTCAAATGCCATCAAGGCAGGCTTAATTGCCCTAACCTTTCTATCTTGATTGGATAAAGATTCTAGCTTTTTAACAACTACTCCTTCCAAATCTTTCTTGTCGTAATTATACAACATATATGCATATGACCATGCCGTCATAGGATTGAAATTATCTAAATCATAGCAACCCTTTTTGTATAACGCAAATGCTTTTTCATAATTGGGTTTTGAAGAAATACCTCTCCCATAGTATTCTAGCTCAGCCGCTTCAAAAACGGCGATGGAATTTGGCTTTTTTTGATTAGCCAATCGATAAATAGCATAAATTCCCGGGTTTCCCGTACAACCATATTTAGATAAAACCTCTCGATTGAATTCTTCTCTATCAGCAGAAATTCCATTTATCGATTCCGAAAATCTTTTACATATATATCCGTGAGAGATGAAAAACATCACTGAATAAATAATATTTGCAAATTCTTCACGTGTTAGATTTTCTCTACTACTTTTCTTTATTTTATCTTCCAAGTAGGAAAAGAGACGTTTTGTTCCTTCAATGCTTATATCATTATTTCTACAATTATGGAGTTTTTTTAAAGACTCCTCATCAATATAAGAAGATTTAAAGCTTGTTTTAATGATTTTCAACATCGTAATTGCATTAGAGTAAATGTCAAGTTCGTAATGGTCAAACAAACCAGTCTTATAATATTCAATGATGTTGGTAGCATTATCGGTGAATTCGTTAAATGCGCCATCTTTATCGCTTAAGAGGCGTGGCTCAAAACAATCCGTATATTTATAATCTTCAACCGCCTTAGAGGGTAATGATATGCTATGATTATCTCTATATAAAAAACGAATTAAAAATTCATCAAAGGTTCTTTCGTTATCATTTAAATTAGACTCCAGTATATTTAGATTATTATAAAATCTAGTCAAAAAGCCCTCAATTAATATCCTTTCACTTTTAGGAGGTTTATCGTCCCTCAACCTGATATTATCAGAAATAGAATTTATAATATTTGATTCGTTGCAGTGCTCTTTTATAACTCTTTTAATATCATCATAATCTTCATAATCACAAATCACTTCGTTGTCAGCTTTATATATTCTGAATTTTTTGGAAAAATCACAATAGTAACCCTTCCCTCTGACATTAACCATAAGTTTACTTAGATTTTTATTTTTTAAAAAATATGCCGCTTTATTAACAAAAGGGTGATCTATTCCATTTCCAAGTGAACTGTAATCATCATACTTCGCCATGATTGGATGTAACAGTAATGTTTTACAAAGCACATTGTAATAATCTGTTCTTGTAAATGTATTTTTCTTTCCCGCTATAAAAATTACTTCCTTATTAAAATCAATACATACTTCGTTATCTAAATATAATACTCCTTTGATTGTATCATCCGGAGTAATAATGCAAGTCGAAAAATAATATAACTCATCCATTTTAATATCCTCAAATAAAGTCTTTTTTTAAGTATATCACAAATAAAATAAAAAGTAAATTCAAGAATTATCCTATAAAAATACCATGAAAATCCGCCAAATCGCTTGGATTTTTTTGTCGTTGAACTTTTTTATATAATTTGCTATCATCGAGTTGCAAACAGAAATCTAAGAATTAAAGAAAGGGGATAAGAACGCATGAAGTTAATTAAGAAGTCAAGCGCCAAAAAGGTAATTTGTGTTAATTGCTCACCTGCAAGTTCAATGCAGTATTAAGTCTCAATAGTTTTTAATATTTATTGCGAGGATTTCTGTTTGCAATTTACTGATAGGAGGAAAATATATGTCTAATTGTCGTCTGTCTTTACCCTCTGAATTGTCGAATTCATATAAATTATCAGAATATAATATCTACTTAAAATACGGCAAAGGGTTAGTTTATAATACAATAACTCAAGCTATTGCCGAATTCAATGAAAAAGAAATTAAATCAGATGATCTGCCTTTTCTTCTTGAGAATGGGTTTGTAGTATTTAAAAATGATAATGAACTCAAAAGGTTAAACTCTGAATATGAAAATCGTGAGATCTTCTCAGAAAACTTCCATTTGATAATAGCACTGACATTAGATTGTCAATTTCGCTGTGTTTATTGTTACGAAAATCATCCGAAAAAATATATGAATCAAGAGATTAAATCCCAAGTTATTAATCTCGTTAAAAGAGAGGCAGTTCGTGGAAAGAACATAAGTATCGTGTGGTATGGTGGTGAACCTCTACTTGATTTTAATTCAATTGCGAGTCTAACTAAAGAATTTATTGAAATTTGTAATAAATATAATGTTACATACTGTGCTAGCATGATAAGCAACGGATATCTTTTCAATAACAACATTATTGATTCTTTAAAAACGCTTCACATTGATAGTGTTCAAATTACATTAGATGGAATGAATGAGATCCACGAGAAACGAAGACCTCTTATGAATAAAAAGAAATCATTCGATAGAATAATCAAAAATATTATTGATATTTATAATTCAAAATACACAAAAATTCATTTAAGAATTAATGTCGATAAGAGTAATATTCAAAGTGCTTATGAACTCATTGAATATTTATCGATTAAAAAGTTGTACGATATTGATATTAATCTTGGATTAATGAAAAAATTTGGTTGTGACCATAATGGCTTTAAACTTGAAAAAACCCTTTTCTCTATGAAAGAGTTTTCAGATGAATTTTTAAAATTTAGAGACAAACTTGTTGAATTTGGCTTCAAAAAAGCTACTGAAAAAATGATTCCAGAATACAAAATCAATTCGTGTACTATGGATGCCCCAAATTCTTATGTTATCGACCCTGATGGATATGTTTACAAGTGCATATCCTATGTCGGACAAAAAGAGCATAGCATAGGAACAGTTGGTGATGGATTTAACAAATACGCGCATTTACTTTACAATCCGTTTAAGTTCGACATATGCAAGAAATGTACATTCTTTCCGATATGCAAAGGTGGATGCTTGATCAATAATATTGACGGAGTAAAAGAATGTAATATTTGGAGATTTATTACCGAAGATTTAATTTTGCGTGAAATTAAAGAAATTTAAGTCACTTCATACTTGTTCTGAAAAGGATTCAAACTTCAAAAACTTATGCTTAGTATAAAAGAAAAATGTTACTAAGAGCAAAATGAAGTGATTATATTACAGAAATCACATTCGCAAAGGTAAAATATGAGACATGAAAAATTAATTGACACTCTCCTCTATAAAAGACTCGATGAGAGTAGATATAAGGTGAAAAACGCAGAGACTGGCGAAATATTTGAGTTGGGAAGGGCTATTGTCAGCTTTATGAATAAGTTAGATGGAAAGACAGATCCATTTATGATTAACACATGTCTTTCCGATTTTGAAATTGAAGAAGTTCTTGATTTCCTTTGGGCTAATGAGTTAGTTACCAAAAAGAAATTAAAAAAAGTCGGATTGTTGTCCTACGGTATACCGTTTTTTAAAGTTAAAGCTACACAAAAAATGCGAATTGTTTCAAGATTATTGAATTTCCTTTTGATGATCTTTTTTGTTCCAGTATTTATTGCAGGTTTGTATGCCGTGAAAGATATATATAGTATGGTTGATAAAAATGATTTTTCTTACCTACTTGGACTGTATGTCGGAATTGCTTCAGGTGTAATTGTACATGAGTGTGGACATGCTATTGCCGGATTGGGATATAATGCCCATCTATTTACTTGTGGAATTATGATAGGTATAACACCTGGTGCCTTTGTCGAACTTGATGATGAGCATATAAAAAGTTCTTTGAAAAAGGCGCAAATTTCTGCTGCAGGAATAGAAATGAATCTTTTGCTGTGTGGTCTTTCGACCATCTGTATGCGCTTAGTTAATTCGGCTCTTTCACTTTCACTTTTAGGCGGAATTGCATCAGTAAACTTACTGCTTGGATCAGTAAATTTATTGCCAATTATAGGTGTAGACGGGTCGCAAATTATAAACAAGTTAATTGGAGAAGATTTGATCTTATATTCCGACATACTAATTACTGACAAATCATTCTTAAGTCATTCGTTTTCTAATGTAAGAGGATTAGCAGAGATTTATTCATGTGTTTTAACAGTGCTGTCTCAAATTACTTACCCGATTTTAATCATTGCAAATATTTTATATATATGGAGTGCTTTAAGATGAAACATTTAAGCAATTTAGTTACAGTTACAATACTCTTAATACCCTGTATCCTGTTGAGCATTGCAACAATGAAAAAAATATTGGTACTGGGAGTTTTTGGAGTTGTATTACTTTTTATATATGTCTTCTTTACGCCTTTAACAAAAGGGGCGGAGAATTTTTGGATGTATACCCTCTCTACAATTACCTTATCACCTTTGAATATCAAAATAATACTAGTGGTTTATCCTATTTTTTGTAACTTGTTAAATTTTAAGGCTTTGGTTATATTTATATCCGTCTTAGTTGCATTTATTGTTTGGAATATAGAACAAATCATACTGGGTGTGATAACCCGTATAGTCAAACCGAATCAGAAAGGTGTAGATATTTATGAATTCTTATAATGGAAAGAAAGATACGATGTATAATTTGGCGTTTTTGAAAGATATATTTAGATTTGAAAACGCCAATGTAATAATGGTCTTTCATAACGAAAAAGACACTTACAATATAATAAACCAAATTAAAGACGAAGCTATTTCAGAAACGGCAAGTGCATTTACTGAAAGGGATAAAAAAGAAACATTCCTTTCGTTAAAATATCCTGCTCCAAACGAAAGCATTAACACGTTTAACGGCTTTTTCGATTCGCCAAAATGTGTTTCAATGTTATACAGCAATTTCAAAGGCGTTTTTGTCGTTGATTGTACCGATTATGATACGAATTCTGTCAAGAGTCCTGCATTTGAAAAGCTTGTTTCGTATGTTAATGAAGAGGCAAATCCTGAATTCAAATTTATTTTGCTTTTCAGTCAGACTATTAAAAGTAGTAGTGTTGAAAATAAATTTAAAGATTCGTTTTCTCATGACTTAATACTCAGCGTTGCATTTTTAAAGGACTTCTTAAAATTCGATGAAGAAATAAAAATATATTTAGGAGATAAATTTATTAAAGGAAACCAAGAAATCCGCAAACTTTCACCTGCTCAACTTCGTACTTGCGTTGAAAAAATCAAAACAGATCCCGATAACTATAAAGAAATTGTCGAGGCGGCAATAGCGAATACAACTACTGAAAGGAAGATTGGATTTTAATATGAAAAATTATGTAAATGTAAACGATAATCATTTTGGCGGCAAAGAGGAACTCAAAGACGTATGTAAGTCCATCGATTTGGACAAAGTTTATGTCAAAGGCGGTGTTCCGTTATATTCCGATACAAAAGAAATGTTGGTCAGCACCCAAGATAATCACTCGTTAATTATCGGAACGACAGGTGCCCGTAAAACCCGTTCACTCGTTGTTCCCATGATTTGCAATATTGCAGGCGCCGCTACAAGACAGTCTATGATTGTTCACGATACTAAAGGCGAAGTTTCAAGTTATTGTTATAATTACTTAATAGAAAATGGCTATGATGTGTTCATCCTGAATTTCAGAGACCCATCGTGCAGTGACCATTACAATCCTTTTGTTAATGTAATTAATCTTATGAAGAAAGATAGGAAGAAAGCTCAACGCAAGCTTAATGATATAACCAATCAATTGTTTAGCCCATTTTTGGTTAACGAAAAAGACCCATATTGGTTAAACACAACTTCACAATATTTTATGTCGTTAATAGAGGGATTTGCTATTCTTAGCAAGTACAATGTGAAATACAATAACTTTTATAACTACATCAATTTCCATAGAAAATTTTGTATGAATCGATCGAATACTATCTTACTCGAGTCCTTCTTTGAAGATGTTGGAAGAAAGGATATTATTGAGGGTATTGATTCAGTACATAACAATGCATCCGAAACAAAAAAGAATCTTTTAAGTATGGTCAGTGCTCCATTCGAGCTCTTAGAATCTGTCGGTGACATAACTTCAAAGAGTGATTTTGACGCAGTTGATTTGGCGTGCAAACCGACAGCTTTGTTTATTGTGACTCCCGATGAAGATGATTCTTACAACTTTATTGTTTCCTTGATCATCAAAGAAATTTATGCACAACTAATCGACTTTGCATCTTCCTGTGAAAACAAAACACTTCCTATAACTGTTAATTTCATCATTGATGAATTCGCCTCGCTTCCTAAACTTGGCAAATTTAATTCTATGATAAGTGCTGCAAGATCTCGCAATATGAGATTTCACCTTATAATTCAAACATTTTCACAGCTTCGTATGATTTATAAGGAATACGGAGCTACTAATATTCTGAATAACTGCGGTAACTTAATTGTTCTTAGAAACAACGACCCTGAAATTGAAACAATATTAAGGAATTCCGTCGGTAAATTTACTTTGCCGTACAGCGGAAAAGAGGTCGAAGGTATTTCAAACGGATGCTTGAGATCACTAAAAAAGGGACAAGCCATTATTATTGTAGAGGGTGTCAAAAATCCGATTATGTCTGTTTATCCAGACATGTCTGAATATAAGTGCTTTGATTTCAAACAAGAGGCTTCTTGTTTGAACGAAAAAAAGAAATGCTCTGTTAAATACTTTGACTTTGAAAAGCATTTAATGCTTTGGAAACGAAAGAAACGCAAAGCAATTGAAACTGCTGTTAATGAAATTGCAGTAAGTCAAATAATTGATGAGTTTGACGAAAGACAAAAAAAGATGAAAGATTATCACAAGCAAAAGCGACCCGTTTTAATCACCAAAAACATTAGGGAACTCTCTTACGAACCTTATGATATTGTTATTCAAAGCGTTAAATATGGTTTTGAAAAATCACTTTATGAAGTTCTTCTCGATATCACTCACGTTGCAGAAAAGGATGTGGCAGTAGCTGTTATGAATTTGTCAGACGATGGGGATTATATTTTGTTAAAATGTCCTAATAAAACCCAATTTGGTAAAGTAAGATTAAAGCTGAAAAATGTTGCAAAATTTTCTTGCAAACCATCAGATTCTGATTCTGGTCTGGATTTGCCACTTGATTTAAGAATTCCTGTTTAAAATATGAAAGGAGTAAATTATGATTTACATTACAGGTGACACACACGGTGAAATAAACAGATTCTTTGACGGTGGTTCACTCGACAGCAAACTTACCGAAAATGACACTCTCATTGTTTGCGGAGATTTTGGCTTTATATGGTTTGACAAGAGTAATCCTGTCGGATTTAATCAAGATAATGATGAGCTTGACAGATTATCGCACAAGCCATATACAATTCTGTTTGTTGACGGCAATCACGAAAATCATGATCGGCTGTCAGAGTTCCCCGAAGTTGAAAAATATGGCAGCACCGTGCACAAAATCAGAGAAAACATTTATCTTCTTGAAAGAGGTAGGATATACACCATTGAGGACAAAACATTCTTTACTTTCGGCGGTGCATATTCTATTGATAAATATATGAGGCAAGAGGGCATTTCTTGGTGGAGTGCTGAGATTCCTAATGACGAGGACTACAAGCGTGGCATTCAAGCGATTAAAAATGCCGATTATAAGGTTGATTATATCATTACACATACTTGCCCATCCGAAATAATTAAAATGTGCTTACATCACATTCCTGACCTTCACGACGGTGAACTGACCGGCTTTTTCGATTATCTTATGTATGATGTCGATTTTAAGTGCTGGTTTTTCGGACATTGGCATACAGATAATTATCTTAAAGTTCCAATGCGTGGAAAAACTAAAAAGTTTAGAGCTTTGCTGTTTGATGTAGTTAATATAAAAGAATACGAGGAGAAATAAATATGAACACGACTTTCATAATGGACAAAGTCAAAGAAATAGTAAAGTGTCAAGTTAATAATACAGCCTATTGGATTTGGATTGACAAATTACAAGGCGAATTGACATCTGCGGATTTATTTGTTATTAGCAGTAAAAATGATTTTATTACTAAAATTGTTTCCCAGCAATTTGATAGCCAAATCAAATCAGCTCTTAGCGAAGTATTGGGATATCTGCCAGAAGTTGAATATTTGTTGCATTTGGTAGATTGCGAGGATAATGATGATTAATACGATTTCCATTAAAAAAGGTTGTTCTATAACAACCGATATTGTAGAATGCGATTATAACAACGGCAAAGAAATTCTTTTAAAAGAAGCGAAGGCACTATATTCAGATGCATTTTACTACAAAAATAAAATATATTTTCAAAAGACAAGTTGGATTTGCCCATATTGCCTTTCTACTAATATCATTTTATCTGATGAAGAGATTCGCAACGATACATTCGAGGAGTATACTCAATTATCGCTATTTGATAACGATATAAAAACAATATATTCAACACAAACAGATAGCAGTTATTATGAGTGTGAACATTGTAATTATAATGTTATAAAATCTGTCGAAGAAACGAATGTTATTATTTCTTATGAAAACAATGTTATTAAACTCCAACATAAAATAAGCAACATAAAAGAATTGATTGATTGCAATGCGTTTAACGGAGATTTACTTGAAGTTGCAAAACAACTTCCTATATTCCAATCTGTTATCTTTGACTTCAACAATCACAAAGTGTTTTCTGTAATTGAAAGCTCAAATGGGGAACCAATAACTAACATTGATATTGATGTTGTATTCATGGATTATATTGACAAGTATATCGAAATTAAGAACTGTATTCATCAGAACTTGAAAGAAATTTGGAAACCATATTTTTTTCCTTTTGAGCCTTATGAAATTAATTATGACTTAATGCTCTTACTCATAAAATATGTAGGTTATACGAATAAAGATTTTTACTTTTGCATACCGAATAAATTACATACAAATACTATATTTAATACATTTAAGTCGATTGATGAGAAACTACAGTACTATAATAATGTACCGAGTTTGTTCAATTGTTCAAGACTGCCAAACTATAAATCAATAAAACGAATTCTGTTTACAAATCCGCAATTGATGTATTATATTTCAGAAATAGAAAAACTTTGGGATATATTAGGTGATGAAAATTTTCTTAAAGAAATTCTGGAGTGTGGCGAAAGATATTATATACTTGCCTGCTTGCATATTTTTCCTAATTTAGTAAGCTTTATGAATGATTTCATCAATGCAAAATCAAAGCGAATTTTTGTTGATTTGTTAGTTCAAAATGCAAGTTCTATATCATCTTATGGTTTGTTTTACATTTCTCTACGAGACGAAATAAAAGATTGTGAAAAAAAGAAATGGATTGGTCGCTATTATCTTAGAAAAATGCGGCTCTATTTATACTCAGAACCTCATATCATGTTTGCACTTCCTATGAAATCTTTAAATGATAACTACAAAAAACAAATTCGGGAATATACCTTTATTCCAATTAAAACACTTGAAGAATGTCGCAAGGCCGGTGTTGAACTTAACAATTGCTTAGTAGATTATAGTTGCTCCAATAATCCAATTGTAGTTGTAAAAAGAAACAACAAAGCGGTTGCTGCAATCGAGGTTAAGGGAACGCATGTAATACAAGCATACGCAAAAGACAATGAGGAGTTGACAGAATTTCCTGTCCTAAATGATGCAATAGAAGATTATTACAAATTGTGTAATTTGAAACATTGAACGGAGGATTTTACAAATGAACTTTTATCAAGCTTGGGATTTTTTAGAAAATCACAAGATTTACAAAATAATGGATTGCCCTTGGAATTTTCAAGATAGTCTTGATATTCAAGTGGTTAGAAACACTTGCAAAAATGAACCTACACAAAACGCAGAAGAAATTAACAATATTACTAAAATCATAATTGAAACGGGTCCGTTTATTTTTGACAAAGAAAAAAACAAGTATTGTATGACTCACGATGTTAGACTGGATAGCACAGGACAAAATTTTGAAGAAAGCATTATAAATCTTGCATATAAAGTTGAAAAATACTACGGACAATAAAAAGGAGTATATATGAATTTTACTAAATATATTGGCATGTACCAATCGTTCATAAAAGATAGCCACATCCATTTAAAACAAAACACTATATCTACGCTTAAAAGTGTACCCCACTTTTACAAAACATTTACTTATGAAAATAGAGATGGAGTATTAAACACGGGTCTATTTATTTCTGTTAAAGAAATTATAAATAACGAATCCGAAATACTGGATATCTTTAAAGACTATTTCAAAAATGTTTCTATAAATGAATCATCGTACAACAAAGTGAAATTTGATTTGGAATCTTTAATCATTGACAAATCGGTTGAGAAAAAATGTAATTTCAATGAAGGTCAAGAATTAACCGTATTAGGTGTATTAAAGGGGTTTGTGATTTTCAACAATGATGAAAACTTCTTCGTTTTAGATGATGACGAGCTTGAATTAGAAGTAAAAGAAATATTAAGCGATTTAGATAATAAAGGATATGTATAATGAAAATTTGGCTTGACGATATAAGACCTGCTCCAAACGGTTATGTTCATTGTCACAGTGTTAATGAAGCAATCGAATTAATTAAAACCACAAAAGAATCGATTGAATTACTTGACTTAGATCATGATTTAGGTGACTATGCTTTTGACGGTGGTGACGGAATTAAATTACTTGACTATCTTGCAGAAACTGAGCAATACTATCCTGTCAAATTACACACAATGAATCCAGTCGGCAGAGAAAATATGCAACGACTTATCAATAGATATTGGAAATAATTAAATCAGCTTAATAAATCAATACATTAATAAAATTTCATAAACAATATTCAAATTCTTAGATTGAACATAAAAATCCATTCATCGAGAATTTATGTGGGATTTTATAAGTATATTTTAGGAATTGATAATCATATTGTAAAATGCTAAAATGAAGTAAAGGATAAGATATTGATAATTGCAAACAGCATAACGTTAGTTTCAAAATAATAATTAAATTACATCTTTGCTTTTTCAACACTTATTCTAAATACAACACTACAGTTATAAATAGAAATATAACTGTAAAAACTATTAAAGGAGAGAATAATTATGGGACTCTATTTTGAAGAACATCCACGAGACGGAAAAGACAATTCGCTTATTGAAAACAAGGGTGAAATGCATTTACCTTGTGTAGTCCTTGTTGACACATCTGGCTCAATGGCAGGTTCAATGGAACAATTACATAGTGGCCTGGTTGAATTAGGAGAAGCTCTTGATGAGCAAGCAAAAGGCAGAGTTGAATTCTGTATTGTTGCTTTTGATGATAAGGCTCGTATAGTTCAACCTTTTGGACCGGCTTATGATTATGTTGCACCAGAACTTTCTTGCGGGGGAATGACGGCAATGCATGAAGCTGTTGATTTTGCTCTTGGCGAATTGGAAGCAAGAAAATCCCAATATAAAGAAAATTGCGTATCTTACTATAGGCCTTGGATTTTCTTGTTGACTGATGGCGGGGCAAATGACTCTGATAACGGTGCTTTCGGAAGACTTATTCAATCGCAAAGGGACAAGCATTGTACTTTCTTTTCTGTGGGAATAGGTAACGAAGTCGATTGGTCTTTACTTAAATCGCTTAATATTGATGGTAAGACACTCAAGGCAAGTAAAGAAAACTTTAAAGGTGCTTTTGTTTGGTTGAGTAACAGCTTAACCAAAGTTTCAAGTAGCAATCCCGGAACAAGAGTTGGATTAGAAAATCCACAGGATTATCAAATCTCAGTTCTCAGTTAATATCTAAAATATATACTATCCGATGAAAAGTAATAATTTTCATCGGATAGTTAAGTGCTATCTATAAGTCAGTTATATCTATTTATATAATCTGACTTATAGATAATAATTGTTTTATTCATATTCACAAATCATTAAATAGAAATACGCAAAATCTAAATAAAATGTACTTTAAAATTCGCATTATGTTTAATTATACAGTTATGGAGGGGCAAAATAATGCTGTCTTATTTTAATATTACTCAACAAGGTTCATCTCATGCCTCTGTCAATAAAGTATGTCAAGATTATAGCTGTTCCAAAAGCATTCAGTTGAAAGACAATAAAGAAGTGGTTATTGCAGCTGTAGCTGATGGTGTTGGATCTTGTGACTATAGTCAATATGGCTCTAAAATAGCCGTTAACAGCTTTTTAAAAAGCGTAGAATATAATTTAGCAAGTAATATCTCCCACATTGAAAATGATGATGAAATTGAAAACTTGATACGTCATGCTTTTAATTATGCTTTATCTGAAATTAGCAAGGATTCAGAAGCGAGGGAGTTACCATTTTTAGAATATGACACCACTTTAAGCGGTGCAATCTATGATGGCACCAATCTTTGGTTTGGCCATATAGGAGATAGTGGGATCGTTGTTTTACATATTGATGGTTCTTATGAATTAATAACTAAGCGGCATAAAGGCGAGGAGGTCGGTAGTGTATATCCGCTTAGAAATACTGATCTTTGGCAATTTGGAAAAGTATCAAATGTTGCCTCTTGTTGCATGATGACAGATGGTGTTCTAGATTTCTGTGTCGATAATGAGGGCATGAATAACCGTGTTTATTTTCCTTTTTTACGACCTATTCTCACTACTTCAATGAATGACGATAACGGCGTTGCAACTGAAAAAGAAAATTGGATTTCCTTTTTTAACGGAACAGAACGAAATAATCTGTCAGATTGTTTCGAAAAGAATGTTACCGATGATAAAACTATTCTGACAATTCAAAACTCTAATTTGGTCGATAATTTGCCAACAATAGACTTTGATTTTAAAAAGTGGGATGAAGAAACGGAGCAAAGAAAAAAACAACTCAACACTAATTTGTACAAAGAATATAACGCATACAAAGAACAATTAAAAGATGTTGATAGTGCAAATCGAAATAATGATCAAAATAATGATCAAAATAATGATCAAAATGATGATCAAAATGATATTGATAAAGATTTTGAAGATGCACCAAAATCTTCAAATATAAATTGTGCAAATTCAAATCCACATAAGGAAGCTAAATCTGAAACAGCACCAGAGACTTCAGCATTTAAATTAACAAATACAACGCTAAAATCATTGATAAGGATTGTTGATGATGCAATTAAGAAAATAATTAAAGAGATTATTCAATAGTCCAAGAGGAGAATTAAATGAAATATTATGGTAGAAATTATCACGAATATACGCTTGGAAACAAACTGGGCTCAGGGGGAGAAGGTGCAGTTTACGAAGTCAGCGGTTCGGATAGTTTGGTTGCAAAAATTTATAATATAAGCAAATTCAACTCGATGCCAAGACAAAAACTAAAAGAAAAAATAGAAACAATGTTGGATCAACCAGTAGAACCATATGTCAATGGGGTTTTAAGTGTGGCTTGGCCTCAAGATATATTGTTGAACGACAAATATGAATTTGTCGGTTATATAATGCCAAAAGTTAATAGTAAATATCATATTTTTGCAGCGAGCAGAATAAGAGAAAGATATTTATTGTTTCCGAATTATACATGGAAAACAGCTATTTGTATTGCATATAATCTTGTATTAGCTGTAAAAAACGTTCATAATTCTGGTGCGATCATTGGTGACATGAATCCCAATAATATTATGATTGACAAAGAAGGACATGTTACATTGATCGACACTGATTCGTTTAATATAAAAAACAACAAAACTGGTAAGTTGTATAAATGTACTGTTGGAGTTCCGGAGGTATTGCCACCAGAACTTCAGGGAAAAGATTTGAGTTTAGAAAGCAGTAAATTCGATGAAAAGACTGATAGCTTTGCACTATCTATTCATATATTCAATCTCTTGATGAACAACTGTCATCCTTTTAGCTGCAATAACTTAAACAAGATGCAATCTTCGTCAAGTTTTAATAAAGTCGCAAGCAATATAGTAAAGGGCAATTGCCCTTATGTTAACAATCAAAGTGGTTCTCCAGATGCACCTGATTTTAACATGTTACCCAAAAATATTCAGCGGTTATTCGAGCGAGAATTCAAATTTGATACTGCCTCGGCTGTAAAATCAAGTACAATACAAAGAAGACCTTCGGTTGAAGAATGGAAAAATGCTCTGTGGGAATTATACACGTGCAAAATGAAAACATGTAACAAACAATCCGTTAAGCATGTCTATCCAGCTTCATACACCAAGTGTCCTTGGTGTGAAATTGAAAATAAAATTGCTGTTCCAAACAAATCAAATATATCATCCGCCAACAGCACTTTTGAACGATCTTCTGCTAAACGTATACTTCGAAGTGCAACATGGCTATGGATTTTTTGTATTTTAAGTGGACTATTATTGACACCATTGATAGTATATTTTGTATTTCCATACATTTCATCGTCTTTTGATTTTACTTTACCATTCCCTGAATATGTGCTTTATATAATTTCTAGTGTAATTGGTGCAATCTCAGGATGTGTAATCCCTTATTTTTGCCAAGAAACTTATCAAATAGCCACTAAAGGTTGGCCATATCTCTTTTTAAGCCTTTTATCTCCAGTTTTTGCTGTTTTGATCACAGCTCTATTGGCTCTTGCGGTAGGCCTCGTAGTATTAATCGGAACAATTATTTTGTACATAGCGGGCACTATTTTGGCTTTAGCTTGTCTATGCGAAATATGCGGAGGATAGTTCAATGATTGTTCGTAAAAATTACATTAAGAAAACATTATCTATTATATTAGGAATCATCTTCGCTGTTATCATTTCCTTACCATATATTTTATTTAGAACTCAAGTTCAAGATATGTATTTATTGGGATATTTTGGGGTTTTCCTTTCATGTTTAATATCTAACGCTTCAATCATGTTACCTACGAGTTCCACGATAATTGTTGTTGTTGCTTCTTCAACATTAAATCCATGGATATGTGCTCTTTTAGGCGGAGTGGGGACTGCTTTGGGAGAGCAGTCCTCTTATATTTGCGGAAGATTATCCGTCACTGGTATTAAGGAATTCAATAATATAAAAATAAGAGATTTTCTTACAAAACACGAGTTCTTAACAATATTTGTTTTTGCATTTATTCCGTTGCCAATTTTTGATGTGATAGGCTTAGCATGTGGGGCAGCAAAGACGAATTGGTTAAAATATACACTAGCAGTAACATCAGGAAAACTATTGAAATTTGTATTTGCCTTGTTGCTTTTTTATTACATAATTCCGCATTTAAAGCCATTTCTATTTGAACCGTTTTCCTCAATTTTTAATCATTTGTATAAAATACTAGGGATATAGATGGAGAGATTATTTTGAAGAACTGGAGTTTCCAATATTATAGATTTCATTTAAATCAAGATGAAAAATTAATATATGATACTATATATACATCTTGGATTAACGGAATAAAGGAAATAAAAATACAGAAAATTCTTCCGAACTTTAAAAAATTTAATTTGATTGTTGAAGCGATTATTAAGGATCACCCAGAAATATTTTGGGTTAATTACTATCAATATACAATCGAATCCTTTGATACTCATGTTAAATTGATTTTTGATTTCTACTTTTCAACTAATGAAATTATCAAATTGTCAAAAGAAGCTGATAATTGGAAAACCAGGATTTCAGATTCAGTTCCTAAACACTTTTCAATCAAAGACAAAATATGGATTTTATACGATTATTTATCACGACAGGTTATTTATGAAAAACAAAGTGATGCTTACAGTCAAACAATCATTGGCCCAATGAGTAAAAACAATCACGCATCTGTATGCGAGGGTATAGCTAAAAGTTTTAAATTTCTTTGCGATGGAATTCAAATTCCATCTATTATAGTTTTCGGAGATGTTACTCAAGAAAAGCAAGCTGAACTTCATGCTTGGAATATAGTTGACACAAGCAAAGGTACTTATCACATTGATATTACATCCGAACTCAACTTTGCTCACACCTATGGAAAAGCTGAAAGGGACAACTTTCTATTTACGGATTTAGAGATGGAAAAAAACAATTATAATTGGAACAAAAAAAACACACCGAGGTGTATAAAAAGATTATGACCGGATATTTAAACCCACATTTAAAAAATGCGAGTAAAGAAGCGAAAAAGGAATATAGAACCTTTTACTGTTCATTATGTCATGCACTTAAACATAATTTCGGAATAAGTGGGATTTGTAATTTAAGTTATGAATTAACATTTTTTTTAATTCTTTTATATTCTTTAAATGAAGAAAAAGAACCCACTTTCAATGGATGTTGTTCTGTAACACCTTTTTTAAATGTGAAATATATAGACTATTTTTCCGATGAGTTTATTGTAGCAAGTGAAATAAGCATGCTTATAAGTAAAAACGAAGCAGATGATGATGTCATCGACGGAAACAAAATCTTTTCAAGAATTAAAGCAAACATTTTATCCAGAAAGGTGCATAGCATTGAAAAAAAAGCATTTATAAATGATATTAGTGATGCATTGCATATTTTTTATTCTTGTGAAAAATCCGAAGAAGTTAGTTTTAATCAAGTACTTAATGCTGCTGGTGATGTCGTAGAATCTTTTATAAAACCTCTTACTGACACCTTATCGGTTAATGATACAATAATCTTTAATGATATATCAAACAATATTGGTAAATGGATATATTTAATTGATGCACTAGATGATTATGACAAAGATCTATCCAATGGAGAATTTAACCCATTTACTCTAGATGACTTCATTAAACCTAATGTCATTTTAAATGAATTAGAACAAACAATAAAAACATCAATATCAAGACTATCTGTTAAACATTATAAGGAATTGATAAAGCATATAGTTGATTATGCAATCCCAAAATCAAGGAATGATGTATTAACTAAAACTACTATAAATAATGATTTACTAAAATAAAAAATAAGATATATTAAATGTTTAATATGTACACGAAAACAATTAGATAATAGTTAACGGATAGTCAAAAATTCAATTTGACTATCCGTTATATTTTTAGGTGATTTTTATAATATCAGTAGGAATTATAGAATTTACATCATCTTTATATATCGATTTTGAAAAAAGTAAGCCATTAATGTTTCTCAAATATAATAAATCACCCGAAAACATATGTACGCTCTTAAGCGTAAATCATTATAGTTAGGAGGTGTGCTTTTCACCATATAAACTTATCAGATAAGTAATTCTTTTGTTAATTTTAACTGCATCGGTCGGCAACATTTATTAAATAAAGACCCTTTTGTTTTGCATAATCAACAGTATATGCAGTGCCACCCTCGTGCTTTGTCAGAAAGCAAATGCAAGCAGAACTACAATCAACAAGGTGTCTGTTTCTTTTTTGCATACATCCGTTATAGTAATGCGGAGCAAGAACCTTCACCTTATCAGCTCTCAACTTAATATCATTATACACATCAATATCTTGTTGTTTCCAATATTTCGTTTGGGTTTCACATGGCAACACTAAGATGAGTTTAACTTCGGGATAAGTTTCTTTTACCGACAAAACAGCCTGTGCAGCAATGGTATCAAACCCCAAAGCACCGCCTGTACCGAAGTATTTGAAACCTTTAGAAACAAGCAGGGTAACGACAGCCTTCGTCTGTTCAAAGACCGTGTCGGGCGTATATGGGGCAATGTCACGATGTCCTGTAAAACAACATGTTTGGCTTTTATAATCCATTGAAATCACCGCAGAAAAGCAAAAAGAGCGTAGCCGAAGCTACGCCCAAAAAACACTTGCTTCAAACTTTCTGCCAGGAAAATTTCATAGTTTGGAAAAACCAAGCGTATGACAAAGAAGCGTGTGTTTTTATCAAAAGATAAAAAGCCACGCTTGGTTCTCCGAAAACTATGAATATGAAATTTTCCTGGCAACAAGATTATATCATTAATTGCACAGACAAGTCAAATGGATTGTAAATTAAATAAAAATACTCTCACTAAATACTTAGTGAGAGCATTAAAAGTTGTATGCTATTTATGAATTAATTTTGCAAATAACTTGTGATACGAGCGCGGCAATTACTGTTTCAACAGACGGTTCTTTGCCGTCATAGGAAAGTTCATTCCAAAAATTTTTTGAATCTGTTTGTGAATTATTCATCGCTTCATGAATTGCAAACTCGATTTCTTTTTTTACCGAACCAACTGTTGTTCGGTTTTCTAATGCTATTTGTTTTAAGATTTCTTCCATATTATAATTCCTCTCTATCACTGATTGTGTATTATCATCACTGACAGTTATAGTTATAGCATAATATTTATGTCGAAGTCCCAAGAAATTTGTCGACAAGAGAAAAATAATATTTATGGAAGAATTTGCTTTGAATGTTTCATCATCGTATCAATTACTTCATAAATTCTGTTCCTGTCCTCCGGTACAAGTTTTTCAAGTTTCTCATTAAGCAATGAATCCTTAACTGTATATCCATTATCAAGTACATCTGAAAGAACCATATCAGCTGAAACACCTAAAGAGTTTAATATATTTATGAAAGTTTCAAGTGAGGGGATTTTTTCTCCTCGCTCAATCATACCTATATAATTAGTTGTCAAATCCGTTTTTTCTGCCAAATCTTCTTGACGCAATTTCTTTATTTCACGAAATTTTCTTATATTCTTACCAATTGTATCAAGTTTCATCTCAATACCTCCTTAAGTGTGTTTCAACAACTAATAGTATAGATTGTGTTTGTTTTTACTTACACGCACTATAAGGAAGTCATACCAACTAATAGTATTGAATTTTTCTTTTTAATACTATATAATATTAAAAAGATAGATAACAAAAATCTATCTTGTAAATACTGTATCAAATAAGTTCAATCTAACGAGTGTTAATATTTAAATCCAGCGTGTGTCTTTATTATTCATAAAAACACGCAGTTATATTCATATTCTATTTTATTGATATTTAAGTTTATCACGCTGAAGCTATACAATTTATAGCTTCATTCTTTTTGTTTTACTATAATTTTGTCGATTTTTTCGATAATTTTGCACTTTTTATTTATTTAATTTGATATAAATGTTAGTTTAAAAGTGAAACGCTTTTTTACGCTTCTATAGATTTAATGCATTTTCTCTATAAAAATTTGTTACGCAAGTCTTAATTAACTGCGATGAAAGGATGAGAAAATATGAGAAGTTCTAAGTTTACAAACCATAGTTATTTTATCTATATAGTTGAGGAAACAGTTAAGTGTAATAACTGTAATACTACAACAGATGGAATGGTTATCATATTTAATCAGGGAGAAAAGGTTATATCTTTGTGCAAATATTGCAGTGCAAATTTGCAAGAAATTTTATATTGCTATCTCAAAGGAATAGAACATATCCCGACAATCACCAAAAGCAAAATAGATGTATCTGTAAATAAAATCAATGACGATCAAAAAGAATTAAAGATTTTAGATTACAAAATAGTCATGAGTGATGAAGATTTTTTGAGTTTCTATCGTAAAGTTAATGCTGTAAATTATTTTTATTATGAAACATACAAAACAAGTTTTAAAAAGTGTTCACATTTATGGAAAAACATAACTCATTATTGGCTCAATAAAAAATACCAAAATAAAAACTATTCCAGAGATTCTGTAATTCCGCACGAAAAAGCTCTTGAAATAAATCTTATCCGAATGAACAAATATTTATCAAAAAGGAACAGAATCAAAGACAAAAACAACCTTGTTGTTATGCCTGATTTATTGAATGCTGCTCCGGTAAATAGGCTGAAAGTAAATCAGCACTGCTCATTATATGATTTGAAATGTTCTTTACACGGAAACAAACAAGCACAGGCATTTTTCTGTACCGGCAGAGTAGACGGATTCAGTTATGCACTTTGCTTTGATTGCTATTCCGCATTATGTAAAGTAATGTTGAAATTAGTGAAAGATACGAAATTAGAAAAAGCCGAGGTTGGGTTAATAAAAATAACTCGAAACGAGGGCAAACATAGGTGCTTTATGTGTGGAAGATGGACGAAATTAAATTATACGATTACAATAAAAAGCGATGAAAGTATAACTATTTGTGATAGCTGTTTTAAAAATATATACAATACTCTCTTAACGAATAGTTTGACTAAAGAAATATTCCCCAACCTATATAGAGAGCATAAAGAATTAAAGAAAATTTTTATTGAAAACTCTCGTAAATAATTTTATATGTTAATAAAGCGATCTGCACTAAAACAGATCGCTTTATTTTTTTTGATGGCTACCTTTGCATTTTTGATGGATAAACAATATAAAAGGCTAAAATAAAAAATGCCCTGAAAAATCAGGGCAGAGTAAAAGAAAAAAGAGCTGATTTTTCAGCTCTTTTTTATGGCAGAGGTATTAGGATTCGAACCTAAAATGACGGAGTCAGAGTCCGGAGTGTTACCGTTACACTATACCTCTATATTAAATTTTCGAGAGAAATGTCTCTCAAATTTTTTGCTCATTTCAATTCGTGTTACGATTTTAATTTGAGCAATGTCTCTCAAAAGTCTCAGTCATAAATGCCCTAAATCGCACTAAAATGACTTTGGAATTTTGAAATTAGCTGTCTCTTAAAATCTCTCAAAAACTCTCTGACTTAAAATCAAGGATTTTTTCAAGCACATTTTCAGTGCTTTTTACGGCTGTTATAGACTTTTTAAGCCTATATGTTGAATATATAGGAAAGTGTTGAAACTCTACTGTATCATTAAGGTTACACTGGAGAGTCAGAGTCCGGAGTGTTACCGTTACACTATACCTCTATATTCAGTTGGCAAAGCGGTTTCGCATTGCTGAATAATATTAGCATATTCGGAAGAGGTTGTCAAGAAAAAATGAGAATTTCTCAACAAAAAATTCGGATCATCGCCGCGGCGACGGTCCGCTGTGTTTGCAAATGGCAAATTCTTTGCGCATGGATGCGGCTTTTGGCGCAGTGCCTTGCATAACCGCCGGATTTTCGTTATACTGAAACAGGAAATACCGGCGGGCAGTGGAATCTTTATTTTTGCAGTGCGGCCAGCTCTTTTTTCATAGCAGAGAGGAGCACCTTGTTGTCTTTGCCGTTTGAGGTGATTACCACATCGCAGGTATAGCCTGCGGCGCGTATATAAAACTCCTGCTGGAAGCGGCCGGTGCGCAGCTGGAGAGCGCCGGTGCGCTGGGCGCAAATGTCTGTGTACTTCATGGCCAGACTGGTCTTTATGTCCGAGCGGGTGTATTCGCCGCCGCGGATGGTGGGCTTGGCGTCGAAAAACGCCGTAGCGTTCTGCTGCTCCTCAGAGGTCAGGCGCAGGGTGTACTGCACGGTGCCGGTGTCGTATTCATCTGTGCGGGTGTAGTTGCCGTCCGCCTTTTGCAGGCTTTCCTCTACCAAGGCGCTGTCCACCGTAGACGGAAAGTTGGAGGCGATCATCACCTGGGCAGGCGGAAAGTTATTGTCTGCCGTGTAGTAAACGGCAAAGTACGCCACACTGCCGGCCAAGAGCAGCAGCGGGATCAGCAGAAAAATGCGCTTGCCAAGTTTTAAGAACCAAACGGTCAGCCAAATGGCTGCCAGAACAAGAACCGCAAAAACTACAAAAAATACATTCCAAATCATAAACAGACCTCGTTTGCAAGAGTAACTCTATTATATCTTGCTTTGTCTTGTAGGTCAACAGTAAGTTGGAGGATCGGTTATGAATGTGCAGGTCAACGGCGTGATATTATACTATGAAAAGCAGGGCAGCGGGCCGCCGCTGGTGCTGCTCCACGGCAATGGGGAGGATGGACGCATTTTTGACCGTACCGCAGAAGTATTGGCCCCTCATTACACCGTCTACACCATTGACAGCCGCTGCCACGGCAAAAGCAGCCGCAATGTGCCCTTAAGTTATGACTTAATGGCGGCAGACGTGCTGGCATTTTCAAAAGTATTAAAGTTGGAAAAGCCGGTGATCTGCGGCTTTTCGGATGGGGGAATCGTGGCGCTGCTGGCAGCAATCCGGGCGCCGGAATTGCCCAGTGCGCTGATCGCCTGCGGCGCCAATACCACCCCGGCAGGGCTGAAGTGGCCGGTGCGCCTGGGTATGGCACTTCGTTACCTGGTGTGCCGGGAACCGCGGACCAAAATGATGCTCTGTCAGCCCCAGATCTCCCCGGCTATGTTAGGGCGTATTCAGGTGCCAACACTGGTGTTGTGCGGCGCCCACGATATGATCCGCCCGGCAGACAGCCGCGCTATTGCCGCCGCCATTCCCGGCGCCCGGTTGCAAGAATTGCCCCATGAGGGCCACGGTACTTATATCGTCCACAGTCCTAAACTGGCCCACCTGGTGCTGGCATTTCTGCGATCCCTGTGAAGTGCCCCCCCTGCCTGCGACGGGAATGGATAAGGATTGCGATTGATTTTAGGCGTAAAACAGCAGCCATCGACCAAAAGCCGATGGCTGCTGCTTTTTTATATTATTGATTTTGCTTTTTGGCTTTATGCTTTTTAATGACTTTTACCAGTACAATGATAACCGCGGTCAGCGCCGCCAGACCGGCAATGCCGCCGCACAGTGCGGGAATAAAAACACTCTTATATTCATAATAGCCATGCTCGCGGATATAGGGGTTCTTCACTGTATAATCCATCAGCTTGTCGGCGGGGATCACCTGGGTTTGAAACGTAGTCAGGTTGCTTTCATCCAGGTCAATGGTGCGCACACCCCGGTAATTGCCGTAGCTGTAAAAGGTGACGGCAGGCGCAGCCAACAGGCGAATGCCTTTATATGTACCGGCGTAGTCGTTCACATGGTCGTGGCCAAAGATCGCGCCTAAAATATCGCCCTGCTTGACCCAACTATCCAGCTGGCCGTCATTGGCAGTATTGGCGGGGCAGGGACCCTCGTTCAGGTGGCCGGCGTCGATGTAATCCGGGTTGGTCACATAATACTGTTTGGTATGGTTGGCGTTGCCTCGCACGGCGCCTTTGGTACCCTTGGACACTTCGGTAAACATATTGTACACCTCCGGCACCACAATATGCTGGAACAGCAGAGAGGGAACGGGCTTGCCGCCGTTCTCCGCCTTTAAGGCGTTAGAGGTGCGCTCGTACCAGTCGATCTGATCCTTGTGCACATAGCCGTAGCCGCCGCCCTCGCTTTCGTCCGTATAAGGATTGGAGTCCATAAACCACAGATTAAAGACGGTTTTGTTCCCGGCGGTGTTGAGAATGGGCAGGTTGTAGTTGCCCACGCCGGTCATTTCCTCACCGTCCACCGCCATACAGTATTCGTAGGCTTGGAACCAGGCCATCAGTTGCTTTTTGGCCTGCTCTTCGGTCATGCCGTTTTGCTCGTCACACAGCCCCTCGTGGTCATGGTTGCCGAACACCAGGGCAAAGGGGATCTTGCGGTCGTTAATGGCTTTGCCCACAATATCCACCGCCGCCTTGGTCTCCTCCGGGGTGACCCCCTTCCACCAACCGGCAATGTTGTCACCGGTCAGGGCGATAAAGTCCGGCTTCGTTTGGTCAATGGCGTTATTCATCAGGTCCACGGTGGCCTGTTGGGGGGTGTTGGTGTCTTGAATATCGGATAAGATTAAAATTTTGAATTTGCCGTTTTTGAATTGCAGGGGCGCGCCGGCCGTGTTGTCCGCAGCCAGCGCCGTAAAGGGTAGGGTGCCCATAATCAGTAGGGCGGTCAATAGGGCAGTCAGGGCGTTACGCAGGGTTTTCATCTTTGGGTTCCTCCTTATCTGCTTTCTTTTTCTTTTTGAATTTGGCCAGCAACTTTTCCGCCTTGGCCCACTCGGCCTCCGCCTTGTCGGCGTCCGCTTCCAGTCGCTCTTCCATATTGTAGTTCATAATATTGCAGCCGCACTTGGGGCATTCCGGCTTTAAGTAGAATACGCTTAGCTTGGCACCGCACTTGGGGCATTTGTTTTCCATAAGCTCCTCCTTATTCTGCGTCTGCGGCAGCGCCGGTCAGGTTTTCTCTCCGCTGTGCCAGCTCCCGGTGGATGGTGTCCAGCTTTTCACCCTCCAGGTCATAGAAAATAAACGGGATCAGGGACAACAGGTTCAGCACGGCGGGAATGATGGTCACAATGGCCCAAAGCAGGAAGCGGGTATTCAACTCGCCGCCCTCCGGCAGCACCATATCCTGGTTCACCTGTTGCAGTCCGATCACCGGGATCAGCGCTGCGGACACGGCGGTGGCCAAAGAGCCGGTGAGCTTACTGACGAAAGTGAGCAGAGAGAAAGAGGTGCCTTCGCTGCGCTCCTTGGTTTTCCATTCCATATAGTCCACCGTGTCGCCGATCATTTTGGTGGGAATCACCATTTTTATGCTGCATATGGCAGAGTTAAACACGCCCCACACCATCATCAGCGGCACGATCACCCGGGGATCACGATACCAGTGGGCGCCGATCAGGAAGATGGCGCTGGATACCACAGCCTTGACGATCACCGCGCGAATAACGATCTGCTTGGAGGTCCAGCGCCGTTCCAGCGCCGGAATAAAGGTATAGGCCAAAAATCCGGTAACCGTGCCGGGAATACCCGCCACAATGGACAGACTGGCGCTGCCCAGGGTAAAGAGATAAAAATACTGGGTAAAGGCGTCTGCAATGCTCTCCACCGTGCCCAGCACATTGGAGCACACGATCAGCAGCAGCGGCTTGTTCTTTACCAGGCACTTAAAGCAGTCGGAGATTTTTGGCTCCTCGCTTTGCTGCATCACCCGTTCTTTGGTGCACAGCCCGGCCAGGGAGAACAGACCCATACCGAATGTGCCGGCCACAATGCCCAAGATAAAGAACAGCTGCCGCATATCCATGCCGATCTTGCCGCTCTTTTGCAGGTCAATGAAGATGGAGATAACCGGACCCACCAGGCCGCCGATGGCACCGGAGATCAGGCGGGCCGAGGTAATGACCCGGCTGCGATCCTTAGGGTTCGGCGAGATGGCTGCCGACATTCCCCAAAAGGGAATATCACCAATGGTGTAAAAGAACTCCCAAATAAAATAGGTGATACACATGTAGACGATCTTGGCGGTGGTAGACTCCACCCCGCGCAAAAACTCCGCGCCGCCGAAAAAGAGAATGGTGGCGGCACCCAGCGGAATGGGTACAAATAGCAGATAAGGCCGCAGCTTACCGTAGCGGGTACGGGTCTTGTCTACAATGGTGCCCATGATCGGGTCGTTCATGGTGTCCCAGATCCCCATAAAGAAGATCATCAGCGACACGGCCTGGCCGGGTATGCCGAATACAGTGACCAGGAAAAAGGTCAGCTGCATACGCACTAAGTTGTAGCCGATCACTTGGCCGCCGTTGGCAACGCCGTAGATCAAGGTTTCGCGAACGCCTACATAGCGTCGCTCTTTCAGTTCCGTTTGTTCCATAGCATATCCCCCTTCTTTTCATGAATGGAAACGGTTTGTATTTATTGCCCGCCACAGGCGGTAATTTATGCTTTGGGTGCCAGGCAGTTCTCTGTAAACCGCTCCAGCGCCAACTGGTAGGCAGTAGGGTCGGTGTAGTAGCTCCTGGCGTGGACGGCTGCCGGTACGGTCAGCTTTGCCTTTTCCGTGGGGCAGGCGTTATAGAGTTGATCCCGCATAAAGAAAGGCACAAAGTCGTCCTTCTTGCCGTGGATAAACAGTACCGGCACCCGGGCTTTGGCTACTGCCGCAATCGGCGCAGCTTGGCGGAAGGAATAGCCGGCAAACAGCTTGCAGTATAGATTGCAAATGTGCAGAATGGGAAAGGGCGGCAGATGGAACGAGGTGCGCAGTTGGTAGCGGAATTCCGCCCAGGCGCTGGTGTAAGCGCAGTCGGCAATGATGCCTTTTACTTGCGCCGGATTTACCTTGTCGCTCATCATCAGCACCGTGGCACCGCCCATGGATACCCCAAGCAAAAATACCGGCATCTCCGGGTAATAGGTCTTGGCGTAATCCAGCCAAAGCAGGGTATCTCGGCTCTCGTGGGTGCCGTAGCCCATATATTTGCCGTCGCTTTCGCCGCAACCCCGATGATCCGGGAACAGCACCGTGTAGCCCTTTTTATATAGATAAGGCGCCATTAGGGCAAATTCGCCGGAGCCGCTGCTGCGTGCGCCGTGGCAGGCGATCAGTAGGCGGCCGTTGGGCTTCTCCGGGGTCAGCACTTTGGCTGCCAGTCGTGCACCATCCGGCGTGTGCAGTTCCACCGATCGAATCGGCAGCTGCGAAAAAGCTGCCACGGCAGCGTTGTTCTTTTTTTCATACGCGTCCGGCATGGCGTTGCCGGCAATGCGGTCTGTGATCCAGCGGGGTATGGACACGGTTTTGCGCCATACCAGCTGGTTAAAAATAAAGCCGCATACGAAAAACAGCAGCACCACCGCTGCGGCGGTCACTGCCAACAGAATGCCGATTGCTTTCATATTTTTTCTCCATCAGCCGTCGTGCCGGCCCAGTAGGGCATGCGTGGCGAATTTTGCACATAAACGGCCAATGCCATCATAACTCATATTGCACAAAAAATCAAGTTACTTACAATATATTTTGTATAAAATGTCAATACTCGGCTTGCGATTTGTGCACTTTGCTAAGTTTTTGATTTGCAATCCCAAACGGTTGTACGGCTTTACATAGTGGGATCTTTTGGGTGGCAAGTGGGAGAATTGCCATTGCTCTGTACGGGGAGGTATGGTATAGTGTAGATAGTTGTAAAAAAAGAACCCGGAGGGCGAAAGATGATTTTTTACTTAGAAGAAAATCGCATTTTTGTGCTGGAGACGGAGAACACCCATTATGTGTTCGGCATTGACCCGGCAGGGTATAATCGGCATTTGCACTTGGAGACCCCGCCGGTGTACTGTGGCAAAACGGAGGGATTGGGCGAAATGTCTCGCCAAATGAACCGCTTTTGTTTGGAACACCTGTTGCCGTCCGGGTTCCGGGCAGAGCCGCTGCCGGTGCTGTACAATTCCTGGGAGGCCACGGAATTTAATGTAAATGTGGCGGACCAGACCCGCTTGGCGGAGATTGCCGCGGGGATCGGGGTGGAGCTGTTTGTGATGGATGACGGCTGGTTCGGTGCCCGCAACAACGACCGTGCCGGGCTAGGGGACTGGTTTGTGAACCCGGAGAAATTCCCCGGCGGCCTGGACGAACTGATCGGCAATGTAAACGCCCTGGGTATGGATTTCGGTCTGTGGGTGGAGCCGGAGATGGTGAACCCGGACAGCGACCTTTACCGTGCCCACCCGGACTGGACATATCACTTCCCACACCGTCACGCAGATGAATTGCGCCATCAGCTGGTGCTGAATATGACCCGCAGCGATGTGCAGGCGTATATTTTAGATTGCCTGGATCGGCTGCTGACAAACCACAATATCCGCTATATCAAGTGGGACATGAACCGGCCGTTCTCCCAGGTGGGAGCGGAGAATTTGGCGGATCCCAAGATGTATTCTTATCTGCATACCATGGCGGTGTATCGGATCGTGGATGAACTGAAACGCCGTCACCCGGCGGTGCAGTTTGAAAGCTGTGCCTCCGGCGGCGGTCGGTGCGATTTAGGAGCCATCAGTCACTTTGACCAGGTGTGGACCAGCGATAATACAGACGGCATTGACCGGATGACCATACAAAAAGGCTATTCCATGCTCCACCCCATTAAGACTATGCGAGCGTGGGTAACGGATATTGCCGGGATCAACAAGCCCTGCTCCCTGGACTTCCGCTTCCATATCGCCATGCAGGGGGCACTGGGCCTGGGCGGTAATTTGGAGAAGTACAGTCCGGAAGAGCTGGAGATCTGCCGCCGCAATGTGGCGCTGTATAAAGAGATCCGCCCGCTGGTGCAGTTCGGCGACCTGTATCGGATCCTGGATGCGGATCGGGACGAGGTGCTTTGCAACCAGTATGTCAGCCGGGACAAAATGCAGGCGGTTTTGTTCCTGAGTGCCCGGGGCACCCGGTTCTTTAAAAAGAAGATGAACCTGCGCTTTGCGGGCTTGGCGCCGGACAGGGCGTATGCTTTTACATTGGACGGCGTGGCATACAAGAAAGGCGGCGCCTTCCTCATGGAAGTGGGCCTGCCCGTCTATGTGCGTGGTGCCGATTATAATCAAATCGTCCGCTTGACCGCAGTAGAATAAAGTAAAACACGGCAGGAACACCTGCCGTGTTTTGCTTTATAGATTTGCGATCAGCCACCGGAGCATTTGTATGTTGGTCTCTGCCAATTCCGCATATTTATCGTGTGCACTGAAATAAGCAATACAGATGATCTGAATGGAATAGATCACATAGGGAACAGCGGCCATTTCCTGTTCGCTCAGTGCGCATACCCTGTGGTAGCCTTGGATCAGATCATGGAGTATCGTCTTCCATCTTTCTAAATGGCGCCCATTGCCAAAGCATTCGGATAATATGGCAGTGGCACAATAGCAAAGGTCAAAGATCCGTATGTTTACTTCTGTCAAGTCAAAATCAATGAAGCCTATAAATGTTTTGCCGTCGAAGATCATATTGGAGGGGTTCAGATCCCGATGGATCAGTTGCACCGGAAGCTGTGGGTACAACGGTTTGAACCCCTCTTTATATTGCGTGCAAAAGTCATCGTTCAGATGGGCGATCTTTTGTACCTGTTCCAGATTTTCCATACTATCCCGGTACAGATTGGCCTGCTGAAAATCCTGCGGGTCATACAGGCTTAGTTTCTTGTGCAAGTCGGCAATCTTTTCGCCAATGGTGTAGGCGAGGGTGGGGGCTTCAAAGACAGTGCGGCAGCAAAGCGGGGTGCCGTGCAGGCGCTTGGTCACCATAAAATAAAGTTCGCCCAGTTGTAAATAAGTGTCCGTATTATGCAATTTGACCACTTCATTAAACAGTATGGCTTTTTGGACCGCAGCTAAGTTAGTGGTGTATTTGATGATGTAGTCATCGCCCACATAGTAAGCATTTTCGTTTTGCCTGCCGGTGTTTTCACTTATGATCGGTTTTACGGTGCGGCTTGGCAAATCCCAATGGGACAGTATCTTTTGAATCTTGGCTTTTGACACCATAATATAGTCCTCTTGCAAAATGTTGATCCTATAGGGCTTGCTGCCGATATAGGCTTTTGTGAATGCTGACGGAGAACAACCGAATTCGCGCTGAAACGCTTTGTAAAATCCGGCGTATGTATCAAATCCAAAATCAAATGCAATATCTGTTTTCGGCCTTTTACTTTTCATCTCGTAAACGGCAAACAACAGCCTTCTGCGCAGCAGATATGCTTTTGGTGTAACGCCCAAGTACAGCTTGAACAGTCGTACCAAATGCACATAGGAATATCCGGCGACCCGGCTTAGATCCTCCGGCGTGATTTGGGATTTTATGTGCGCATCTATATAGTCGATGGCATTTTGAAGCAGTTGGCGGGTATCCACGGCCGTTCTCCTTTCTTCTCACTTGCAAGTGTATGAGTATTATACCATAAGGCGCATCAAATACCTTTCCTGTGTGATCAAATGTGATCAAAAAAAGCAGTCGAGTCATCGACTGCTTTTTTGTATTCCGATTTTAGTGCCAGCCATCACAGTAGCCTTTGTTGTGGGCAATGTAGGCGTCGGTCAGGGCGCAGGCCAGGGAATAGCTGTTTACCAGTGGGTGCAGGGTCAGAGCTTGCACGGCTGCGGTGCGGCTTTTCTCCCGAATGGCTTTGGAGGCCAGACGCTCGTAGTTCTTCACCCGGCGGATCAGCTCCAGATTTTGCTCGTCTACGACGCCGATCCGATGGGGCGTGCAGCCCTTTGGCCCCACCTCACAGGTGACCTCCACTACATCGTCCGGTCGCAGGCCGTCAATGGCGTTGCCGTTTGGCACGCACAGGATCATGGGGCCGGTTTGGCCGCTTTGGGCGTTTTCGATGAATTTCAGCGCCACACCGGCGTAGCCGCCGTCATCTTCTTCGTAAATATTAAAGTGCCAGGGCTGGCTGCGTTTCTCGCCGGTCTCGCTGGCCATATAACTGCCCTCTCGCATACCGTACCATTTATTGAATACCGCCAGGCAGCCTTCAAAGTCGTTTTCAATATCCATTTGGCGCAGCTGGGCGGTCATTTGCCGGTTGATATCCAAAATCTGTTCACCACGGGTCTGGGGCGCTTGCAGAATATTGGTCACCGCCTGTTCCCGGTAGTAGAAGTAGTAGAGATATTCGTTGAGCACTGCGCCCCGATCCCGCAGCAGTTCTTTGGAGAAGTAGCGCATATCGGTGTTCTTGTAGGCGTCGTCATTCTCGATCAGATCGTGCAGAATCTCTTTGCCGTTTATGGTGATGCTTTTGAAGTAGGACAGGTGGTTGAGCCCGTACACCTCGCCGGTAATGTTCGCCGGGTTCGCCCCGTACAGCAGGGCAAAGGAGCGGAGCATGCCGGAGGGCGCGTCGCAAATGCCGTAGGTAAAATCGTAGCCCATATCCCGTAGGGTTTGGGACACCACCCCGGCCGGGTTCGTAAAGTTGAATACCTTTACGCTCGGCTTCGCATATTTCTGAATCAGCTCGCAGTAGGCAGCCAGCGCCGGTACGCTGCGCATGGCAAAGGACAGCCCGGCAGCGCCGGTGGTCTCTTGCCCCAGTACCCCGTGATCCAGGGCAATGCGCTCGTCCTTGGCACGCATTTCGTCCTGTCCCACCCGAATGGTGGTGATCACATAGTCCGCGTCCCGTACCGCTTCCACCGGGTCGGCAGTGAGGGTAAAGCCCATTTCCGGGCACAGCAGGCGCGCCACATGCGCCGCCATACCGCCGTAGATGCGCAGCTTTTCCTCGTCATTATCCATAAAACATAGTTCATCGATCCCCAGCCGCTTTGCCTTTTGGGCAATGCTTTTTGCCAGGAACATGGAGCGCACACCGCCCCCGCCAAGTACCGTGATCTTCATAGAACCCCTCCTGTTTCCCAACGCGCTCGCGCCAAATTTCCAATCTTATAGTACCCAATTCACCGTCCCTTTGTCAAGATGCAATCTCCACTCTTCCAAACCCGGGCATACAAAAACGCACAGACAAACTGCCTGTGCGTTAAAGTGATGGAAATAAAGGCGTTATCTGCGCAGCCAAATACATGGGCGTACGCCGCCACTGGAATAAAACACCGGGATGCCATGGGTCAAGACGGTGCCGTTACTGTGCACGCTGGCTGTGGCCAGCCCGTGCTTGCCGGGGGAGCGCAGCCACCACCAGGACTGGTGGCGATTGTCCTCAAACAGTCCGTTTTCCACCGCGTGGGGCGTGCCGGTGGCGCTTCTCTGGTCGCTGCTTTTGAATAATTGCTCAACTTGCGCAATGGAGAGTATAAATACACTGTCATTGGTGGTCCTGCCCGGGTCGGTGCTGTACAAGGGATTGCCCTCTGCCTGTACATCGCAGGCGATAATATCTGCTTTTTCCTCCGCAGTAAAGGCTGTGCGGTAGAATTCGCCGTTGAGCCATTTGCGCAGGGTGGATCTTTCCCAGGTGGTTTCCTGCTTTTCATCGCTGTTGTAGGGAAGGGTTTCGATAATTTGGTCTGTGATCATCAGCAGCGCGTTGTCGTCCTGCTTAAGCACGCGCCAGTGGATTGGGGCACCTTTGTATGTGCCGTAATCCATATAGTCGATGTGATCCGTCATTTTTGGCTCTCCTGTTATTTCAGTGCTTTGCATTTTTTGTTTCTTGCATCAATCTGTGCCAGTACCGTATCGGCAGCGCTTTGCGCGGAAAGTGTATCGCCGCTGTGCACTGCGGCAGAGAATGCGGCAAAGGTGGCTTGGATTTGACTGTCCGCTTGTTGTAACGCCGGCGTGGACATGGGATCGGAATAGCGAACGGCGGTATAGACTTTCTCGGCCAAGGCTTTGGTCTGTGGCGTTTTGCACTGATCCATCAGCACCTCTGCGTCAACAGTGAGGGATTTGATGAAAGCGGTCTGTTCTTTGATCTGTTGGCCTTTTTGCTCAACAATCTCCGCCGCGGCGGTAGATTTTACAATGGCAACGGCATAGTAAGTGAAAATGCAAACATCAATAACCACGCCGATCCAGTAAGGAATGACCGGAACAGCCATCACCAATGCACCGGCGATCACAGATACCACCAAAGCGGTGAACGAAAGCTTGACCACCGGATAGCGAAGAAAGATTCTATCCGTATGATCGCTTCTAAAGAAGAAAATGCTGCATACCAGATTGCCGATGAAAATCAGATTGATAAAAGTATAGCTGATCCAAAATGCCGGGCGCAAGGCGGCAAGACCGACAGTGGCACCGGCGGCAGTAAAGGTGATCGCTTGGAATGCAAGAAAGAGAATAGCCCAACAAATGCCGTAATACTTAAAATAAGGTTTCATACGCATACCTCCTATAAAATGCTGGTCAGCAGCTGCTGTTTCAGTTGCGCGAATTCCTGGTCAGAGAGCATATTGGCGTCTTTCATCATTTGCAGCTTTTGCAACTTGGCTTGAAAAGCTGTCATATCGTCTGGCACGGGTTGCTGCGGTTGCGGAGAGCCGGTACTGTCTAAGGCACCGTTTACCGCATTGCCTACTAGGCCGCCAACGGCGCCGCCTACCCCGGCCATGGTGCCAAGTCCAACTCCCATATTGGTGAATTGGCCGGTCGCTTCATTTTTGGCTACATCTTGCGCCACATCAAAACCACGCTCTTGCTGGTAGGTGTAGCCCTCCTGCGCACGCTTGGTGGCCATGGCTTGGGAGGCAATCACGGTCTTTTGTGCCTCGGTCTCCGCGTCGATCACCTGGGTCTGCTGGCGAATTCTGGCCTCCGTAATATCTGCATATTGACGGAAATACAGGCTTTTGAATTTTTCGTAGGTCGGCTCGCCGTCCGGCTTGACTACGGTGGTCAGAAAAAAGCGCTCCAGTGCAATGCCGTAATCGTCAAAATCCGGCTGCAGCAGTTTCATCAATGCCGCAGACAATTCATTCAGATGAGCGTCAATTTCAAAAATATTGATCTTTTGCTGCTGGATGACTTGAGCAATATAGGATTTGACCCGGGTCATCAAAAAGGCGCGGAAGTAGCGGGTCAGGCCGGACTGACCGAGAAAATCCTCTGTACCTACCAGTTTAATAAGCAGCTTGCGGGAGTCGTTGACCCGTAGGCTCATTTCGCCGCTGGCGCCAATGGCAAGGGGAAAGTTGAAAGTGGGTTCCATAAATTGCACTTTGCTGTCTGTGCCCCACTTAATGGCCATCTGCTCAGTTTTGTTGATAAAATAGACCTCGCAGTGGAACGGCGTTTGCCCACCGGTGGGTATGTTCAGCGCTTTGCCGATCAGGGGGATGTTTTGTGTCTCCAGCGTGTAGCGACCGGGACCAAACAGATCCAGCGCCTGGCCGTTCATCATAAAGATTGCTTCTTGACTTTCGTGTACGATCAGTTGCGTCAGTGCGTTAAAATCCTCGCACGGATGCTTCCAGATGAAGGTGGTGTTGTCGCCTTCATATTTGATAATATCTGCGATTTTTACCATAAAGTGCCTCCTTTTTCTTACTTGGTATGGACCCACATAGCCGGTCGAATACCGTAATCATCCTCTTCGTCGTTTCCAAATGTATTGATACTGCCTTCACCGGCAACTAAGGAAATACGAAAATTGGTATTCCCCTGTGTGCGCAGGCACCAGGCCTTTGCGCTGCCGTCTTTGTTTTTGCAAATGCGCGCTTCGTCTGAGGGGAAATACTTTTTTGCCTCATCTATGGAGAGCAGGAAAATGCGGTCGCTGGTATTTTTACCGCTGCTTTGGTCATATTCCGTATTCTTTTTGTTTTTGACTTTGGTGACCAGTATGCGCTTTTTCTCTGTGTCATCAAAGGACTTTTTATAGAAATTGCCACCCAGCCATTTGCGAATGGCGCTTTTATCCCAGGTGACATCATGCTCTTTGTCAAACGGCTTTTCCGTTAATATGTACTTGGAGACCAGCAGCGTTTTGTTTTTGTCTTTGTTTTTGCTCAGTACGATCCATTCAATGGGTTTGCCGTCATAGGTGCCGAGTGTGATGGTATCGCCCTTTTTGGCGGTTTTCAGCCGGGCGAATTGCTGGGCTTTGTATTGGTTGTAAATGGCTTTCATTTGGTCGCCGCTATCCTTGTACTTGGCAATGGACGCGTACTTTTCATATGCGCCAATGTATTTCTTCTGTGCCGTAAGGGCTTTGGCCTGTTGATAGATACATTCATTTTGCTTGGCACTGGCGTCTTTGTAGTTGCTGTCCCGGTGCAGCAGCAGACCGTAGGCTTTGTATGCTCCGTCGTAATCGCCGCTTTCTAACAACTTTTCTGCACGGTCGTACTGTACGGCGTTGCTGATGGGAAAGGAGACTGCACAGAGGGCGCTTGTGAGTATGATGACCAGGATCATCAGGTTCTTCATGCTAATACCAATGGCCTTTGGGGGCTTTTGCACGATTTGATTTTCTGGTCTTCTTTGAAGTCGCATTTTACTCACCGTCCTTTCGTTTCATCTGGTTCTTCAAGCAATTCTGTGAGTACGGTTTCTATGTTTGCATTTTTGTTTGGCTTATCAATTTCCGGAATCTCAAAGGAATTCTCTGTGCGACCTACGGATTCTCCACGGATTTTCCGCACCGTATTGTTCGCTGTTTCTAAATCATCTTTTGCCATGGCAAGTTCTTTGCCGATTTGATTTTGTTCTGCGCAGATACGATCACTCTCGTGCTGGGATTTGGTTAGGATTGCTTGGATATTTGCAATATTAAATTGATGTGCATCCATATCCTTGCCTGTTCGGATCAATGCGATAATGTGAAAAATAAAAGGAAAAAGAAAGCTTAGAATGATTTCGGTTGTTTTTCGATTTTTGGTATAGTTTGTAGAATACTCTAAGTACTGTATCCATAGTATGATGAATACCACATTGAGGCAAAAGTAAAGGACGATCATGGCAGAACCGAAGGTGTTTGCCTGGTCTGAATAGGAAACCATAGAAAGACAAGCCAGACAGCCTGTGATCCAGTTGCAAAGTGTGACGATCAGAAGCACTTTCGTTTTCTTTAAATTACCTGCTGTTTCACGCAGAGTTTGGTACGCTTGCTCAGTCTGTTGGCTGTTGTTTATATTTTTCAAATCTAATTGAGCACGCCTGTTATTTAAGTCTGTAATGGTTGTGCGCTGGTTTGCAATTTTTGTGTTTTGCTCCTCCAGTAGGGATAGTTGGTGATTGCATTCATTTGCTTTATCGGCGGCATCTTTGTAATCGCCTAAAAGATCAAAGGTAAGTCGTGCTTTTTTGTATTTGCATTGCTCCAAGTCTCGGCACGCATTTTGATATTGTGCTTCAGTTCTCAGATCCAGAAAAGCGTCCAACTGGGCTTTCTGCTTCTCATTGGCAAATTCGACTGCGTTGAAAAAGTCCGCATCCAGCGGAACAACTTTATTCAACTCGGAAGTTTCCGCTTGCAGTCTGTCAAAGGAGAGGTACTCCCCGGCAGCCAAGAATTTGCAAAGATAGGCATCCGTGTTTTTCGGCTCCAGATCCAGTACTTTTTCCGCATACTGGTTGGCTTTTTTCCAGTTGCCGTCTTCCAAAAAAATGTAGGCGCGCTCCAGCAGCGGCTTGGCTTTTTCGCCGGCCGTTTGTACCGTTCGCTCCTGTGTTTGCAGTGCCGGTGCGCTTGCTGCCAAGACTTTTTTGACGCCCCGAACCAAGTCCTGTAAAAAACCGATCTTGCCCATATCCTGCGCTTGCAGATAGGTAAACTCCTCCGGCATGTCATAGGGCGACATATCTTTGTAGCAGGGGATCAACGCCTTGGTGCTGTCCTGCTTCGCAATGGAGAGATACCGGTCCCATTCATTTTTGACCCAGGGGGCGTTCATGTTCTCTGCCGACAGGCTCACCACCAGCATCACTTTGGCAGAGTGCAGGGCAGCATAAATGTACGGTTCATAAGCCGTGCCGATTTTGTCCTCCAGCGTAATGCGAGAGAAGAAGATCCGCAGTCCCTCATGACTTAGTGCGTCGTAGATCTTTTGGGCATATACGCTGTCATGGGTACGCGCACCGGTGCCGTCCGTTTCTTTGTAACAGATGAATACATCGTAGGGTTTTTCCTCTTTGGAAATGGTAGAGATGTTCTTTTGTATGGTGTCGATTTGTGCTGCCTCTGTTTCAAAAATATCTCTTTGGTAGCCGTTTGCGCACCGGATGGCATTTAAGTAATCCTCGTCGCGCAAAATCGATTTGGTTTGGAATCGATTGACGGTTGGTACTCTTTTATGGCTTTTGGGATCCTCTACATATTCGATGCCATAGCGGCACAGTACAATGGACCAATAGGCTTCGGCATCCGTATCGTCTGTTGCAAGGACCATTTCATAAATGCCCATGGCTTTGTCAAATTCGTTGTTCCGCCAAAAATAATTGGCCCGTTCAAACATAGCGACTCGTTTTTCATCGCCCAATTTGGGGAGGGTCTGCTTTGTGCCGCAATAGGCGCAAGTGCAGACCGATGCGCCGTCTGTTACATTCAGGTCGCCGCCGCACATTTTGCATTTGAATATTGCCATTTTTCTTCTCCGTTTCACAGAGGCTTTTGGCAGCGTGTTGCATTTTAGCAGGATGTGATAAAATAACGCCAGAAAGCCTATAATATTTCCTTTTTATTCTACTACACCAACAGCGGGCTTGTCAATCGGTTTGAAGCGCTGCTTTTTGAGTGTACAAATTTGCGTACACTTCTTGTATAATGTGTATTCTGTTTACAAGTATCAATATAAAAGCCACAACCCTTATGCGCTGTGCGGTAAGGCTTGTGGCTGTGTTGGATATAGTCACCAAAGAATTAGTATTACAGCTTCTCCAGCAAGGGGAGCAGATCCGGCAGGCGGTGGATCTGGTATTCTACGGTGCCGTCGGTGGGGAGGGGCAGGCGGTTCGGGTTGTACCAGCAGGTGTGCATACCGGCGATTTTGCCGCCCAGCATATCGGAGGTTAGACTGTCGCCCAGCATCAGGCTCTCGCTGCGCTTTACGCCCGGCAGGCTGGCAAAGCAGGCATCGAAAAAGCCGGGCTGTGGCTTATTGGCGCCCAGGTACTCGGAGATAAACACCCGGTCCAGCAGAGGCAAAATGCCGCTGCTTTTCAGCCGCCCTTCCTGTACCCAGCCGGTGCCGTTGGAGGCCAGACACAGGGTATAGCGCCCATGGAGGGCGGAGAGCAGTTTTTCTGCTCCGGGGAGAAAGAAGTGGCGGCTGCTCAGCCGTTCCATATAGTAGCGGTTCACTTCCTCCCGATCCAGGTCGCTGCCCAGGTGAGTCAGCAGCAGGTCAAAGCGGCGGTAGCCGATCTCCGATCGTTGCACTTTGCCTTGCTCCAGCAACTTCCACTGGGCGTCGTTACCGGCACTGTACAGAACCAAAATCTCATCTGAATAGGGCAGGGTGTAGTGGCGCATGGTTTCTTCCAGTGCCACTTGTTCCGCCTGCTGAAAGCTAAACAGCGTATCGTCTAAATCTAAAAAAATCGTGGTGATCATAGCGAGCTCCTTTGGCTCCAGTATAGCACAGCTGCCGCAGGGTGTGCAAGTCCAAAAAAACGGACGGCAGCTTGTATGCAGGTGCATTTTATGGTATGCTTTTCATCAAGGAGGTAGAGGAATGGATGCAATCAATTTGATTTTATTTGCGGTGCTTTTTGTGTTGCAGGTGGCGATCCTCATTTTGCTGCTGCGCCGCCGCAGTGGGGATGCAGGGCACCAAACGGAGCTGCTGGCGCGGCAGCTGCAAGCCCAGGACAATGAGCGCCGTGCCCAAATAGAGCGGTTGGAAGCGGCAGTGCAGACCCTGCGGGAGGATAACTACCGTCAGCAGGTGAAGCTGCTGGAGCTGGTCCAGAACCAAAGCGACAGCCAAACCCGGCGGTTGGGTGCCTTTATGGCAGAGATGCAAAAGAGCAATGAGCAAAAGCTGGACCAAATGCGTCAAACGGTGGACGAAAAACTTACCGGCACCTTGAACACACGGCTGAATGCCTCGTTCCAGACTGTGTCCCAGCAGCTGGAGAGCGTGTACAAGAGCCTGGGCGAAATGCAAAAGCTGTCCTCCGGGGTAACGGAAAGCGTCAACGGGTTGAATCGGGTGCTTACCAATGTAAAGAGCCGAGGCACCTGGGCGGAGGTGCAGTTGGGCAATATTTTAGACCAGACGGTGCCGGGTATGTACGACACCAATGTGGCCACCAATCCCAAGTATAACGGTCGCGTAGAGTTTGCGGTGCGGATCCCGGCAGCGGACGGTAGCGGTCACGCTTGGCTGCCCATTGATTCCAAATTTCCTATGGAGGATTATGCACGCTTGACCGCAGCGGCTCAGGCCGGGGATCGACAAGGCATGGAAAGCGCCCAAAAGGCGCTGGAGCAGCGGGTGCGTGACGAGGCCAAGCTGGTGCGTCAGTACATTTCTGCCCCGGAGACCACACCCTTTGCGGTGCTGTATTTGGCCACCGAGGGGCTGTATGCGCAGATTTTGGGCAGTCGCAGCGGACTGGCGGAGAAGCTGCAGCAGCAGGGCATTTTGCTGGCCGGGCCTACCACGGTGACAGCGCTGCTTAATGCGCTGGCGATGGGCTTTCGCACCCTGGCCATCAACCGCAAAGCCACGGAGGTGTGGCAGGTGTTGGGCGCTGCTAAAATGCAGTATGAGAAGTTCGGAGACCTGCTGCAAAAGGCACGCAAAAAGGTGGATGAGGCCGGCAAGGTGCTGGACGAGGCGGATCACCGTAACCACATCATTCAAAAGCACCTGCGCCGGGTGGAGACCCTGGACGACCCGACGGCAGCGGAAGCGGTACCGGAATTATTTGACTGAACAAACCCGATAAAAAGGGCGCCTGCTTACAGCAGACGCCCTTTTGCTTTACGCATACGCTTTGATAATTTCCCGTATCATACGAACATTGTCCTTGGTGTGCAGGGCGTTTGGAGCCTTGTATTCCAGCAAACAGCAGGGAATGTTCAGCTTTTTGTGTACCCAACCGATGGCGTAGCCTTCGTTTGCGGCATAGACGCCGTCTTTCATTTTGTTTAAGTGCAGGGTGCGATTGACGATTTGGCACAGCTTTTTGGTGCCTAAGGTTTCGTTAAGCCAGCCGTGGGCATTGATGTACACATTGGGCTTGCTGCGGAGAATAAAGTCTCGCAGGGCACGGGTCTCTTTGCCCTTAAACGGACCGAAATCCCGGTTTATATCAATATGCGCGGCGGTGCAGCGCCCAAAGGCATTCTTGCCGGAGCGTTGTGCGTTTTTGCCGGCAATGGCACCGTCCGGATTGGCGCAGGGTACAATAACCAATCGGTAATTGCCCAATTCCTTCGGGTGGGAAGCAAAGTGGGCGATCAAGTGGTTGGCGATGGCAGTCAGACGCTGCCCGTCTCTGGCATAATCGTCCTCAAAGCCGTGGATGGCAAAGTCAATAAACAGCGTCTTTTTGTACTTGCCGTTTGCCGGGGTGATGATATAGCCTTCCAAATTGCGATTTTGTACAGATTTGCCATAAACCACTTGGGTCACATGGTTGTGGTCTAAGGCCGACTGTGCGGCATTTGCATTCAGCGGCAGTGCCTTGTTTTGTACGCGAACGGTAATTCGTGCCGTAATGCCATTATAGGTGCGTACGGTCAGTTGGGTTTTGCCTTTGGATTTGCCGGTAATATAGCCTTGTTTGTTGACTGTGGCTATGGCAGAATCCCGGGTCTTATAAGTGACGGTGTAGGCTGCGGTGCCACGGGCAAATTGCAGCTTTATCTTATGGTTGTTGGCGCCCTTTTGGATAACCACATCGCCGCCTTTGACGGCTAACTTGGTGGGTGCGGCCTTAACCGTAACGGTGCAAGCGGCGGTTTGGCGTCTGTAACGCACGGTCACTTTGGCTGTACCGATTTTTTTGGCGGTAACCACGCCGGATTTGCTAACGGCCAGTACGCTGGTGTCTGCTGAGCGATAGGTGCAGTCGGTAGGGTGGATACGAGAATTATTGAATTGAATACAAGCGGCTTTTTCGCCTAAGCCCAGCGCAACGGCAGTGCGCTTTAATGTCAGATTTTCTGCAGCATAGGCTGTGCAGGTGTTGCTGAGCAAAAACATAAGCAGCAATAGTGCTGCCGCTATGGAAGTGCGGTGCTTCATAACAGAATCTCCTTCTTTTCTGATTTGGCAGCGACCCGGGTGCCACTACTGTAACAGTGTATCATTTCTTGCAAAGTGTGACAAGTTGTTTGCGTTTTTTGCCGTATTTTGATATTTGCGTTTATACGCTGCGGTTTTGTGTACGGCAAAGTGCTGCAAAATTGTGCCGCAAATGCAAAAAAATTTGTTTTTGCGTTTATTGCGCCGCTTTAGACTTTGTGGTAAAATAAAATCGAGGTATTTGATTATGGAGCATCTTTGGAAACAGAATTTGCGGCAGATTGAGCCGTATGTGCCCGGGGAGCAAAGCAGCGACCCGGATCGGATCAAGCTCAATGCCAATGAGAACCCGTATCCACCGGCCCCCGGCGTGGAGGCGGTGCTGCGCAGTTATGATCCGGCAGCGCTGTGCCTGTACCCGGACGCCAACGCCCGGCTGCTCAAGGCGTCCATTGCCCGCCACTACGGCGTGGCGCCGGAGCAGGTATTTGTGGGCAACGGCTCGGACGATGTGCTGGCACTGGCATTTCAGTCCTTTTTTAACAGCGACAAGCCCATTGCCTTTCCGGATATTACTTACAGCTTTTACCCGGTGTGGTGCCGGCTGTTTCACATTCCTTTTGTGACCTACCCGCTGACGGCGGATTTTCGCATGGATCCGGCGGATTACGCGGCGCCTAACGGCGGCGTGGTGCTGCCCAATCCCAATGCCCCCACCTCTATCGGTGAGGACCTGCCCTTTGTGCAGGCGCTCTTGGAGGGCAACCGGGATGCTGTGGTGATTATTGATGAGGCCTATGCGGACTTTGGCGGCGTCAGCGCCGTGCCGCTGCTGGCGGACTATCCCAATTTGCTGGTGTGCGGCACATTTTCAAAATCCCGCTCTCTGGCCGGGCTGCGGCTGGGCTTTGCCATCGGCAGCGCAGAGCTGATCGGTGTGTTGGAAGCAGTGAAGAATTCCTACAACAGCTACACGGTGGACAATTTGTCTCTGCTGTGCGGTGCGGCTGCTATGGATGATGAGGCGTATTTTGCCAAGACCACGGCGGCGGTGATCACCACCCGGGAGCGGGTGCGCCGGGCGCTGGAGCAGATGGGCTTTTCCGTATTGCCCTCCCGCACCAACTTCCTTTTTGCAACGAAGGACGGCGCGTCTATGCGGGAACTGTTCCTCTATTTGAAGCAAAGACATATTTACATTCGCTATTTTGATCTGCCGCGGATTGACAATTATGTGCGTATTACCATCGGTACCGACGCGCAGATGGACGCATTTTTGCAGGGAACGGAGGCTTTTTTGCGTGGAGAATAAAAAAGTTGCGCTGATCTTCTTGTATTTTATCGGTGCCATTCAGCTGGTGGCCGGTGTGTACACCCAGCTGGTGGGGTTGTTTCATTGGGACTTTATGTCCCTGTTCCCGGTGGTGGAGATGGGCACCCAGCAGATCTTGTATTTGAATTTGCTGGCGGTGTTCCTGGTGACCACGCTGATCCATATTGTGGTGGCGGCACTGGTCAATGACGGCAGCTACGGTCCACTTGATGTGCTGCAGGCTTGCCCGCCGCTGACCGTCGTGGTGCCGCTGGTGCTCTTTGGCATTTCCATTTATACCACTCTGGGTGCTACCTCGGCGGGGGAGCGGGTGTTCTGCCTGGCTGTGTCCGCTTTGTATATTCTTGCCTGCTATATCAGCGTGGGCTGCATTGCCGCTGTGCGAGATATGGAAGATTAAACAAAAAAATAGACAAAAAAGGACCTCTGTGTTTGGCACACAGAGGTCCTTTTTTATGCTTTATTTACCGAGAAAGAGTACCAGCAGCAGTGCCACTACGGCAATACCGCCTAAGGCGGCAAAAATTTTAACTGCTCGGGAAATTGCGTCGTACACATTGGTGGGCATGATTTGGAAGAAAGCAAAATGCAGCGGCTCTTGCAGCTTTTTGCCTACCAAGTCCCGGTAGCGCAGATCTTGGGTGGACAGGCTGCCGTCCCGGTGCAGCACAATGGTGCGCACGCCTCGATCCAGTCCCGGGCCGTACACATGGAACCCGGCACCCTGGGTATAGCCCACATCAATGCCGCGAATGTCACCGTGGAAGGCGTTGTTGTGGTCGTGGCCGAAGTACAGGCCCTTCACTTCTCCCTTTTCGCAGAAGGCATCAAACTCGCCGCTGTTCTCCTGGGGATCAGCAGGCGACTCTTTCATAAAGCCCTCTTTGTCTACCCGCTTTCTGTTCAGCACAAACCACTCCTTGGCGTGGGTGCGGAAGCCCTGTACCGCGCCTTTGGTGGACTTTTTCACCTGCGTGAGCAGGTCAAACACCTCGCACACGGGAATGTGCTGAATGACAACGGAGGGAATGGTGTGGCCATATTGTTTTTCATAACTGTCGCGTACGCCCCGATACCAGTCAATCTGGTTTTGGTGCACATGGTCGTAGCCCACTTTCAGGCTGGAGTGACTGTCGATCAGGTAAAGCAGATAGCCGGGTCGGTCGCCGTCGGCGATCTCCAGCACACAGTTGCCTACACCGTCCACGCCGGGGGTATCCTCTCCGATAAAGCCGGGGATCTCTTTGTAGATTTCAAACTGGGCACGGTTGTCCAGCCCCACCTGCCGATCGTGGTTGCCAAAGCAGATGGCAAAGGGCAGATGCCGCTCCACCACCGGGGCGGTCAGCTCTTTCAGTACCCGGCGCACTTGGTTTACATCACCGTGGAACCCGCGCCCCCAGATCTGGTCACCGCTGTAAACCACCAGATCCGGCTCCTCTCGATCCAAGGCGGCGTTGATCAGCGCCAAGGTGTCCGGGCTGACCTTGCGGCCCTCTTGCGTATCTGCAATTTGCAGGATCTTAAAGGTGTCGTTCTTGAATGTCAACTTCATATTTATTCTCCGTTCTCAGGAATTTTGCCTTTTTTCTAATTTTAACACAAGAAAGCCTTGACGGCAACGCTTTTTCAAATTATAATATGAAGTACTGTTACGGCAAGTACATCCGCCCGTGGCGAAGCTGGATATCGCAGCAGATTCCGATTCTGAAGGCCGGGGGTTCGAATCCCTCCGGGCGGACCATAAACGCGACAAGCGTCTTTACGATGCTTGCCGCGTTTTATTTTTTTGCCACTTGCCGGCACATATATTGGTAAAAAAGTACACGATAATAGCGCCGACAGGCTGGACGGCTTTGTGAACAGGCGGTTTGATTCTTTTACATTATATATAAGAGAGTTCTTGATTTCATCCGGAAGCTATGTTATACTGAGTATGAACGAACGGTCAGTAAAGTTAGAAGCGAATAACTAGAAATTTTGAAAAAACTGACCGGGTGCCGTTCTTGCCGATTTTGCCCCCATTTTTGAATTTTGAACGGAGGTAAGAAGATGAAAACAGGAAAAAAACGACTCACAGGTACACTTTTGGCACTTTGTGCCGCTTTGTTGGTGCTTTGCATCGTGCTTGCCATAGGATGGAGCAAGACGGCAAAAGCCGACGCAGAATTGCCGGAGGTACGGAACAACGGCACGGCGGTTCAGTGGAAATACAGAGATGAAACCGATTGGCGCGACCTTGTGGCGCTTACCGAACTTACGGGTGCTGCCGGAGAAAACGGAAAGAACGGCACAGACGGTAAAGACGGCTCTAACGGTGCCGACGGTAAGAACGGAATAAACGGTACGAACGGCAAAGATGGTATGAACGGCGTTGACGGCAGGGACGGAGCCAACGGCGAGAATGGCACCGACGGTAAGAACGGAATAAACGGTGCGAACGGCAAAGATGGTATGAACGGCGTTGACGGCACAGACGGGCAAAACGGTATCGACGGTAAAGACGGCACAGACGGCACAGACGGCGTCAACGGCAAGGACGGCATAAACGCCAAAAATATAGAAGTGCAGCGAGCCGAAACCCACATACAGTGGCGTTACGAGGGCGGCGAGTGGCAGAACCTTGTTGCGATCGCCGATATAGAGGGCCCCGCCGGACAGAACGGAACGGACGGTGCAAACGGAAAAACGCCGGAATTTCGCGTAAGCGAAAATATCCTGCAATGGCGCTATGTCGGCGATGAAATATGGCTGAACCTGTACGACCTTACCGCATTAAAAGGTGCGGATGGCAGAGACGGCGTTGACGGCAAGGATGGTATAAACGGTAAAGACGGCGCCGCCGGTAAGGACGGCACCAACGGGCAAAACGGCTCTGACGGCAAAGACGGTAAAACACCTTTTATCGGCGAAAACGGCAACTGGTGGATCGGAGACATCGACACCGGCGTAAAAGCCGCAGGCATTGACGGCACAGACGGTGTTGACGGCGACAAGGGCGAAAAGGGCGACCCCGGCGAAAAAGGCGACAAGGGTGACAAAGGCGACAAAGGCGACAAGGGCGACAAGGGTGACAAAGGCGACAAAGGCGACCCCGGTCAGAACGGCGGAAGCCTCGGGTACTTTGCAGCAAACGGCAGAGTATACAGTTGGGGAACACCGCTTCCGTTCAATGTAAAAAAAGAAAGCGGAGATTTGATCTCCTATAACTCATCAAGCAAAACAATCACCCTTTCAAAAGGTCACACATACAGTATGGTATTCAGCGGAACGGTTATGATCAGCGCTAACGGTAACTATAAGTTGTGCGGTGCATCACTCATTGACGGATATAACAGTTCTGAAATGATGCTTGAGACGCGAACCTATGTGAGTATGATAGATGACGGTCAAGGTGCAAGACTTGGTATGTCGTATAACACGATATACCGTTCCGAAGCGGATATTGCTTTGACATTTCAATATACAAATATGCTCTTTCAGAATACCAATTTTACCGAAAGTCAGTACAACATAACCATTATTGCTCTTGACTGAGCCGACCTATACGAAAACGGAGGTAGCAAGAAATGAAAAAACGAATACTCAGTATCCTGCTCGCCCTATGTATGCTGTTCTGCCTTGTGCCGACTACGGCGTTTGCCGCGGACTGCGCGGAGGATCTGGTAGACCCCGTGATCTGGATTCACCTCAGTTCTGATGGCGGCGGCTACTATGACGTTCTAAATGGTACATGGACGGCGGCGGATTTCTTCCAGCCGGGCAAGGCGCCAAAGGGAGCGAAAATCACTGCGGTCACGCCGCCTACTTCTCCCTCCATTCCGGTTAGTGTGAATGTAAACAGCGACGGTACGCTGAACTGCACGAAAACCGAAAACACCACGGAACCAGTACCCAAATCAGAGACCTATACCGTCACCATCACCAGCGATGACTACGCGCCCATTTCCGCTCCGCTGACCGTGCGCCAGTATCTCAATGCAGGCTTTAGGGGACCGGTCTATTTCGATGATGAGTTGCTCTACGGAGATACCTATACTTACACGTGCCGGGTGAATAACCCCGGTGAAAACGGCGTCTGGTCCGCGCTGATACAGGACCCCCAGATGTTTGAAATTTATAAAGAGACCACCGACACCACCAGCGAACCGGGGAAGTCTATCTACACCGTCCACATCCGAGCCATCAAGGCAGGCGCACGCATAACTTGTATCGACTTTCTGTATGTTTCCGATACGACAATGGCATCGTCTAAAGTTTCCAGGGGGGCTGTCACCGGCGGTGCTGTCCGTACGCGCCCCCTCACCGTGACGGCTGGCAGCGCAACCATCACCGAGGGCAATGCGCTGCCAACAGACCTTGTGACCTGTACCGGCCTGCTGAACAGCGAAGGACGCAAGGACGACCGGGATACCGTACTGGACAATGCTCTGGACTACCAACTGCTTGACGCAAACAACGAGGAAGTCACGGCGGCCACGGCACGCAATATGCCCGGAACCTACACTGTTGTTCCCGCTGCCACCCTCAAATCCAGCTGGGGCGAGCGGTATTCGCTTAACAAGGTCAACGGCACGCTGACGGTGGAAAATCAGCCTGACGAGCAGTTTACCCTCGCCCCCGGCGGCACCTATTACTTTGACCTCTCCGGCGCGAGCATTCCCGGCACAGC
>OGLG01000228.1_pt1 | contig 54973 bp, 51 predicted proteins | sample 1572621 | NCBI WGS metagenome assembly OGLG01 (sample SAMEA2581912, study PRJEB24529) | metagenome | biome: Human gut stool | place: China | collected 2011 | reverse complement strand
TGCGCGGCTCATTGCTCGCGTAAACTTTCAATTTACAAAACATTTAAAAACAGTATTGACTTTTTCCCGGCATATGGTAATATAAACATATGAACAGTGGCTCATATGAATGAATATTAAAACTATATGCAAATCATTAGCATCTAAAAAGCAGGAAATGCTAATGGAGAAAGAGGAGGATATTACCATGAAGAAAACTTACAAGATCGAAGTAGATTGTGCAGCATGTGCTCTGAAGATGGAGGATGCAGCGAAGAAGGTAGAAGGCGTTACCGATGCAACTGTTAGCTTCATGACCCAGAAGATGAAAGTGGAATTCGCTGACGGCAGCGATGAGAAGGCCGTTATGGAGAATGTGGTAAAAGCCTGCAAGAGAGTAGAGGACGATTGCGAAATTTATTTATAGGATGAATTCCGGAAGGAGAGCAGATACTCTCTTTACCGGGAGACTTGATAATTTCGTAGGAAAGCAAGGAGGATTCCTATGACAAAGAAACAGAAAAAAGTATTGATCCGCATTATTGTAGCGGCAATCTTATTAGTTATTTTACATTTTGTTCCGCTGGAAGGGCTGTGGCTGGGATTGCTGTACCTGATCCCTTACGCGGTGATCGGATATGATATTTTAAGAAAAGCCGTTCAGGGCATCATGCATGGTGAAGTGTTTGATGAGAATTTTCTGATGGCAGTAGCGACAGTAGGTGCTATGGGACTGGGAGAGTATTCCGAGGGCGTGGCAGTTATGCTGTTCTACCAGATCGGCGAATTGTTCCAGTCGGTCGCTGTAGGCAAAAGCCGCCAGAATATCAGTGCACTGATGGATATCCGTCCCGACTATGCTAATATCGAGGCCGAAGACGGCAGTCTGGAGCAGGTAGATCCTGATGATGTAGAGATCGGAACCATTATCGTGGTACGTCCCGGTGAGAAAGTTCCCATTGACGGTGTGGTTGTGGAAGGCACTTCCACTCTGAATACCAGTGCCCTGACCGGTGAAAGTGTTCCCAGAGAGATCACTGTGGATCAGAATGTGATCAGCGGCTGTGTGAACCTGACAGGACTATTAAAGATCCGTACTACCAAGGAATTCGGAGAATCTACGGTATCCAAGATCCTGGATCTGGTAGAGAACTCCAGCATGAAGAAGTCGAAATCTGAGAACTTTATTACGAAGTTCGCAAGATATTATACCCCGGCTGTCTGCTACAGTGCCCTGGCCCTGGCCATCCTGCCTCCTGTGATCAACCTGATCATGGGCAACCCGGCAGCCTGGAGCACCTGGATCATCCGTGCTCTGACCTTCCTGGTAATCAGCTGTCCCTGCGCGCTGGTCATTTCCATTCCTTTGAGCTTCTTCGGAGGAATCGGTGCGGCAAGTGCCTGCGGCATTTTGGTGAAGGGATCCAACTATCTGGAAGCGATGTCTGAGACTAAGTATGTGGTATTTGACAAGACCGGTACCCTGACCAAAGGTGTATTCGATGTAACGGGTATCTATCCCGGTCAGGGATTTACAGAGGAAGAACTGCTGGAGTATGCTGCTTATGCGGAGAGTTATTCCAGTCATCCCATCAGCAAGAGTCTGAAGAACGCTTATGGAAAAGAACTGGATGCCTCTAACGTCAGTGATGTGGAGGAGATCAGCGGACACGGTGTAACTGCCAAAGTGAATGGCAGACAGGTGGCAGCCGGCAATGCAAAGCTGATGAAGAGCCTGAACCTGGCTTATACGGAAAATACCGGTGTAGGTACAGTGGTTCATGTGGCGGTAGACGGTAACTATGCAGGATACATCCTGATCTCCGATGTGATCAAGGATGGTGCGAAGGAAGCAATTGCCTCCCTGAAAAATTCCGGCGTGAAGAAATGCATCATGCTGACCGGTGACAGCAAAACAGTTGCAGAACATGTGGCCGGTGAGTTAAAATTAGATGAGGTACACAGTGAGCTGCTTCCCGCAGACAAGGTAAGCTGCGTGGAGAAGCTGTTGCAGGAGAAGGGTGCGAAGGAAAAACTGGCATTCGTGGGCGATGGTATCAACGATGCACCGGTATTGTCCCGTGCTGACATCGGTATCGCCATGGGAGCACTTGGTTCTGATGCAGCCATTGAAGCTGCAGACGTGGTCCTGATGGATGACAATCCTGCCAAGATTGCCCTGGCTATGCGGATTTCCCGCAAATGTCTGCGTATCGTCTACGAGAACATCGTATTTGCGCTGGCAGTCAAAGCCATCTGCCTGATCCTGGGTGCGCTGGGTATCGCCAACATGTGGGTTGCTATCTTCGCAGATGTAGGAGTGATGGTACTGGCTGTTCTCAATGCCATCAGATGCCTGCGCATTAAAAACAATTAACCGGATGCAGTAAAAATATGTCGGCGTCATGAGATAGCCGGTATTCCGGGAGAACAGGTGAACATGCAGACTTTTTTTTCAGAAATTACAGCACTGTGCAGGAACGAACAATTTCTGCACAGTGTGATGGAAAAATATCATTATGATCCGGAAGAATATCCCAATCTGAAGAGGCTGGCAGGTGAGATGATCCCCTGCCTGGAGACAGAAGCGGGATGGCAGGACAGAGAAATCAAAGAGACTTTTCCCGGGAGGGATCAGTCTTTTTTGGCTGTAGGCATTACCCTGGGAAAAGGGATCGATGCACTGCAGGAAAAGTATTTGCAGAACGGATTTCTGACAGAGAGTTATATGATCGAGGTGCTGTCCAGTGAATTATTATTAAAAAGCTACCGGGCTTATACAGAGTGGGTAGCTGTGCATCGGAATCTGCATGTTGCCAGACTGCATTTTTTAGGTGGGGAGATTTCTGAGACTTCGGAATCCCAAATAGGCAGTCTGCTGCGGCTGGCGAATCTGCCCATGCTTCTGCAGGAGCTTGCATTGCCGGTTACCTGTAATGCAGCATATTGCATGATCCCGAAAAAAAGCGTGGTATTTTATGCGGAGCTGACGAAGGATCCTTTTACCAAATGTGCCGGAATCTGTCTCGGGTGCGGCAGGAGAGACTGCCCGAACCGCATGGAGGAAAAAGAGAATTTTCCTTTGCGATTTGCGGATATGACGGATCGCCCATTGTCTTATGGGTATGCTAGGATTTTTTCCAAAAGCACAGATGAAAATGGAAGATAACGTACAAAACAGAAGCCTCTATTGTCCGAAATATTCGAAAAATCCTATAGTCATACCCGGAGCAGGGCATTGAAGGTCTCCTCTAAATTCAGTCTGCCGTAGCCCCATTCCCGGTTGGGGTAGTTCAGACCCTGCGTACGCACGGCACCGCGTATGAAATAACTGCGGATCTCCCGGCTTTCCGCCAGCCGGTTATTGCCCTCAATGACTGACCATTGGAAAAACTGTGCTACGGCTCCGGCAGTGATAGCGGCAGCCATGCTGCTTCCCGTACGGCGTCCGTCAATGGTGGAGATATTGACTCCGGGAGCGGATAAGTCCGGACGGATCTGCCCGGTGCGCCCAAAGCCTCTGCCGGATTCTGCGTAAAAACTGTTGTTTTCTGCGTTGTAAGTAGAAACGCTCAGAACCTCCGGCGCCATCGAGGGCTCCGTCAGAGTCATGTCGGGATCCGGATTGAGAAAATATACCGGAGTAGACAGAAATTCTGTGATAGGCAGCCACATGTGAAAATTACCGTTATATAAACTACCGGAAGCAGAGACATGAAAGGTCCAGATACCGGGGGTAGGATCCTGGATGCGTACAAGGATCAGTTCCTCGCCGGAATTTTCTTCCACAAGAGCAGAGTCGATAGTGACTCTGCTTTTTTCATAAATAAAGGAATAGGTCACACTTTGCTGCAATCCCAGGCGCAGTTCAGGAATATTTTCCCCGCCGGGAGTGCGGATGCTCAGATTAAAAGCATCCGGCAGAGCACCCCAAAGCTCCAGCCAGAATCCGATACAGCCTTCGCTGACCCGGATCTCCACATCCCGGGAATCCTCCCCAGGTGTCTGAGCGCTTAGTCTTCCATGGTAATGGTGTGAGGCGTTCCCTTCATTTCCCCCGCAGACGATGGCGGCACGGCTTCTGCGGACAGCGAGGGAAGAGAGATACCGTGACAGGGAGGAATTGCCCGCGTGATCTCCCTGGTTGGTTCCCAGACCCAGACAGATGACTACCGGACGTTCGAAGAGCCGCACGAAGGATTCCGCATATTTGATGCCCAGCATAATATCATTTTCCTGATAGGCGGGAACACCCTCGGGCACCAGATAAAAGCTGCGCAGATATTGCTTACATTCCTTGAGCTTCACCACGACGATGTCGGCACCCGGTGCAGCACCGATATAAGAATTGCCTTGTCTGACGACACTGCCGGCTGCGACTCCGGCGAGGATACTGCCGTGTCCGTTTTCGTCCCGGGAGGGAACGATGGAATAAGGATCCTCGGAACGCAACGCCAGGTTAATATCCTCTCTGCGGTATTCAGAACCATATTTTAACCCATCAGGGGGCGCTCCGGTCTGAACTGTCTGATCCCAGATCGCCAGGACACGGCTGTTGCCGTTCTCGTCCAGAAACACAGGATTTTGGTAATCAATACCGGTATCGATAAAACACAGGATCACGCCCTGCCCCGTGAGACTTAGGGGTGGACGCTGCACCTGGGTGATCCCACTGGCAATCAGACTTGCCGGATCAAAGGGAGCGGCACCGGGTGGCGTCTCACCGGAGGGAGATAGCTGCATGAGCCCGTAAAGCTTCGGCATATTGTGATAGGGGAAAAAATCAATCTTTGGATTGCGGATTCCCAGATTGGCCAAATACAAAATCAAAAAATCTTCTCCGATGCGTTCATAACAATTATTGTCATCTCCCAGAAATTCCGATGCGGAAAAGTCTGTGATAATGTCATAGGTGTCCTCTGACAGGATCATTTCCTTGCAGTCCATGGCGTTACTCCATATCATACGAAGGAGTTAGATTAACCTATGCGGAAGGTTCGTTTTTGTTGCATATTGATTGATATAATGATAAAATAAATAGAATATTATAACGAAAGAGACAGGAACGTTACATATGGAATTTATTCATAAAATCAGAGCATTGCAGATAGGAAAAAGAAAGACTTTCCGAAGAGTTTTGCTGGCGGAAATCCTGCTGATATTATTGGGAATTGTCGGTCTGTTTGGCAGAAATGAGGTGTATGAATATCCGTCCGAAGGGGTAACGGTCAATACCGGAGTCTATCAGGACAATATGACTATAGAGCATATCTCATTAAAGCCGGGTCTCTACCGGATCCAGCTGCATTATGATACGGATACCAATATGAAGAATTTCTGTATTGTTGAGGATGATACTGTGGGATACCGGATGCTCCGCAACAGCGGAGAGCACCTCTATCAGGGACTGCATGAGACGGATTATCCGTTATGGCTGCTGCAAAAGTCGGATAATATACGTGTTACTGTTACCTACGGTGGAGAAGGAAACTATACGATCTCGGGGCTTACCATTCGGGAAACCAACGGTCTGGCAGTCATTTTCCTGTTTTTGGTTGTGGTGATCTCCATTCTGGTGAATCTGTTATATACTTATGTGCAGTATGACAGAGAGTATTCGTTATCTGTTTCGCAGAAGGGAATTCATTTCGGTCTGGCACTTCTTTTGCTGTTCAGTTCTCTGCCTCTGTTGCAGGATGCCATGTTGTCCAGTGGAGACCTGGGATACCATATGCTTCGTATGATGGGCATCAAGGATGGCATTCTGGCAGGACAGTTTCCGGTGCGGATCGCACCCAAATGGCAGCAGGGCTACGGTTATGCATCATCGATCTTTTACGGGGAGACACTTTTGTATGTGGGTGCACTATTCCGTCTGATCGGCTTTTCTTATATTACCAGCTATCGCCTGTTCCTTTTGTTCATCAACGCACTTACCATACTGATAGCTTATTACAGCTTTCGCAAAATATATGAAGACCGTTATATCGGCTTTTTATGTACAGTACTTTATACTTTGTCGGTATATCGTCTTTCCAAGACGTTTATCTGCGGATCATTGGGGGAGACCTTCGGAATACTCTTCCTGCCGTTGATAGCCTATGGATTTTATCGTGTGTTTACTCAGAATATAACGAACAAAGAATATCGTTATTCCTGGATTCCGCTGACGATAGCTTTTGCAGGACTGGTGCAGTCGCATCTGCTGACAGGAGAACAGGTAGGAGCATTCACTATCCTGCTTTGTCTGATTCTGATCAAAAAGGTATTCCGCAAGGAGACGTTCTGTTCTCTGGCAAAAACGGTGATCTACAGTGTACTGCTGAGTGCGTGGTTCTTAGTACCTTTTGCTGACTATATGCTGCGGGGTGACTTTACGATTCAACATGTTTCCGGCAGAACGATCCAGTACAGAGGCTTATACCTGACCAACATGTTGTTTACCTTTTTCCGGAACGGTTACAATGTGTTCTATTCCGACAACGGAATGGCAGACAGTCAGCCTATGGGAATGGGAATTGCACTGACTGTGGCACTGTTACTTTGGGCGGGAATGCTCTTTTTCCGTAAAACTGCCCATTTGCGAAAGGAAGAAAAGGCATTGGGCAACATTGCAGGAGGCTTTGCCGTTCTGGCTATGTGTATGTGTCTGTCAATCTTTCCATGGGATAAGATTCATAGCCTGAACGATATTACCGCAACGCTGGTGTCAAGTATTCAATTTCCCAATCGTTTTCTGACCATTGCAACACTGTGTGCAGTACTGGTGGCAGGTGTTGTGGCCAAAGAGATCAAGGGACAGTATGAGACGCACGGATTGCAGTTCTATTTTGCCGGAATGATGGTACTGACTCTGTGCAGCAGTATTTACCTGATGGATGATATGCTTCAGACGGCTGACGATTACCGGATCTACGGAGAGGAAGGAATGGGAAGCGGCTATATTGCCGGGGCAGAATATCTTCCCTACGGCGCAGATGCTACATTGTTCTGGACCCATGATCCTTATGCCGGAGAGATGGTCGCTATTACAGATTATCATAAGGACGGAATCAAAATTGAAATGCATTGTCAGAACCGGGGCGATAAAACAGAAATTGTGGAATTACCGCTTTTGTATTATTATGGCTATCGGGCATATGACAAGATTACCGGACAGGAACTGACTATCACCACCAGTGATAATTACGCAGTGTGCGTGGAAGTTCCGGCAGGCTATGAGGGAACTGTTCAGGTAACATTCGTAAGCCCTTGGTATTGGAGAGTGGCAGAAGTGGTGAGCTGTCTCAGCCTGCTGGGTCTGGTCGCGGGTGTGGCGATGGAGAAAAAACGGGAGAGAAAAAATTCATGAGGATGATAGAAAAAATAAAATCAAAGGGAAATAGTACCTTCTGGTGTTTGGTTGGTATTTTTCTGACAGGAGCGCTCCCGCTGTTTACAAATTATTGCCTGAATTCCGCAGAGGTTCCGTACCAGCTGGTACGTATTGAGAATATGAAGGATTATCTATCGGCGGGGATATTCCAGATGGCAATGCCTGTAAACTGGCAGTATGAGCATGGTACGGCAGGTTTGGACGGAAATCTGTTCTGGCTGCTGCCGGTGCTTCTGCGAATGACAGGAGCTGCACTGGAAAGTGTTTACCGGATGTTTCTGATATGTATTTATGCCGTGACAGTGTGCTTTTCCTACAAGACACTGGAAGAAGGATTTCAAAATAAAAAAACAGCGGTGATCGGTACGGCACTGTATTGCTGGGCACCGTGGTATCTGGATGCCTTGTATGGAAGAGCCGCCATCGGGGAAGCGTTAGGCTACGCTTTCCTGCCGGTGTTATTACTGTTTCTAGTGAGGGCAGTCGGGCGGAAAAAAGGAAAACTGCCGCAATGGCTTCTTCTGGCCATAGCGATTTCCTTGCTGTTACAGTCTTCTTTTGCGGTTTTGGAAGTGGGAATGCTTCTGTTAGTGTTCTGCTGCGTATATTATCGCAGACAATTGCTGGAAAAAGACGGCTGGCTGACATTGGGTAAGGCAGCAGCGGCAACCTTGTTGGGCAATCTGTGGTATCTGCTGCCGATGCTAAGATACCTTGTGGCATATCGTGATGTGGCAAGATATGTTGGAAGCCGTCCATTTCAGGAAAAGGGAGCTTTTCTCCTGCATTATCTGACCTTCTTTTTCCAGGGAGGTGCCACCTATGATTATAAGAGCAAGGGGTTTCAGGGAACGGCTGCCATTGGTGTCGGTCCGGCACTTACGGGACTCTTTTTTTTCCTGCTGTGGTTGAAATTCAGTGGGGCGCTGCAGAAGAAAAACAGTAAAGAAGACAGCACTGCCGGATTGTTCTGGTGCGGAATGCTGGGAATCCTTCTGAGCCTGGGCAGCTTTCCCTGGGATCTGCTCCGGCAGAATGCCGTGTTCCAGGTGTTGACCTTCAGTATGCAGTCTCCCACGATCTTTATGATTCCGGCAATCTGCGGACTGACATTTATAGTATGCGGTCTCCTGAACACTTACCGGGAGGAAAAATCCGCAACAGAAGCCACCATCCTGGAGACAGCAGTACTTGCGGTAGCTTTTGTGTCGACACAATTTCTGACCAATAAACTGCTGTTAGGCAGAGCACCTTTGTGGATCCGCCAGAAGGAAGATCTGCCGGATGTGGTTCTGATCGAAGCACCGCAGTTTCAGATGAGTGCCGCAGCCGGTGCAGCACAACTGGTAGCAGTGGCGCTCAGCGCTCTTGGCATAGTGGGGATCGTTATATACTGTATACTCACACAGAAGAAAAATCCGGACCGGAAAGTACAAAAGGAGGCAGCATAGGAAATGGATATGTGGAAGAAATCTGAAATCCTGAAAAACAAAAAATTCCGTATTCTGTTGCTTCTGGAAGTTTTGTTACTGCTGGTGCCTGTGATCGGAATTCTGTGCGGCAATAAAACAATCAGCACTCTGGCAGATGCACAGGTGACAACGGAAGAGGGTGTCATCCGGGAAGCAAAAGGTTATTCCGTGGACGGTAGCAGCAATATCAGCGGTCCCTGGCTGGAAATGAGCGGTTTTTCCATGGCACCCGGTACTTATTGCTATTATGTGACGTATGACACGGATGACAACGGCGTAAATAAGATTAACATTACAAGTGATGGAGAAATCTACAGAGAATTGCTGGAAAACGAGCTTTCCCTGTATTCCGGGAGAACAGAAAGCTCCTGTGAGATCTATGTGACAAGCCGTCTGAAAGCGGATGAAGTAAACATCCACGCAGACTACTACGGAACCGGAAAGCTTACTATTAAGGATATCCGGCTGGTGAAAACCACTGCGTCCTACAGAATGCTGCTTGTGATGTTCCTCCTGGGATTTTGGCTGCTGGATTCGCTGATCATGTTGTATGTGTATATGGGAAAATATCCTCTTGCGCTGGAGAAGAAACTGGTATACTTCGGAATTCCCGCATTGGCGGTCCTGGCTTCCCTACCGGTATTTGTGGATTATATTATGGTGGGAGCCGATTTGGGATTTCACCTGCTTCGTATTGAATTCCTGGCGCAGAGCCTGGCACAGGGAATCTTTCCTGCGAGAGTAGAGCCCATGTGGCTGTATGGGCATGGCTATGCCAACTCACTGTTTTACTGCGATACATTTCTGGTAATTCCGGCAATACTTCGGCTGATCGGTTTCCCCATGAGTGTTTCCTACGGTGGATATATCTGTCTGGTCAATCTGGCTACGGCGGTCATAGCGTATATCTGCTTCTGCGGAATTTTCCGTAACCGTGTGACCGGAATGTTCGGAAGTATGTTGTATACGTTGGTACCGTATCGCGTATACAATATTTATAACCGGAGTGCGGTAGGTGAGTACACAGCAATGATCTTCCTGCCGTTGCTGTGCTATGGTTTTTATCGGATCTTCACGGAAGATATGGAGAAAAAGGAGTACCGCCATTACTGGCTGCTGCCGGTACTGGGCTTTTCCGGTATTATCCAGAGCCATGTATTAAGCTGTGAGATTGCGGGTGTGTTTACCATCCTTTTGTGCTTATTATGTATCCGAAAAGTATTCCGCAAAAGAACTTTCCTGGAACTGGTAAAGGTGGTTGTGGGAACGGTGCTGGCAAATATCTGGTTCCTGCTTCCGATGTTAGATATGATGCTGGCGGATCAATACCGTTATTCCAATAACAGCGGCGTATACATTCAGGATCGGGGAATTTTGGGGGCACAGATATTTTTCACCATGCAGAATGCCGGAAGCAATTCCAGATTTCAGGAGCTGGGAATGGTGGACACAGAGCCTATTTATATAGGTGTTGCCGTATTACTGGGAGTGATTGTGTATTTTGCTATCCGTAACAGGGAAAAGGAACAGGATCCGGCACATGATAAGGCAGCCAAGGTTGCATTTATTCTGGGATGTGTGGCAATTGCGGTAAGTACTTACTATTTCCCCTGGAATGCGCTGAAGGAAGCCAATTCCGTGCTGGAGCTTCTGACTACGATGATCCAGTTTCCTACTAGATTGACGACCATCGCAGCAATTGCCATGACTCTGGTGGCCTGCACGGCGGGACACTGGATGCTCCGGTGGAAGGATAAGGTGGCAAAGGCCATATTCCTGGTGGCAGTCTGCGGCGGCTGTATCTTTTTCTCCATGTATCAGACTAATGATCTGCTGCAGACGAAAGATCAGCCGTTGAGATTGAATTCTATGGCATCCATGGGACATTCCGGCATTCTGGGAGCGGAGTACCTGCCTTTGGATGTGGAGTGGAATTTTTATTACCATGATGCATGGCCGTCGGACGGAGTGACAGTGGAAGCTTTTGAGAAGGAAAATCTGAACACGCTGACTACGGTGACGACTGTTGCGGGTCCCGGAGAGTATTATATCGATCTGCCGATGCTTTTGTACAAAGGGTATCATACCAAGGATATGACAACGGGGAAAAAATTCCCGGTGACTGTAGGTGAGAACGGTCATGTCCGGGCAATCCTGCCGGCGGGCTATCAGGGAACTGTCAAAGTGTGGTATTCCGGCATGTGGTATTGGCGTGTGGCGGAAGGAGTCAGTCTGCTGTTCTGGGTGGCTGTGACCGCCTATGAAATCATCTCGCATAAGAAACAGCGGGAAAGGGAATAGCTGCCAAACTGATTTTTTGTTGAAAACAGAAAATGGAATATAGAAAAAGAAGCAGAAAAAGAGGATGCGGGTATGCCCCGGAGAACGTTTGCATAAAGTAGTAGCGAATAGTTCTGAGAGGAGATACCACATGAAACGTTTTTTCACGGAACACGAAAAAACACTTTGGCTCCTGCTTCTTTTTGCATGTATGTTTTTTCTGGGAAGAGGGATTGGAGCCATTGTATACGGACTGCATATGCAGCAGGAAATGAGCCCCCGGGAAACAGTGGGAAGTGCATTGGAGAATACGCAGGAGGTACTTTCAGCAGAGAACTGGGGACTGGGATTCGGAACGGAAGGAACGCAGCCCGCCGGCACGGCATCTGCGGAAGAACTAAAAGAGTACAATGCCTATTATGTGGGAGATGCGGAGGAGAAAAAGATCTATCTCACTTTTGACTGCGGCTATGAGAATGGTAATAGTTCCGCCATATTGGATGCATTGAAAAGGCACAATGCACCGGCGACCTTTTTTGTGGTAGGACATTTTCTGGAGTCGGCGCCGGAGATGGTGAAACGCATGGTGGAGGACGGACATACGGTGGGAAACCACACCTATCATCATTATGACATGTCGAAAATTTCTGATCCGGCGGTTTTCCGGAAAGAGATGGATGACGTGAGAACTCTTTTTCAGGAGACCACCGGCGCGGAGATGGCAATGTACTACCGGCCGCCCCAGGGAAAATACAGTGAGACGAATCTGCAGATGGCAAAGGATCTGGGGTATGCCACTTTTTTCTGGAGCCTGGCTTATGTGGACTGGAACGTGGATGCCCAGCCCAGCCACGAGGAAGCTTTTTCCAAGCTGACAGGCAGGATCCACCCCGGAGCGGTGGTGCTGTTACATAATACCTCGAAGACCAATGGGGAGATTCTGGATGAACTGCTCACAAAATGGGAAGAAATGGGTTATACCTTCGGAAAATTGGAAGAACTTGCGGAGTAAAATATATACTCCGCAAAATAAGAGTTTATAAAGAATAAGTTTGTAAAGCCTTTTTGAGACAAGAATTATAGTGATTATATAGGCAGGCGTTTATGTGTAATTTTTTACAAATTTCAGGGCGAGTATATCCGGCTTTTTGAAGAGAATAAACGTTTAAAATTATCGGATCAAGCTCTCGAGACAAATCATATCTTGTATTTACATCTTCGAAAGCTTTTTGAGAATTGGGATGAGCAAAAACTTCATAAGTAGAGCCATTTTCGTCTCTTTTTTCTAAAGGAATGGCTTCTTTATATTTGTATTTGAAATCTACTGAACATCTGTCAAGATGACGAGAAAGCTGTTGGCTGAGATGCTCATTAAAATCGCAAATATTTGGATTGTATGTTTGAATAGCATGGATAAATCCTTCTTTTCCTAGTGAAAGGCGATCTTTTAATGGGATAAAGGAATACTTTCTTTTACGAATGTAACTTTTTATAAAAGAATCGTATAAGTTAAGCAATTTTTCCATAGAATCACTTTTCATAGCTGATAAGTTATCTTTTTTAATAAGTTTGAGGACACGTTCAATAAGGATATTTTCATCAACAAATTCAGATGTTGCTAAAAAATAACTATTTGATGAATCATTAGTTTGGATATAATACTTTATGGGAAATTTGATATTATTTTTGCTCATGAATCGAGTTAAGCTTGGAAGCGAGGACTTGGAATACTTGATAGAAATGCCTATTTTCTTATCAGAAGGAGCTATGCAGATTTCATCATTTTTTTCATTGTAAGCAATAGTGACATAAGGCGGGAGAATAGATTGGGCTGAAGCGTTAAAAGATATAAATGCTTCTGAGTTAAAAGATACAAATGGTTTTGCAATGTGATCCTTATTATACCATTGCAGAGATGAAAGGTTATTACTTTCAAGTTGATTAGTCATTGTGAAAACCTCCTTATTTAATAATAAAAATTGTAATTTTATTATCAGAGAGAAAATACAAAAAGACAAGAAATATTTTGACTTCCCCTGCCCCATACCCTATAATAGAGAACAGAAAAATATACTGGAGGACAACCATGGAAAAAGAACTGGTAGTTGTCATTGATTTTGGCGGACAGTACAATCAGCTGGTCGCCAGAAGAGTCAGAGAATGCAATGTATATTGCGAGATCTACTCTTACAAGACAGACTTGAATAAGATAAAAGCGATGAATCCCAAGGGAATCATCCTGACCGGCGGCCCCGCAAGCTGCTATGAACCCGGCGCAGCTACCTGCTCCGAGGATCTGTTTCACTTAGGAGTTCCCGTGCTGGGACTCTGTTACGGCGCACAGCTGATGACCCATGTGCTGGGTGGTAAGGTAGAACGTGCAGCCGTTCGGGAATATGGCAAGACTGAGGTGAAGGTAGACCGCAGTTCCAAGCTGTTTTCCGATGTATCCGAGAATACAATCTGCTGGATGAGTCATTTCGACTATATTTCGAAGCTGGCACCCGGTTTCCGTGCCGTAGCTACCACTGCAAACTGCCCTGTGGCAGCAGCAGAGTGCGTAGAGCGTGGACTGTATGCAATCCAGTTCCACCCGGAAGTACTCCACACGGTGGAAGGCTCCAAGATGCTGTATAATTTCGTACGTAATATCTGCGGATGCTGCGGTGACTGGAAGATGGATTCCTTCGTGGAAGAGTCTATTAAGGCAATTCGTGAGAAGGTTGGTAATGGTAAAGTCCTCTGTGCATTGTCCGGCGGCGTGGATTCCTCCGTGGCAGCAGTACTGTTATCCAAGGCAGTTGGCGAGCAGTTGACCTGTGTCTTCGTAGATCACGGCCTGCTCCGTAAGAATGAGGGCGATGAGGTAGAAGCAGTCTTCGGTCCCAACGGCAATTACGATCTGCACTTCATCCGTGTGAATGCGCAGGAGCGTTTCTATAACAAGCTGGCAGGCGTATCCGAGCCGGAGCATAAGAGAAAGATCATCGGTGAAGAGTTCATCCGTGTATTCGAGGAAGAGGCGAAGAAGATCGGTGCTGTGGACTTCTTGGTACAGGGAACCATCTATCCCGATGTGGTAGAGAGCGGACTGGGCGGTGAATCCGCAGTGATCAAGTCCCACCACAATGTAGGCGGTCTGCCTGACTATGTAGATTTCAAGGAGATCATCGAGCCTCTGCGCAACCTGTTCAAGGATGAGGTCCGCAAGGTAGGACTGGAGCTTGGCATTCCGGAGCATCTGGTATTCCGTCAGCCGTTCCCCGGTCCCGGACTGGGTATCCGTATCATCGGCGAAGTGACCGCTGAGAAGGTCAAGATCGTACAGGATGCAGATGCCATCTACCGCGAGGAAATTGCTAACGCAGGTCTGGACCGTGAGATCAACCAGTACTTCGCAGCCCTGACCAACATGAGATCCGTAGGCGTTATGGGTGATGAGAGAACTTATGATTACGCTATCGCGCTGAGAGCCGTGAAGACCATCGACTTCATGACCGCAGAGAGCGCACAGATCCCTTATGAAGTATTGCAGAAAGTGACCAGCAGGATCATCAATGAGGTGAGCCATGTAAATCGGGTAATGTATGATATTACCAGTAAGCCGCCCGGAACGATTGAGTTTGAATAAGGGTTAATACTGAAATTTAAATATAGAACCTAGAGGATACTGAGGTAATATCCTCTAGGTTTTATATTTAACAGGGATATTGTCTGAAGGAGTGACATTGTATGATAGATATATATACAGAGAAAAGAGATTCCAAAGATTGGATACTTCAAAATGATTTGTATTTTAATTTGAATACCAGTAATGAAGAAATGTCACAAAAAGAAATAGATCTTATTCAACAAGTGGATAATGCAAAGCTTACACCGGACAAACACATTGAAACGAAATATGGATTAGGAACAGTTCGTAATTTGTCATCGGGCTGTAAGACATTACTTAATATTGTGAAACATCCGGATAAGGTAGTGTGCGTAGAGGAATGTGGTCCTAATGTACTTAAAATTATTTTTGCAATGAATAATATTAGAATTTATATGTCAAGACCAACACTTACGGAGATTCCGGATGATGCAGAAATCAGATTCAATGATTCCGAGGTAGTGACAGGCAGCAGGGGATATAATGTCTGGTGGAGTAAGGAGTATGAAAGGAGAGAAGCACATGATTTATAAAAATATAAAATTTAAAGCGGATCCATTTTCATACGATTTAGAATTTGACGACAGAATAACTCTCGTAGGTGGAGATAGTGCTACCGGGAAAACCGTTCTGTATGAAATACTGGAAGACTTAAGACTGACAGAAGAATATAGGAATATAAAATTATTTAATTACAAATCGGATAATTTTTCAGAAAGCCTGATGCAGTGCAGAGGCAGTTTTATTGTGATTGATAATGCGGATATATTGATCAATAATGAGATTAGAAGATTTATTAATTTTGAGTTCTCTAATCAATATATGCTGTTTTTAAGAAACTGTGATGGACTCAATGTATCTGATAAGAGTTTTAAAGTGCTGAAACAGGATAACAACAGGATAACATTGGAAGAGGAACTGTGATATGAAATATTTGTGGACGGAGGATACCGGGGCAGGACTTCACTTCTGGAAACTGGTCAATCAACTTTTCTTTGACGATGGGCTCGTGGTCGAAAGTAAAGGAAGCAATCAGGGGATATTGGATGCGCTCTCAGATTTAGAGTTGGAAAACGATGACAGGTATTATATTGCTTTTGACTATGTGGTTGATAATCAGGATATTCGTAATAAATATCGTATGTTGAAAACCATAGAAGAAAAGTCAGAGGGGAAGATTATAATTCTTGATATGATTTGCTTTGAATACCTGATTCTGGCACTTGAAACGTTGGTAGAATGGACAGGCATTGGAAAGACAGATAAAATTAAAATCCGTGAGGAAGTCTTGGCAGCAGTTGAAAACCATAGAATCAATTTGTCAAAGATCAATGATGAAAAGGCATTACAGTATATAGCTGGTTTTAAGAGATATTCTACGGAACGTGTGATGAAATCATTGGTAGGTGAATTTACTCAAAATGAAAAATGGTCTGTAAAGGGAGAACTTATGGGCGAGTGCTGGTATCAGGATTGTTGTGTATCGGAGCATCCGGATAGTCTTAGATGCGGGAGACCTGAGGTTGAGAATGGGGATGAGAAGATAAGGATGTTGATACAGTCGGCGGAGGTGCAAAGAGTGATTGGGAAAGTAGGCCTTTAAAATTATATTCGAGAATAGAAAGATATAGGATTATTGTAAAAGGGAAGTAGGGGATTAGAGACAATGATGGAATATAAGTATAATGGAGAATTATATAAAGAATTCACAAAGGATGAAGCATACGAATGGGGAATGAAAAATTACAGCCATTGGCTGATCAATTTGCAGGACCAAGAAAATATGCCAAAGACTCCTGTTGAAAAATTTTTTAGATATTACACGCAGGGGATTCATTATTCTATTAATAGAATACTCAGGTACGGAGATATAGAAACATATGTGTTTGACAATAATGTGTTATCAAAGGATATGTTTATAGAAGGTGTAGATGAAATAAGGAAAAATGTAATTACCGAAAATATTGTAGTTCACAGATATGTTTCAAAAAATATTTTGCGTGATATGAAAAAATGGGGGAACATATCAGGAGGACCAATAAGAAAAGGAAAGATTTTGCTAGACAAAGGATTTATGAGTACAACATTAGCTCTTAGTTCAGTGAGTGGCAGAGATTATGCCACCCTATTTAACCATTCTTTGCTAACAATATATGTACCTAAAGGGACTCCGGGGGTATACGTAGACTTGATATCGGACATGCATGAGAATGAAATGCTCTTTGCTCCTGGTCTTAAATTGAAAGTCATTAGCAGCTTTTTCGGAAGGATAATTGTGTGTGTGGTGGTTAATGATGTTTAGATTATCATATATCATACTCTAAAAAGGTTGCATTATAAGAATGACAATAGCAAAAATATAAAAAGCAAGAAGAACAAATAAAAATATGGAGTTAAATAGCATCATCTGCTTTTAATATATGGAGTTTACATGAATTTAGGATTTTATCAAGAATATGACAAAAGAAAACATAAAGATTTGAAACAATACAAGATAGATTATTTGAAAACAATAATAGTAGATGATAAGTTGTATAAGTTTATTGCATTTGATGATGATGTGTATTTAAATCAGATAAAGCTTCAATGTTTGAAAAAGGGTCAATTATGGTTTTCGTATTATAAGTTTTTGAATGATAAAACAGAATTTGATATGAAGTTCGATGCAAGTAAAGTGTCATATAAAACAGGTGTTCCGTGTGATAATATTAAATTCTTTGTATCAACCATGAAAGAATTATATGATGTGTGTTCACTAACATATTCATATGATAATTATATGTGGGATGCATATGGTAATAACAGTAAAGGAATATGCTTGGTATTTAATGTTATTGATTATGATATGTTATATCCAGTTGAATATGTTGATAAAAACGATGTCGATTACACGGAAATGTTGATAGAAGCATACAATTCAGGTTCTAAAGAATTGTATGATAATGGAATGCTAATGGCAGAACTTCCATATGTCATTAAAAATCCGAATAATGAATCTATGAAATCATATCTCGAAAAAGAAGTTAGAATTCTAAGTGATCCATTTGGTGAGGGGATTTTGAATTCCGGAAATGTTTATCCTAATGTCAAAAACGATTTCCATTACAAAGGAAGAAATATTTTTTACGATAAATGCGGTCTATTATTAGATAAAATTATAATTGGAAAAAATTGTGACAATACATTAATTAATAGTATTAGAAATATGAGTACTGGAAATAATATAATTTTCAGTAAAGACATTTATATGTGATACATGAATTTTGAAAATATAAAATAATTATGACAAAAGATGTAATAATTGCCATTAAGAGTTCTGGAAATCAAGCTTTAACGGGGAGGATAATAAACTGGAGCATTCCTGTTAAGTAACAAATAACCGGTTTGCAAAAAATGAGTGCCACCCATAGAATAATGATTGTTAACTGGCAGGTTAATTAATCATCGTTCAAAGGAGTTCCCCTCCACAAATGAATTATAAGCAGAATGAAAAATCAATCAAGTAAAAGAATCAACTTTGGTAGTTGCCTAAATTTTTATAAATAATGTTGACACCAAATATGGTACCACATATAATATAGATAGGAAGTATTCAGAATGTCAAAATGGGATAAACTATTAACGAGAATATGTGCTTTATCAAAAGACCTCCGGTTTGATGAATTACGTAAGGTATTGGAAAACTATGGATATGTAATGAATGCCCCAAAGGGCGGAAGCAGTCATTACACGTTCAGAAAAGCCGGATGTCAACCGATTACGATACCGAAGCATGAACCCATCAAAAAAGTGTATGTAGAGATGGTAAAGCAGATTGTGGAAAGTGAGGCGGTGAATGATGAAAACGTTGAATGATTATTTTGCAATGAATTATCGTATGGAAATTGTAGAGGATAAGGATGAGGGCGGTTTTGTGGTTTCATTTCCGGAGCTTCCGGGATGTATTACCTGTGGAGAAACAGTAGAATCCGCTGTCGCAAACGCTTTAGATGCCAAGAAAGCATGGTTAGAAGCTGCTATGGAAGATGGTATTGAAATCCATGAGCCGGACAGCTTAGAGGATTATTCTGGACAGTTTAAACTTAGAATCCCACGAAGTCTTCATCGTTCCCTTGCAGAACATTCTAAAAGGGAAGGTATCAGCATGAATCAGTATTGTGTATATCTTCTTTCCAAAAACGATGCAGTTTATTCAAAATAGCGGTTGCACACAGTATTTGCAATCGCTATTTTGAAATGCCAACACTTTGGCAACAGAAAATCAGTAAGCCAAAATAAAATATGCAAATGATGTAAAATATTGGCATGCTTCAAGTAAAACTTAAATACAATAGTTTAAGTTAATAGAGCAACTTGCCGAGTTTGAATAACGGACTAAAATGCTGAAAGCCTGTATTTATGAGGGCTTCCGGCATTTGTTTTATCAAATGGCTCTAGTTTGGCTCTATTCGAATGTATTGCGTTGCTAGGTTGATTAGGAGAAAAGATGACAGATAATGAAAAGAGATTTATAAAAAGTATATTTTCGGGAGACAGTAGTGGTCATGACTATTATCATACAATACGAGTATATAAACTGGCTACTAAAATCGCAAAACAGGAAAATGCAGATGTTAAAACAGTGCAGTTGGCGGCTCTGTTACATGATGTTGACGATATTAAGCTTTCTCCGGACACTTATGTTACCAAGAAAATGCAGTTGATTTTATGACAATTAACAAAATAGATGGTAAAAGGATAGAGGCGGTATGCAAAATTATAGATGAGGTTTCATTTGCAGGAACTGATTCAGTCGTACCTGATACCATAGAAGGAAAATGTGTGCAGGATGCAGACCGACTTGATGCTATAGGAGCTATTGGAATTGCCAGAACATTCGCATATGGTGGTAGTAGGGGAAGAAAGATTTATGATCCGGAAATAAAATCTAAAATGGGAATGAATAAAGAAGAGTATCGGAATAATCAAGATTCTACAAGCATTAATCATTTCTATGAAAAGTTGCTCTTGTTGAAAGACATGATGAATACGACTGAGGGAAAGAAACTGGCAGAACACAGACAGGCTGTAATGCAGGAATTTCTTAATGAGTTTATGATAGAATGGGAAGGGAAAATGTGATGGAAGTAAAATTTTATGATACAGTTAATGATGAACTATTGAAGTTTGCAGTAATAATCTCACAGAGCAACGGCAAGTGGGTATTCTGTAAGCATAAAGAAAGAGATACCTATGAAGTGCCGGGAGGGCATCGAGAAACAGGCGAAAATATTCTCGAAACCGCTAAAAGGGAGCTCCAGGAAGAAACAGGAGCAGTAAAATATGAGATAAAGCCAATCTGTGTATATTCAGTAACCGGTAAGACGAGAGTAAATGATACAGGTGAGGGATCATTTGGAATGCTTTATTTTGCGGAGATAACTGAATTTGCTAAAGAATTACATAGCGAAATGGAAAAGGTTATATTAATGGATGAGTTGCCTGAGAATTGGACATATCCGTTGATTCAGCCTAAATTGATTGAAAAATATCTGCAGATAGAAAAGCAGTCTTACAGTCGGATACAGCTGGTAGCGAAACAGACTATAGAATACATTAAAAAAATTATCAAGCCGGGAATGAATTTACTTGAGATCCGAAAGTTTTGTGAGGAAAAACTGTTAGAGTTGGGTGCAGATTCGTTCTGGTATTGGGATGTTGGTGCATTTGTATTTGCAGGAGATGAAACAACTGTTTCTGTATCTGGTAAGCAGTATGTAACTTCGAATAGAGTTATAGGAAACAACGATATAATAACCATTGATTTAAGTCCGCAGGTGGGGAATATCTGGGGAGACTATGCGAGAACTATTATTGTAGAAAACGGCATGGTTGTAGAGGATATAGGGCTGATTGAAAATCCGGAATGGAAAAGCGGTCTCCAGATGGAAGAGAAATTACATGCAGAATTGTTACGTTTTGCTACGAAGGAAACAACCTTTGAGAAATTGTACTATCATATGAATGAGTTCATAGTGGAAAATGGATTTGTTAATCTTGATTTTATGGGCAACCTGGGACATTCCATTGTGAAAACCAAAGGTGATAGAGTATACATTGAAAAAGGTAATATGACGAAGCTTGGTGATGTAAAGTATTTTACATTTGAACCGCACATATCATTTTCAGATTCAAAGTATGGATATAAGAAAGAGAATATTTATTACTTTGTTGAAAACGGGCTGATGGAACTTTAAGATATAGGTTGGGTGGAAAAAATGATTAGAGAAGCAAACAAAAATGATTTAGATGAAATATTACAGCTTTACCTTTATCTTCATGAAAAAAGCATTCCAGAAGATTCAGAGCATTTAAGAAGCACCTGGGACAATATTATGAATGATGCAAATCATCATCTTATTGTTTGTGAGACTGATGGCAAGATCGTGGCATCCTGTGTATGTGTGATTATTCCCAATCTCACAAGAAATGTTCGTCCATATGCATTTGTTGAAAATGTGGTAACACATGGGGAGTATCGAAAGAAAGGTTATGCTACAGATTGCCTAAATTTTGCCAAGAAAATTGCAGAAGAGAATAATTGCTACAAGATGATGTTGCTTACAGGTTCAAAGGAAGAAAGTACATTGAATTTTTATCGAAATGCCGGTTATAACAGTTCAGACAAGACCGCATTTATACAGTGGATTGATATATGAAATATGTATACACCTAAATCATTGGGGCAGAAAGTGAGTGTTTGAGTTATGACAGGAAAGTTAAGAAATATGACGTCAATTTACTTATTAAAGGATGATAAAGTACTGCTCTTATTCAGAAAGGACGGAAGAGTTGTAAGTGATGTATGGACAGGTTCTGCCGGAGGTCATTTTGAAGAATTTGAGCTAAATGATGCAAAGGATTGTGTATTAAGAGAGATGAATGAGGAACTAGGACTTTGTGAAGATAATATTCGGAATCTTTCTCTTAGATATGTTACCTTACGAAGAACGAAAGGGGAGATAAGACAAAATTACTATTTTTTCTCAATACTTAATGAGGAAGTTAGTGATGATTTGGTTTCGAATGAAGGAAAATTGAAATGGTTTTCTCTAAAACAATTGGATGAACTGGAAATGCCATACACAGCAAGGTATGTTATGGACCACTACTGTTTGGTTGGGCAGTATTCAGACAAAATATATACAGGTGTAGCAAATGAGAATGAGGTTATATTTTTGGAATTGCCGGAATTTTGATGTAGTGACAGAGGTGTAGAATGGTACAAAAATTTGAATATAAAAGAGCAACAATGGAAGATATCGACGAATTGGTAAGAACAAGGATTATTGTCCTTCGTGCAGCAAATAAGTTGTCAGATGATGAGGATATGTCCGTTGTGGAGGAGGAATCAAAAGCATATTATAGGCGTGCGTTGGAAACCGGTGAGCATATTGCATATTTGGTGTATGATAACGGGGCATTTGTCGGTGCAGGTGGTGTCAGTTTTTATCAGGTGATGCCGACATATCATAATCCGACTGGTAAAAAGGCGTATATTATGAATATGTATACGGCACCGGAATATCGAAGACAGGGAAGTGCATTTCATACATTGGATTTACTGATAAATGATGCGAAGAAACAGGGTGTGTTACAGATTGCATTAGAGGCAACGGATATGGGACGACCTTTGTATGAGAGATACGGATTTGTAAAAATGGAAGATAAAATGGAGTTGAAGGTATAAATAGTTAAAATAGAAAGCAGGTATAGCATGAGAAATAGATATATAACAGAAGAATGCAATAAAATACTTAATTTTTGGAAATTGGAAGAATATTTTACACCATCGGATTATCCCGAATTGACTTTAACAATAAAAGAGGGAAAACAAGATATTCCGTTTGATGCATATTATAATGCTTACAGTACAAGAAGTTTACCATTAAAAGAATACAAGGCACATAATGAGTATTTGAGACAAAAACATAAATCTGATGAGAAGTTGTATAATCGTGCAAATGTTTATTGTGGCTGTTACAAAATTAAAACCTTTGTGGAAAAAATGGCTGAAAAATGTAAATTAGATATGGAAAAATATGCAGAGATAAACGAATTGTCAGGTAGATTTTATATTTTCTCAGTTCAGATAGACTTAGATGGAAAACTTACAGAGGAAGGTGTGCAAATCAGTCCTTTCTTTTATGCTGTACTTTGTATGATAAAATCAGAAGGCATAAATGTTAATATTATGCAAGAAGACATATGCAAGTTAAATGAAGATGTAAATGAATTACTTAAACAGAATGATATACAAATACTGGAGTTTACAGACATAACGATAGTTAAAAATATTGTGTTTGACAAATTAGGAGTTGAGAATGAAAGTCAAGTAGGGTTAGAAGGTGCCTCGGATAAGGTTTATGCATGCAAAGGTTTAAAGAAAGAAGATGAAACGAGTGACTTTTTTAGCTTTTACTTGGACGAAATAGAAAGAGTTCAAAAAAACTATAAGAATAATGAGCATGTAATAAAATATACCACTGCGTTATTGTCTGATAATCAGAAAAAGATAACGATAGACAGCGATGTTAATGCCATGAAAAAATGGTTAGAAGTAGATAAATTTCCGCTGGCAAAATACCCATCAAAGTTCTCACCGACATTAATGCAGCAATTGGCTATAAACATAGCTGTATCAGAAAAAGATAGGAATGAAAAAATATTCTCAGTAAATGGACCACCAGGAACGGGAAAAACAACCCTTTTGAAAGAGATAATAGCTTCTAATGTTGTACAAATGGCAGAAGTTTTAATTAAATATGGAATTGATGGTGGTGATTTTGTTTTTCGGAAAGTTGAATCTGCATCAAATGCGAGTTATACAGAAAAATACTATGAAATACCAGAAGAAATCGCTAAATTTGGAATTCTTGTTGTATCAAATAATAATGGAGCGGTAGAAAATATTACGCTTGATTTACCAAAATCAGCTGATATGGAAAAAGAGAAGACGAGAACAGATTATTTTGATAGGAAAACAAACAAGGAAGTGTATTTTTCTGCTGTAGCAGATAAGCTTTTGGGAAAAGAAGGAAGTGCGTGGGGATTAATATCAGCTCGTATGGGAAGAAAATCCTATGTTACTGAAGTGTTAGAGTCTTGTGTATTTGCTAGAAAAAACGATGATTCAAATAAAGTCACTTTGGATTTGGCAAAGGATGATACTATTTCGTGGAATGAAGCTATAGAAAAATTTGATACAGCCAAAAGAAAGGTTTTGTTATTAAGAGAAGATATTAAAAAAGACCAAAAACTCTTGTCGGTTTTTTATAAGGAAAGAGAAAATTTGGCTAAGAGAAAATGGGAATTAAAACAGTTGACTATAGAAGAAGAGCAGCTCAATAAAAAGTTAAATGAGATAAAAACGGAATTAGAAAGTAATGAAAAGGAGACTTTAGAGCAGGAAGAGGAAATCAAATATATTCAAGAACATAGCTCTATTTTTAAGAAACTCCTTATCCTTTTGGGGTTAGGAAAAATAGGTAGACATGTTGCTGAAAAACAAAAATATGTCGAGGAGTTAATAATTAAGCACGAAGACATTAAGCGTAGGTATAGTTTGGCCGTGAGAAATACAGAAGAAGTATGTGGAAAAATTGAAAATCAATATAGCATAATCTCTACTCTAGAAAAGAAAGTACAGATACTTGAAGAAAAAGTATATGGAAATAATGAGTCGTTGAAAAACAAATACAAAAATAATTTTGCGGATAGAAATTTCTATGATGCTATTAAGGAATCTGAGAATTCACAGAATGCATGTCCGTGGACATTTGACGAATATGATATGGCTAGAGAAGAATTGTTTTTTGCTTCACTACAGGTGCGAAAAGCATTTATTTTGGAGTCGCCATATATAAAAAGAAATCTATTTGTATATGAAGCATATAATAATGGGAAATATACAATAGAAGAAAAAAAGGAGATGTTTCCGCATTTGTTTAATTCCTTGTCAATAGTGATACCTGTACTATCTTCTACATTTGCATCTGTTGGAAGATTTTTAAAGCATGCAGGAAATATGAGTTTAGGTATGCTTATAATTGACGAATCGGGACAAGCTATTCCTCAGTCTGCTTTAGGAGCACTTTATAGGACGAAGCGAGCAGTTGTTGTGGGAGATCCATTACAAGTGGAACCTGTTGTAACAATTCCTAAAGTGTTAATTGATATACTTGCTGATAGTACTGGAGTAGCAAATGAATACAAGGTAATTGAAAATTCAGCTCAGACTTTTGCAGACAATATTAACGAGTTTAGCGGTATGATAGGAGAAAGACAGGTTGGTTGTCCGTTGGTTGTTCATAGAAGGTGTATAGAACCGATGTTTTCCATTTCTAACATGATTTCGTATGACAATAGAATGTTTAATAAAACACATAAAAAGGAAGATTATTTGAAACAAGAACAACCATTTTTGATAAAAAAATCAGGATGGATAAATGTTGAAGGAACAGAAAATGGTAGCAAGGATCATTTTGTGAAAAATCAAGCAGAGAGAGTATGCCAATTATTGGAAAATGCACTACATATATATACTAATTTGTATGAGACAGATGATAAAATTTTTATAATTACACCTTTTAGAACAGTGGCAGAGTCGATGCGTAAATTTGTAATTGGTTATTTTTCGGTAAAAGGGTATGACAAGGAGATGCTAACAAAATGGACAAAAAATTGTGTTGGTACAGTGCATACCTTTCAAGGAAAAGATGCCAATGAAGTGCTTTTTGTATTAGGTTGTTCAGATAAAAGTGTTGGAGCAATGAATTGGGTGGTAAAAAAAGCTAATATACTTAATGTGGCATGTACGAGGGCAAAATATAGAATAGCATTTATTGGAAATTTAAATGATTGGAAAAATAGAAGATATTTTAGGGAGTTTATTCCCAAATTTATTGACACGATAGATGCGTAGAATATATACAATGTGAAGACGGAATAGGAGAAATTATCATGGCTGTATCATATAAACGATTATGGAAATTATTAGTAGATAAAAAAATGAGCAAATCGGATTTGCGTAAAAAGGCAGAAATAGCTCCTAACACAATGACAAAGCTTCGCCGTGATGAAGAGGAGAGCAGCTACCGATAGACAGATACCATCTGGTGGTGCATGTCTGGATTCGTAATTCTAAAGGAGAGTATCTTATCTCGCAGCGTTCAGCAAACAGACCGACATACCCTTTGATGTGGGAATGTGTAGGGGGTCGGTTGTAAAAGGAGAGGATAGTTTATTAGGAGCAATCCGGGAGGCAAAGGAAGAAGTTGGCGTTGATTTGATGCCGGAAAATGGACAAGTTCTTTTTACAAAGACACGAAAAATCATTGAGGGAAAAATCTTTAATGATATTATGGACGTTTGGCTGTTTGAATATGACGGAGAGGTTGATTTAGGCAATGCCACAACGGATGAAGTGGCACAGGTTGCCTGGATGAATCGGGAACAAATAAAAGAATTGTTTGAGCAAGAAGTGTTTGTGGGCACATTAGAATACTTCTTTACGGAAGTGGATAAAGAAAGGAGATAAATGTTTAAATTTATTTTTGATTTAGCAACAGAACCATTGGGATTACCGATTGAATGGTATTACGAATGGATTATTTTGGCAGTAATTGGATATATTGCATATTTGATTGCGTATGAAAAAGTAGGAAGCTTGTATCATGGAGATCTCATCTCGGGGAGAGCGGCGGGTTCATTTTGTCACTGGATAATTCGAACTCTTTATTTTATCGTTATGTGGGCTATTGCATATGGAGTGATTTGGATTGGCAAATTTGTTATGGCACATAAAATACAAGTCGCTATTGGCATATGCAGTATTGTGGCGGTTGCCATAGCTGTAAAAATATTTATTTGGATTAAAGAACGAAATAAATTGGTCAAGGTGTCAGTAAAAGTTGAAAATAATGATAACCGGTAAAATGCTTTAGAAATAAAGAAAGTTGGTGCATATATGAAAGAAAAAGAACATTAATCCATAGAGTGGAAGGAGTCATGGCAGGATGAATATTTGAAATGGATTTGTGGATATGCCAATGCCTACGGTGGAACAATATACATAGGTACGGATGACGATGGTAATGTTGTAGGTATTGATAATGCAAGAGATTTATTAGAGCGAATTCCTAATAAGATTACAGATACAATGGGAATCATTGCAGATGTGAATTTGTTATATAAAGGCGAACTTGAGTATCTGCAGATAATTGTTGATAAATACCCATCTTTAATAAGTTTTCGTGGGAAATATTATTATCGCTCTGGAAGTACCATGCGTGAAATCACCGGAAAGGAATTGGAGAGAGCATTGTTAAAAACGCAGGGAAGAACATGGGATGGTGTTCCGCTGCCGAAACTGTCTGTGGATGATTTGAAGCAGGATGCGATACAACTGTTTAAGGACAAGGCAGTGAAAAGAGGCAGACTGACCAATGAAGAAGTAAGCGTTGAAGATACTATTTTGATGGACAACTTGCACCTCATTGATGAAGATGAATATTTGATAAGAGCAGCCATGTTAGCATTTTATAAAGATCCTGAGAAATGGGTAACCGGTTCCTATATAAAAATTGGTTATTTTGGTAAATCGGATTCAGATTTGGTATATCAGGATGAAGTGCATGGTCCATTGATTGAGCAGGTGGATAAGACTGTTGATTTGGTTTATACAAAATATATGAAGGCGCTTATTGCTTATGAGGGAATCCAGAGAGTGGAACAATTTATGTTCCATAAGGATGCTTTCCGTGAAATTCTGTTGAATGCAATTGTGCATAAGGATTATAGTAGCTGCAATCCTATTCAGATTAGCGTTTATGAGGATAAGATATACATTTGGAATGATGGAGAAATGCCGCCTAATTTGGATTCTACGGACAAGTTGTTTATGAAGCATTCCTCTAAGCCATACAACCCGAAACTGGCAAATATTTTCTTTAAAAGTGGTATGATTGAAGCTTGGGGAAGAGGATTTGAGAAGATTAAAGAAGCATGTGGATTGTACGATGGTCCTTTGCCAGAGTATGAGATAAATGAGTCAGGAATCATGGTGCTGTGTAAGGCTTGCGATAGGTATTTGGCATTGTTGAGGGATGATGGTCAACATCATGACCGATATCTTAACCAAAATGGTCAGGATATGAACAAGATGATAATGGACTTCTGTAAAGAACCGAAGTCTGTCCAAGAAATAATGGACTATTTTGGGTTTAAAAGCAGGACGAGTTTTAGAAGAAAATATTTAACACCAATGATAGAAGATGGTAGCTTGAATATGACATTGCCAGAGAAGGCATCAAGTAAAAATCAAAAATATTATTCGTAAAAGAATATATCCTAACCACATCCTAACCAATGTGGTTAGGATGAAATGAAAAAATATTTCATAGAAGAAAGGGATTTCGATGTTTAATATTTATTACATAAATTATGCAAAGGCATATGAAATTGCAATGTTGCTAGACAATAAAATTTTAGAACAAATTACAAAAGAACATAATGCTGAAGGAGGAATTACAGGAGTAGCTGAAACAGGAACGGGAGGTATGACGGAAATTCCACTCGTGGGGAGATATTTACCTAAGTTATCTTTAAATGGTGAGCTTACAGGTAGTAAGAGCAGCAAGGTAATTGATACAGTAAAGGTTATCACAACGAAGTCGACTATACTGGATGTTATTTATAAAAAAGCCAAAGAAGTGTCAAAATTAAGCGATAGAACAGTTGGTAATCTTATTAAGATTAGAAATGTTTCCTTAGAAATAGAGAATGAAAATGATATATTGGGAGCAAAAACGTTTTTGAGTGGTGCCTTCGGAGACATAGCGGTAGATGGTATTGGAAATGTTAATTTGCCAACACTATTAGAGGTTTTATTCAAGGATTCTGCTTACATATTAGAAGGTGTATTGCCGGAAAAGCGTTTTGGTGGCACAGAAAAAATAGTAATTAAGATTCCAATGCAAGCTGAAAATGAGATGGAAAACCAGTATAGTCTTAGTGATTTAGAAATTGGTAAAGTGACAATTATTGGTATATATAGGGGATGCTTTAAGCGTAAAGAGCTAAATAAGAAATTGAGTCGATTTGTCAAAAACCAAGATGAGACTGTGGAGGATGTAGGAATTGAAAGCGACGAAGAGAACGTTGTTAAGAAGGCGTTGGATGATAATATTCACTATATCGATGTGATTTCTATAGTTCAAGATATTAGTTTTTGAGGTGAATAAATATTGAAAAAAATTATTTTATATGAATATGATAAGAGAAATCGAGAAGATTTTTTGAAACAGCTTGAAGATGCGGGATATGCTTTTCTATCTATTATGGTAGGAGAGGACATAAAAAATGTATTTGGTGAAATAACTACGGCTACGAAGGGGTTTATAATGGATGTAACCCCATTTTTTAGAGATGATGAGAGGAGTTTATCATTCGCACTTGTTGTTGAAAAAATCATTGAAAATATGCAAGACGATTGGCCGGTATTTTTTATTATAGATAGACGATATACATATGGGTTTCAAGATTTGTTATTCCACCGTTTAGAGAAGGTAGAGAGCTTAGAAGTGACTTTAGGCTTACAGTTTCCAGAGAACAAAGATATTGTGGGACTGGATGAGAAGGAATTTAAGCAATTACTTGGAGCAATACAAGATGGGCTTGTAGGAAATGAAAAGTTTAAAAGAAGATTTGAAGAGGAATTGAGAAAGTATCGTGTATTTAATAAATTGGGATATCAACCAATATTTTCTGTTTTGATTTGTGGAAATTCAGGAATAGGAAAGACTGAGGTTGCAAGAATATTAACAAGAACGCTATCCCCAGATCAACCCTTTATTAAGATTAATTTTGGTAATTACAGTGACCATAATGCTCTAAGTAGTTTAATAGGAAGTCCTAGAGGATATATCGGTAGTAGTAAAGGGGAATTATCGGAAAAGCTTACGAACAGTCGCTCAAAAGTTATCTTAATTGATGAGTTTGAGAAATGTGATAAGCAGGTACAAAATTTTTTCTTGCAACTATTAGAGGATGGAGTTTTTACTGATTCGTTAGGTCGAGATTACAATTTAGATAAATACATTATTGTGTTTACTGCTAATTTGCCCTCTGATAAGATAACTACTAAGATTTCTCCCGAATTATTATCGAGATTTAATTTAAAATATTCATTTTCGCTATTGTCGGATAAAGAAAAAGAAACATATATAGAGAACAGGACTGCATTAATGTTAAAGGATGTACAAGAAGAATTAAATATTAACGTTAGTCCAGAAAAAATATCAGAGATTAAGGATATAGATATTAAAAAGTATAGTAATATGCGTGACATCAATGCGGAACTTATGAAAAGAATTAGCGATGTTATTTATCCGGAATTGTTTAGTAATGGTGGTTGAGTGTATGCAAACTTTAAATCATAGCATGCGAGGAGGCGGGTTGTTTGAAGAAGCGGGATTGGTCAGATTGTAAGTTGACAATAGGTTGTCCTGGTGATGAGGATAGCATTATAATTCCTATTCATGGAGAAAAGGAAACAGATATAAATAAGATTATGAAAAATGCTTATTATAATGCCATTCGTTTGTTAGAAGATTCCCAAAACGTATCGATAGAGTCGTCAGTTGTACTTAAAACGCTAGCGTGTGAATTGTTCATGAAAGCAATTATTATTCAGAAGAAGGGAGTTCAGCAACGAGGTCATGACCTTTATGATTTATATTACGAATTACCTGAAGAACAGCAGCAGGAAGTGCTGGATAGTTATCTTTTGTGGACAATACCGATTGGAACAGAAATCACAGAAGATATTGTAGGTGTTAAGTGTGATAGTTTTTTTGACATGTTATCTGTTAATGCAAGACTTTTTGAAGTTGTTCGGTATAAACATGAATATAGTACAATAGTGTTCCATGATGGGTACATTCATTTTTTGGCAAAGGCGCTTAAAGGTGTGTGTGAGGAGTTAAACATAGATAGAGAATAGACAACTAAACCAATTGTTTGGGGAGGCACGGCTGCATCATGGTTGCAAAAATCCCCAAAAACCAAAATAATCCATGGAATAATTGGAAATTCTACACAACATATAGTACCAAAAGAAAAACTGGATTACTAAATACAGTACTAATTATAGAGTTTGAATAGTTGGAACTAAGTCGCAAAGCCCGTAAAATCAAGGGTTTTGCGGCTTTTTCTCTTTTTCATTGCATTATGATTGCATTTTTTATTCTAATTCTCTATGATAGCTTGCTGTGAATTGATTGCTGGTGTAATCTGCGACACTCTGTGTTGCCGGAGTATAATGCAGTACGCCAGTTAATTTATTGGCAACTTCAAGATTGGTGTTCGGATATAAATGTCCGTATGTTCCTAACGTGGTCTGTATCTTCTCATGTCCCAGACGTTCCTTAATCAGTAAAGGGTTTTCGCCCATGCTGATTAGCAGGGAAGTGTGAGAATGTCTTAGAGAGTGAATTTTGATACGGTGTACACCAGCAAGCCCGGCAAGTTTTTCCAAAGCTCGTGGTAATGTATGTTTGCTGGTTGGAATACCGCTATAACTTAATATAAAACCGCAGCCTTTTAATACCTTTTGCTGTACCTCTCTCCATGCTTTCAGCTCACGGATAGTGTCAGCGTCTATGTAAATGGTGCGGACGCTGGCTTGTGTCTTAGGGTCAACAAATTTGTACTCGTCCATTGACTTATAGTACAGGGTCTTATTGATATTCGAAAGCCCTGTTTCAAAATCAATATCAGACCATTGCAAAGCTGCCGCTTCTCCTATTCTCATTCCTGTCATAAATAATAACCAGAAAGAGATAAACAGGTAATGTTCGTAGTAATCGCCCTTATAAAGCAGGGAGGTCACTTTCTGAAATTCCTCCAACGTCCAAAAATCTACTTTCGTCTTTTTGCTTTTGATGTTGCCGACCATTCGTGACGGGTTCTTTTTTGCGATACCCAGAACAATAGCCCTGTCAAATGCAATCGAAAGCATACCCTGTACGATACGGATATAGTTAGGGCTAAATTCCTTTGCAAGCTCTAACTGCCAATTCTGAACATTGATAAAACGCCTGTATGGGCTTTCAGGGACGTAAAAACGCACCGGGAAATAACCGCTTATTATTTCTCGGTGCGTTCCGGGTCAAAGGTGTACCCGTTATATACGGTTTTGATGTAGGTTGGGTGTTCCCTGTCCGGCTCAATTTTTGCCCGTAAGCGGCAGATTGTATTTGCTACCACATAGAAGCAGCTTTCGCTTTCCATGCTCCAGACTTCTTCAAATATCTGCTCTTTGGAAAAGACGTGTCCGGGATATGCGGCAAGATAAGCCAGCACACCGTATTCATTCCGGGTCAGCGGGACTTCGTTACCGTCCCGCAGTACCCGGCGTTGGTGTTGCTTTATTTCAAGTCCCGGAAAAGATAAGACAGGGGAAATATCCGGCTGTACCTTTTGAAAGGTTATTTTGTCGCAGAGTGCAGCTATCACATTTCCCATAACCTTTTCTTCATCATCTGTAAAACTTAATACTAAAATTTTCCCATGTTACCACCACCTTAGTATCTTTGAATTTTGCCTGTGTAATTATGAGCTTTTTCAAGCAGAGGACCTTTAGCACCCATTGTAAAAGCAATATCGCTGCTTCTAATAGATAGCAATTCTGTTCCAATACACAAGCTTAATTCATTCATTAAATCGGAAGTTAATATAATTGTTCCGTTTGCATTAAAAGGAAGCCATGAATAAGATCGTCCTTTATATGGAATGAGTGTTCCGGGAAAGATAGAGCTGTCATTTAATGTAGGGCATTCCTTTAAGATATGACTTAGTTTTGAAGAAGATAAAAGTGGATAACTTGTAACACAAAAACCACCTGTTATCTTGCTGCCTGTAAAAATAATAATTTTATTTTCGTTACTTAAGCGATACTCGTTGATAGCTTGCGGGGGAATTTGAACGGATCGGTTTTCATGTATTACCGAAAGATCAAAAACAAATTTTCCCCCTTTGTTTAATTGCAGCATAAAAAACTCCTTTTCTGCTTTATTTTTTTATCAATATATGTTATGGTAGTACTACAAATAGAAAGTACTTTATATATAAAGCGCTATAAAAAAGTATGAAAATCAAGGAGAGTGATTAAAATGTTATCAAAACCAGCAACAATGTTATTAGGTCTTATTTATGAAAAGCCGCTTAATGCCTATGAAATAACAAAGTTATTAGGATATATGAATGTTAGGTGGTGGTTTAATATTGCAGACTCAACCGTTTATACTACAATAAAAAATTTAGAGAAAAAAGGATTTATTGAGGGGGAAACAGAAAAGGTTGGAAATATGCCAGACAGAACAGTCTATACATTAACTGTCAAAGGAGAGAAAGAGTTTCGGGAAGCAATAAGAAAAGCCATAGTGCAATTTGATTATGATACCAATATATTTACAATAGCAGCGTTTTTTATTGATATTTTTGATACTGATGAGAAAAGGGAATTGTTAGAAAAAAGATTAGAATTATTACAGGCATACTTGGTTGGTATAAGTAAGCAGGATAATAATTTATGGGAAAAAGAAGTATCGGCTTCTCATGTGGCTAATCTAAAAAGAATGATTGATATAGTAAATGCGGAAATCTCTGGAACAAAGAGATTGTTGTCAAGTTGTGAGGGGAGTGGTAATTATGAAAAATAAATGGATACATTTTAGTATTGATAGAGAAAGCTTAATAGGAATGTTAAGTGGCGTAGGGATAGTTATATTAAGTGTTATCATGACTATTTTCAATAATGATATAGCTAATATTATTTTAAGGGATATATTGATGATTTTAGTTTTAGGTTTTTTCTTTCCCTTGTATTTTACTATAATTGAAAATAAAAAATCGGTGTCAGTTTTAGGTATTCACAAGAAAAAAATAGTTATTAGTTTGGCAATAAATATTATTGCAGCCATAATGTTATTGGTTATGTTTATATCTGGAAATACAGAAACCATAATGTTTTCTAAAAATTCCTTTTTTGCAATTACATACATTTTAGTTGCGGGTGTTTTTGAAATGGTATGTATTTACGGTTTTTTTCGCTATGAAGTTGAAAGAGCTTTTGGAATAATTCCGGCTATTATTATGACTGCTGTATTTTATAGCTTACATCATGCAGGTTTTCAACCAGAATTTTTAAAACTATTTTTTGTGGGAATTATGTATGTTTCTGTATTTTACATTACTAAAAATATTTTCAGTATTTTTCCGTTTTTTTGGGGAGTAGGTGCTATTTGGGACGTATTGATAAACTCAGAAGCAGGCAAACAAATTGAAAATATACAAAGTTTTTATATTGCCATTTTGATGTTAATATCAATGCTAGGAATTTGTATTTATATTTATAAGAGAAAGTAATTAAAAGATTATATAAAAGGCAGAACATTATTGCTAACAGTTCTGCCCCCAGGGGATATGAGAGATAATATCTCCTGGGGTATACTTATAAACGACTAATTATTTATACCATTTCATCAATATCCAGCACATTATCATTTTGATCCATACTGAAGGATAAATTGAAAAAGACTTCAGGGTAGCGTTCATCAATATAGGAATAGCACAAATTGTATTGGCTTTCCAGACCATCATGATTATAGGCCTTAGATCTATATACAACCTCATTTCGGGACTCTCCATAAGCAGCAATTACCTGTTCTCTGGAATCGCCTAATTTTATACCACGCGAAGTTTCTGTGTCTGATGACATTTGATCGGGGTATTCAGTATATGCCGTACAATTTGTAGTCATAATAGAAATACGTTCTACATCTTCATAGCCGTTTCCGGCTCCATATAAGTCTACGTAATTGCTATATCCAAATCCATTAACATTAAAATCCTCATAAGAGAGAGGCAAAATGGTGCTATTCTCCGTGCTTCCTGATACTTCCACCGGTGCCGGAGTTTCTGTGGAATCTTCCGTTATCACTTCTGTGGTTTCAGTGCGTTCGGTTTCTGCGTTCGTTTCACTCTGCCCGGCATCCGGTTCTGTGGCAGTAGATGCGTTTTCTGACTCTGCGACGATGGCCGTTGCTTCGCAACTATTATGATCAAATTGTAGCAGAAAATGGAGATATGGCAACTGGATTTTTCTAAGATATTTCCCATGCATGAAGTATCAAGAGTTGTAATCAGTACATTCTTAGGATTTAGATGAAAAATAGGATTTACTATGATATGATTAGTTAAGAATTATATTTAATACGAAAGAGGAATGACACATTATTATGGAATTTTTCAGTTTGTTTTCAACAGTATTTTTTAATATAGCAATTACCTTTGGCCTGTTATTACTTATATACTTGTTTTTCTTTTCGGGCATTAGAGCACGTAAGGACCTGAAACCGGTTAAGTACATTTCCTACAAAAAGGATCATTTTCAGGAGAATTTTGAATTTACCTGTGAGTTTTGCGGATCCAAGGTATCTTCTGCGGATGAAAAATGTCCAACCTGTGGCGGTAATTTTGGAAAGAACAAGGAGTATCAGTTAAAGAAACGGGCCATGCATCAAAGGTATTTAGAGTATATGAAATCCCAGGAAGAAGCCATTACACAGGAAACGGAATATATAAGTACTACAATGCAGGCAATTCAAAAATATAGGCTGATACGTCATAAATACTACAATTTTGAAATCGGCGAGCCTCCGGTTTATAAACCTGCAAGTGATTATGAATTTACCTGTGAATACTGTGATAATAAGATAAGGGGAAAAAGCACAGACGAAAAGGGGTGTAGTAATTGTGGGGCCTCTTATAAAGAAAACCTGGAATTATTGGTACGCGAAGAGGAAGACCGTCTGGAAAAACGCCATTATGACGAATATATGAAACTGAAGGATCTGGAGTGGGAGCAGAATATCAGGAATGAGCGAAGAGATGCAAACATTGATGAAAAGTATGGGACACCTATCCGATTTATGGAGAAAAATGCAAAGGTTATTGCGCTAGTCATTTTGCTTGGGCTTATGATGATTTCCGTGGGAATAACAGTTTTGATTTTAAAGTTTAGGTAAAACAGGATGAGTATATCTGACGTGAAGGGAGATCACATGGACATTCTATTTAAAAACGATGATTTTGTATTTTCCTACAGGGTTGGCGGTATATTGATCCATAATGAAAAGATCCTGTTGCAACGTCCGAAAAATGATGACTATGCTATCATCGGCGGGCATGTTGCGGCTATGGAGACCAGCATGGAAACGCTGAAACGGGAGTTTGAAGAAGAACTTCACGCTGAGATAGAGGTAGATAATCTGCTGGCTATAGGCGAAATTTATTTTCCATGGGGAAAGAGACCCTGCCACCAGATCTGCTTATATTATGATGTTCATTTACTGGACGATAGTATTCCTATGGATGGGGTGTTTCATGGATATGATGAATTGGATCATGAGAGAATCAATCTGGATTTCTGCTGGATTCCGCTGGAGGAACTAAGGAAGGACACGAAGGTATATCCATTGGAACTGATACCTTACATACTTGAGCAGAGAAAAGAAACGCTACATTTTGTTTCAAGGCAGATTTAATTGAGAGGGCAAGGAAAGAAAATGTTGGAAGTAAAATTTTATGACTCAGTGGATGATTCCCTGTTGAAGTTTGCGGTGATCGTCTCACAGAGCAATGGCAAATGGGTATTTTGCAAGCATAAAGAAAGAGACACCTATGAAGTTCCGGGTGGACATAGAGAAGCCGGTGAAAGCATTCTTGAAACGGCGAAAAGAGAATTGCAGGAAGAAACCGGTGCAATCAGGTTCGATATGAAGCCCCTGTGTGTATACTCTGTAACCGGGAAGACCAGAGTAAATGATACGGGAGAAGAATCCTTTGGGCTGCTTTGCTATGCGGAGATAACAGAATTTGCGACAGAACTGCATAGCGAGATGGAGAAGATAGTACTCTTGGACGAACTCGAACTGCCGGAGGAGTGGACGTATCCGCTGATACAGCCGAAATTGATAGAGAAGTATTTGCAGATGAAAAATACTATTGATTTTCGCCTGCGTGCTTGATAGAATATAGATGTAATAAAAGTTTACCGCTGACCGATATGCGGGATATAAATGGTTGGGTCGAAAGTGTAGTCCTTCGCCGTGAGGCGCGGGACTTTTTATATTGAAGTATATAAAGAAATTCCTGTTATAGTTATACCTTGAATTAAGATAATCAAGTGAATAATAATGACTTTAGTTAAAAAATAAATTTTGCTACATTTAGGAGGTCCCCATGCTATTTATAGAATACCCCAAATGTTCCACCTGTCAAAAGGCAAAAAAGTGGCTGGAGGAACATAATATCACCTATACAGATCGTCACATTGTAGAAGACAACCCCACCTACGAAGAATTAAAAGAATGGCAGAGCAGAAGTGGGCTGCCGTTAAAGAAATTCTTCAATACCAGTGGGTTGTTATATAAGAACATGCAGTTGAAGGACAAGCTTCCGAACATGACGGAAGAGGAACAACTTCGGCTGCTGGCCACGGACGGAATGCTGGTAAAGCGGCCGTTTGTCGTGGACGGGGATCTGGTGTTGACCGGATTCCGGGAAGCAGAATGGAAGGAAAAATTAATTTAGTACAAGGAGGACGAATATGAGCAGAGTAAATTTTGGAGCAAAGCCGGTAATGTATCCCATGCCGGTGCTGATCATTGCAACTTATGACGAAAATGGAGTACCCGATGCCATGAACGCAGCATGGGGAATCATTACGGACATGAATGAGATATCCATCAGTATGTCAGAGCATAAGACCACGGAGAATCTGGCAAAGACCGGAGCATTTACCGTAAGTATCGGAACCGAAGATACCGTGGTAGCCTGCGACTATGTGGGCGTGGAATCTGCGAAGAAAGTACCTGATAAATTCTCAAAGTCCGGTTTCCATGCAGCCAAGAGTGATTTTGTCAATGCACCGTTGATCGATGAACTTCCCATGGCGCTGGAATGTAAGGTGAAAAGTTTTGAAGACGGCATTCTGGTGGGCGATATCGTCAACGTCAATGCGGACGAAAGCATCCTGACGGATGGCAAGATCGATCCGAAGAAATTGAAGCCAATCAGCTATGATCCTGTGAATAATACTTATCTTGCAATGGGAGATAAAGTAGGAAATGCTTTTAAAGACGGTTTGAAATTGAAATAGTAAGAGCAAAGAACGCAGGAGGGTTAACCCTCCTGCGTTCCCATCTCATCGGTGGTAGAGCGGATATGTTCTACTGCTGTTTTTACTTGTTCTGCGCAATCCAGGTTGTTTTGGCTCATGGTGTGCACCTGTTCGGCATTAGCTGTGACTTCTTCGGTTACAGCGGACAGATGGGAGATGTTTTCCATAATCTTATTATTGGATTCTGACAAGCCCAGAATGTGGTGATTTACTTCTTCTACCTGGGAAGCCAGTGCTTCCATATTTTTGTTCAGCTGTTCGAAAGTCTCGGAAGCAGCCAGGATCTTTTCGCCCTGCTGTTCGGTAGCTTCAATGGAACCGTTGATCGTGTTGACTACCATGTTGGCATTGACATTTAGCTCGTTGGTAATCTTGGTGATCTCTTCGGTAAAACTCTTGGTCTGCTCTGCGAGCTGACGGATCTGCTGTGCTACAACGGCGAAACCGCGTCCGGCTTCACCGGCACGGGCACTTTCGATGGAAGCGTTCAGGGCTAAAAGATTTGTCTGACCGGAGATTGCCATGATGCTTCCGGCGATAGTTTCCACCTCTTTTGTCTTTTCCTGTAATTTTGCCATGGCATCGGTGACGGAATGGTTGGTATCCTTGATCATGGCGGACTGCTGTTTTAAGGATTCCATAGCAGCCAGGTTTTTACGGATGCTTTCGTTAGAATCCTCAGCAATCTGAACCATTTGCTCGGAGATATGACTGGTCTGCTCGATAGCATTCTGAATCGTACCGGTCATCTGGCTCTGCTCTTCAATGCTGGTGGCAGTCATATTGGTGGCATCGGAAATTTCCTGCATGCTGTTGGCAACAGATTCCGTAGTCTGTACCAGCTGGTTCATAAGACCTGTGGTTTTGGTGGTCTCCTGATGTACGGTCTGGGATACGTCCAGAACATTATCCAGTACTTCTTTTACATGTTTATGTTCTTCACGGGAAGAATCGATGGCATCATTGTTAAATAATATAGCAATCTTACCGGTTTCCAGAATAATGATTCCAATCAGGAATACCAACAGGGTAGAGCAGATGGCATTCACATCCTGACCGTAGATTCCCTTCGCAGCCTGAACGATCATGACGATCAGGTAGAGCACGAATAATCCCAAAGCGGTTTTCTTCAGAGATTTTTTCTCATAATAAGGAATCTGTAATATGAAAATGGCGATCAGCGCATAGTGAATGAAACTTGCATCTGTCTGTAAACCAACCAACAGATACTCAATGCCGATCTCGATGGTAGCGAAGACTTTTAATAGTCGTGTCGCCTTATTTCGAAGGTGTGTCACGGTATTTATCACACAGAAAACAGCGATCAGAATGGTATTTGCGTATGTAACAATGGGCGCAATGTTGTGATTTACCAGTTTCAACCACAGATAAAACAGGAATGCAATCGCCAAAAGCGAAGTAGCGATAATATAGAACCGGTTCATTCTGATATTGCGTTCCGCGGTATCCGTATAACGATATTTATTATTTTCTTTTATATTCATATTCATAAGTTCCCTCCCTATTTTTATTGATGCTGTTTTAAGTTTAACTGCTTTCGTCAATTTTTTCTACATTTTTATTCCATTTTTGAAAATTTTTTTGAAAAAAATCATGGAAATAAAAAATGCAAATTGATACTGATTTTCAATACCAAATGCGCTATAATACTTCTGTTACAGCACAGAACATTAAGATGTTGAGATACGAAAGGATACAGAAGTGTTATGACACTGAAAGAATTGGAAATCGGCAAAAGCGCCGTGATCGAAACCGTCGGTGGTTCTGGAGAACTCAGACAGCATTTCCTGGATATGGGTATGATCCCGGGAGCGGAGGTGACGGTGGTAAAGCTGGCTCCGATGGGGGATCCCATGGAATTGCAGGTGCACGGCTATGAACTTACGTTACGGCTGGCGGAAGCGGATCAGATCGAGATCGCACCCATATCGAAGAGAACAAGAGAGCATAAGGGGCTGGACCGGGTGACGGATGCGGAGCACCCGGGCTTAGGTGAGGATGGAAAATACCATTCGAAAAAAGACGAGAATCCTCTGCCGGAGGGAACGACACTAACGTTCGCCCTGGCGGGAAATCAGAACTGCGGCAAGACTACACTGTTCAATCAGCTCACCGGCTCGAATCAGCATGTGGGAAATTTCCCCGGAGTTACCGTAGACCGTAAGGACGGCTCCATCAAAGGGTATCCGGATACTTTGGTGACAGACCTGCCCGGTATTTATTCCATGTCCCCTTACAGCAGTGAAGAGATCGTATCCCGTAATTTTATCCTGTATGAGAAACCCAGAGCTATCATCAATATCGTGGATGCGACGAATATCGAGCGTAATCTGTATCTGACCATGCAGTTGTTGGAAATGAATATTCCCATGGTTGTAGCTCTGAACATGATGGATGAAGTCACCGGCAATCACGGCTCCATCGATGTGAACGCCATGGAAGCGTTCCTGGGAGTACCCGTAATCCCCATTTCCGCTGCGAAAAACGAAGGCGTGGATGAACTGATCCGTCATGCAGTCCATGTGGCAAAATATCAGGAACGGCCGCTGCGGCAGGATTTCTGCGATAAAAACGATCATGACGGTTCCGTACACCGCTGCATCCATGCGGTATGCCATCTGATCGAGGATCATGCGGAGACTGCGAAACTGCCCCTGCGTTTTGCAGCCAACAAAGCCATTGAAGGAGACCACCTGATCCTTGAGAAGTTGCAGCTGGATGAAAATGAAAAAGAAATGCTGGAGCACATTGTCTGCCAGATGGAGGCGGAGCGTGGCGTAGACAGAAGTGCAGCCATTGCCGATATGCGTTTTGATTTTATCGAGAGATTATGTGAGCAGACAGTAGTAAAACCCAAAGAAAGTAAGGAACGGATCCGCAGTGAGAAGATCGACCGGATCCTCACCGGAAAATATACGGCAATTCCCTGTTTTATCCTGATCATGGTGCTGGTATTCTATCTGACTTTCAATGTCATCGGAGCATGGCTCCAGGGACTGCTGGAACTGGGAATCGGAAAATTGACGGAGATCACTGATGCGGCGTTGACGGCAGCTCATGTCAACAGTGCGGTCCAAAGCCTTGTAATAGACGGTATCTTTACCGGCGTGGGCAGTGTACTGAGCTTCCTGCCCATCGTGGTCACTCTGTTTTTCTTCCTGTCTCTGATGGAGGACAGCGGCTATATTGCCCGTGTGGCATTCGTGATGGATAAGCTGCTTCGAAAGATCGGTCTGTCCGGACGAAGCATTGTGCCGATGTTGATCGGGTTCGGATGTACGGTACCGGCGGTCATGGCCACGAGAACACTGACCAGTGAGAGAGACCGTAAAATGACGATCCTGCTGACACCGTTTATGAGCTGCTCCGCGAAATTACCGATTTATTCGTTCTTCGTGAGCGTATTTTTCCCGGGAAAAGGCGGACTGATCATGTCAGCATTGTATCTGTTTGGTATCCTGATGGGAATTCTGGTAGCATTTTTATACCGGGGCACGTTGTTTAAAGGAGAACCGGTGCCCTTTGTAATGGAACTGCCGAACTACCGTCTGCCGGGAGCCAAAAATGTAGGGCAGCTGTTGTGGGAAAAGGCAAAAGACTTTTTACAGAAAGCATTCACTGTGATCTTCATTGCCACCATCGTGGTATGGTTCCTGCAGAGCTTTGACCTGAAACTGAATCTCGTTGAGGATTCGGCAAACAGTATGCTGGCTATGGTATCCGGTCTGCTGGTACCGCTGTTTCGACCGCTCGGCCTGGGTGACTGGCGGATCTGTACCTCTCTGATCAGCGGATTCATGGCAAAAGAAAGTGTGGTAGCAACCCTGGAAGTATTGTTCGGCAGCAGCATTGCCACCGTACTTACCCCGCTGGCAGCCGCGTCGTTACTGGTATTCAGTCTGCTGTATACTCCCTGTGTGGCCGCCATCGCTTCTGTCCGCAGAGAACTGGGTGGAAAATGGGCCATTGCCGTGGTACTCTGGCAGTGTTTTGTGGCATGGGTGGCAGCCTTCCTGGTACATAGTATCGGCTTGCTGATGGGATTCTAGAAATTTCAGATGATAAGATGACAAATAGAAAACCTGCAGGGGATTATTCCTCCTGCAGGTATTTTATTACACATTTCAGTTCCGGAGAGATCCATTTGTTCCGGTGATACAGAAGCTGCCGCCAGATATCCGGATGAATCTCTGTCATGGGGAGACTGACGAGATTTCCTTTTGCCAGATCTTCTGCTATAACGAACTCCGGCAGATAGGAGATGCCGAGACCCTGACACAGAAGATTGCGGATCAGCTGGGTATCGCCCACCTCCATGATGGGCATTGTCTCCTTGCCGTTTTGGGAGAGCAGATCATCCAGTGCAGCCCGGTAACTCATGTTTTTCTCTGTCAGGATCAGCGGATATTCCAGAATCTGTTCCAGGGTGACCTGAGTCTGTCCGGCTAAGGGGTGACCGGCACCGGTGACGAAGTGAATATCCACCGGAGCTTCGAAAGCGGTCACATAATTGTGATTAAAAATACGGCGGTCCAGCGTGTATACAATGTCCACCTGATTCTGTCCCAGCATCTGGAACATTTCGTCAGTGCTGGTAGCGATGATCTTCAACCGGATTCCGGGATATTTTTCATGAAAATCTTTAAAACGGCTGTGAAATTCCCAGCTGGCCAGGGACTCTGCAATGGCGATCCGCACCAGACCCTCCGGAGCGGTATTGCCGCTGATGTGGGTGGCTTCAGCAGCGAGACGCAGGATCTGCTGGGCCAGGGGCAGCAGCTTCTCCCCCTCATTGGTCAGGGTTACGGTATGCCCGATCCGTTCAAACAGAGGGATGGACAGCTCCTTTTCCAGTTGTTTGATCTGAAAGGATACGGTGGACTGGGTATAACCCAGACGTCCGGCCGCCAGAGTAAAACTCTTCAGTTCGTTCACCATAACAAAGGTTTCGAGATTTTTGACATCCATAGAGTAGATACACTTTCTGCATTGTAAATTCAATTCTTCGATCAATACAATGCAAATAATTTGTTTTTCAAATATTTATGAAAATTATATAATGAGAAAATAAGGCTGTCAATGTGAAAAGATGGCGAAAATGTGGGAAAACAGCAAAAATATATGCCGTATCCCGTGTTTAGAATAAGTAGTTTTGGGAAGGATCAGAGGTATGGAAAACAGAGAGAGACTGGGGAGTCGTTTGGGATTTATCATGCTGTCGGCGGGGTGCGCCATCGGCTGCGGAAATGTGTGGAAATTCCCGTGGATGTGCGGGCAGAACGGTGGCGGAAGCTTCATGCTGATCTACGTGATCTGCCTGATCGTGCTGGGCCTGCCCGCCATGATCATGGAATTCTCCGTGGGGCGCGCGGCGCAGACGAGTCCCCTTTATATGTATCGGAAATTATCCGGCGGCAGAGGCAAATGGAATCTGTGGGGCATCGTTTGTCTCATCGGCAACATTGCACTGATCGCTTTCTATGCGGTGGTGTCCGGATGGATCCTCTATTATTTTGTAAAATTTCTGACAGGGCAGAATCAGGATTTCGGTTTTGAAAAAATGATCACGACGCCCTCGGTGAATGTGACATATCTGTTAGTCACTTTGCTGATCGCTTTTGCCATTTTAAGCTTCCATCTGCAGGGTGGGCTGGAACGTATTACCAAATATATGATGTCAGCATTGATCGTGCTGATGCTGGTGCTGGCGGTGCACAGCTTTACACTTCCGGGAGCAGGAGAGGGATTGAGCTTCTATCTGATCCCACATTTCTCCAAAATTACCGGTTCTGTGGTGGTGGGCGCCATGAATCAGGCATTTTTCACCTTGTCCGTGGGAATGGGCGGTATGGCGATCTTCGGAAGCTATATCGGCAAGGACCGTTCTCTCATGGGTGAGTCTATCCATATTATTATCCTGGATACACTGGTGGCAGTGATCGCCGGTATCATTATATTTCCGGCATGCTTCACTTATGATGTGGAAGTGACGGCGGGGCCCAGCCTTCTGTTCGACACTATGGCGACCGTATTTAACCACATGGCAGGTGGCAGATGGTGGGGAACTTTATTTTTCCTGTTCATGGTGTTCGCAGCCATGTCCACAGTGCTGGGTGTGTGTGAAAATATTCTGGCCATGGTCCGGGAACTGACCGGATGGTCCAGACCGGCAGGGTGCGTGGCGTGTGGTGCCGGATGTTTCCTGTTGGCTCTGACGACAGCACTGGGCTTCAGTGTATTTCATTTTCAGCCGTTTGCAGCAGGGACGACCTGGCTCGATTTCTGGGATTTCCTGGTATCGAATAATATCATGCCCATAGGTTCAATCCTGTTGGCGGTATTTTGTTGTTATAAGGTCGGCTGGGGCTGGGACAAATTCCTGGAGGAAGCAAATGCCGGCAAGGGCTTAAAGGTCCAGCCGTGGATGAAGCCGGTGTTCAAATATTTTGTGCCGGCGGCAGTACTGTTCATCTATGTGTACGGAATGGTAAATTTTGCATGGAAATAGGAGAAATGAGATCAAGATAGGAAGAGACAAACGACGGTGGGGTGAGAACTCTGCCGTTTTTGTGTATAGGATGAGCAGGGAAGCGGTTGCACCGAGACTCAAAATTGGGTAGTATGTAATTATTCAGAGGTGGTTTTGTGAATAGGGCTCTGAATAGTTATGGCAGTATAAAGAATAGAAGCAGGAGACATCTATGACAGAGCAGGAGATCCGGACGATATTACGCAGACAAAGAGAATATTTTGCTACGGGAGCCACGCTTTCCCGGGAATTCCGGGCAGAACAGCTGGGAAAGTTAAAGGCTTCCCTGCAGCGCCATGAAACAGAATTGAACGATGCACTGCAACAGGATCTTGGGAAAAGCCGGATGGAAAGCTACATGTGCGAGATCGGACTGACGCTCTCGGAGCTGACCTGGATGCAGAAGCACCTGCGGGGGCTGATGCGGGAAAAGAGAGTGCCGACACCGTTATCGCAGTTCGCGGCGAGGAGCTTCCGGTCTCCGTCACCCTATGGCACCGTGCTGATCATGAGTCCATGGAATTATCCGGTGCTATTGACGCTGGATCCGTTGATCGATGCTATTGCCGCAGGGAATACCGCAGTGGTAAAACCCAGTGCCTATGCTCCGGCGACGGCAGCAGTGTTAAAAATGATTTTGGAAGAATGCTTCCAGCCGAAATATGTGACGGTGATCACCGGCGGCAGAGCAGAGAATCAGGCATTGTTACAGCAGCGGTTTGATATGATATTTTTCACTGGAGGCAAGACCGTGGGACGGGAGGTGCTGAGAAGTGCTGCGGAATATCTGACCCCGGTGACGCTGGAGCTGGGCGGGAAAAGTCCCTGTATCGTGGATGCTACGGCGAAGCTTCCGTTGGCGGCGAGGAGGATCGTATTTGGAAAATATCTAAACTGCGGGCAGACCTGTGTGGCACCGGATTATGTGTTGTGTGATGTCAGGATCCGCGACCGATTGGTGGAAGCTATCCGGGCGGAGATCTCGAGACAGTTTGGAGCAGATCCCCTGCAGAATCCGGATTATGGGAAAATCATTAACGAAAAGCATTTTCACAGACTGTTGGGATTGATGGATGCGGAAAAAATCGTCTGCGGCGGACAGTATGACGAGAAGACGTTGCGCATTGCGCCTACGGTGATGACGGACGTGGACTGGTCGGATGCCGTGATGGGAGAAGAGATCTTCGGACCGATCCTGCCGGTGCTGACGTATAATGCACATGATGCAGAGAAAGACATTGCACAAAATGATTTTAGCGGAGAGGTTTCTGGAACCCATGCTGCCGAGGGAAATTTTGTGGATTGGGCGATTCGCTGTGTGGAGGAACACCCCCATCCGCTGGCACTGTATTTCTTCAGTGAAGATAAAAAAGCCCAGAGACGGATCCTGGATCACTGCCATTTTGGCGGTGGCTGCATCAACGACACCATCATTCATCTCGCCACCAGCGCCATGCCCTTCGGCGGCGTAGGTGAGAGCGGCATGGGTGGGTATCACGGCCGTACCGGATTCGAGACCTTTAGCCATTATCGGAGTATCGTGGACAAAAAGACATGGATGGATCTGCCGATACGGTATCAGAGGTATGATGAGAAAAAAGAGAAGTTGTTGCGGCGGTTTTTGAAGTAACGTCCTGAAAAGTGTGAGATGGCACGAGATTACGTCCTGAAAAGTGTAGTGTATAGCCTAAATTACGTCCTGAAAAATGTAATAGCAGGATATTTACGTGAAATAATATCGAAATCGAGAAGGAAAGAAGGTAATCACATGAACTTTAACAAACAAAAATGCATTACGGCAGTGATTTTGCTGTTGGTCGCTATTCTATCCATAACCGTTATCGGAAAATACGCCTCCGCCCCGGAGAATCATCAGAAGACCATTGCCTCTCTGGATGAGAAAAAACAGACTGTCATGGAGCTGACGGCGGCATCCACGGTGACTTCGGCGCTGATCACATTGCTTCCGGGTGACACGGCAACGCCCATCGCGGAGAAAATGGCAGATGTCAGCGGATACCTGCTGGTGGTCCTTTGCGCTATCTATCTGGAAAAATATCTTGTGACGATTACCGGATATGTGGCGTTTACCTACCTGATTCCGATTGCCTGTGGCTTATGGATACTCAACCTGATCTTTGCAAATGCTACCGTGCGAAAACTGGCAGCAAAGCTGGCGGTGTTTGGCTTGGCGATCTCCCTCGTGGTGCCTGCCAGTGTGAAGATCTCCGATCTCATCGGTGATACCTATCAGGCCCAGATCGAAGCAACCATTGAAGATGCCAAGAACACACAGAGCATACTGGAAAACAGTGGCGTGGTGGATGACACTAATGCGACGGAAACAACCGAAATCGGAACAACAGAAGCTTCTGGAACTGTTACAGGTAATGTGCAGGAGAAGGAAAACAATAACTCCGGCTCTGGCTCAAACATCTTCGACTGGGCAAAAGACGCTATTTCCGGCGCTAAAGATTCGGTGGCAAATGTTGTGGAAAACGTGACGGTTTCTACCGAAGAACTGGTACAGAAGGTGGAGAATTCCCTGAATCACTTTATCGAGGCGGTTGCCGTGATGATCATTACTTCCTGCGTGATCCCGATGCTGGTATTATTATTGTTCTTCTGGATGGTGAAGATAGTGCTGGATGTGGACTTGAGTGGAGTGAAAATTAAGGGGATGCTGCCGGAGCGGAAGGAATAAGTGAAGTTATCTAAAAATCTGAGGTGTTATTCATTTTCATTTTAGCTATTTCAATTTATGTAGAATGATATGACTGAAAATAGAGATCGAAGCTACAGACAAATTGTAAAAAGTACAACTAACTGATGCAAAATGATGTATACTTATGTATAAGGGAAGGAAACTGTTTCCTATAGAAAGGGGAAGCATTTATGGCTATATTATCTAAAAAGCAGATGACAGAGGAAGACATTAAGCTAAATTATATTACACCGGCAATAATCCAAAAAGGGTGGAGTGAACATATTACAATGGAAACAAAAGTAAAGTTTACGGCTGGTAGAATTAATATTAAAGGTAATATTTATGTCAGAAGTACCCCAAAATATGCTGATTATGTATTATATTTTACTAGTGAAAAACCTCTTGCAATAGTGGAAGCAAAAGATAATAATCACATGGTTTCCTATGGTTTACAGCAGGCAAAAGAATATGCGGTAATGATGGATATTCCTTTTGCATATTCTTCCAATGGAGATGCTTTCTATGAATATGATTTTTTGACGGGTGAGGAACAGATCATAGAGTTGCATAATTTCCCGACTAGAGAAGAACTTTTTGAAAGATATTTAACAGAAACCAATGGGGGAAAAGGAGCAACAGAAAAGGAAAAAGAGATAATATCACAGCCGTATTATTCATCACAAAATACTTTTGCACCTAGATATTATCAGCGGAATGCTGTTAATCGTACGGTAGAAGCAATAGCAAGAGATCAGAAAAGATTGCTTCTTGTGATGGCAACAGGAACGGGAAAGACTTATACAGCATTTCAAATTGTATATAGGCTACTCAGAGCTGGAATGAAAAAAAGAGTTTTGTATCTTGCAGATCGTAATATTTTGGTGGACCAGAGTATAGAACAAGATTTTCAGCCACTTAAGAAAACCATTTATAAGGCGGATTTTTCAAAGGCAGATTGTCTAAATAAAATTCGTTCGCATGAGATAACATTTGCACTTTATCAGCAGATGGTGGGACTGGATGATATAGAACATTTTAGACAAATACCGGAGGGATATTTTGACCTTGTAATTGTGGATGAATGTCATAGGGGAAGTGCAAAAAAGGATAGTAATTGGCGGAGAATTTTAGAGTATTTTGCGGATGCAACCCAGATAGGTATGACAGCTACACCGAAGGAGAGCATGTATGTGTCAAACATTGATTATTTTGGTGAGCCAGTATATACATATAGTTTAAAACAGGGCATTGAAGATGGATTTCTTGCACCGTTTAAGGTAATTAATATTACGACTAATATAGGAGAAGGATGGAGACCCTACAAAGGACAACTTGACATTTATGGGAATGAAATAGAAGATCGTACTTACAATAATAGTGATTATGATTATCCCAATGGCGTAATTATTCAAGACCGTATTATGGAGGTAGCTAACGAAATTACCACTTATTTGAAAAGCACGGATAGAATGCAAAAAACAATTGTTTTCTGTCCAACAGAGGATGCGGCAGAGAGAATGTGTAGGGCTCTTGTAAAATTGAATGGCGATATGTGCAAAAAAAATCCTGATTATTGCGTTAGAATAACAGGAAGTGACATATATGGAAAGAGCAAATTGAAATATTTCATTTCTACTGGTTCGGATTATCCCGTTATTGCAACTACATCAGAATTACTTTCTACGGGGGTAGATTGCAAAATGACGAAATTAATTGTTTTAGATAAAACAGTAGATAGTATGACCTCATTTAAACAAATTATTGGAAGAGGAACGAGAATTAAAGAAGAATTTGGAAAAACATATTTTGTAGTAATGGACTTTCGAAATGTAACAAGGCTATTTTCTGATCCTGATTGGGATGGTCCGATTGAACAAAATGAAGGTTTTATACATAGTAATGGAAGTGTTAGTAAACCAGCAAATGGTAGTGGAAATATTCCGCCCAATCACCCCGTAGAAATTCCAATTGTTGACAGAAATGGATGTAAGGTAAAAATTATTAATAAAACAGTATCTGTATATGATACTGATGGAAAATTGCTGAGGCAGGAAGATATTATTGATTATACAAGAACTAATATTAAGGGAGAATATGCATCACTTTCTGATTTTATACGAAGATGGAAAGCAACTGACAAAAAGGAAGAGATAGAAAAAACTTTTATAGAATTAGGAATTAACTTAAAAGCTATAAAAGAAGAAAAGAAAATGACAGATGTGGATGATTTTGATTTTATATGTTATGTTGCATATGGGAAGAAGCCACTCACAAGACAAGAAAGGGCTGGTAACGTAAGGAAGAAAGATTTTTTTAGTAAGTATTCAGGGGGAGCTAGGGCAGTCCTTGAAATACTTTTAGATAAGTATATGAATCAAGGAATTACAGAGGTTGAAGATATTAAAGTCTTGTCGCTTTCTGATTTTGCTAATTACGGGAAACCTGCGAAAATCGTAAAATTGTTTGGCGGAAAAGAAAAGTATGAGGAAGCTGTAAAAGAATTGGAAGAAAATATTTATGAAGCATAATGGAAGGAAATAGATGAATGGCTATACAATCAGGATTTATCAAAAAAATTAGAGATATTATGAGGATGGATGCTGGTATTAACGGCGATGCACAGCGTATTGAACAGATGGTATGGATGCTCTTTTTAAAAGTATACGATGCTAAAGAAGATGATTGGGAGCTTAATGAGGATAGTTATGTATCTATTATACCAGAGGAATTACGATGGAGAAATTGGGCAAAAGCTGATCTGAATGGTCGTGCTATGACAGGGGATAAGTTACTTGATTTTATAAATAATATTCTTTTTCCAGTGCTAAAGGGACAGGATGTGAAGGAAGGAGATAAGGTCATTTATGAAGGAATTAAAGTTACGCCAAGTACGCCAGTAAAAAAGGCAATTGTTAAAACTACTTTCGAAGATGCTAACAATTATATGAAGGATGGAATATATCTTCGACAAGTTATTGATGTCATTGATGAAATTGAATTTGATGATGTAAAAGAAAGCCATGCATTTGGAACAGTATATGAGGAAATTCTTAAAGAATTACAATCAGCAGGGTCTTCTGGAGAATTCTATACACCTAGAGCAGTAACAGATTTTATGGCTGAAAAAGTAGAACCAAAACTTGGAGAGAAAATGGCTGATTTTGCGTGTGGGACAGGTGGATTTATTACATCATGGCTTGCTCAACTTTCCAAACAGGTGAAGGCAACTACTGACCAGAAAAAAGTAGACGATAGTATTTATGGAATAGAGAAAAAACCATTTCCGTATTTATTATGTGTGACAAATATGCTGCTTCATGATATTGAAGTACCTAATATATATCATATGAATTCTCTTCGACATAACGTACTTGACTATACGGAAAAAGACAAATTTGATGTTGTTTTGATGAATCCACCATATGGTGGACATGAAGATAAATCTATTCAAGGTTTTTTCCCCGATGATTTGGCATCTTCTGAAACAGCAGATCTATTTATGTCAGTAATCATGTACAGACTCAGGAAGAATGGAAGAGCGGCTGTAGTATTACCAGATGGTTTTTTGTTTGGAACGGATAACACAAAGGTGGCAATTAAGAAGAAATTGATATCTGAATTCAATTTGCATACCGTAATACGTTTACCACATAGCGTTTTTGCACCGTATACATCAATTACCACTAATCTTCTATTTTTTGATAATACAGAGTCTACAAAAGAAATATGGTTTTATCGTTTAGATATGCCTGATGGGTATAAAAACTTTTCGAAAACAAAGCCAATGACACTGGAACATTTTGCGCTAGCAAATGAGTGGTGGGATGATCGAAAGGAGATTACAATTGATGGTTTTGATAAGGCAAAGAAGTATACAGTAGAAGATATTGCTGCAAGGAATTATAATATTGATCTTTGTGGATATCCCCACGAGGAAGAAGAAATTCTGCCGCCTAAGGAGTTGATTCAGCAGTATCAGGAAAAGAGAGCAAGCCTGAATGCAGATATAGACCGTATTTTAACTCAGATTACGGAAATATTGGGAATTGATTTGGAGGAAAAATAATGACTGGACAACAACTGAAAAATTCAATATTACAGATGGCTGTTCAGGGCAAACTTGTTCCGCAAGACCCAAATGACGAACCTGCGTCTGTATTACTGGAAAGAATAAGAAAAGAGAAAGAACAGCTGGTAAAAGAAGGGAAAATCAAGAAGGAAAAGAACCCTTCTTATATCTTCCGTGGTGCCGATAACTTGCCTTATGAGAAAGTTGGCAAGAATGAGCCTGTATGTATTGCGGATGAGGTGCCTTTTGAGATTCCGGAAAGTTGGGAGTGGGTGCGATTAGGAGAATTTTTTCAACACAATACAGGTAAGGCTTTAAATTCTTCTAATCGTTCAGGTGAACTACTCACGTATATTACAACATCTAATCTTTATTGGAATAGATTTGAAATTGATAATCTCAGAGAAATGTATTTTTCAGAGACAGAAATTCCAAAATGTACTGCTACTAAGGGAGATTTACTTGTTTGTGAAGGCGGTGACATTGGACGAGCTGCAATATGGCCATATGATACCGATATTAGAATACAAAATCACATTCATAGATTGCGTGCCTATTCTGAGGTGTGTGTCGAATACTATCTCTGTATCTTTTTCCTTTATAAACATGCAGGTTGGATTGGCGGTAAAGGAATTGGCATTCAGGGGCTTTCCTCAAATGCCTTACATTCTTTACTCTTTCCACTTCCGCCGTTACAAGAACAACGAAGAATTGTTACCAAAATAAAAGAGACTGCCCCGTTCTTAGAAAAATATGAACAAATAGAACAGCATCTGAATGATTTGAATGTTATGTTTCCAGAGATGCTCAAAAAATCTATTTTGCAAGAAGCCATCCAGGGAAAGCTTGTTCCTCAAGACCCATCAGATAAACCGGCTTCTGGCCTTCTTGAACGCATACGTGCAGAGAAAGAGTGGATGATTAAAGAAGGAAAAATTAAGCGAGACAAGCACGAATCAGTCATTTATAGACGGGATAATTCTCATTATGAAAAGCGTGGTTCGGAGGAAGTTTGCATTGATGATGAAATTCCTTTTGAAATACCGAAAAACTGGGCATGGACTCGTCTGAAAAATATATGTAGCTTGATTGGAGATATTGATCACAATATGCCGAAATCTGTATCTGCTGATGTAGGTGTACTTTTTTTGTCTGCAAAAGACTTGTTGGATGATGGAACAATAAACTACACTCAAAATGTCAAATATATTTCAAGAGCAGATTTTGAAAGATTGTCCAGAAAAGCTTTGCCACAGAAACACGACATTATTTACTCTCGAATCGGTGCAGCATTAGGAAAAGCAAGACTGGTAGAAATAGACAGAGAATTTTTAGTGTCATACTCATGTTGCGTTGTTCGTCCACTTTTGGTTTATGCTCCATTTATTCGTTATTATTTGGAAAGTCCTCAGATACTACTCCATTCAATAAAGGCAAGACAATCCATTGGTGTTCCTGATTTAGGCATGGGTGAAATAAAAAAATATTTAGTAGCATTACCTCCCTATAATGAACAGGTACGCATTGTTGAACAATTAGAAATCCTATTGGATAGATGTGATTTCAAAAAGTAGCATACCATGATTCTCATTATGAGAAGTTGGACGGAATTGAACGTTGTATTGACGATGAAATACCGTTTGAAATTCCAGAAACATGGGAGTGGTGTAGACTAAAAACCGTAGGAATTACACAAACTGGAAATACTCCATCAAAAGCACATCCAGAATACATTGGTGATGAAATTCCGTTTATTACCCCTGGAGATATTCAAAATGGAACTGTTTTTTACGATAATCAAGCCTTATCTATGGAAGGAAAAATGGTTGCTCGTATATGTCCTAAAGGATCAATACTCCAAGTTTGTATAGGAGGTTCTATTGGTAAAGCAGCAATAATAAACAAAAAAGTTTGTTTTAACCAACAGATAAATTCGATTTCACCGATAATTATTTATAGTGAATATATTTATACGATTATGCAATCACCTTATTTTCTTAAAAATATAAAAAAACAAGCAGGAGGAACAGCAACTCCTATTATAAATCGAGGTATTTGGGATTATTTACTTATTCCTATTGCGCCTATTTCGGAACAAAATCGTATCGTAGAAAAGCAGAGAGAATTGTTTGATAAAATTTCTTTGAATTAGTGCTTAATTGTATAATATCTGGTGAAAGGAGGTCTTTCGCCATGATAGAAAATGAAAAATTTGAAAGACACTTGAGAGAAAGCAACCTCTCAGAAAACACGATTTCGTCGTATATGTTTGCTATTAAGCAGTACGGACAACAATACGATGATGTCACACAGAAAAAACTACGAGAATACAAGGTATGGCTTATTGAAAATTATAAACCTAAGACCGTAAATCTCAGGCTGCGTGCACTGAACTGTTATCTGGAATCCATTGGGAAAGAGAAATTGAAGTTGCCGTTTGTTCGAGTGCAACAGAAAAGTTATCTGGAAAATGTGATTAGTGAAGCGGACTATGAATACTTCAAATCATGTCTGAAAAAAGATAATGAAATGTTTTGGTATTTTGTAATTCGTTTCCTTGCCGCAACGGGAGCAAGAGTCAGTGAATTAATTCAGATCAAGGCTGAACATGTTAAATTGGGGCATCTTGACTTATACTCCAAAGGCGGGAAATTGCGTAGAATTTATATTCCCAAAGAATTGCAAAATGAAGCCCGTTCTTGGTTGACTGAAAAGCAACAAGAAAGCGGCTTCATTTTTTTGAACAAGTATGGCGAGCGTATTACGACTCGTGGCATTTCCGGACAGCTGAAAAAATTAGCGGTAAGATATAATATTAATCCGTCAGTCGTATATCCCCATTCATTCCGGCACAGATTTGCAAAAAGTTTTCTGGAACGCTGCAATGATATAGCGTTTCTTGCTGATCTTATGGGACATGAAAGCATTGAAACCACCCGTATTTATCTCCGAAAAACTTCCACTGAACAGCGTGAAATCGTAGATACGATCATAAACTGGTAATGGGAAAGGCATACACTCCAGATTCTTTTGAAGTGTATGCCTGGTTTTATAAAACATCGCAAGAATTTATTACAATATTTACTTTTTCGATAATCCTTTTTTGTTCATTTACCGGAGGAAGTGGTACTAAATAATTAGATATAAAGTCTTTTCCTACACGTTGTTGCCCTGCTGTTCCACTAAAATTTTTCATACCGTTTTGGATAAATGAATGCGTTTTACAAATCATTAAAAAGTAAGGCATATATAACATTTTTGTATAATCGCGAAGAACATGAAGTTCCGTTGTTCCTGCACCATATCCGTTTGGAAGATCATGAATCACAGCTGATTTTCTGTTTTGAAAACAAGGTGTAATTTTGGCGATTACAATATCATTATTTGTAAAATGGGTAAAACCGTTTTTTACGTCTTTCCACAGCCTTTTTTCATAATTATGACTGTTATTGAATCCATCTTTTAAAAGCGGCATTGGTATAAATCCAATAACTGTATCATCAGCTATATTATTTCTTGGATTAATAGTAAACAACGATCCTAGTCTAATCCATTCCCATGTTTCTGGAATTTCAAACGGTATTTCATCGTCAATACAACTTTCA